>ODAK010001708.1_pt1 | contig 23615 bp, 17 predicted proteins | sample 1539591 | NCBI WGS metagenome assembly ODAK01 (sample SAMEA3539303, study PRJEB22396) | soil metagenome | biome: tundra; feature: field; material: soil | place: USA | collected 2010-05 | depth 0.15 m | reverse complement strand
AACGGTTTCCTCGTCATTCATCGCCATCCGGGCGAACGTCTCCCGGATATCCCGCGCAGCAGCGATGGGATCGGGGTTGCCATTGGGCCCCTGCGGATTCACGTAAATCTGGCCCATCTGAACAGCGGCGAGGGGATTATCGAGCTCACGATCGCCTTTGTAGCGCTCGTCTCCCAGCCACTTGCCCTCGGGGCCCCAGAAAATGTCCTCCGATGGCTCCCAGACGTCCTCGCGTCCGCCGGCGAAACCGAAGGTCTTGAAGCCCATCGACTCCAGGGCGACGTTACCGGCGAGGACCATGAGATCTGCCCACGAGAGTTTGCGGCCATACTTCTGTTTGATCGGCCAGAGCAAGCGACGCGCCTTATCGAGGCTCGCATTGTCGGGCCAGCTATTCAGTGGCGCAAAACGTTGTGTGCCAGCGCCTGCGCCGCCGCGACCGTCGCCGATGCGGTACGTACCTGCGCTGTGCCATGCCATGCGAATGAAAAAAGGTCCATAGTGACCGTAGTCGGCCGGCCACCATTCCTGCGAATCCGTCATCAAGGCATGGAGGTCTTTGATCACGGCATCGAGGTCGAGGCTCTTAAATTCTTCCGCATAATTGAACTCCTTGTCCATGGGATCGGACAGCGCGGAGTGCTGGTGCAGGATCTTCAGGTTGAGCTGATCGGGCCACCAGCCTGCATTGGTGGGGGCTCCGGCCACTGTGTGGCGGCGAGGGCCGCCCGCTACGGGACACTTGATATCGCCCGATATGCTTTGCTCGTTATTGGGGACAGCCGCCGCTGTCGCTTTGACGTCTTGCTCCATTTGTTTATCCTCTTTCTAAACAGTCAAAAAATTGCTGACGCGCGCCATTCATCCGGTAGCTCAGTATGCGCACGTATTAACGGGAAGCTTGCCGCGGAGCGCACCTCGTGCATAGGCCGCGGAAAATAAGTTCGCATTCGCGAAGAATGCGCTTACCCAGGGAGGCCGAGGCAGGCCTGGGTACGTCGTACCAGTCAATGTCTTCAACGTTGCCGCAGCGATCGCAGATGAAGTGATGATGCCGCGTGCCCTTTGCATCGAAGCGCGCGGAGCGGCCCTCGACAGCCACTTCACGCACCAAACCCGCCTGCACCAGATCCCGCAGATTGTTATAAGTGGTGGCCCTGGAAGAGCGCGGATCCAGACGATTCACGCCTTCGAAGATTTCCGCAGCCGTGGGATGCGTATTGTGCTCCATCAGGAATGCTATCAGGGCGTAGCGCTGCGGAGTGCACCGCAAGCCGCTGTCTTCCAGAGACTGTTTAATCGCCGCGACGTCCACGAAGGATTCAGATTATATCTAATGTGAGACCTTGTCAAGGATCATGCTCCTGGTTGCTGCAGTGAGCTGCCGGGTCCCCTGAGCGGCCTGTGACAGGCTGCGGGCGTTGGTGTATTCTTAGCCCGATGTATCCGCTTTTGCGACGCTCAAACCCAAAGCCTCTCATACGCCGACGTGTCGAAGCGCTTGTCGCCGTCGTTGTTGTCATGCTGTGTACAGTCGTTCTGGGTTCAACCCTGGCTTCGGCTCAGTGGGTGCAGTATCCGACGCCGGGAGTGCCACGAAAGGCCGATGGCAAGGTCAACATGGCAGGACCGTCGCCCCGGCTGGCGGACGGCAAGCCTGATTTTTCCGGAATCTGGACTACGGCAGAACCCAATGGCCGCCGGACGGAGGAGTTGTCGAGCCCGAAGCAGGCGCCGGGTCCCAGGGAACCGCAGAGTCCCAGGGTCGATGAGAAGCCGGGTGACGCCAGCGACATCAAGGCCTCGCGCCAGATGGCGAATATCGGGGTCGATCTTCCGGGAGGGCTGCCTTATCAGCCGTGGCTTGTGCCGATCGTCAGGGAGCGCACCGACAATCTGGCGAAGGACGACCCGCACATCAAGTGCTGGCCGGATAACTTTATTCGCGCTTACGGGATGCCGCATTTGCTGAAGTTTCTCCACTCGCCAAACCTTTTGGTGATGCTCAATGAATTGAACGCCGGGTACCGGCAGGTATTCACGGATGCACGGCCTCTGCCCGTCGATCCGAACCCCACGTTGCAGGGATATTCTTCGGGGAAATGGTCCGGCGATACCCTGGTGATCGACACGATCGGACTGCGCGACGATACCTGGATTGACTGGAATGGAAGTGTGGTGACGCAGGCGGCCAAAGTGCGAGAGCAGATCCGGCGTCCGGACTTCGGACATCTCGAAATCGAGGTGACCGTCGATGATCCCAAGGCTTATACGAAGCCGTGGACGGTCACATTAAGGCAGCGCATTATTGTCGATACGGACTTGATCGACGAGATGTGTCTGGAGAATGAGCAGTCCCTGAAGCACATGAAGTGATTTTGGGTATCAGGCAGCAAGGGAGCAGGTCAGTATGAAGCGGTTTTTTCAGGCAGTGCAGCGGGATTTCGCGTTTGTCGCTTGGTTCCCTAACCACGAGATAGATTCCCCGCGCTGACGCCTGGGGTTACACGGCACCATAACCCCGATCGTGAGAGAGGGGAATTTCTTCTCAGGCGGGGCCCCGGCCGCCGATTGTGACCGGGCTTGCCTGAAGAGATTCGCAGGCACTCAAGCCAGGCGAAGGACTGTGGAAGACCGTCACGAAGAAGGGCCATTTCCGGCAGGACTACATCGACGTCCCGAGGCAGATCGCGGCGTCGCATGTGATGCTGTTCGAGGGCGATGTGCAAGTCCTCTACTCGGTAGTGCTGCGGGTTGCGGATCAGAAGATCAGTGTCCTTTCGGCAAGCCTGCATGAATTGCACTGGCGATAACTGGTAAGGTCGATCTGCCGGGGATCCGGCGAGGAGGAAGGCCATGCCGCGAAGCAAAACTCCGACAGTCAGTCTTGAAGAAGCCAAAGCCCGTTTCGAAGCCTGGAGACAGAACCCGAAGGGAAAAGCGCCGATACCTGACGAACTGTGGGCATTGGCTGTCGAGGTAGCCCGGAAGGAAGGCATCAACCGGACCTCGACCGAACTGCGCGTGGAGTGGAACCACCTGAAGCGGCGGAGGGCAGCGGCTTCAGAAATATCGCTGAAACCCGTCCCACCAGAATTCGTGGAACTGGTCGCACCGCGGCCACAGCAGCTTCCCAAATGCACCGTCGAACTGGAAGGTCGCGGCGGCAAACTGACGATCCGACTGAAAAACGCACCCGCTTCGTACCTGGCGACGCTGAGCCGGGAGTTATTGGAGTCGGCGTCCTGATTCAGATCACGCCGCAACTGCGCATCCTGGTTGCGATTGAAGCCATCGACGGAAGGAAGGGGATTGATTCTCTGGCGCAACTCTGCCGCGAAAAGCTCGATGCCGATCCGTTTTCCGGCTACCTGTTTATCTTCCGCAGTCGCAGTGGCAAGGCGATCCGAATCCTCGCCTATGACGGCCAGGGGTTTTGGATCGCCACGAAGCGGTTGTCGAAGGGCCGGTTTAAGTGGTGGCCCACAGGCAACGAACCCGCGAAAACACTGAGAGCGCATCAGGCGCAGTTACTGCTCGCCGCCGGTAATCCGGATGCGGATGCCGCGCCTGTGTGGCGGCGTGTGAATACATAAAAACCGGCGGACAGGGCTTGCGTTCCGGTTTTTCTTCCGGCACACTGTCAGCAAATGCCTGCTGACTGGCGATATCGAGGCCGAGCAGTTACCGCCGCGACATCCTCTTTATACGACAACTCATTGCTCAGAATCCCCGGTTCAGTCGTCGAAAACTATCGGTGAAACTTTGCGAAGCATGGCAGTGGAAACAAGCCAATGGCGCGTTGCGCGATATGGTTTGCCGAGGTCTTCTGCTGATGCTGCATCGGGCAGGCGAGATCGAACTACCCGCGATTCGTCAGGTCTCGCTGAATCCGTTTGTGCAAAGAGACAAACCGCAGCCGGTGCTGATCGACGTGACTCCGCTGACCTGCTCGCTTGCCGACATCCGTCCCCTCTCGTTTCAACAGGTCAGAAGAACATCCGACGAGGACCTGTTCAACGGTCTTATTGAACAGCATCATTACCTTGGCTATGAGCAGCCTGTAGGCGAACACCTGAAGTATCTGGTGTGGGCGCAAGGGCGGCCCATTGCCTGCATGGCATGGAGTTCGGCGCCACGTCATCTGGGCAGTCGGGATCGGCATATCGGATGGTCCGCCGAAGCACGACGGCGCAACATCTGTTTCGTCGCTTACAACACAAGATTCCTGATCCTGCCCTGGGTCGAGGATCCGCACCTGGCATCGCACATCCTGGGGCGCATAGCGAGTTCGTTGCCGAATGACTGGGAACAGCTCTATGGTCATCCGGTTTACTTCGCGGAAACCTTCATCGATCCCGGCCGGTTCCGCGGAACCTGCTATCGCGCGGCCAACTGGAAACTGCTCGGACTGACTACAGGGCGTGGCAAGGACTCCACGACTAAACGCCCCACCCGGTCTATTAAAGAGGTGCTCGGTTATCCGTTATCCTCTGACGCCGCGCTTCCGGGAGTTACTGAGTCAGTCATGAAGAAGAAGACTTCACGCCGGAAGATCGATGTCAACGTCGATGAACTGGACCGGATCATCGACGGCGCCATGCGGGAACCCCTGAACGAGACGGACAGCCAGACGCTCAAGACAGCAGTGCATGCGATGGCGGAAAGACTGGTGCGATGGCGTAACACTGAGAAGACGAACGCGGTGCTCGGGGATCAGGACAGTCCTGCGCCGTCTGAAGAAACACGGACGGAAACGAGCGAGAATAAACCTGCCGGGCACGGCCGCAACGGCGCCGGCGCGTATCGTGGCGCTGAAAAGGTTGAGGTCGCGCACCAGAGTCTGCACTCCGGCAATCGCTGCCCGGACTGCGGGAGAGGCAATGTCTACGAACAGAAGGAACCGAAGACGCTGGTGCGGATCAGAGGTCAGGCTCCGCTGGCCGCCACGGTCTATGAACTCGAAAGACTGCGCTGCAATGCCTGCGGACAGATCTTCACGGCCCCGGAACCGGAAGGCATACGTCCTGAGAAGTACGACGAGACCACGGGTGCAGCGATCGGGCAAATGAAATACGGAAGCGGGATTCCTTTTTACCGGCTGGAGCAGCTTGAAGAACTCATGGGCATTCCGCTGCCCGCGTCCACGCAATGGGAAATCGTCGAGGAAGCCGCTGAAGTAGTGAATCCAGCCAATGAAGAACTCATCCGGCAGGCGGCGGAGAGCGAAGTCCTGCACAACGACGACACGAGCATGCGGGTTCTACGACTGGAACGCGAACCTTCCGACGAACGCACGGGCGCGTTCACCAGCAACATCCTGGCGATCACCGCCGACAATCATAAAATAGCGCTTTACTTCACGGGCCGGCAGCACGCGGGCGAGAACATTGCCGATGTGCTGAAGCAGCGCGCCAGTAAGTCGCCGCCGATTCAGATGTGCGATGCTTTATCGCGAAACACGCCGAAAGCAGTTGGGATAGAGATCCTACTGGCCAACTGTATGGCTCATGGAAGGCGTCAGTTTACAGAAATCGCGCCCAACTTTCCCGGAGAGTGCAGGTACGTTCTGGAAGCGCTCGGCGAAGTCTATTACAACGATGCCATGGCGCGTGAGCAGCCGCTCTCCGCCGAAGATCGTCTGCGACTGCACCAGCAGAAAAGCGGGCCGGTGATGGAGCAGTTGCATGCGTGGCTGGAAGCGCAGTTCGCGGAGAAGAAGACGGAGCCGAACTCGGGTCTGGGCAAGACGATCACTTATCTGTTGAGGCACTGTAAAGGCCTGACTGCTTTCCTGCGCCAAGCGGGCGCCCCTCTGGATAAAACAACATGTGCGAACAGGCTTTGAAGCGAGCTGTGCTTCATCGGACGAATGCGCAGTTCTATAAGACGCTGAACGGCGCCAGGTGGGCGATCTGTTCATGAGCCTGATCCATACCTGTCAGCTGTGCGGGGCCAACTCTTTCGAGTACCTGGCGGAGTTGCAGAGGCACGCTCGCGAACTGGCCGCGCGCCCCTCTGAATGGATGCCCTGGAACTACCGCGAGACGCTCGGCAGACTGTAATAAGCTGGTTCGGTCGTATGGCCGAAAGCATTAGCTTAAAGCCCTGCGCATCGGACATCGCGAAATGGCCGCCAAACGGGCTTCCGGAACAGCAAAAACGCAGAGGGTTTTTGGCCAGCGACAGGCGCCGGCGAAAATGTTCCACGTTGGGCTGTATGCGCGGGTGTCCACGCATGACCAACAAACCCTGCCGTTACAGATGCGCACCATGCGGGAGTACGCGGCGAAGCGCGGCTGGACGGCTCCCGTCCAGATCAAAAGAAGTCGGTTCCGGCGCGGCAACGCATGAACGCGGACAACCCAAGGTGGGGAGCACCTCGCATTCACGGCGAACTGCTCCAGCCGGGCTTCGAGGTTTCTGAGCCGACCGTATCGCGATATCTGCGTCGCCTGAAGCGTCACCACGATGAGTGCAAGGCGAAGCGCTGGTCGTCCTTCCTCAACAACCATCGCGAAGTGATCGCGGCGTTTGACGTCTTTACTGTTCCCACATTTACTTTTCGCGGGCTCTATTGCTGGTTTTTGATTGAGCACGGCCGCCGCCGCATTGTGCACTTCTTTCCCGCCCTGCTCACTTAATAATTGCGGTTACACAAGATGTCTCAGTCATGTTGGCGCAGAGGGATCTCTGCACGCGCCGCATTCTGAACAAGTACTCGCCGCGTGGGCTTGACGATTGGCCAAGATAATTCGCGCAGCGTTTACCTTGATGTAGCGCCGATCAACTTGATGAGAAATGCCCCTGCTGGCTGAACTAATGACTGGTCTGTTGAGGAAGTAAGTCCGATACAGCGCGTTGGCTCAGGTTTGCTTACCGCTTCTTGACTGCCCCAACCACCCGCGCGAGGCTGAGCAGATTTGGGCTTATTCGGAGTTGCTCGTGTTCCGCGGCATCGAGGCTGATTTCGAAATGAACTTTAGTCCCTTCCGTTGTGAAGTTAATGACCACACCTTCAGCCATGGCTTTATCCGATTCCCCGATTGTCAGAATGCCCGGCATGCCGATTTCCCGAAGCATCGGGAGCAAACGCGCGCTCCCGGCGGAACTGATAAAGAGAACGTGGCAGCCGGCCGCTTGTTTGATATTTGAGATACCGCGGGCGGCCAGTGCCCGGCCCTCGACCTGGCGGCCTGCCAACGTTTCCTCCAGAATGTGACCGAAAGGATCCTCACCCAGAACACAAATGGAAATCGATTCTTTCGATGTCTGAAAGGCGCCGGAGGGCCATTCCACGAACTTGGCGAAATTGTAGAGGTAGGCGGCCTTCACACGATATTCGTCGACCTGTTGGCCGGGCGCTCCCGCCGTGATGGAGTTCGCGCACGCGATCGCCAAAGCAAGCGTTACGATTCGACGGGTCGACTTCCACCGAGACCGGCTCATATCTCGGGCGCAGTTTACGATCCCACGGCCTCTTCTTTCAGAAACTCCATGTAACCTTGGCAAATACGCTCCTTCCTACGGGAGTAGGGTGGACCTGGAGCCCGTCCAGAAATTCGAAATGGCGTGGCGTCAGCAGGTTCTGTCCGGCTATGCTGATCACGGCGAATTCCCCGACTCGCCAGCCGAGCCGCGTATCGACTCGGGTGTAGCTGGGGACGGGGCCAACACTTAGTGCGCCGACGAACCCGGCCGAGGAATCCCATTCGAGGTCGTGCGGAAGGTTGAGCCTCGCTCGAACTTGCCCCTGATGTTTCGGAGAATCGCCAACCGAGGCATCGGGAGCCGGATCGAGGCTGGAAGCATCGGGGGCTATTTTTGTCTGGGTAAAGCTGTAGCCGGGACTGATTCGCAACCGCTTCGTTACGTCCCAGTTAACATAGATTTCGCCGCCGTAGGTTATCCCACGCGCCAGGCTTTCGAAGGTACTCGGGAAAACCAGGTGGGGTGGGGAGGGATCAAAAGCAAAATAAGGCGCACCAGGCTCCTGGGTTCGCAGGTGTTCATAGTCGGTCGCGAAGACCGCGAGATCCAGTGACAACCGTTTGGTCAACAGGGCGCGATATCCGCCCTCATAGTCCATCGACCGCTCGGCAGCGGTCACGGTTTTTCCAAGCAACTCAACAACCCCGAAGGCGTCTCCGCCTAACGGAACTGTGGCCACATCCAGGCGGACGGCCGCGTCCAGCCATGAAGGTTGAACGATCGCCCTCGCCGCTGAGAACCACACTGCGGTGCGGTCGCTGATGTTCCAGACAAGCTGCACACTGGGTTCGATCTCGAAACCCGTATACGAATTGTGCTCCAGCTTGGATCCCAGAGTCAGCGACAGGGACTTCGTCAGTCTTAATTGATCCTGCAGAAATGTGTTCGTGAGCTGGTCTTGCCGATGGCCCGTACCGAAAGCGGCCTCGTATCCGTTCAGGTAGGACATATCGGTAAGCCGAAAACCTGCCCCGGTGACTATGTCGTTCCTCGTTCCCAGGTGGAAATGATATTGAAAATCGGCATCGCCTGTACCTACGATGTTGACAGCCTGATCGATGCGCCTGAACCGGTCGTAATAAATCTGCACAGACGTCTCCGAGGCATTGTCAAATGTATGGCCCCAGCGGCCCAGGACATTCGCGCTCGAGACTTTTACTGAGTCGGCAAAGGTCACAAAATCAGGCAGGTGATTTGTGAATAATGTCGAGATCGTCTGGCCTTCCGAGGTCCCGAGCCAGTCGCCCTGTACCGTCAGAGTATCCTTGTGTGAGAGGTCCCAATCCGAGCGGAATCCCGTATGGTCGGCATGCCACCCGTCAATGGGAGTCGCGCCATTGGTCTCGCCGGTGCCCGCCACTGATGAGTAACTTCCAAACACACGGTAGTGGCCCCGCGAGCCGGCTGCGCCACTATACTGAACCAGCCCCTGCGCTCTCTGCTCCGAGCCCGCCCCCGCACGGATCAGCCCGCCCTGAGTGTCTTTCGAACTTTTGGTGATAATGTTGATGACGCCATTGACAGCGTTCGCGCCCCAGACGGTTCCGCCCGGTCCTCGAATGACTTCGATGCGATCAATGTCTTCCAGGGGAACGTCCTGCTGGTCCCAATAGACTCCCGAGAAGCCGGGTGTATAGACCGTGCGGCCATCGGTCAGCACTAATACCTTATTCGCATACCTGTAGTCGAAGCCCCGAATGCTGATTGCCCAGGTGTTCGCGTCGATTCTCGCCACATCCACCCCAGGAGCCATGCGGAGCAGATCGGGGATGTTCGTTGCTCCGGAACGCCGTATGGCTTCCTGGTCGATCACGAAAACGGCCGCCCCGGTCGTCGACAAGGGCTGCTCCTTTTTGGATACGGACGTAACGTCCATATTCATCAGTTCTTCGATACTCGCGGACGCCACGTCGACTGATGCGCCGGGTTTCGCCGAGATCGCCATTGGCGCCGATAGTCCGAGGACAAAGACGAAACACGCCCCACCGTTGCGCTTCATATCTTTTTCAGCAGTCCGTGAGTGCCCGCAGAGGATCCGGAATGACGACGTTTATGGATTGACATACGGTTCATTGCTATCCTTTTCAGCCGTGACTCGGTGCAACTCCGAGCATGGGCAGTCCTTACTGAACGACGGTCAGATGCATAGTGTCTGGAGAGCCGGGAATTCTCTGCCTTTTTCCCCCGTGGCGCAATCTTCCTTCCGTGTTGCGAGCCTCCCCGGCGTTTTTGTGTCTTCCGCGCAGCGCGCTTTGAGCCACCGCCGCTCGATTCACGTATGCGTTTCAACGGTGTCACGTTCGTATCCGAGGAGACTTTGCAAACACGGTGCTCATTTACCCGTCAGTGCGAACTCCCCTTCCGCCTCGCGCGAAGCGTCCGCGGCTTCATGGAGTTGACCGACGGCGCGCCACAAGGCGTGGCGTTGGTGGATTGAAGACTGGGTGGAATCCTTGTCCTCCGGTCTCGAAAAGTAATAACCCTGGCCGTAGCGGCAGCCCAATGTGGCCAGAGCCTCGAGTTGGGTCATTGTCTCGACTCCTTCCGCGACGACGTTCATGTTCATAGAACGAGCGAGGTCAAGGATCGTCTTGACAATTTCGGCACTTTCTCCGCTCGATTTTAGATCCTTGACGAAAGACCGATCGATCTTCACGGTGTCGAATGGAAGGCGGCTGAGATAGCTGAGCGAGGAATACCCTGTTCCGAAATCGTCGATTTCGAGCCCCACGCCGATTTGTTTCAGTTGCTGCAAAACATCCATCGCCACGTCGGCGTTGGTCATGATGCTGCTTTCCGTAAGCTCGAGTCTTAAGCTGCTGGGTGAAAGGCCGGTTTCGTCGAGGATCGCTCTGACGTCGGCCACGAGGTCGGTGTTGGTCAATTGCCGGAACGAGACGTTCACGCTGATCGTAAGCTCAGTTTCCACTTCGAACGCCTTGTGCCACTGAGCCATTTGCATGCAAGCCTCGCGGAGCACCCACCGGCCGATCGGGATGATGAGCTCGGTTTCTTCGGCAACGGGAATAAATTCCAGCGGCGGTACCAGGCCGCGCTCGGGATGTTGCCATCGGAGGAGCGCTTCATAACCGGTGGTCCGACCATCGATGAGAGATACCTGCGGCTGATAAAACAATACGAGTTGTTTGAGATCAAGGGCCTTTCGCAGATCGGTTTCAATTTCGAGTCGAGCTCTGGCTCGGTCGCGCATTTTTTCATCGAAGACTTCGGAGCATGCCTTGCCTTTCGCTTTTGCGTAGTACATGGCGGTGTCGGCGTTACGCAGCAGATCTTCCGGCGTGCTGCCGGAGACGCCGGTCGCGATCCCAATGCTCACGGTTGCAAATACCTGGCGACCCGCAATGTGAAAGGGCGAGTTCAGGTTCTTCAGAATGCGATCGGCAATCGTAATCGCCCCTCTTTGGTCGACATTGTTCACCAAAACGGCGAATTCATCGCCACCAAGCCTCGCCACGACGGAGTGCTCGTCGCCTCTGTTTCCGGCGATTCCCCCGCGGACGCTAGCCCTGAGCCGTCCGGCGATTCCAGTTAATAACTCGTCCCCAGCCGCATGCCCAAGGCTGTCGTTAACCAGTTTGAAACGGTCAAGATCGATAAAGAGAACCGCAAACTCGAACCCCTTTGTTGTTCCTTTCTGGACGGAATCCTCCAGCCGGTCGAGGAAGTACAGCCGATTGGGGAGCGCGGTCAGCGGGTCCGCGATCTTGCCTTGTGTAATATCCGTCTGGGACCCCGCCATTCGGATCGCCGTGCCGTATTCATCTCTGACCACGGCACCCCGGCTCAGCATCCAGACGAATGATCCGTTCCGCTGACAGATACGATATTCGCTTGAGAATTCCACAGTCGTGCCCGCCCGGTGAGCCGCAACTTCCGTCTCAACACGCTCACGATCGGAGGGATGGATGCGGCTGAACCATTCATGTGGATCTGGCCGAATCTCCAACTCCCCGTAACCCAGCATTTGTTTCCAGCGGGGAGAGAAGTAGATTTCATCCGTGTTGAGCTTCCAGTCCCACAGACCGTCGTTGGCTCCTCGGGCGGCTAACGCGTACCGTTGCTCGCTCTCACGCAGCAATTCTTCGGCGGCCATGCGTGCAAGATCTCGGCTCTCGATCTGAGAGAGCATTTCATTGAAGGAATGTACGAGGATGCCGATTTCGGCGCCGTTTTCAACTCGCGCGCGAATCGAATAATCTCTCTCCGTCGTGACGCGCTGTGCAACCTTGGATAGCTCACTGATCGGTGTCACAATCAGACCCTGCATACCCGAACTGATCAGCAGTGCCAGTCCAAAGGAAACAAAGAGTACTAGCAGTCCGATTTCGACAGAACGACGCAGCTGAACCGTAATGTTTGTTGTGGACCGCAGGAAGATAGTTCCGATGCGTTCACCGTGAAGTTGCACGGGCTGAAACGTGAGCAGATCCGCACCACGAAAGAAGGCGCCATCGCGGCGGATTGCCGCCGGCGGGAGATCCTCAGACTGCGCTTTCCTGTACTGGGCGAAGGCCACGCCTTGCGGATCGTAAATCGCCGCCTCAGAGATGTGGGAATCGCCCCGCAGCGTCGCCAGCGTTTCCCGAGCGGCCTTGGCATCATTGAAACTCAGAGATGCGGTAATTCCTTCGGCCAGAACGCCGGCCTCCGCAGTGAGCTGGCGCGCGCCCTCGCTGCGCTGTACATATGTCTGATAGCCCAACAACCCCGCGCCGGCAAGGAACAGAGCGAGACTGATGTTCAGGACGATCAGGAACCAGACCTTGACGCGTATCGAAGCAAGGTTCAGATAAATGGACAGCATTCTTACCACACTTCTCTATCGGCAGAATTCGGCCAGACTTTAATGCGTAAAGATTCCAATACGGCGACGGTCAAGCGCGGACTTTTGTAGGGACCGCATTTTTGGAAATAAAATCAGCCATTTCTTAGATGGTGGGCGGCATTGAAAATGAAGGAGAATCAATGTCCCGAACGCGCAAGAACCATCCGCCCAGCCTGAAGGCCAAAGTGGCCGTCGAGGCGATCCGGGCTTCACAAGACGACAGCGCAGATCGCACAGATGTTCGGCGTCCAAGGTGCTGCGACAGTGAAAATATAGTTATGGCCGAATCGGCAAGGTCATCCCGTTTCGCTCGGTCGTCCGCTTTCCGGTGGTTCACAAAACACATACCAGAAATGAATCAGCCAATCGGAGGTTGTCCGCGGCTTGAGATCGGTTGAACGTCCGTCCGCCGCCTTCTGGCGAAAAAGAAATCCTGATTCAGGGCCTTACACAGCTTTGCCGAAAGGACGCGAAGATCACGGGGATCGAAACGCTGGTGGATCGCATCACGGCGACATCACGCTTCAAGCCGGATTCACTGGACAAGGCGCTGGCGGGGATGAGCGCGCGGGTGCCGGCGGACAAGAGAATGCCGTGCGCGGAGATGATCCGCAGCGCGCTGCTGTATCCGGAAGGCCTTCGGATCGGGAGTTTTGTGAATGCACTGCTGTGGATGAATTTCGGCGATACGAACTCGTATGGGCCGGGCAATCCGCTGGTGACTTTCGAAGCGTTCAAGGTCTGGGGCGGCGAGATTCACGCCATCAACGCATTCTTCCGGATTCTGCCGAAGGAAACGCAGCGCGGCTGGCCGTCGGCGGAGTAGATTGGGCGGCCGTGCCAGTCCGTCAAATCATGATCGCGGAACTCGAGTGCGGAGCGGGAGCAGCGCTCGAAGGCGTTCGTCGCGCAGGTAGATTCCCGCCCAGGCAATCACGCTTGTTGAGAGCGGGACCAGAACCGGATAAGCCTCGCCAATGCGCGTATAGGTTGCAATGGCGCCACCGAGGTAGCCGGTGAGCAGGACCGCGCCCAGAACCGCCGTCTGCGGGATGACATATAAGATAATGCAGCCCAGCTGCAGGCCGGCGAGCAGAGGCAACGCGCTGTCCGGCCAACCGATTCTTGCGAACTCCCCGACGTACCAGGGATTTCGTGTCAGCTTCCAGGTGGCGCTCGTCAGTACAACGAAAACAGGCCAGACCGAGAGAACCCAGCCAGCCCACAGCATCCAACGCTTCCGGTTCGTTTCGCGTACAGGAATATCAACGGCATTCATGTGGGGTTCCCTTTTCGGCAGTGAAGTAGATTCCCCGCGCTCACGCTTGGGGTTGTAAGCCTTAACGCGTGGGGTTGCAGCCGCCCTGGGGTAGTATATGCGAAATCCACTGTGCATGATGCGAGCCGAACGGGTCCCGGCAACCGGATGTGATATGCTCCGCTCACACATGGGGATCTCAAGCCAAAGAATCGCGCGTCATGGTAAAGGGTTCATGAAGTTATACGTTGTGATTTTATTTGCATTTTTGTTGTGCTGCGTCAACATTTTCGGACAGAGCGTCTCGCTGTCTCAGATCAGCGGCACCGTCCGGGATGCAACGGGCTCCGTTGTTCCGGCAGCCAGGGTGACCGCTACCCAGACGGATACAGGCCTGACCAGAACAGCGGAAACCGGATCGGGTGGTGTCTATCTTCTGCCGAGTCTGCCAGTAGGGCCATACAAGCTCGAGGTTCAGAAAGAAGGGTTCAGCACCTATAACCAGTCGGGCATCGTACTCCAGGTGGGCAGCAGCCCGAGCATCGAAGTCACGATGCAGCTCGGCGCTGTCAGTCAGCAGGTGAACGTCGAGGCGGCCGCAGCTATGGTGGAAACCAACAGCAGCGGTGTCGGGCAGGTGGTTGAGCAGCAACGGGTCGTGGATCTTCCCCTGAATGGACGGCTGCCGACGCAGTTGATCACGTTGTCGGGCGCGGCTGTCGTGGTGCCATTCGCGAATTCCGGACAGTTGATTTCCCAGAAGAACTACCCGAACGAAGTCTCGATCAGCGTGGCGGGGGGTCCGGCGAACGGTTTGACGTACTCGCTCGACGGCGGAACGCACAATGACCCGGTGAATAATGCCGGGCTACCGCTTCCGTTTCCCGACGCCCTGCAGGAATTCAAAGTTGAAACCAGCGCGCTGCAGGCGCAATACGGCCAGCATGCGGGGGGAGCAGTAAACGTGATCACGAAGTCGGGCGGCAACGCGTATCATGGCGACGCTTTCGAGTTTCTGCGCAATCGTGATTTCAATGCGCGCGATTTCTTCGCGCCGACGCGGGATACCCTGAGGCGTAATCAATTCGGCGGCACGTTCGGCGGACCGATTAAGAAAAACAAGCTGTTCTTCTTTCTGGCTTACCAGGACACGATTCAGAAACAGGACGCTTCGAGCGGGTTCACGTTCGAGCCGACCGCGAGGATGATGGCAGGTGACTTCACCCTGGCGGCATCGCCCGCGTGCAATTCCAACAGACTAGTGACGCTGAAGGCTCCGTTCGTGAATAACCAGGTTCCCGCGTCACTGATCAGTCCGGTGGCGCTGAAGATGATGACTTACTATCCGGCGCCGGTTAACGATTGCGGACAGGTTTATTACACAACCCTGAACAACTTCTCCGAACAGTTCGGCATCGCTAAAGTCGACTATCAGCTCAACGCCGCCCACACGGAGTTTGCGCGGTATCTGGTCAGCCACGCTTTCCAGCCCGCAAGCTACACAGGGACGCCGCTCTCGATTCTCAATGCCGCTCCCGACGATTTGATCAACTCGATCGCGTTAGGAGACACCTGGGTCATCAATCCGACGACCATCAATACGCTCCGCCTGACGTTCGATCGCGCCGCTATTAACAAGCCCGAAGTCACCGTGATTACTTCAAAGGATCTCGGGATCAACATGACACCGCCGCCTATCCCGGACAACATCTACGTCACGGTAACAGGCGCTCTTTACACGGCGGGCGCAAACTCATTCGCAGCCTCCATTCCGACCCAAAGTTACCAGGTTGCCAACGACTTCAGCGCCTTGCGGGGAGGCCACCAGGCGCAATTCGGCGTGAACTGGATCCGTGAGGTTCAGAATGCGACCTTCCTCGGGACCTCAGGCGGCAGCTTCAATTTCAACGGACAAGTGACCGGCCTCCCGATGGCGGACTTCATGCTGGGCACGCCCGCGAGTTTCAGCCAGTCCAGCGTCACCATTGACTCCGAACGTCACCAGTACATCGGGCTGTACGCGCAGGACAGCTGGCGGCTTACTTCGAAGCTGAAGATCAACTACGGCTTGCGCTGGGAGCCATACATCGGCGGGGCATTGAGTTACGGCCACGTCAGTCATTTCGATCCGGCACTTTTCGCGGGCAACGTGCATTCCACGGTGTATCCCAATGCGCCCGCGGGCGTTTTGTACCCAGGCGATGCCGGCTTCAACACCAACAATCGGCCGAACAACATTCGCTGGAATAATTTCGCCCCGCGCGTGGGACTTATCTACGATCCCAAAAATGATGGCCGCATGACGATCCGGGCCTCATGGGGCATCTTCTACGATTTCCCGCACACGTTGTTCTATGACGGCTACGGCGGGGTACCGCCATGGGGCCCGTCGGTCACGATTCCTACGCCGGTGGGTGGGTTTGCGAATCCCTGGCAGGGTTACCCTGGCGGAAATCCGTTCCCCATTACGCTCGGCAAGAATGTTCCGTTCCCGCAATCGGGCAACTACCTTACTGTTCCGCTGAATCTGCGCACCACTTATCTGGAGCAGTGGAACTTCTCGATCCAGAGGCAGTTCGGCAGCAACTGGCTGGCTTCGGCGAGCTACCTTGGCAACAATACGATCCATATGTGGGCCGGTGTTTCGGAAGATCCAGCCGTTTATATCCCGGGAAACTGTGCGGCCGGGCAATACGGATTGACTGCGGCGGGGCCCTGCTCCTCGCTGACTAATACCAATGCGCGTAAGGCGCTGACGCTGCTCAATCCCGCTCAGGGACCATTCATTAACAACGTCACCAACATGGACGACGGCGCGACGGCGGGCTACAACGCCCTTCTGCTTTCGCTGCAGCACCGGCTGGCGCGCAACTTCACGGTGGCGGCGAATTACACATGGTCGCACTGCATTGCGGATCCTCTGACGACCCTGCTGGGCGGCTCGTACACGAATCCGAACAACCGGCGTTTCGATCGTGGAAACTGCGGAGGGATCGACCTTCGACAGGTGTTCAACCTCTCGGGCGTCGTGCAGTCGCCGAAGTTCTCGAATCGCGCGATGCAGTGGATTGCCGGTAACTGGCAACTGGCGCCGATTGTGGGACTGCACAGCGGATCTCCGTTCACGGTGACCACGGGCGTAGATAATGCGCTGAACAACCAGGGCGGGCAGCGCCCGAACCTGCTGAACGCTAATCCTTACTGCGCTTCGCAGAGCGTGAATTGCTGGCTGAATCCGTCACCAGCGGTGTTCGCGGCTCCTGCGAATGGCAACTTTGGAAATCTTGGGATGAACAGCCTGGTGGGACCAGCTTACTTCCAGATCGACCTCAGCCTTTCGCGGCGGTTCTTGCTGCGGGAACGGCATTCGCTCGAGGTGCGGGCAGACGTGTTTAACGTGGAGAACCGCGTGAATCTCAGTACTCCGGTCACGACTCTCAATGCAAGCAACTTCGGACGCATTACCAGCGACATCACGGCTCCCGGCAGCGCCGCAGGCGATCCGCGCATCATGCAACTGTCGCTGAAGTACGCATTCTAGCGAAGGCAATTACCGGGAAGGCGCCAAACTTCGATTCGGCACGGCACTATCGAGGATTCGGCGCGGCACTATCGAGCAGAGACTGAAACAAAAGCAGCGGCTGCTGGTTTAAGACCCGTTTCACTTCGTATGCCGAGCTGTAATCGAAATTCCAGGTTTCTTCGAGATCCCCACACCGCTTCTCCGGCGGAATGTCGTCCAGCGTTTCATCCACATCGTACGGAGTTGCAAGCTTCACGCGTACGAGAATTTCAATATTTGCAGGGTCCGCGAAACCAGCGTCCTCCACGTAAAACCAACACTGTTTGCCGCTGTGCGCTTCGAGAATGTCGTCCAGTCTCGGCTCATAGACACGACCTGTGGACGCCTCAATAGCCAGCACCTGTTGGATGTCCCCCGCATCGGACCCCCACTGCCAACGGTCAGTTTTCACCAGCACTACGGAAGCCCCCGGCATCCAGCCGAGAATCTGCATTCCATTGCCTCCAGCATCGCGTGCCGGCGCCATAAAGTACGCCAACTCGTACGGCCCACTCCCGCGCGCAATCCACAATGAACTTTTCAGAAGACATTCCGGACTCCTCTGATCCACGTCCACATAGGCGCGCCACAAACCGTTTTGCGAGAAAGACAGCGGACTGACCACGTGGTGCGCCCGCATTTTTGCGCAGTCCTCAAACATCGTGTCGCCGACGGCGGAATCAGCCGGCGGCCACGCAGGCGACTGCCCGTTGGCGCCAGCCGCCCAAAGCACAAACAGAGTCAGGAGAATTCGCTTCATGTCCGGCTTCTCAGGCCTCCGCCCCGGTTCCTCTTTCAACTACATGATACGGCCTCGCCCAGAACGGTCGGTTCGTGATCTTACAACTGGAACGCTTCGGCAGTCGTTTTGCAGTCGTCTCGGGCAAATGTGTATTCATGCGACAGCATTGGATACGCGCGATCTCAACGAAGAGGGGATTCGCGAAGGCATTGGCCGGCTTCGCGACGCGTTTTGACGTTAGCGTCCTCACTTGACTCCTGACCACCACAACAGCCCGATGAAGAAGATCTGCATAGGCGCCCGCAGCCACAATTGCGTCGCCGGTCTGCCGCCAACCGTTAACCCCTCCCGCACTGCACGAATGTTTGCCGGAAACAGCGCCACCAGCATGACGATCAGCGCCATCGCAGCCGCCTCTCGCGTATTCATAACCAGCAGCCCGATCGCTCCCAGCCACTCGCAAATTCCCGTGAAATACACCATCCCCATCGGGTACGGAAAAACGCTCGGAACCATCCGCGCCAGTTCATACTTCGTTTTCGTGAAGTGCGCGAAACCTGTGAACACAAACATCGTCGCCAGAGCGAACCGTGCCGAGTCATGAAACCTTGCCAGCGCTGCGATTCCCAGCGCTCCCAAACCACGAAACACCAGCCAGGACGCAAACAGCACAATCAACGCCGCCAAAGCCGCAACTCCTTACATGGAATGCCCATCATAATGGACATTCTTATTTAACAATCCACATGAGAGCCGAGCGCGCGGTCGAATCACGCCAGCCGCTCAGCTTCGAGCATCGCTCTGCAAAATCCTTCTCTGCAAAGGGACAACGCCAGCGGGCGAGGATATTAGACTTGGGCTGTTCAAGCCTTAAGGATGGAAAACGACGCCCCTGTTGTCGGCCCGGATGCACCGCTAATTCCAGGATGGTCAAACTGGACATTGCGACCGCGGACTGGAGTCTGCCAACTTCCGGTTTGCGCGTGATGCAAGACCATCCGGGAAGGAGTTTCGGGCGGAGTCATCCCGAGGGAGCAGCGCAGCCTCGATCTGCAAGCGAGCTCGCACCTTTCTGCGTCCGGTATCGTTTTGAAGTAAAGTGCGGGTATGTTTGAGCGCTACACCGAAACAGCACGGCGCGTCATCTTTTTTGCCCGCTATGAGGCCAGCCAGTCAGGCTGCTCTCAGATTGAAACGGAGCATCTCCTGCTCGGCGTGCTCCGGGAGGATAAGGCGCTGGTAAGCCAATTACTGGCGTCTCAGGCCAAACTCGAAGAGCTCCGTCATGCCATCACGCGCCGAGGCAATATCGGACCCAAAATCCCGACGTCGGTCGACCTTCCGCTCAGCCACGAATCCAAGCGGGCGCTGGCCTACGGCGCCGAGGAATGCGAACGCCTTCATCACAAACAGATCAGCCCGCCGCATCTCCTCCTCGGCCTGCTGCGCGAGGAGAAATCCCTCGCCGCTCAATTAATGCGCGAACAGGGCGTCACTGTGGAATCGCTACGCAAGCAGGTGCATCAATCCGAGGCCCCGCTGGCAGAGGGGAGATCTGCCACGATCGCCGGCCTCAACCAGTGGGTCGCGGAGCGTGAATCGGACGGCATGTGGACCATCGAGGAAAAGGTCGCCGAAAACAGAACTACCCATTTCGCCCTTTACGCCGCCGACAAGCCGAAAGAAAACGGCGACGACCAGGATTTGACTCCCGCCGAAAAGCTCGCACGGACTCAGATGCGCATTGATTTCATCGTCAGGCGGATGGAGCGCGCCATTGCCACTCATGAATTCGAGAAAGCGCGCTTCTATTCGGACGAAGAGCGGAAAGAGCGCGAGCACCTGCGCCGGCTTTGCGAGCAGTTCAACCTGGAAGCACCGCCGCCGCGAGTCCCGCTCCTGTGCATTGCGGTCATCGGTGACGACCTTTTCTCTGAGCTCCGACAGCGCTGCGAGGATTACGTTGCCAAAGGCGTTACCGAAGTCTGGCTTCTGGAACCGGGCCTGAAGCGCGCATACACCATCACAAAAGCCGGTGGCCTCCGCGAGTTCAAAGGCGAAATCCTCCGGATCGCAAACCCGCCGCTGGAAATGCATCTCGGGAGGATCTTTGATTAGGGCTGTGCTTGTCCCTCTGACGGCTTCCAATCGGGATTGAATTTCCGGATTGCCCGTCGCGTGCGCTATATCGGTAACCTCGCATTGCCGGCTGACCGTGCGTTCACGTCAAATGCAGGGGACCGTGTGCCTGGTACGGCCAGTTTACGGTAACGGGACTCGTCGGACACGATGAGATGGCCCGTTCAAGCCCCAGTTTCCAAAGGGCGCGTAATCCAGCCGGAGCTGAGTTCGTTGAGGTGGACAAGCTGGCTTGCACAAGCCGACATGCGGGCCGCGCAGGGACTCGAGCCCCGGACCTCCTGCGTGTGAGTAATCCGCTTTCTCCTTCGCGTTCACAGTGTCCCGGTGTTTCCATAGGCTTACACTAACTCAGCGCATTGCTTTCGCTTAACGGGGGACTCATTCGGGATGTGGTATTTGGATTTTTGGAACAGTTTTGGAACACTTCGGCCTCATCGTTGCGAAGTTCGGTTGCCAGGCTGCCATTGGAAACCTCCACAGGCATCGCCGCTTAAGCGCGCGGTGGATGGCAATTCAGCGGAATCCGGACGGCGCGAACGGGGCTTCCGGTGAATGTGACGGCACCAGATAGAATGCGTCTCTACCGGGTCAATACAGCGTTTTCGGGGCAGGAGCGGCCGGATCTTGTCCCCGGCGTATCGCTGATTCCGCCGGGAGGACAGACGGCCGGTCAATCTGGCGGCATTTGCGATCCCGGCTGCGGGCCCTTTCGGCGACGCAGGCCGAAATCTAATTCGGGCTCCGGGGCTTTGGCAAGTTGATGTGGCGCTGGCGAAAACGATCGCAGCGACCGAGCGGGTACACCTGGACTGCCGGGTGGAGGCCTTCAACATCTTCAACCGCGCTCACTATGGCAGCCCGCAAGCCAATCTGGCATCGCCGCTGAGTTTCGGGGTGATTGTTTCAACTCGCTCTGCGGCTGTCGTTCTAAACTCCGTTTGTTATTCCTGCCAGCGGATCCAGGCCAGCTCGTGCGGCAACACCGCATCTTCATGCTTCGGCAACACGCGCACAGCGAAACCGCAACTTCCGCTCTGCGCGCAATCGATCTCGCCGTCGTATACGTGATCGGTTCCCGAGGATTCGCGCAGCACCAGATCTGCAGGCGCGCCATCATCGATTTCAGAAGCAGCGTTCAAGACGCCGTACCAGGCCTGCACCCGCACGTCGGAGGCAAGCACGCCGCCCAATGAAACCCGCGCCGTGACCTTCACTTTCGATCCTGCCAGGAACTCGCGGCTGCCCCCCTCCACGTCAACCTGCGTGATGTTCACCTCGGAACCGTGATCCCGCAGGCGCTTCCGCCAGTCCATCAGAGAATGCACCCGGTCCTTGTCGCTGGCCAGGCGGAGGAACCGGCTGGCAGCCGGAATATAGAAGCGCTCGGCGTATTCGGTAACCATCCGGTTGGTGCTGAATATGGGCGAAAGCTGCTTCATCGACTCCTTCATTTTGGCCAGCCAGCCGCGCGGAATCCCCGCCGCGCCACGGTCATAAAACAGCGGCACCACATCGTTTTCCAGGATGTTATAGAGCGCCTCGGATTCCACCTGATCCTGCCAGGCAGGGTCCGTGTACTCCTCGCCGCTGCCGATCGACCAGCCCACCTCCCGGTTATAGGCTTCATCCCACCATCCATCGGGGATCGACAGGTTCAGACCGCCATTGGCCAGCAGTTTCATGCCGCTTGTACCGCTGGCTTCGTTAGGCCTCCGCGGAGTATTGAGCCACACATCCGCGCCCTGCACCAGGTTCCTCGCCACCGTCATGTCATAGTCTTCGATGAACACAACGCTGCATCTGACTTCCGGATCCCGTGCGAAGCGGATGATCTGACGGATGAGTTCCTTGCCTTCGTTGTCGTACGGGTGTGCCTTGCCCGCGAGCAGGATTTGCACCGGCCGTTTCGCGTTCCTGAGAATTCGCTTTAACCGGTCCATATTTCGCAGCAAGAGCGTGGCGCGTTTATAGGTGGCGAAGCGGCGTGCGAACCCGATCGTCAAATCGGTGTGCGAGAGAACGCCGCGCGCCACCTCGATCTCCGCATTAGTGCCGCCTCGCTGCCTGACTTGAGCGGCCAGCCGAGTGCGCGCCCAGGACACCAGACGCTCCCGGCGAATCTCGTGCACGCGCCACAACTCCTGATCCGGAATACGGTCTATGCGCTGCCAGAGTGCTGTGTCCGCAGGTTTCTCCCCCCATTGCGGCCCAAGGTAACGAGTGAGCAGTGCGCTCATCTCGGGCGAAATCCACGAGCGCGTGTGGATGCCGTTAGTCACCGAGCCGACCGGCACCTCGTTCACCGGATAACCGGGCCACAGTGGTTGCATCATCGCGCGGGTCACGCGTCCGTGCAGTTTGGCGACTCCATTGGTGTAGGAGCAGTGCCGCACGGCAAGGTAAGCCATGTTGAACGGCTCATTTGGATCCGAGGGAGACTGTCTTCCGAAAGCCAGAAACTGTTGAACCGTCAGCCCGAGGCTTTTCACGTATTGGCTGAAGTATTTGTCCACGAGTCCAGGGTCGAAGCGGTCGAACCCGGCGGCCACTGGCGTGTGGGTCGTGAAAATGCTGCCGGCCACCGCCACCTGGCTCGCTTCGGACCAGGAGAAACCAAGCTCCGCCATCAGCATCCGCGCTCTTTCCGGTCCCAGAAACGCCGAATGTCCCTCGTTCATGTGACACACGCCTGGCCGTATGCCCAACGCATGGAGCGCCCTCATTCCGCCAATGCCCAGCACAATCTCCTGCTGGATGCGAAGTTCGCGGTCACCGCCGTACAGCGCGCCGGTGATCCGGCGGTCGTCCGCTGAATTCTCCTCGATATTCGTATCCAGCAGATACAGCGGTACTCTGCCTACCTGAGCTTTCCAGATACGCGCCAGCAAGCGCCGTCCGGGGAAGTCGATGAGCACAGTCAATGCCTTCCCAGGTCCCTCTTCGACCGGCTGAACAGGCAGGTTGTGGAAGTCGTTGATGGGAGGTGTTTCCTGCTGCCAGCCGTCGGCGCTCAGGTATTGATGGAAGTAACCGCCCTGGTAAAGCAGGCCCACGCCGACAAGTGGCAGGCCAAGGTCGCTGGCCGATTTGAGGTGATCTCCCGCGAGGATGCCCAGTCCGCCTGCATAGTTCGGTATGCACTCCGTTAATCCGAACTCTGCCGAGAAATAAGCGATTCGAATTCCCATCGCTTCCGGATGCGCGCCGGCGAACCAGCCGGTTCCAGCGAGATATTCATCGAGGCTTGCGCACTCCCGGTCCATCTGTGCGAGGAACGCTTCATCGGTCGACAGTTCGATCAGGCGCCGCTGGTCGATGCGGCCGAGCAGCAGCCGGGGATTGTGCCCGGTCTCCTCCCAAAGATCGGCATCCAATGCGCGAAACAGGTCGATCATTGGGTGGTGCCAGGACCATCGCAGGTTCAGAGACAGCTTGTCCAGGCATTGCATCCGCGTGGGCAAATGAGGCGTGACATGGTACGCGTGAATCCTTGGCATCATCGGAGCCGCCCTGCCCCATCCCAGCTTAGCTGTTCAGGATGTCAGTGCCGTGACGCAAGGCGGAATTGACGAGT
>ODAK010001707.1_pt1 | contig 23616 bp, 21 predicted proteins | sample 1539591 | NCBI WGS metagenome assembly ODAK01 (sample SAMEA3539303, study PRJEB22396) | soil metagenome | biome: tundra; feature: field; material: soil | place: USA | collected 2010-05 | depth 0.15 m | reverse complement strand
AAACCATAATTATGAAATTTTTATTAATAGCAATCATAGTAGGAAACATTGATTAATTTTAAATTGTATGGAAGATAATACACTAATCTCAATAGAATAGCTGATGAAAAAAAGAAAACAGATTTTAAAGAAAATTCAAAAAGACCAAAAAAGCACTTCAGTGCTCGGCAGGTTTGCTATTTGGATTACTGAGTAAGTAGGCAGCATGGGATTTTTTCTTATAATATTTATTTGGACAGCCCTATGGTTAAGCTGGAATATGCTTGTTTCTAAACAATTACGTTTTGATCCTTACGCTGCCTTCGTTCTTTGGCTGTTTATATCAAATATGATACAGTTATTTTTAATGCCACTGATAATGCTTGGGCAAAATATTCAGGCAGCACTGGAAAATGAAACCATTTTATTACATCTGGAAAATCAAAATAAAATAATGCTTAAAATCTTAAAAGTTCTAGAAACCAAAAACTAAAGTTGATTACAAAAAAAGTAATCCGGATATAGCAGGTGTATTTCTTGCCTGACCTTAACTTTACATAAATGAATAGTCCTTTGAAAGGATTATAGAATATAACTTTTCTACTATTTAGAATTATTTCTTACTTTCTATTTTTCGTATCTACTCATTTTATTTTGAATATTTAAGCCCTTTTCCCTTTACGCCGGGTTGGAATTTCGTCGCCAAGTAATTTTCCCCAGGGTCGCATCTCAGGAATTCTATCAAATACAATCTTTAGTACACCGATAAAAGGAATTGATAAAAACATTCCAGATATACCCCATAATGCGCCGCCCAATAAAACAATAACAATAGAGATTAAAGCATTAATTCTTACTCGTGAGGATACAATAACCGGTATCAAAAAGTGATTATCAATAAATTGGATAACTATATATGCTATTATAATACCAAGTTGTGTATTAAAACCATCTTTTGTTATAGTAGCTATAATAACAGGAAATAAAATAGCGAGTATACCCCCTATATATGGCAAGACATTTAGTATTGCTCCTATAACGCCTAATAAAATGGCATATTTAACTCCTAATAGCAGCAATGCTCCAGAGTTCAATATCGCTACAATCAATCCCTCCAGCAATAAACCTACCATGTAACTTTGTATAGCTTTTTTTGTTTGATGTAATACTATGCCTACTTTATTTGAATTTTTATCAGGAAAAAATTCAAAAAGGAAATTCAAAATAAGATTTTTGTAAAAAAGAAATAGAAATGTATAAACCGGCAATAAAATAGAGATAGCTATTGAGCCTAATACCGTTCCAATAGCTGAGCCAATAAAAGGTTTTAAATTAGCCTTTATATTATTGAGCAACTGCTGTTGTTTTTGAACGGGTAAGCCTACACTATTTTGGATTACCTGCTGGAATTTAAAAAACAATTCGACAAATTTCTTTTTCAATAAAGGAAGTTCAGTTCCAAAGCTTACAATCTGCGAAGCAATAAAATAAAGAAGAGCTACCGTTACAACAAGCGCAATCAACATAGATAAGGCAATAGATAAAATCCGGGATATTTTTTTTCGTTGAAACCAGTTAGCGAGTGGATTTAATAAAATGGCAAGTAGCAATGAAAATGCCAGTGGAACCATTATCTCCCGCAGATTAAATAAGGCATATACAAGAAGTATGAGCCCTAATAATATAACGGTGCTTTTAAAATAAAAAGGATAGTTCTTTATCATATTTTAAGATAAGGTATTTATTTGACAAGTTGTTTAAATAAACGATTTACACTGAAGTTCCCGCATTTGCTTCAGGCTCCATAAGCGTTCTGATTCCATTGAAGCATTTTGAAGTATTTCCGGGATGGTGTCGAAGTTCGTTTACATTCATAATTGTTACTTGCTTGCTGCATCAGTTGACAAATAACCGGCAACTCTATATAAAGTTACAGAATACAGGCAGGGCATAGCGTAAATCTGTTACCTTAGTCCTTAGGGGCTTTGTGTAATTAAAAGTGGCAGATGAACGAAAGAGCATTCATGACGCTGCCTGATAACCCCGACGAAAAAATAAAATTAAAAATGTTTCATACAGAGATCATCAATGATGCTGACAAATTAAATAAGGAGATCGGCAACTATAAAGAATACCGGTCATCTCCACTGTCACACAGCAACAGGTACTGAATAACTATTACCAAGTAAAAACTGGAAATCAAGATTCATCAATGATGAAGTTGCCATTTTGAAAAGCAACAAAAATGAATAAGCTGCTTAAGCCAGAACCTTGCTCCTGAAAGAGATCAAAAATTCTCTTATCCAGTATGCGTCAGAAGAACCCTGCGAAACAAGCTGATCAAGCATCCACAAATAATCCTGTAATAGGCCTTTGTCAGCTTTCAGATCGTCCAGGTAATACTCATATATACGAAACATCAATTTTTCAAAAAAAGGCATTGACATCAATGAAGGCGGAACCGCAGGCTTTTTTAGAAAAGATACAAGGCTAGAAATGCCTTTAGGCATCAGGATCTTGTTGCCCGGGTGGGTAAGCAAATTGATTACAACCGCCGGTTGGAAAAAGCCATATTTTTCGATCATTTCTTCAAGAAAAGGCTTCATATTTTTTATCGGCTCCCAGTCACGGGTTCCTCCATTCCACTTTGTATGCAGCAGCAGATCTGAAAATAAAAATGATCCTTTTGACGTCAGGAATGCATCGATTTGTCTCCATATCAAATTGAAATTTGCAAAGGCTTCTTCCTTGTCTTTTGTTGGCACGGACTGATCTGCAAGAACAATGATATTCTCTATGACTCCTCGAAAAAATTCTAAACTGTTGTCATGGCGAGACATGGATTTTTAAAGAAAATCCTCTGCCGTAATTTTCTCCAGCACGTAATCTAAAAGCTCCTTGCCGGCAGTTTCGGGGTTCGGAAAATGATCTTCTGGACTTTCTCTGTCAAAGCAAATTTTACATCAAGCTCCAGGCCTTGATTTTCCGAACGTCTCCTAAACCGGTCATTAGTTTCCTTGTATCCAGTATAGATATCTATCATCATTTTGATAAAAGCAATCTGGTCATCCGATGTATTCTCTGCAAGTATTATCCTTACTGCCTTTGCCAGGACATGCATATCAAATTCTGACGCGTTGATCTCTTCAATATTCGTTTCTTCACCGCCGTTATAAGTTCCTTTAAAAAGTTCCTCCAATTTCTGCTGAAATAGCTCTTGCTCTTTTTCATAGCCGCTATAGCCACATGTATCTTCCGCAGCGAAAGAAGAATAGGTAATTAATTTTTTCCTCCATTTAGCAGCCTTTGCCGGATCCGCTTTCCAAAGATTGATGCTGACTGAATTTAAGAAGTCATTATATCGATGGTAATTTTGAAAATTCTTCAGAAGCAGATCAAAGTGAAGCTTTTCAATTTTCTCTTCGTCCAGTCCATCACCTGCTTTAAGTGCAAGCAAAGGTAAAACCGTCAGGAGTGGTTTGTGGTCAAATACATTTGTTCCGGTGTCATAGCTTTTACCGGCAAGAATTTCCTCGCATCCCGTTAGCACCATATCAACGCTCCATTTTTTCTCTTCGGCGGTGAGCTCATCCCACAGGTGCTGGATCGCAAGCGATGCAAGCAATCCCGGGCGATGTTCATGCCAGATAAATTCCGGTAGCTTTATATAGCGTTCATAGATCTTTCTCCATTGGGCAATTTCCATTTTCTCTGTACCATCAAACACTTTGTTCATCCAGTTGGTATCTGTTGTATCCTGAATATCAAATGGCATGTCATTTTTGCTTTCTTCCAGCTTCTCTGCAACATCCGGTGCATACTCAGGTTGTAGCACACCAATCTGCTTTCCGTCTTCCTGTTCAATAATCTGTTTTAATTTATAGGTACGCAGATCCATATCATTTAAAACCCTTCTCCAATGATATTCTTCCTCTTTTACCTCGGCTCTGAACCTGTCAATTATTGCGAATATTTTTTCTGCCAACCCTTCTGAATACAAAACGGGTTCGGTAATAAAGCGTCTTAAGCCGGGCATATATTGCTGCCTATGCTTCATGCTATCTGCATCTATTCGCTTCCGGTAGTACTCATCGTCAAGGCCGCCAAGAGAATTAAGGACCATATCTCTTGTGTACCTGAATACATCCCATTCGAGTGCCCAGTCTTCCAGAACATCATGTGCGGGCGCATAAGTTCCTTGTCTGGAGCGGATGACAACATTGTCTTTTTCCAGTTTTTCAAGCGTTTCTGCATCGCAGGTAGTAGCAGCTACAAAAGGGACCATCTGCTTTGCCCTGTCAACTGCGATTTGGTGATAGACATGCCATTCTTCACCTGGACCCATGACAGGTGTTCCTTTGCTGCATTGTCTTTACTCCATAACAGAACATCGTCTGTAGCATACCCTAACGAGCCGCTTTGTTGGCGCAATCTGATTATTCGTTCTTCCTAACCTCCTGGGATAAATGCTTCAATAAGCATCATTACCATGAACGCCGTTTGCGTATCAAATTCAAAACGCGTTCCGCCGCCTCCTTGTGAAAAAACATTACTTTCTGTACTCATAATAATTAATTTTACCTGCCTGCCTCATCGTAGACAAGCAGTACTTCAAAATCTAATTCTACCGCCGAACTTTTAAGCTCGATAACAATATTGATAGGATATTCGTAATTGTTGAGATCACGATCAATCAATGCAGCGGGAATCACTATCGGGTTGCTCAATGTAAAAACGGGCTGATAATAATGAGGGTTATTGTAAGATGATATTGCAAAGCTCTGCTGAAAACTGGCGCCTTTGCTGTTGTAACAGGTTATCTCGAGATATAATCCCTGTTTTGCGAGCCGGGTTGCCCAATCATCCGGGCGGATCCAGTCAAATGTAGGTGTCAGAATAATTTTTTTTACCTCTACCACAGCTCTTGGATCCATTAGCTGGAACTCTTTCCGCCATGACTCCTTATCAAATTTCATTATCAGATCCTTCTTTACAGGTACTGCCGGTTCAACTACATAGTTTGTACCTGCCCCTGTTCCATGTCTCACCAGCAGTTTAGCACTGACCATTTCTGAGATTATTTTTTTAACTGTAGGCAGGGGTATATTTAATTTTTCGGATACCTCCCCCGATTTTATGCCGGGACGATTTTCTATAACCTCATATATCTTTTTCTCTCTTGGTGATATCGTAGCATTATTGTTATACGCCTCCATTTTTCTTTTTAGCTGAGTTTGTATGTTGGAAAGACAATCAAGAAAAAACAGAATCCACTCACTGACATCTTCGCGGGGCCTTTGCCGTTGACAATCCATCAGGACTTTATAGTATTCTACTTTTCTGTTTTCGATCTCATGCTCAAAACTCACATACTCTATCCAGGAATAACCATGTTTAAGGAGTAACAAATTTGCCAGTAACCTGCTCAATCTTCCATTACCATCCTGGAAGGGGTGAATGCTCAGGAACTCGTAAAGAAGTACAGCGGAGCGCACAATCGGGTGTACCTCCTTATCATTATTGTACCAATCTATTATACTGTTCATGGCATCATCTGTTGATACGCCCGGTTCCGTTGTTTTAAAAATTGTGTATTTGCTTCCGTCAGCGCGGGTGGCTTCCACCTCGTTACTTTGCTGTTTATAGTCTCCTTTATGCCATTCATCTTTAGCACTATACTTCATCAGTTGATTATGAAGATGCTTTATGTTGTTTGCAGAAATTTCAATGTCACGGAAGGAATCGGAGATAATATCCATTACACCAAAATATCCAGCAACTTCCTGCTGGTCCCTTTCTTTTAGTTTACTGATCTCTAGATTTTTTATCAATACTTCCACCTCTTCATCTGTCATTTTAGCCCCCTCAATCCTTGTTGAAGCACCGATACTCCGGACTGTTGCAATTGATTTCATTTGCTTAAGTGTATGTCCTTCTCTTTTTTCAATAAATGACCAGGCGCCCCCGAAACTGTCGATTTGTGACAGGTTAATGGTGAGCCCCCAGTTCAGATCCATTTTAAATTTGTACAGCATCTATATACGATTTGATACGTAAATATACGAAAAAATACGGCTGAGTACGAAAAAGCTCAATTTTAAGGCTTATACGATAGAATTATGGAAAACAAGAGGGATAATCTGCTGATTAGCTTTGGGAGGCGATCATATTCATCTTTTTTTCAAACTTGCGCCTGAGATTTAAATGGTTATTACCACGTAATTGAGCGATATATGATGCATACACCCCCAAGACTGCTTTGTGAAATAACAACCTGTTTATAGAGATCCCTTGCGACGGATCAGCAATATCAACCCATGACGCCAACGGGCTGCCATACCTTATATGAATGGTCGATTTTTTCTTCGTTTGGGCTTGATGCAGTATGCCACAGCGAATCTGATTGTAAAAAACATTTGATTTTGCAAGCGTATCAAAATATGTAGAAAATTCAGGAGCTCTTTGAAAAAAATCATGAAACATCACATCATCCTGATCCTTTCCTGTTCTTTTAGAGCCTCTGTGGAATTGTTGAAGTGTCTCGATCAAAAGACAATCGAGCGCCATTATCGCAAAGCCTGAAAATTCTCTGATCTTCCGATCGCTTTTATTGGCAAGTATTTCAATCTGCTTTAAGAATCTTCCTTCGATCCTGTCTTCAAAAATATCAACGGCAACTTTCCAATCCAGAGAATCCTTTGCTCTCAAATCGAGCTCGTTCCATTTAGACGATTTGAAATTGGGACTAATTCTAAAATCTGAAATTTTTACAGGCATGGAAAAGATTTTATTTATTTCACGGTTCATTGAGTGCCGTCAGTACAAATTTATGATATCCAGTTATCCTGTCTCAAAGAAACAATAACTTCGCCTGAGTAATAATGAAGAGAAATAAAAAGAAAATAAGCCCCCCTAAAGTGATCCGGTTCTGATGACAATATTCAGAGATTCGATGATGCCATGGAGAGCATTGTTAAAAAAAGAACCGGGGGAGTTACCAACATCAGGGGAGTCGGATTTCAGTTCTTATATTCAGTTTATACAATCTATAAAATCCTAATTTTAAATCATCAAGTGTCGGTGACTATAAGAAATAGGAAAAAAAGAGGCTGTTTACCTCAAAAACAACATTTTAACTTAACAACCATATAGAAAAGCGGGCTGATACTTTGCATTTAATAACGAACTTTACGGCGATCAGTCAACTCAAAAGTATACTGCAAAGCCCCGTAAGCTAATTTTAATTACGGGATTTTTTTAAGGGGCTTTTCGGATACTTTTCTATGTGTTGAACGTCACCTTTGACAAAACCTTACTATGACAGATTTTTCAAAAAATTCAGCAGAAACATACCGGCAAATTGTAGATGATATTTTAGATTTTAGATTTGCGATGGTCGTAGACGATTTGTTAGGTAGTAATCGTGAATTTTTAATTTCGAGATGGAAACAATATATAGACTATTATGAAATTATAAAAGAAAATTTCAAGTCGCCCTGAAGCTGAAGCTGGGATTTGTACTGTAGATGAAAAATATATTCATCCAGCCCCAATTGCTTGAAGCCGATGTTAGCAGTTCGTTGTTCTTCTGGGTCAAACGGTTATAGTGTCAAGTTAGCAAATACGATGAATTTTGGAACAATGTTAGCCGTATTTGTGAGTCGAAAAATCAGTCTTGTCGGAAATATTTTTATTTCTTTTCGCTTTCAGCTACTTCCTTTAATTTCTTTAATACCGCTTTCCAATTTTCCGTTGAATGTTCCTTTTCTTTTTCTGTAGCGTTATTATCTTGAGTAAGAGTTATGACAGTTTTGTCGTCTCGTTTTGTTATTTTGTAAGTAACGAGATTATAATTCTCTGGCTTATCTTCGTTACCCGACATAGAACTCAAATAAGTACTTTGCAATATTTTTTCAGGCTCTATTTTTTTGATTACACCTTTATCGTGGTACTTTTTTCCTTCGTATTCACCATTATAAGTAATTGTACTGCCTTCTTTCCAATCGGAAGTAACATCTGTTCCCATTAAATATTTTTTTATCAACTTGGGTGTTGTTAATACTTTCCAAACTTGTGCAGGAGTGGTGTCAACGCTTACTGATGTTTCAGCTATTAATGTATTTTTCATCTTATTTTTTTTAAAAATTAGAAACAATAATCATTCCGTAAAGATTATGCCTTAAATCTTACGAAGTGTTATACAATTTGGGGAAAGAATTACATCATTCACACATTGCGTTCGTGAAGTGTCGCCCTACAATGACCGCCAACTTTTAAATGTACGAACTTTCTTGTTCCCAAAAACATTCATTTACAATATTAAATGGAACAAATATTAAGCTCATCTACATAAATCCACAACTCAAAATAAACACTATTGACTTTGTGTTTTAAAAATTGTTTTATGGTAAAAGCGCCTGCGGCCAAAGGAAGCTAAGCCGTGCTGCGCCTGCCGAGGCACCAACTCCTACTACAGGGAATAGATTGGGAGATTTAATAACAGGATTGGTTATTTTAGGATTGTCCTTGCTTACTTTCATTGTTAAGTTGTTTTTAAATCATTCATAAGGACAAAGATTTAATTCATCACACGTGTAAAATTACCCTGCTTACATAAGTTTATAATTTTTATTTTTTTAGAAGACCGAATTGATAAACAAGACAGATAACATAACAATGATATATTGCGCTTCTTTTATACTTTAATCATTACTAAATATAGCAATAAAAAAGCTGCTGAACAAATGATAGCTATAATTCCCACTATGCTAATTTAGTTCATATTTGAAGGTTATTCTTTTACAATACCTCCCTGTTTATAGTTAGAGGCAATGCATGTTTTTTTATTGTGATTCTAATATTTTCATTACAATCTTCTCTTCTGCAGTAAGAGCTGCCTTATTATCATCTGAGGAGATGCTTTCTAATTGCTTTATATATTTTTCCAGTGATTTATTTTCATAAAGATCCAGTATCAGCGGATGTACATAATATTTTTTGCAAACTGTTCTTGTATTACCCAAATGACCAGAAACAATATCAAGCGCTTCTACTATTTTTTTCTTGGCTTCTGTAGTCGTTTCAAAAGAGCCCAGTTCTGTGAATGCAATAAAAGCATGTATCGTTCCTGACCATGTACGGAAATCCTTAGCTGTAAAATCTGTAAGGGAAATTTTTCTGATATAATCATTCACCATCCCGGAATCTATGGCATGATGAGTACCATCTTCTTTATAATATTGAAATAATTCCTTACCTGGAATATCACGGCATTTTCTTATAATATCAGAAAGTTTTTTATTTTGAATTCGGATATTATGTTCAATACCTTTTTTGCCTTTAAATGAAAAAGTCAGATGGTTACCATTAATAGTTACATGCCTATTTTTCAAAGTAGTTAACCCGAAAGAACCATATAGTTTTTCATAGAAGTTATTTCCAACACGGATGTTTGTGCGTTCCATCAGGCTTACAATAGTCGCCAATAACTTTTCTAAAGGCAGCCCGTGTAAAGAAAGATCCTTTTCAAGTTGCAAGCGGATAGCTGGCAATACTTTTCCAAATTCATGCAGACTATAAAATTTAGTATGATTGCGAAGTGAATTCCACAGTGAATGATATTTATATTGTTTACGTTTTTTTACATCCAACCCTGTTGCTTGTAAATGACCATTAGCCAGTATACATATCCAAACATTTTCCCATGCTGGAGGTATTACCAGGCATTTTATCCTTTGCAATTCGTCTTTATCCCGAATCTTTTTACAGTTGGCAATGTAATCATATCGTTTCCCTTTTTTAATACGACCGATGCCTGGCTGTGTATCATGCACATATACCAAGTGAACTGCTTCCGCAGATTTTTCAGGATCTTTTATAATAGATTTTATTTTTTGTTTTGGTAAGTCAATTATTTCTTGTACTATTTTATCCATACCTAAACTTTATTAACTCTTTACAATATTTACCCCACCAGAAAGTTTATGTTATTTTTCGCTCCCTTTTCCTGATCTACTAACAATAGCCCCTACTATCACAATTATAATTACTACAATAAATATTCCAACTCCAACTCCTGTTTTAAAGATATCTCCGATTATCTGACATCCGGAAAAGGTAGTAAGTAAAACAAAAAGCAGCACATTGTTAACGGTTTGTTTTTTCATAATTTAAGTTTTAATATTAAAAATTTATAGAATTAATTTTAAAATATCCCGTAAAGGTCTGCATCTTTAAAAAAAACGTGTTACATAACTTTTAAAAGAAATTACATTATTCACACATTCTGTAATGTTCTACCAAACTATTGTGATTAGATCTGTTTCTCTTCTATTATGCTATAGCAATGATTACATCGTTTTCTTTCATAAACCAGGAATTTATTTCTATTTCATTTTTAATATGGAAGCACCTTAGTAATCCTTTTTTTACGAAATAGATGCTATGACATATGCAGCCCTGCCTGAGCAAAAATTTCTTTTTGGTGACCTCAATTTCCTGTAAGTTATCGGCAACGTATTCCAGGGTGGACTGAGAAAGGGGATGAATAGAATTGAGATATTCGAGTAATTCTTCCCTAAAAATTGTTCTTAAACAATAACTTTCCTTTAAAAGAGATACCATAAATCGAAAAGTGGTAATTGATCAATAGATTAATTACCAAGCCGATTCCGCTATTAATATAATTCTTGGGGGTTTATTAGTACCTTGGCTATCCGGAAAAAATTGGAAATTCTAAAATCAACTTTCCCTAGTTCCATTCTGTTTATCTGGCTATAATCAAGGTCGCATTCGTTAGCTAAGGTAAGGTTTCCTGGGTGATATCTTTCTGGATCCGTCATTCACGGATTTTGGATCCAATTAGTTTAAGGACCTCATCATCCCTGTAATAGCTACTTTTCCTTTTAAGTTTCACTAAACAAAATTAAGCTAACTTCAAATAGCCAACAAGGGAGAATTCTTCTTAATTTACTTTCCCTTTTAATCTATCTAACCCCGGCTTTTAATCGATTAATTGAACTTCTCAGTGCGCTTTTACCGCTGACCTTTAATGAAACAAGATCAAAAAAGGAGCTTCAACAGATAAAGGGATAACGCGGAAGAAGCAAGGGAGATAAGAAGCTGGTAGTGATGGTGGTAGAAAAAGTCAAGGGAGACAAAATAGGGCGAGCCTATGGGCAAACCATTGAAGATGCCAGTGCAGAAAGCTTTAAGCCTTTCTTTGAAAAATATATTGACAAAGATAACGCCCAGGTTAAAACGGATGGATGGAGAGGTTACTGGCCATTGGAAAGTGAATTTGAAATCAAGCAAAGCCCTCCAATAAATGGAAAAACTTTATGGGACCACATTTTATGATCATGAATCTAAAAGGATGGTTAAGAGGAATACATCATAAGTGTTCCCAAAGATTCATGAACGGATATTTAGATGAATTCTTTTTCAGATTTAACCGAAGGGGCTATTTGCCGACCATCTGGCATAAGCTAACCGAGAGAATGATGCAACACGTACCTTACGCCTATAAAGGAAATGCGACTTAAATGGATAACCCTATAAAGTTAATTTGTGGTTTTACATTCTCCCGGTTCTTGCAGGGTATGGATGCCTTTTGCGTAAAACTTTTTTAAGAATTCATTTGGCGGTACGTACCTAACTGGGTACATTTTGTTGTTCTTACAATGCCAAATATAGATTCGAAAGACGGGATTAAGATAAACATTTACAATGGTGATCGTGTGCCGCCGCATATTCATGCGATATACAATGAATATGAAGCATTGGTTGAGATTGAAACAAAGGCAATTTATGCAGGTTATCTTCCGGCCACGCAATTAAGAAAAGTTACTGCCTGGCTGGTGGAAAATGAGCAGGAAGCGCTGTAAATTTTTTATGAATTAAATCCAAATTTACGATGAGACAGTATCCTAAAATACCAAGAATTTTAAAGATCAACCGGATCGACGGGTTGCAAGCTTCTGTTGTATTTAACAATGGGGAATCAAGGCTCATTGATTTTAATGTTGTTTTTAAAGAGATAAAATTAAACCGTCATTCACCAGCTTATAAATTAATGAATCCCAGGTCTTTCAAAAAAGCAAAGCTGAATAATCAAACGCTTTCCTGGAATAACGTTGAGCAGTATATTAATTTCAAAAATAAACGTATAAAGGTTACTTTTGAAATCGGAGCGGATGTTCTTTATCAAATGAGTCTTCCAGACCGTGCTATAATGGATTTGCCTATAGGCTCCATCCTGAAAACAGCAAGGCAAAATGCAGGTCTTACCCAGGAAGCTGTGGCTGAAAAAAGCGGCACTTCCCGCAACTATATTTCCCGGATAGAAAACAATGCATCAGGGATTGAATTATCTACCCTGAAAAAAATTGTGAACATGGGTCTGGGTAAGCAGCTTGAAATTAAAATCAAGTAATGTATATTCTTCCGGTTTTTGCGTGGGCAAATGATCTTTTCACCCGGTGAGATTTTTGATACATATCCTTTGGTTCCTAAGTTATTACATTGATAACTTTTTGCTCATCGTACATGGAGAGCGCAATAATATCGATATACGGATGTGCTTTGAGCCGTTGCACAGTGACTTCAATGCCATCCATTTCCGGCATTTTTCTATTGAAATTATGATCATCTGCAATAATTGCTTCTCTTCTTTTATTCATATAGCTGTTCGTATAACTGTTAAGAATACACGCACAATTTTCCAGGGATTATTCCAATAAGGAAATTTTTACTAATATTGATGAAATAATTGCAACCCGCTTCAATCCCCGGCTGATTGGAGGCGCTCATTGAATACGCACCCGATTGACTTACAGGCTTTCCTTTCTCCGCACTGTATGCTTAAATAAAAGGCGAACCACGAGCCATGGAAAAGAACTTTTGGAATGTTTGTTTTTATGAAATTATTCTGTGCAAAAGCTGATAGCAGAAGAATATAATAAAAAATGATAACTGATAATATCCCAACTTTAAGCTGGCGCAGCAACTTCATAAATTTTTATTTCGCTTATTGGCCTTTTACGATTTCTTCTACAATATGCCTGGTCAAAAATCAATTCGAACACTCAGTTACTGGCTTTCATTTTTTCCTCATAGATTTTACGAAGTCGCTTGTTGGCGCCTGTGGCAGTGTAACTGAATGATAAACCAACATAAGACAAGTTAGCCGAGAAGGTTCCAGTACTTTGTGGTTTGCTTGTGACATTTATCTGGTAGGTTCCGTCTATAATTTTTTTTGTTGGAAAAATTACCCACGAGATTGCATTGCAGATAATTATGATTTCGAAGAGTCAACGAGTAGCCTCCTCCTAGGTTATAATTGAGCCACGGACGCAAATTGTTTCCCATTGTAGCATCTATTTCCAATACGCGTATTTCATTTCCATTTACATCCGGGTAATTTTGTCCAACGCCGAACCTGCTACACCGCAGGGGATAAAACCTGACATTTACACCTGCAACGGCATTCCAAAAACCATTTCTTCCCCTAAACCACCGCTTTTGTATCCAAATTGGAACGCTCATGTAATATGCCCATTCTGCATTTTGTCCATTTTCATTCACATTTCCACCAATACTTGGGTTAAAGTCGCTTCCTGAAATAAAAAGTTTGTAATTCGTAGCCGCTGCGTCAACGTGCAGGCCTATTATGATGGAATAACTATTATTGATCTGAAGATGGTAATCAGGCCCAGCTTCAAATCCATTTCCATAAATTGTATTAGGTTGATAAGCTCCAGATATGCGAGTAGCTTTTGCTTTATTAACAATATAAGGCGAAATTGAAAGGCCAAATAGGGATCGGCGAGGATACATGGTACTGCGCAAAGAGTCATTGCTATAAGCATTCCAGGTTTGGGAAAAGATAATATTAGGGTAGTTAGTCGTCAACATAAAAAGTATTATGATTTTCATCTTCAAGCCATTTCTTATATTCATATATCGTCAGTTATTATTGAACCAAGGTAAATTTTACTTTTTTGCTGTATATATAAATGATGAGTGTAAATATTCAAACCTAAAAATATTAAAAGAATTTTTACATTACAAAAATTCATCTCAAATATTGCCTTTGCCTTTGCACTGATTGGCGCAATAACTTTATAATAATATTTTAAAGTTTTGAACTACCAATTTTACAAATCATAACTTTTCAGGTAACACAAAATACTATCACAGAAGGATTGATCCTGAAAGCCCCGAAACATCACTAGTGAAAGAGCCCGTAAAAAATTTGTAGTACCCTCACCGGAATTTAAAAAAAATGAAACCAGCCAGGAACCTATATTCTCTTCTGGCTAGCTGCAATGTGGGTTAAACAATATTTTCCCCAGGTGATTTGTCTTCCAAGTCGAGTCTTCCTTTTGCCTTTGTTGGGGTTCAGAAAAAAGATTCAATAGTTTTGAAGTGGTGATATGTTAAATAATATTTTATGTGGTTTTCGCATTACAAAGTAAGATGTAATTCAAGAAATAATCATAAAAAAAATTAAAGCCCGGTAACCGGGTAGCTGCGCGGCGCATCTGTTGGTATGCCCATGGTAACGGCACCCTGGAGACACGAACTCCGGCCTAGAAGTCCTTTTCAAAAAGCCAATTGATAACCCGCGGGATAAAAATTTGTTTTCTTCGTTTACGGCCAAGTTTATTGTAGTAGGATTTTCTTTACTTCAGCTCGTCGGCTAGCTTTAATTTATTTTTCGGTCCATTAATCTGCCCATTGAATTACACCGTTAGTAATCCAGTAATTTTATCTACAAGGAATCTACCAGTTACCTATCCATGGGGATGTAGAAGATTTGCATCCACCTCAGAAAATGACCACTCAGTTGAGCCATTTGGGGTAATAATTTTGTTGCCACATCTCCAAGGACATAGTTTTCCTGCAACATAATACACTTGTGAAACATACAAAATTCCCGGTTTAAATTCTTAAAGTAGGAAATGTACTTGATGTAATTTAATAGTATCTATTTATTCCTCAGCAGAATGCAGGTTATCTAAGGTAAATAATTATATGGTGTATTGTGACATTAGCCTGGGTTTTAAAATCAAATAATTCGATGACAGGGAATCCATTGGAAGGGAAATAATACCAATGTTGTAATAGCTGTTTATCATAAAAACTTGAGGTAATAATGTCTGAAATGACGTGACAGGTAGGGTTACATAATAATATGGATCATTATTCCGTTAAATAGCATTGCTTTAATTGCGTGATAATTGTATGGAAAGCCTTGAAATTTACCGCTAACATTAAATTGTGCCGAGGAGGGGAATCAGTGAGGAGGATCAACGCTATATTCGATTAAAGTCATAATGAAATATGGTTTGAAAATGTATTAAATTCTTCGATTAATTTTCATAAATAATATGGGGAAAACCAAAAAATCCGGTAAAGTACAGGATATTTCGGATGAAATACTTTACAGTATAAGTAGTGATAAAGCAGATGTAACCGAACTTAAAGATACCGATGAAGCCCTTCAAACGAGCGAAGAACGATTTCGTTATTTTTCCGAAAATGCACGGGATCCGGTTTTGCTGATAGATGATTCTTTTCAGTTTACAGATTGTAATGAAGCTGCCATAAAAATTTTGGGGGCAGTTTCCAAAAATCAGATCATAAATAAACCTCCTGCCTATTTTTCACCGGAGTACCAGCCTGATGGTCAATTATCCGTTATAAAAGCAGAGCAAATGATTAAAAATGCCTTCGAAAAAGGCAGCCTGCAATTTGAATGGATTCATAAACGAATGGATGGTGTTGCCATTTATATGGATGTCAGTTTTACGGTAATTCCTATGGGAAGCAAAAACGTTTTACTGGTGAATTGGCGTGATATTACCGGAAGCAAAAAAGCGGAGGAAACAATCAGGAAACTTTACCAGGCTATTGAACAGACAAGTGAAATTGTTTTCATGACCGATGTTGATGGGACAATCAACTTTGTAAATACTGCCTTTGAAGATATTTATGGATACAAAAAGGAAGAAGTTGTTGGTAAAGTAACCCCTCGTATTCTCAAAAGCGGGATTATGAATGAAACATTCTATAAAGATCTTTGGAAAAAACTACCGGCAGGCAAGGGCCTGCATAAAGAAATCATCAACAAAACAAAAGATGGAAGGCTGATTAACATTCATACTTCATTGACACCGATTTTTAATGACAGCCAAATATTGATTGGTTATATGGCCGTACAAGTCGATATTACCGAAAAGAAAATAGCAGAAAAAAAAATGCTTGATGCTGAATTACAGTATCGAACTCTTTTTGAACAATCACCTGACGGCATCTGTGTAATAGATCATGAAACCCTTCTCCACATGGATTTTAACGAAAAGGTTCATATGCAACTGGGCTATTCCCGGGAAGAGTTTAGTAAATTAAATATTTCCGATTATGAAATAATTGAAACACCTAATGTAATAAAGACCCGCGCTAAAAAAATTATGAAGGAAGGACATGATAATTTTGAAACCAGGCATAAGACAAAAAATGGCGATACCAGGGATGTTCACGTAACAGTTCAGAAAATTTTACTGCACGGCAAACCGGTTCTTTATGCAATATACCGTGATGTTACGGATAAAATAAAATTAGAAAAAGCACTGAAACAACAGGAAATTGACCAGCAGCGGCAAATTATGGAAGCCACTATATCGGGGCAGGAAAAAGAAAAAAACGAATTGGGATTGGAATTGCACGACAACATTAACCAGATACTTGCGACAGCTAAAATGTATCTTGGTATGGTTAAAGTAAAACAAGATATTCCGGAAAATATCGAGATGATAGTGAAAAGCTATGATTATGTGAATGATGCTTTAGAAGGAATTCGTAAACTGACACATTCGCTGGTGGCGCCGACTCTGGGCGATAATAGTTTGCAGGAAATCCTGAAAGAATTTATACAGGAAGTAAATTCAACCCATGCAATTGAGGTGAAGTTGGTAAATGAAATGAACAAGGGGCAAATGAAAGACAAAAAAAAGGAACTGATGATTTATCGTATCATCCAGGAACAAATGAACAATATCTATAAACATGCACAGGCAAAAACAATGATTATCCATTTGAAAGCCGAAGATGGCTGCTTGAGTTTATCCATCGCTGATAATGGAGTAGGGTTTGATACGCTGAAAAAAGATAATGGCATCGGGTTAAGAAACATTCGAAGCAGGGTGGAATTTTATTCCGGAAATATGAATATCATTTCTTCACCAGGGAAAGGATGCAGACTGGAAGTAACGATTCCAATGTAATGAACTTTTTTTTATTGAGGTTACGGCACTTCGACAAATCAACTGGAACAAATTCTTGAAGAGAGTGTTGGATCAAGTTAGAGAATTTAATATTCTTGGTGAGCAAGTAGCAGCATACAAGGAAACTAAAGAGGCATTATCTGAGATTTTTCGTAAGTTATGAGGGGTAAAATATGACGAAATGGGTACTACAACATATTCTTTGAGTCAGGACTGCAATAACAGCTTTTCTTACAAACTGTGTATACCCAAAAGGAGTAACGGATTCTTTGCGATATTGTTCTCATAGCAATAGCCTGGTAACGCCGGCGATCCGCAAGACTTCGGGGGCTGAGGTCTGCGAAAAAAGAGAAAATTGACGAAAGCTGAGATTTACACTGAATTCTGTTTGTTGTATGCAACGCATCGTCCACGGCATGATATGTTGCTACAAAAGAATATGCTTGCGACATTTGGTGTGCAAGCACAAGCGGACGCGCTAACCCTACGAGAATGGAAGGGTATGCTCGCTCCATATGGGATATGCGCCAAAATGAGGATTTGCGGCCAGAATAGATTTTAATTCTTTTCTATCACATTTATCCGGGGTTTGATCACTTTTTGAAAAATCATTTCTATTAATGTCCTAATCTTGCCCGAAATAATTGGTTATGAAAGTAAGATGGAGACAACATGAAATGATATTGGTGAATATCGTTTTTATTATTCTCGCCACAAGTTATTCCCGTGATCTGCATAATACAGCAGCCAATCAGTATGCAGGAGCTTTTATCAATAATCATGTTCCATTCAATTTGTACAAGAATGTTGTATTGCCCGATGTGGGAATGGGAATATTAATTTATTGCTCCTACCTTTTTATAAACCTGTTTACACTTCGCCGCTTTCTTTCTCCAAAAAAATACCAGGCCGGAACGTCAAAAATTTCATGGTCGTTTAAAAAAGTAAAGCTGCAGGGTATGGCTGCAAAAGTTCTTAAAGAATATGCATGGCTTTTAATCCAGGTAGCATTAATTATTTTTTTTCTAGGCACAGCTTTAAATATTGCGACCTATTACAAACATGAATGGCAGTTCCATTATCCCGGCTTCTCGCTCTTTCCGAAGAAGGGATATAATCCAAATTCAATGATTGATATAGGAGCAGCTTACGGAATAGTATTCATGATAATGCTTCTCTATTTTTTGTATGTAGCCGTTCGTGAAAGTATTATTCATTTCATCGAAGGCTCAAGAAACAAGAGAGCTTTTTGGACTTTGATCTATAACCAGGTTACCGTTACTATGGTTTATTATTTTGCTTTGCCGGTTTTCTTAATATCATTCAATATTATTCATGACCAGGCTTTCTATCCTGCATATTATTTGGCAACACTCGCTTTGTTTGCGGTGTACATGACCAACACTTATTGGCTTTTCCCAATGCTCAGCACTGAATCATTTTTTTCCCAAAAAATTATATCACGTTTATTAATCACTTCTTTTTTATTTTCTTTTCCGGTGATACCTGTTATTCACGAAAATGGCCCGGTGGCACTCCTTTATGCCTGGATGGCCCAACTGCTTATAATCACTCCGCTTACATGGCTCATATACCAGCAACAAAAAGATAAAATATTACAATTAAGAGGAACAGAGAAGGCCTTAATAAAATCGAATACAGATCTGCAATTCCTGCGCTCTCAGATAAATCCGCATTTTCTCTTTAATGTACTCAACACTTTGTACGGTACCGCTTTGCAGGAAAATGCAGAGCGCACAGCGGAAGCCATTCAAAAGCTTGGAGATATGATGCGCTTTATGCTCCATGAAAACAACCTTGATTTTATAGATATGCGTAAGGAAGTTGAATATCTTGAAAATTATATCGCTCTACAGAAATTACGTATACAATCTTCGCCGGATATTACTATAGAAGATAACATCGATGTGCAGCATTGTAATTATAAAATTGCACCTATGTTATTAATTCCGTTTGTTGAAAACGCCTTTAAGCATGGCATCAGACTGAAGGAAACATCATGGATCAAAATTAAGCTGGCTTGTATTGACGGAAATATCTTTTTAGAAGTATCTAATAGTATGCATAAACGAAGTGACAACGACCCTGAAAAAGAAAGATCAGGCATCGGGTTCAAAAATGTAATGCAAAGATTAATATTGATCTATCCCGGAAAACACCAGGTATCAGTAAATGGTGACGGAAAAGAATTTTTTGTAAAGCTCTCCATTCAACCATCCAACTAATAATATTATTAAGCACAAAAACTTTATTCAAATGAAATCAATCATGGTTTACCTGCTATCGCTTTTTACCACGATGATACAGGCACAGACCGGTAGTCAAATTATCATCGGCAAATCAGACAGCGTTTATTCAAAAATTTTACATGAAAACAGGAAGATATGGGTGCATGTTCCGAATAATGATTCTCCAGATGGCGTCTTCGTCCCGGAACATTATCCCGTTGTGTACCTGTTGGATGGGTGGGAGCAAAACTTTAGTGTGTTGACATCAATGATAGAATTATTAAGCGGAGGCGGCGGCAACCTTGCGTTTCCTAAAATGATCGTAGTAGGAATTCCAAACACCAACCGCACAAGGGATTTAACGCCAACCCACGTCGCGGCGCTACCCATGATGGATAGCGCGGAAGCTAGTACTTCGGGCGGCGGTGAACAATTTATTTCCTTTATGCAGAAGGAACTCATTCCGCATATTGATTCTCTATATCCAACAGCACCTTACAGAATTTTCATTGGGCACTCGTTAGGTGGATTGATGACACTTTATACAGTCATTCATTACACCAACTTATTTAACGCTTATGTAGCCATTGATCCAAGTACATTTTGGGACAATAAAATTGTTTTAAACCAAATGAAAGATGCGCTTCAGAAAAAGCAGTTTGAGAATCGCTCTCTTTTTCTTGCTGCCGCAAATACAATGAACAGCGGGTTTGATACCAGCATCATCGGGCCTATTATGCGATGCAATTTTCAGCTTAGCAATTATTTGAAGACTTATAAAGGCAACAAGCTAACATCCTTTTATAAATATTACCCCGACTATGATCATAACTCTGTTCCTGTTCCTGCCGAATACGATGCTTTGCGATCTGTTTTTAATTTTTACAACTTAAACTTCCCTTTTGCAGAATTCTTTAAATCGTCTTATAAAGAAGATACATTATTGAGCGCCCATTATGACAACATCAGCAGGAGGATGGGATATAAGGTGTCACCACCTGAGCAATTTGTTAACGGATTAGGATATCAGCTTATGAGCATGCACCAGTTTGAAAGAGCCTTTTATTTTTTTGAAATGAATATTGAAAACTATCCGAGCAGCTTTAATGCATATGATTCCATGGGTGATCTTTATAGGGCCGAAGGCAATAAACAAAAAGCAATTGAATATTACAATAAAGCTTTGGAACTCCGCGACTGGCCGGAGACAAAAGAGAAGATTGAAAAATTAAGAGCGAATAAATAATCTTTAATGCAGAAGGAAGATTTTATTTTTGAGTAAATATATCATCAAATATGCTGAAAGCTATCGCCATAGACGATGAGCCGGTTGCACTGGAAGTGATAAAAAATCTTTCGGCTAAGATAAACTTTATAGAAGTCGCTGCTTGCTTTACCAATCCTTTTGATGCTATCAATTATTTGCAGAAAGAAAAAACAGATCTCATTTTCCTCGACATAAAAATGCCTGACATTTCGGGAATTGAATTTTTAAGGTCGATCAATAACCCCCCGATGGTAATATTTACCACCGCTTACAGTGAACATGCCGTACAAAGCTTCGAACTGGATGCAATCGATTATTTACTAAAGCCTTTTTCACAATCACGTTTTTTAAAAGCATGCAATAAAGCATATGAGCAATTTGGACTTAGAAAAATTAACAGCAACTCCTCTTCTGGTTACGTTTTTATTAAAAGTGGTTATGAGCAAATAAGAGTTGATATCAATAAAATTTTATATGCTGAAAGCAACGGAAATTATATGCAATTTGTATTAGATGACAACACCAAAATATTATCACGTCTCACCATGACTGAAACAGAAGGAATGCTACCAGCTTCTTCATTCGTTCGTATACACCGGTCTTACATAGTGGCGAAAAAATATATTAGTAAGATCGATAGAAACTTCGTATGGATTAATGGCGAAGAGATTCCCGTAGGAGCAAGTTATGCGGACGAAGTTGCCAGAATTATGGGTTAAAGTTAAAGGAAAAATAAAATGAGTGTATTGAATGCAGTCAAAAATAAATTGTTAGCAAGAGTTGTTGCAGTTGTGAATAAGCAACAGGAATATGTGAAAAAATCAGCTTAAAATAATTTTGTTTTTGTCATAGAAATCGGCGATTTGCACGAGTGGGTGATGTGGGCTTGCGAAAGTGAAGGAAACACCCACGAAGGCTGAGGGGAAAAGTCGGTTCCCAATCATGTCAATATATCCACGTCTTATATTTAATTCCTATATTTATACAAGTTAAAGAGCTTTTGGCACAGTTATTCGTCAGTAATAAAAAAAAATTCTATGAAAAAATATATTGTAATAATAGCAGGAATATTTCTGTTACCAGGTTGTGTGGCAAAAAGGTACTTAGCCCAATCGCAGGAACAGGTCGCTTCTTTACGCGACGACAGCACACACCTGGCCCACCGGGTTATGGATATGCAAAATAATATTACAGAACTTCAAAATAATATTTCAGCATTAAAAGATAGTATTGGAGACCTGGAACAGAAAGTTGCCAATTTGAATAACCAGAATACTCAACTTGGGCAACTAACGGCTGATCAACGAAGTAAATTGACACAAAGTCAAAGAGATTTACTGGCGCAGCAACAAAGATTACAACAACTACAGGATTTGCTACAGCAACAAAAAGAACAGTCAGACAATCTTAAAAATAAGATGACTGAAGCTTTGAAAGGGTTAAATTCCAATGATCTTTCCGTATATCAAAAAGACGGAAAAGTTTATGTAAGTCTTTCTGAAAATTTATTATTCCCTTCAGGTAGCGCCGTTGTAAATCCAAAAGGTGTGGATGCATTGTCTAAGCTTGCTGCGGTGCTTAATCTCAACCCGGATGTATCTATTAATATTGAAGGACATACGGATAGTATTCCTATCCGCGGGAAATACCAGGACAATTGGGATTTGAGTACAGCCCGTGCCAATTCAATAGTTCGTATTCTCATAAATAATTATAAAGTGAATCCCAAAAGTGTTACTTCATCAGGGCACAGCTATTTTGAACCCGTTGCATCCAATGCTACCAGGGAAGGAAGAGCAAAAAACAGGAGAACCGAAATTATCCTTTCCCCAAACCTCGAAGAAATGTACAAGCTCCTTGAAAGGTGACGCCCTGCTATCGTTAGTGTATCTCAAATCAAAAAGTGGTGTTATCCACACTTTTATCCAGGCTTTTCGTTAGCGCAAGTTTGCAGTTTAGCCTTTGCCAGGGGTATTCGTGCGAACGAAAGTTGGCTATTGCTTAATAGAACCAATACTTTCATTCCATAAAAATCACGTACAGCAGAACGTAAAATAAATATTCACTTTATATTTCACAAGTATGGATAACGCACTTGGCTAGATGACAAAACTTGCGCCAAGATCATTGATAGCAACTACTTATCTAATTTTATTTGATAACGAGAATACTTTTCTTTGAGATTGAATTCTGAAATTACTAAGTAAACATCAGAGCCCTTTTTATAATATAATCCTTCCGCAGGTTGTGGCCCATCCTTTCCATACAAGGTAAGCCGCATTAAGAAACAGTCAACATCGACCACTTTAAAAATACTATCATACCAAATTTCATCTATAGTGTAGTGTCCTGACCGTCTGTATTCGGTATTCGATAATCTATTGTAATATTTTTATATGCTGTGTCTATTAAACCAGTTATGGACCCATCATCACCAGGTTTGTAAATAGTTTCCCAATTATCTGAGAGCCATTTTGATTCCCATTTTACTACTTTAAACCTTATCGGTTGTGCAATTAGTAATAGTGAAAGGCTGAGCTGCAAAATTAGAAATATAAAACATTTCATAAAAAATATAGCTTTAAAGATATTATCAAATATCCTAATAATTAATATAGTAAAGAACTTCGATGTAATAAGGTTTTTTTTGTCCCGGTGGGATTTACGCAGTACAGTGTTCAAATCTCTATGACCTCCCGTGTAACCAAGACGCATAAACAAAGTTCGAATGAAAGGAAGGTAAGGCTTCGAATATGTGCAAGTTCGCTCAGCATCAGGGTTAATGGAAACTTTATTTTCGTTTAGAAGATTTGTCAGTGGGAAAACTGATGAG
>ODAK010001704.1_pt1 | contig 23648 bp, 19 predicted proteins | sample 1539591 | NCBI WGS metagenome assembly ODAK01 (sample SAMEA3539303, study PRJEB22396) | soil metagenome | biome: tundra; feature: field; material: soil | place: USA | collected 2010-05 | depth 0.15 m | reverse complement strand
GTTACGTGCTATCGGCGCAGACGCGATGGTGGTTGCCGCGTACGGCCTGATTCTGCCGGAAGCAGTAATCGCCATCCCGGCGCGCGGCTGCATCAATATCCACGCGTCCTTGTTGCCGCGTTGGCGCGGTGCGGCGCCGATCCAGCGCGCGGTGCTCGCTGGTGACCGCGAGACCGGCATCACCATCATGCAGATGGACGCCGGCCTCGACACCGGCGCGATTCTGCTGCAGGAGAAAATCGCTCTCAACGACGATGACACCGCGCAAACGCTGCATGACAAACTCGCGCAGCTCGGCGCGCGCTGCGTGGTGCGGGCGCTCAAGGAAAATCCCGCGCCACGTGCACAAGATGACACAGCCGCAACCTATGCCGACAAGATTACCAAAGCCGAGACGGTGATCGATTGGGCACGCAGTGCGGGTGATATCTGTCGCCAGATCCGCGCGTTCGATCCGGTGCCGGGAGCGGTCACCACGCTGGATGGCGCAACGCTCAAAATCTGGCGCGCGCAGCCGCTGGCGCATGAGGCCGTCACGCCCGGCACGGTAATGAGCGCGCGCGGCAGCGGTATTGTGGTCGCTGCTGGTGGCGGTGCAGTCAACGTCATCGAACTGCAGAAAGCCGGAAGTAAGCGGCTTGCCGCTGCCGCGTTCCTCGCCGGCGCAAAGTTGGCGCCGGGGGCGCGCCTCGGGACTTGAAGCCGTGCTCGAAATCCAGCAGATTGCAAGCGCCGCCGTCGCCGCCGTTGTCGGCGGCCGCAATCTGAATGTGGCGCTTGCCGCGCAGTGGCAGAAACATCCGCAACTCACGTCGCAGCAGCGCGCCGCGATCACCGACATAAGCTACGGCACGTTGCGCTTTGGCGCGCAACTCGAAGCCGTGCTCGCGCAATTGCTGGTAAAACCCTTGCGCGATGAGTCATTGCGTTGGCTGTTGCTGGTTGCGTTGTACCAGTTGCAGTACACGCGCGCCGCGCCTTACGCCATCGTCGATAACGCGGTGCGCTGCGCAGCGCATGTCGGGGAGCCGCAGGCCGCCGGCCTCATCAATGCCGTGCTGCGCAACTTTCTGCGCCGGCGTGAAGCTTTGCTTGCGAAGGCGGCGCACAGCGATGCCGGGCGCTATTCCTACCCGCAGTGGTGGATCGACAAGCTGCGCGCGCAGTATCCGCGGCATTTTGCGGCAATGCTCGAAGCGGGCAATCTGCATCCACCTTTCACGCTGCGCATCAACCGGCGCCGCACCACGCGCGACGAGTACCTCGCGCTGCTGGCACAACACGGCATCGCAGCAACCGCGGTCGGCGCCGAAGCGGTAACGCTGGCGCGCGCGCTGCCGGTCGAGCGACTGCCGGGATTTGCCGACGGCATGGTGTCGGTGCAGGACGCAGCGGCACAGCTCGCGGCGCCGTTGCTCGATGCGCAAGACGGCATGCGCGCGCTCGATGCCTGTGCCGCGCCCGGCGGCAAGACCACGCACCTGCTGGAAATCGCGAGCCTTGAGTTGACGGCGCTTGACAGCGACGCCACGCGGCTTGAGCGCGTGCGGCAGAATCTCGAGCGGTTGCGGCTGGATGCCAGGCTGCTCGCCGCCGACGCGAACGATACGGCCGCATGGTGGGACGGCAAGCCGTTTGAGCGCATACTTGCCGACGTGTCTTGCAGCGCGTCGGGCGTGGTGCGCCGCCATCCGGACATCAAGTGGTTGCGCCGCAGGGGCGATATCCCGCAGTTCGTTTTGCAGCAACAACGCCTGCTTGGCAGTTTGTGGCGGTTGCTGGCCAGCGGTGGTAAATTGCTGTATACAACGTGTTCGGTTTTCCAGGAAGAGAACTCGCTGCAGGTCGCGGAATTTCTAACGCGTCATGCTGACGCCCGGGTGCTGCCGTTGTGCGGAGTGAAAACGTTGGACGGGACACCTGAAGGCCAGCTGCTGCCGGATAACGAGCATGACGGCTTTTATTACGCGCTGCTGCAAAAAATGTAGCCTGCTGTTTGCGCTGGCGGCGCTTGCGCTGTTGCTCCCGGCGGCGCCGGCGGTGCCAGCCGAAGGTATTGAAGTCGGCCGCGCCGCGCTGGTTGCTGGCGAAGAGGGTTATTTTCTCGAGGCCGACTTCGAGGTTGCACTCAACCCAACGCTCGCGGACGCGCTCAACAAGGGCGTCCCGCTCTATTTCCTGCTTGAATTCGAAGTCATCCGTCCGCGCTGGTACTGGTTCAATGAGAAGCTCCTCAAGACCCAGCAACAGTATCGGCTGTCATATAACGCGCTGACGCGCCAGTATCGCCTTGGCGTCGGGTCGTTATTTCATAATTTCAGCGCGCTGCCGGAGGCGCTCGATTTTCTGTCGCGCGTGCGGCGGCGCCAGGTGCTAGAACCCGGCATGCTCGACAAGGGCAACACCTATATCGCCGGCGTGCGTATGCGGCTTGACGTGTCGCAGCTGCCGAAGCCGTTTCAACTGAACGCGCTTGCCTCGCGCGACTGGAATTTCGGCTCGGAATGGTACCACTGGAGCGTGACGCCGTGATGCTCGATGTACCCGGCATCCGCCCGGTGTTACGCCACGGCACGATCAAGTACCTGCTGATCGTGTGCGCCGTGGTCGGCGCGGTGACGCTCTACCTCTTGGCGACGGCGAGCGCCAATACCGCACTGTTCGCGCAACATTATCCGCTGCTGCTTGCTTTCAACGGCGGCCTCGCGGTATGCCTCGCGTTGCTGGTCGGCTATCAGCTCTATACGCTGCGGCAGAAACTCCAGGCCGGCGTGTTCGGCGCCAAACTCACGCTGCGGCTGGTGTTGTTGTTCGCGCTGGTGGCGGTATTGCCGGGCGCGCTGGTCTACGGCGTGTCGGTGCAGTTTGTCGCAAAAAGCATCGAATCATGGTTCGACGTGCGCGTCGAGAAAGCGCTCGAAGGCGGCCTCAATCTCGGCCGCACCACGCTCGACAATCTGCTCAAGGATCTGATCAAGAAAGCCGATGCAATGGCGGTATCGCTGGCGGTGCGGCCGGCAGCCGAGCATTTCGCCGTGCTGAACACGCTGCGCGAGCAGGCCGGCGTGCAGGAGGCAACGCTCTTCACGCAGCGCGGGAAAATCATAGCCTATTCCGGAACCGAGCGGGCCGGGCTGATACCCGAACTGCCGGGCGCGTCAGTATTGCGCCAGCTCAGGCTGCAGCAAAGTTACAGCGCCATCGAGGCAATTCCCGACAAAGGTCTCTATCTGCGCGTGCTGGTGCCGGTCAACGTCGTGAGCCTCACGGAGGACATGAGCGCACTGCAACTGCTGCAGCGAGTGCCGCAGCAACTCGCGCTCGACGCGGAGATCGTGCAAACCGGACAGCGCGAGTACCAGGAACTGTTGCTTGCGCGCCAGGGCTTGAGAAGGCTGTATGGGCTGACGCTGACATTGACGCTGCTGCTCGCGCTGCTCACCGCGCTGTCGTTGGCGTTTGTGCTGAGCGAACGGCTGTCCGCGCCGCTGAGTTTCCTGGTTGAAGGCACGCGCGCGGTGGCGCAGGGCGACTTCAGCCAGCGCGAGGCGGTGCCAAGCCGCGATGAACTTGGCGTACTGACGCAATCGTTCAACACCATGCGCGAGCAGCTCGCCGAGACACGCGCAATGGCCGAGCGTAATCAGGCCCAGCTTGCCAATGCTCACGCCTACCTGCAAAGCATTCTCGCCAACCTGTCCGCCGGCGTGCTCGCGTTCGATGAAACTTTGCGGCTGCGCTCATTCAACCATAGCGCTTCAGCCATCCTCGATGCCGACATCGCGCAGCTTGCGGGGCTCGAGCTTGAGCTCTGGCACGAGCGCAACCCGGCGCTAACAATGCTCGCGGCCGAGATTGCGGCGTCGTTCCATGGTGGCACCGGCGCGGAATGGGAGAAACAGATCGAACGCACCTGGAAGAACGGCCACCAGATGCTGTTGCTGCGCGGCACGCGGCTGCCTGCCGGCAGCGGCACCGGCTACGTCGTCGTGTTCGACGACATCACCCATGTATTGCAGGCGCAGCGCGATGCGGCATGGACCGAAGTCGCGCGGCGGCTGGCGCACGAAATCAAGAACCCGCTCACGCCGATACAGCTCTCGGCGGAACGCCTGCAGCACAAGCTCGCCGACAAACTCGGTGGACCGGAGGCCGAGATGCTGATGCGCTCGACGCAAACCATCGTCAACCAGGTCGGCGCCCTCAAAAACATGGTCGACGCGTTCCGCCAATATGCGCGCATGCCGGAACCCACGCGGGAGCAGATCGACCTCAATGCGCTGTTGCGCGAGGTGTTGACGCTCTACGAATCGCTTGCCGGGTGGATCCGCATTGAACTGGCGCCGGACCTGCCGCGCCTTGTTGGCGACCCGGCGCAATTGCAGCAGGTAATACATAACCTGTTGCAGAATGCACAGGACGCGCTCGTGGATAGCAACAATCCGAGTATAGTGGTGCGCTCTGAACCGGTTGCCGGTGGCATACGTGTGACCATCACCGACAACGGCAGCGGTTTTCCCGAGCAACTCATGCAGCGTGCGTTCGAGCCGTATGTGACGACCAAACCGAAAGGCACCGGCCTCGGCTTGGTGATCGTGAAGAAAATCATCGATGAGCACGGCGGGACCGTCGAGATCCAAAACGTCGCGCCGCACGGCGCACGCATTACGTTCACGCTGCCGGCGCACGTTGCGCCCGCGGCACTTACCCGCACCGCCGCGCGCGCATAAAATAGAGTTAGCGATATGCAGCAAATCCTAGTCGTTGACGACGAGATCGGAATCCGGGAACTCCTGTCGGAGATCCTGCGTGACGAAGGCTACCAGGTGCGTCTCGCGGAAAACGCTGGCCAGGCACGCACGCTACGCGGCCAGGGGCGCCCCGACCTGGTGCTGCTCGATATCTGGATGCCCGATACCGACGGCATCACGATGCCGGTGGTGATGATGTCGGGCCACGGCACCATCGACACCGCAGTCGAAGCGACGCGCATCGGCGCCTACGATTTCCTCGAAAAGCCGATTGCGCTGCAAAAGCTGCTGGCGACCGTCGGCCGCGCGCTCAGGAGCGGCGAGCAGCAGGTCAAGCCGACGCTGATGTTGGCAACGCTCGGCCGCGCGCCGGTGGTGGCCGAACTCAAACAGCGCCTGGAGCGCTTCGCCAATCTGAAGTCCCCCCTGCTGCTGACTGCCGAGCCCGGCACTGGCGTCGAGGTGTGTGCAAAATTCGTACACCAGCCGAATGCGCCATGGGTCGCGCCGGAGAATCTCGGCGCGCTCGCCGAAGCGCCCCTCGATCTGCTGAGTCAGGCGCGCGAGGGGACTTTGTTCCTGCACGAGATCGGCGATCTCAATCGCGTGGAACAGAAAGGACTGCTGCTGGTCGCCGGCAAGCTCGAGAAATACAACACGCGGCTGATCTGCGCGACCTCGCGCCCGCTGCCGGAACTGGTGGCGCAGGGCGCGTTCGATGCGCGTCTCTATGGCGCGATCGCGATGGTGACGGTGCATATGCCGAGCCTGCGCGAGCATCGCGAGGATATTCCCGATCTTGCCAACCTGTTCCTGCTGCGCAGCATCGAGGCCAAGGAAGTCGCGCCGCGCCATTTCAGCACCGCCGCGCTTAATGCGCTGCGCAACTATGATTGGCCCGGCAATTTGAATCAGCTCGAGAGCGCGGTGCGCTCGCTGGCGCTGACGGCGCTCGGCGAGGAAATCAGCTTGGGCGACGTCAACCAAGCATTGCAGTTATTTGGCACCCCGCCGGCGATGGCCCCCGGCCTGCCGCTCGATTTGCCGCTGCGCGAGGCACGCGATGCGTTCGAGCGCGTCTATTTCGAGCACCACATAGCGCAGGAAGGTGGCAACATGAGCCGCGTCGCGGATAGCGTCGGCCTCGAGCGCACGCATCTTTACCGCAAGCTGAAACAGCTTGGCATCAAGCTGACCCGTCGCAACGACGAGTAATACGGCGCGCTATCGCTTCGCATAAGCCGCGCGCATGGCAAGCGCTGACACCCGCAAGAACGGCTGAGCCGCCAAAGCGTAGCCAAAGCCGCCGGTTTCTAAGATAATTGCGGCTCTCGCAAGCCTCCCGCGCAAGGATTATGGAATGGGTCCCCGCCTCGAACTGACCAACGCGATCCGCGCGCTTGCGATGGATGCCGTGCAGCAGGCCAACTCCGGCCATCCCGGCATGCCGATGGGCATGGCGGAAATCGCCGAAGTGCTGTGGATCCATCACCTGCGGCACAATCCGGCCAACCCACAATGGTTTGACCGCGACCGCTTCGTGCTGTCGAACGGCCACGGCTCGATGCTGCTCTACGCGCTGCTGCACCTGACCGGTTACGACCTGCCGCTTGCAGAGATCAAGCGTTTCCGCCAGTTGCACTCGAAAACACCCGGCCACCCCGAATACGGTTGCGCGCCGGGCGTCGAGACGACTACCGGCCCGCTCGGACAGGGGCTCGCCAACGCGGTCGGCATGGCGCTCGCTGAAAAAATCCTTGCCGCCGACTTCAACCGCGACGGTTTCGACATCATCAATCATCACACCTGTGTGTTCGTCGGCGACGGCTGCCTGATGGAAGGCATCTCGCACGAGGCGTGTTCGCTTGCCGGCACGCTCGGGCTGCATAAGCTCATTGCGTTCTACGACGACAACGGCATTTCGATCGACGGCCACGTCAGCGGCTGGTTCGCAGATGACACGCCCCAGCGCTTCGAGGCCTATGGCTGGCACGTGATTCCCGACGTTGACGGCCACGACTTCGCGCAGATCGAGCATGCCTTGGTAGAGGCGAAAACCGAGACCTCGCGCCCGACGCTGATTTGCTGCAAGACCGTTATCGGCAAAGGCGCGCCCAACAAGCAGGGCGGCCACGACTGCCACGGCGCGCCGCTCGGCGAGAAGGAAATCGCGGCAACCCGCGCCAACATCGGCTGGAACCATCCGCCGTTCGAAATCCCGGAAGCCGTTTATGCCGGCTGGGACGCGCGGAGCAGGGGCGCACAACTGGAGGCGGAATGGAACAAGAAGCTGGCTGCCTACGCAGTGGCGCAGCCGCGACTGGCGGCCGAATTCAAGCGCCGTGTGACGGGCGCACTGCCGGCCAACTGGCGCGCGCATTGTGAGGAGTTCATCGCCAAGGTGAACGAGAAGGCGGAAACCATTGCCACGCGCAAGGCATCGCAAAACGCGATCGAAGCGCTGGCGCCGGTGTTACCTGAACTCGTCGGCGGTTCGGCCGATCTCGCGGGCTCCAACCTCACGCTGTGGTCGGGCTCGAAAGCGGTGAGCCGCACGGGTGGCGGCAACTACATCTATTTCGGCGTGCGCGAATTCGCGATGACGGCGATTGCCAACGGTTTGAGTCTGCACGGCGGGCTGATCCCGTACGCGGCGACGTTCCTCACGTTTTCCGATTATGCGCGCAACGCGCTGCGCATGGCGGCGCTGATGAAAGTGCGCGGTATATTTGTTTATACCCACGACTCGATTGGCCTCGGCGAAGATGGGCCAACGCATCAATCGATAGAGCACGCCGCTGGCCTGCGCATCATTCCCAACATGGATGTATGGCGGCCGTGCGACACGGCCGAGTCGGCGTTCGCCTGGATCGCCGCGATCGAGCGCACGGACGGCCCGACCAGCTTGCTGTTCTCGCGCCAGAATCTGCCGTTCCAGCCGCGCACCAGGGAGCAGATCGCGGCGATCGCGTGCGGCGGCTACGTGCTGGCGGAAGCGAGCGGCAAGCCGCAATGCGTGATCATCGCCACCGGCTCAGAAGTGCAACTCGCGCTGGGCGCGCAGAAGGCGCTCGCTGAACGAAGCATTCGGGCGAGAGTGGTTTCAATGCCGTGCACCGCAGCGTTCGATCGCCAGGACGAAGCCTATCGCAATTCCGTACTGCCGAAGGGAGTGGTGCGCGTCGCCGTCGAGGCGGGCGTCAGCGATTATTGGCGCAAGTACGTAGGACTCGAAGGCGCGGTGGTCGGCATCGACCGCTACGGCGAATCGGCGCCGGCGGGCGAGTTGTTCCGGTATTTCGGCTTTACGGTCGACAACGTCGTCAAAGCGGTAGAAAGCGTCCTGTAGAACACTCGCGCACGGCTTGTGCAACGGCGTCGTGTTGCGCCAAGCGTCTGCTTCGAAACGGCCATTTGCGCCACGTTTGATATTGATCAACCCGTCCGCGGGTATTGCTTGGCGTTGCTGGCGTTGGCGGTAAAATAACGACTTTCGAATTTCAGGGAGCCTCTGTCATGACCATACGCGTCGCTATCAACGGCTACGGCCGCATCGGGCGCAACATCCTGCGCGCGCATTATGAGTCGGGCAGGAAACACGACCTGCAGATCGTCGCGATCAACGACCTCGGCAACGCCGAGACCAATGCGCACCTGACGCGTTACGACACCGCGCACGGCAAGTTCAACGGCACGGTCGCGGTCGACGGTGAATTCATGGTCGTCAACGGCGACCGGATCAAAGTGCTGGCGCAACGCAATCCGGCCGAATTGCCGTGGGGCGCGCTCGGCGTCGACGTCGTGCTTGAGTGCACGGGACTTTTCACCAGCAAGGAAAAAGCGGGCGCTCACCTCAAGGGTGGCGCCAGGAAAGTAATCATATCGGCGCCTGGCGGCAAGGACATTGATGCGACGGTGGTCTACGGCGTCAATCACCAGAGTCTCAAGGCCAGCCACACCGTGATCTCGAACGCGTCATGCACCACCAACTGCCTGGCACCGATGGTAAAGGTGTTGCACGAAAAGATCGGAGTCGTGCACGGCCTGATGACGACGGTGCACGCCTACACCAACGACCAGGTGCTGACCGACGTCTATCACGAAGACTTGCGCCGCGCGCGCTCGGCGACGATGTCGATGATCCCGACCAAGACCGGCGCCGCCGCCGCGGTCGGGCTGGTGCTGCCGGAACTCAACGGCAAGCTCGATGGTTTCGCGGTGCGCGTGCCGACCATCAATGTGTCGCTGGTCGATCTCGTTTTCACGGCGGCGCGTGCGACCAGCGTCGAGGAAGTCAACGCGGTGATGAAAGCTGCCGCCGCTGGCGAGTTAAAAGGCGTGCTCGAATACAACCAGGGACCGCTGGTATCGGTCGATTTCAACCATAACCCGGCTTCCAGTATTTTCGACGCAACGCTGACCAAAGTCACCGGCGCCACGCTGGTCAAGGCGTTGTCGTGGTACGACAATGAATGGGGCTTCTCCAATCGCATGCTCGACGTCACCGTCGCGCTGATGAATGCGAAGTGACCCGGTGCGGCGTAACACGCCGAGCACTCACGCTCCGCCTTTCGCCTAACGCCTCACGTCATGACAATACTCAAAATGACCGACCTGAACCTCGCCGGCAAGCGAGTGTTCATCCGCGCCGACCTCAACGTGCCGCAGGACGCCGCGGGCAAGATTACCGACGACACGCGCGTTCGCGCCTCAGTGCCCGCGATCCAGCACGCGCTTAGATCCGGCGCAGCAGTGATGGTCACCTCGCACCTCGGACGCCCGACCGAAGGCGAAGTGAAACCCGCAGACTCGCTGGCGCCGATCGCGCAGCGGCTGTCCGAGCTGCTCTCGATGCCGGTACCGCTCAAACGCGACTGGGTCAACGCGGTCGACGTCAAGCCGGGAGCGGTAGTGCTGCTCGAAAACTGCCGCTGCAACAAAGGCGAGAAAAAGAACGACGACGCGCTCGCCAGGAAAATGGCCTCGCTGTGCGACGTCTACGTCAACGATGCGTTCGGCACGGCGCACCGCGCCGAGGCGACGACCCACGGCATCGCCAAGTACGCGCCGGTCGTGTGCGCCGGCCCGCTTCTGGAGGCCGAGCTCGATGCGCTCGGCAAGGTGCTGCAGCATCCGCGGCGGCCGCTGGTCGCGATTGTCGCGGGCTCCAAAGTGTCGACCAAGCTCACCGTGCTGAAGACGCTGGCGCCGAAAGTCGACCAGCTGATCGTAGGCGGCGGCATCGCGAATACTTTCATCCTCGCTGCTGGATACGCGATCGGCAGATCGCTTGCCGAGCCCGAACTGGTGCAGCAAGCGCAGGACATCATGGCCGCGGCGAAGGCGCAAGGCGGCGAGGTGCCGATCCCCGTCGACGTGGTGTGCGCAAAGCAGGTTGCGGCCGACGCTGTCGCGACCACCAAGCCGGTTTCGGAAGTTGCCCCCGACGACCTGATCCTCGACATCGGTCCGCAGTCGAGCGAATACCTCGCGCAAATCCTCGCGCGCGCCGGCACCATCGTCTGGAATGGGCCGGTCGGCGTATTCGAATTCGACCAGTTCGGCGCCGGCACGGCGCGCATCGCGCGCGCGATCGCCGAATCGAAAGCGTTTTCGATCGCCGGCGGAGGTGATACGCTCGCGGCCATCGCCAAATACGGCATCACCGACAAAGTTTCCTACATCTCAACCGGCGGCGGCGCGTTTCTCGAGTTTCTCGAGGGCAAGCCGCTGCCGGCAGTCGAAATCCTCGAGCAGCGAGCGAGACAGGATCGAGGATTGAGGATCGAGATTTGAGACGAACCGGGTTTCGCTCTTGCTCAATCCTCAACTCTATTAACTCAATCCTGAATTTGATGCCCCGCCGCACCAAGATCGTCGCCACCCTCGGCCCCGCCTCGAGCGACAAGAAGACGCTCGCACGCATGATAGAAGCCGGTCTCGACGTGGTGCGAATGAATTTCTCGCACGGTACCGCCGCGGAACATGCCGAGCGCGTCGAGCTGGTGCGCGCGCTTGCGCGCAAAGCCGGCCGCTCGGTCGGCGTGCTGGTCGACTTGCAGGGCCCCAAGATACGCATCGGGCGTTTCGAGCACGACCGCGTCACACTCAACACGGGCGACAAATTCGTGCTCGACGCCGAGTGCAAGCTCGGCGACGCGGGCCGCGCCGGGCTCGATTACCAGAACCTGCCGCAAGACGTGGCTCCCGGCGACACGCTGCTGCTCGATGACGGGCGCATCGTGCTCGGGGTGACACAGGTCAAGGGCCCGCGCATTTTCTGCCTGGTCGAGCAAGGCGGAGAGCTGTCGAACAACAAGGGCATCAACCGCAAGGGTGGCGGGCTGACCGCGCCGGCGCTGACCGAGAAGGACGTGCTGGACATCAAGACCGCGGCGCAACTCAAAGCCGATTATCTAGCAGTGTCGTTTCCGCGCTCAGGCGCCGACATCCAGTGGGCGCGGGATCTGATGCTGAAGGCCGGCGGCAAAAGCATGATCTGCGCCAAGATCGAACGCGCCGAAGCGATCCCGGCATTGGGAGAGATTGTGGATGCATCCGACGCGATCATGGTCGCGCGCGGCGACCTCGCGGTCGAGGTCGGCGACGCAGTGGTGCCCGCGTTGCAGAAACGCATGATCCGCATGGCGCGCGACCGCAACAAGCTGGTGATCACGGCAACGCAGATGATGGAGTCGATGATCAGCAACCCGATCCCGACGCGCGCCGAAGTCTCGGATGTCGCAAACGCTGTGCTCGACGGAACCGATGCGGTGATGCTCTCCGCGGAGACCGCGACCGGAAAATTTCCGGTCGAGACCGTCGCAGCGATGGCGCGCGTATGCCTCGAAGCAGAAAAAGAGGACGTTTTCAGAATCGATGCGCGTCGTGTTGATTCGCCGGCGAACGTCGACGAAGCGATTGCGTGCGCTACGATCTTTACCGCCAACAACCTCGATATCAAGGCGGTTGCGGCGCTCACGCAAAGCGGCAAGACGGTATTGTTGATGTCGCGGATGACCTCGAGCGTGCCGATTTATGCGCTGTCCTCGGTGGTCGAAACGCGCCGCCGCGTGACGCTGTTCCGTGGTGTTTACCCGGTCAAGTTCAAGGGCGCGCGCAACCCGGAACGCTCGCTGCACATGGCGGAAGATGAACTCCTGAAGCGCGGCGCGGTTAATCACGGCGACTACATTATCCTGACCATCGGCGAACCTTACGGCAAGGCCGGCGGCACGAACACGATGAAGATAGTCAAGGTGGGGGAGCATCGCATCGCTTGATTTATGGCGTAGGCAAGCGGAATCGCGTAGAGTTAAAATAACTACGCTGCGAGCGGCAGCGTAGCCATTGCTCACGGTACACTTTCAGGATATCAGGCAGGAGGAAACCTATGTTTGAACGCGAACTCGCAACGACCGCGGCGGCGATAGTCGTCCCGGGCAAAGGCATACTGGCAATCGACGAATCGGGCGGCACGATCAAGAAGCGTTTCGACTCAATCGGTATCGAATCAACGGTCGAGACCCGCCGCGCTTATCGTGACCTTTTGATCACCGCCGACGGATTGTCGCAGTTCATCAGCGGCATGATTCTCTACGACGAGACCATCAAGCAGGTGGCCAAGGACGGCACACCGTTCCCGGAAGTGTTGAGGAAAAGCGGCATACTCGCCGGCATCAAGGTCGATACCGGCGCCAAGGACCTTTCTGGCGCGCCCGGCGAAAAAGTGAGCGAGGGCCTCGACGGCCTGCGCGAAAGGCTGGCCGAATACAGGAAGCTTGGCGCGACCTTCGCCAAATGGCGCGCGGTGATTACCATCGGCAAGGATATCCCGAGCGCTTACTGCATCGCAGCCAACACCCATGCGCTCGCGCGCTACGCGGCGCTGTGCCAGGAAGCCGGCATCGTGCCGATCGTCGAGCCCGAGGTGCTGATGGACGGCAACCACACGCTCGAGCGCTGTTTTGATATGACCGAGAACACGCTGCTCGCGCTGTTTCACGCGCTCTACGAGCAGCACGTGCGGGTCGAGCACACGATACTCAAGGCAAGCATGGTGATCGCGGGCAAGGATTGTCCGCAGCAGGCTTCCGTGCAGCAGGTTGCGGAGGCGACGATCCGCTGTCTCAAGCGCACGGTTCCGGCGGCGCTTCCCGGCATCGTGTTCCTGTCGGGCGGCCAGGGTGACGTGCTTGCGACCGCGCACCTCAATGCGATGAATGCGACGGAGGCGGCGCTGCCGTGGCCGCTGTCGTTCTCCTACGGCCGCGCATTGCAGGCGCCTGCGCTCAAGACCTGGAAGGGCCACGCGGCCAACGTGGCGGCGGCGCAAAAAGCGCTTTATCACCGCTCGAAATGCAACAGCGCGGCGTGTTTTGGCCGCTATAAACCGGAAATGGAGCAGGAAGTGCTCGCGGCGTAGCAGGGTTTTTGCCCGGCGGTGTAAGCTGCTTGTAAGCTGCTTGCGCCAGAGTAGCCTGACGCAAAAAAACCAGCTATCATGCGCGGATAGACGAGCCGTGCTGCCAGACCGGGCGCAGCGGCCAAAAGAATTACTGTTCATCAATCAGGAGGTAGCCAAATGGCGTTCCGCGACCGCGACAAGAAGGACTTCAATGCCGGAATCTTGTACATCGTCTTGGGCGGGTTTTTCGCGCTGTTCGCGCAAAACTATCCGATGGGGACGGCAGTCCGCATGGGTCCCGCTTATTTCCCGACTTTTCTCGGCTGGCTTTTGGCCGTACTGGGCCTGATCGTGCTCGTCCGCTCGTTCTTCGTGCAGGGAGAGGAGCCGTCTCCAACCCATTGGAGGCCGCTGGGACTGCTTCTCTTGTCCGTGGTCCTATTCGGCATCCTGCTCGATCATGCGGGAATGATCGTTGCGTCTTTCGCGCTGATGTTCATCGCCGGGATGGGCGGCTGGGATTTCAGGTGGAAGGAACAGCTCATCAACGCGGTCGTCATGACCGCAGTGAACGTAGGCGTTTTCTACTACGGGCTGGCCTTGCCTTTCAATTTGTTCCCGTGGTCCTAACAACAAGCGGAGAATCCTGCACATGGAACTCTTACACAATCTGATCTTCGGTTTCTCTGTAGCATTGACCTTACAGAACCTGTGGTACTGCTTCATCGGCTGTTTCCTCGGCACGCTGATCGGCGTGTTGCCGGGGATCGGGCCGGTGGCGACCATCGCGATGCTGCTGCCGATCACCTTCAACCTGCCGCCGACGCCGGCGCTGATCATGCTGGCCGGCATCTACTACGGCGCGAGCTACGGCGGCTCGACCACGGCGATTCTGGTCAACCTGCCCGGCGAGTCCTCCTCGGTGGTCACGTGTATCGACGGCTACCAGATGGGCCAGCAGGGCCGCGCCGGCCCTGCGCTCGCGATCGCGGCGATCGGCTCGTTCTTCGCCGGCTGCATCGGCACGGTCCTGATCGCGTTGTTCGGCCCCCCGCTCGCGGAGCTCGCATTTGCGTTCGGCGCCGCCGAATATTTCTCGATGATGTGTCTAGGCCTGGTGTCTGCGGTGGTGCTCGCGAGCGGCTCGCTGATCAAGGCGCTCGGCATGATTCTCATCGGGCTGCTCCTGGGCATAGTGGGCACCGACGTCAATTCCGGCATCGCGCGCTACAGCTTCGGCATCTCGGAACTTTCCGACGGCATCGGTTTCGTTTCGGTGGCGATGGGCATGTTCGGCTTTGGCGAGATCATCAGCAACCTGGGGCAGTCGTCCATCGATCGCATAGTCGCGGTGTCCGAGGTGAAGAGCCTGATGCCGACCAAAGACGACATCTTGATGTCGATCGGCCCGATCATGCGCGGCACCTCGATCGGCGTGATTTTCGGTATCCTGCCGGGCGCGCACACAGTGATTGCTTCATTCTCGTCCTACACGCTCGAGAAGAAAATGGCGAAGGACCCGACGCGGTTTGGCAAGGGTGCAATCGAAGGCGTTGCCGGTCCCGAGTCGGCGAACAACGCCGCGGCGCAGACCTCGTTCATTCCGCTGCTGACCTTGGGTATTCCGACCGGTGCGGTGATGGCGCTGATGATCGGCGCGATGACGATCCAGGGGATTGCGCCCGGGCCGCAGGTGATGACGCAGAGGCCGGATCTGTTCTGGGGCATGATCGCCTCGATGTGGATCGGCAACCTGATGCTGGTGCTTCTCAACCTGCCGCTGGTCGGGATGTGGGTGAAGTTCCTGAAAATCCCTTACCGCCTGATGTTCCCCGGCATCTGCCTGTTCATCGCCGTCGGCGCCTACTCGATCAATAACTCCTCGTTCGACGTACAATTGGCCGCCCTGTTCGGTTTCTTCGGCTACTACACCTCGAAGTGGGGCTGCGAGCCGGCGCCGTTGATACTGGGATTTGTGTTGGGGCCGCTAATGGAAGAAAACCTGCGGCGCGCGATGCTGATCTCGCGTGGCGACGCGTCGGTGTTCTTCACCCGTCCGATCTCGCTTGGCATGCTGCTGGTGGCTTTTGCGCTGCTGGGCATGATCGTGTTGCCGCAGTTCCGCAAGAAGCGCGAGATACTTGCCGAAGCGGAAGACTGAGCGGTTCGCGCACAGCAACACCCGATTTGCCCCGGACGACCTCCGGGGCAAATTTTTTCGGGCTTACCCGCCGGCTACACGGCTGAATACGCGATCGGGCGTTTCTATCGCGATGTGCACCTGATGTGGTAACTGTCACCCCAGAGGAACCCCGGTGGCATTTGAAGACCTGCTGAAACAATTGCAAGAACGCACCGAGCGCGTGCTCGCGATGGGCGGTGCGGACAAGCTCGCCAGGCGCAAGGCCGAAGGCCACCTTAACGCGCGCGAGCGCATCGATTACCTGGTTGACCAGGGCAGCTTTGTCGAATCGGGCATGTTCGCGGTCGGTATCCGCCCCGAGGTGCGCGACAAGACGCCGGCCGACGCCAAGGTCGCCGGCTTCGCGCGCATCGATGGCCGCGAGGTTGCGCTTGTGTCGAACGACTTCACCGTGCTCGGCGCGTCGTCGTCGGTGACCAACATGAAGAAGATCAAGCACGTGAAGCAGGTCGCCACCAAACGCGGCCTGCCACTGGTGTTCCTCGGCGAATCGAGCGGCGCGCGCATGCCGGACCGCATGGGTTCCGCCGGGCGCGCGATCATTGCCCAGGACCCGACCGAGTACCAGCGCCTGCGCGAGACGCCGTGGGTAGCGGCGCTGCTCGGACCGTGCTACGGCTCGTCGACCTGGTATTCGGCGATGTCGGATTTCGTCGTGATGCGCAAGGGCGCGATCATGGCGATCGCGAGCCCCGGCGTGACGTCTATCGCAATCAACAAGCCGATCGAGCCAGAGGAGTTGGGCGGCTGGAAGCTGCTCACCGGCGTTTCCGGGCTGGCTGACCTCGCGGTCGAAACCGACGAGCAGGCGCTCGACGCGATCAAGCGCTTTCTGTCCTATCTGCCGAGCCACCATATGCAGCCGCCGCCCGAGCAACCGGTGCCGCCCGGCTCCAACGAGCCGTGCCGCAAAATGCTGGAGCTAGTCCCCGAGTCGCGCCACCAGGTCTACGACGTGCGCAAGGTGATCAAGGCGATTGCGGACAAGGATTCGTGCCTTGAACTGAAGGAACGTTACGGCAAGTCGGTTGCGACAGTGCTGGCGCGGCTCGGCGGCAAGAGCGTGGGTTTCATCGCCAACAACCCGTTGTTCAAAGGCGGAGCGCTCGACGCTGACGCGTGCCAGAAAGTGACGAGCTTCATGGTGCTGTGCGACTCGTTCAACGTGCCGCTCGTGTTCCTGGTGGACGTGCCCGGAATCCTGATCGGGGTCGAGGGCGAGATGCGCGGCATGCCGGGCAAAGTCATCAACTGGATGAATGCGCTGAGCCAGGTAACGGTGCCGAAAATCGCCGTTATCCTGCGCAAAAGCTACGGCCAGGCCTATATCAATATGGCCGGCGGCACGGGTGCCGATGAGGTGGCGCTGTGGCCCACCGCGGATCTTGGCTTCATGGACCCGGCAGTCAGCGTGAACGTGCTGCATGGCGTCAAGCAGGAGGACGATCCCGAGCGCTTCAAGCAATTGGTTGCGGAGGTGCAGCGCGACACTTCGGCGTGGGCGCTAGCCGAGCTGTACGAGGCGCAGAACGTGATCGATCCGCGGGATACGCGCGACTACCTGATTCGCACGCTGGACGTTCATCGTCTGCGGCTCAAGAATGGCGTCGGCGAGCATTTGCTACGCAACTGGCCGACGAGCTATTAAGAGCGGTGACTCGTGACTGGCGCAGCTATTCACCGACCTCAAGCCCGGTCATGCGCCAGCCCGCGCCGCGTTTGACGAAACAGGCGCGGTATTCGAGCGGGCTGCGGACCTGTTCTTCCGGCACGTAACCTACGCCGGCTCCGGTCTGGAGCTTAACCCACTTTTGTTTGCTGTCCCTGTCTTCGTCGGCGACTTCCCAGTCGAGCACTTTCACCAGGTCGTACGAGAGTGTTTGCAGCGTTGGCGCGTTCGCCGCGGGGTTCGCTTTCAGCAACGCTTCCTTGGCGATGATCGCGCCCGCGACGTCTCCGGCGGCGTTATCCGGCCATTTGTAATGAACGTACGGCGCGCAGAACTCGTAGGTCCCCCGTTCGCGCTTGACGAAAACGCCACCCAGAAAAAGCAGTTTCGGCAGTTCCGTCCACAATGCGCTGGCGGCGGACTGCGGCTCCCATAATTTCTTGAACTCGGCGAGGCCGTCCCGGTCGGAAATATTCCGGATCCTGCCGTCGACGATGCCGAGAACAAATTTCTGATCGCGCTTCTCGAGCGCATCGAGCAGGTGCGCCTTGAAACGCGCCCAGCTCGGATCGCTCGCGCCCTCGTCGACGAGGAACAGCTTGACCTCCTGCGCGGCCGCAGTGAGAGCGGCAACAAGCAGAATGGTCGCAGTCAGCGCGCGCAGCAGTGTTGAGGTCTGAGTCATCAGCGCCCTTTGAATTGTCCCTGCCGCTTTTCGAAGAACGCGGTCAGCGCCTCGGCGTGATCTTCGGTTTTGTGACATAGCGCCTGATAACTCGAGCACACATCGAGATGTTCGGACAGCGGCTGCTGTTGCGCGAGCTTGAGCAGCCGTTTCGCATAGCGCACGGCGAGCGGTGGTTTGGCGGCGATTTTGGCGGCGAGGTCGCGCGCGCGCGGCAGCAGCGCGTCGGGCTCGGTGATTTCGAGCACGATGCCGAGCTGCATTGCTTCCGCGGCCTTGACGATGCGGCCGGTGAACGTGAGTTCGGCGGCGCGCTGATAGCCGATCAGCCGCTGCAGGAACCATGCCCCGCCGTCGCCGGGGATGATGCCGAGATTGACGAAAGTCTCGCCGAACGAAGCGTGGGTCGAGCCAATGCGGATGTCGCACATGTTGGCCAGGTCAAAGCCGGCGCCGATCGCCGGGCCGTTGACTGCGGCGATCACCGGGATTTCTGCCTCCTGCAGCGCGAGCGGAATGCGCTGAATTCCGCGCTTGTAGTTCTGCTGCAGCTCGAACGCCGGCGCCTTCGAGCGCTCGCCCATGGTCTTGATGTTGCCGCCCGCCGAAAACGCGCTGCCTTCGCCGGTCAGAATCAGCACCGATACATCCGGGCTGGCATTGGCCCACGCCAGCGTCCCGACGATATCGGAAGTGAGCTCGGTGCTGGACAGCGCGTTGCGCACGTCATTGCGCTTGAATGTGAGCACGGCGACGCGTTCGTTCAGCGTCAGCGCGGAGTCTTTCAGTAGCGGTAGTGCGGGCATGGCGGTTCCTCGATGATGGATGGTGCGGCGTGTTGATTCGCGCGAGCGTCTACAGGTTGCAGACTGCTAATGTTAAGCGCTCGCGTGCGCCGTTACAACGGCGGCCTGCGCCTCATCGCTCGATGTTATAATTGCTTCTCACCGTTTGACGCATTCACAAGGCACGGGGTTGTCCGAACAGGGATACGCATAATGGCGAGAATCGAAGTCAAATCCGAAATCACCGGCACGGTATGGCAGATCACGAAACAACCCGGCGATGAAGTCGAGGCGGGCGACACGCTGATTGTGATCGAATCGATGAAAATGGAAATCCCGGTGATCACCGAGGACGGCGGCACGGTCAAGGAAATCCTGGTCAAGGCCAAAGAACCGGTTGCAGAGGGCCAGGTGGTGGCAATCATCGACGGCTGATCAGCGCAAGAACCGTCGTTAGTCCCCCTGCGCTGGCACGCAACCCCCGCCTTGGTCAGCTTCCTTCCAGTTCCCGCAATTTTTTGATCGCCGCATCGCGAGAATCGAGCACACGCCGTTCGGCCACGTGCTGCGCGCGCTCGCCGTTCCCGGCGCGGACCGCCTTCACCAGTTCCTGCCAGTGCCTCACCGATTGTCGCCGGCGCTGCTCGGTCGATAAGCCCAGCCGCGAATAGCGCAGCGTCTGCTGTGCCAGCGCGCCGAGTATGATGCGCAGCCGCGCGCTGCGCGAGGCCGTGGTCAGCAGGCGGTTGAGCCTGAACACCGTTTCCACGTAGTCGTCGCCGCGCTTCGGATCGCGCGCAAGCCGCGCGAGCTCCGCGACCTCGGCTTCGAGCAGCGGCAGCAAGCGATGACGATCGGGGTCTTCGGCGATGCCACGATCGCGCAGGCCGTTCAAGGCGGCGCGGATGTCGAAGATTTCCTTGACCTCGGCGCTGCTGAGATTGGTGACCTGGGCGCCGCGCCGCGCCAGGATTGTGACCAGCCCGTCTTTCTCGAGCAGCCGCAGCGCCTCGCGCACCGGACCGCGGCTGACAGCGAATTCAGCAGCAATCGCTTGTTCCATAATGCGCTGCCCGGGCGCATAGGCGCCCGAGGTGATGCGCGCTGCGACCTGCGCCGCGATTTGCTCCGGCAACGACAGCGTGAGCGGGCCCGGCGCGAACAGCGTTGCCGCCGAATCGGCGCGCCGTGCCGCTGGATTTGCCTTTCCGCTCATGCGTCCCGCTCCCCCATAGTCATAACTTAGCTGACATATTGCCAGATTGTCAACAATCTTATTGACAACAAAATAGGGTAAGGGCTACGATAACCATTGGTGGACAGTCAAATCATGACCACAATCCCGCTCACCGACCCCATTCGACCCACCTGACGTGCTAACGCCGCAATCCATTGCATTAAGCCGGAGAAGCCATCGTGAGCTGGAAAGCTGAAATCGAGGAGATCCACTACCGCCGCGGCCTGGCGGAGCAATGCGGCGGGCCGGACGCGGTCGCCAGGCACCACGCCGACGGCAAGCTGACCATCCGTGAGCGCATCAACGCCGTGCTCGACCCGGGCAGCTTTCAGGAAGTTGGCAAACTTGCCGGCAAAGCGGCCTACGACACGGACGGCAAACTAACCGGCTTCGTGCCGGCCCCGTATGTCGCCGGCATCGGCAAGATCGGCGGCCGGCCGGTCGCGATCGGCGGTGAAGACTATACGATCAAGGGCGGCGCGGGGTTCGGCGGTCAACGCCGCAAGGGCGGTCAAGGCGGGTTCATCGAAGACCTGGCTTGTCTCTACCGCATTCCGCTCGTCAATCTAGTCGATGGAGTCGGTGGCAGTGTGACCTCGATCACACGCCGCGGCCACGCGACCTTTCCTGGTTCGGGGCCGGACGGCTTCGAGCGGTCGGTCGAATTGATGGGCATCGTGCCGGTGGTGAGCGCGGTGATGGGCACCGCAGCGGGCGGTCCTTCCGGGCGCGCGATCCTCGCGCACTGGACGGTGATGGTGAAAGACCACAGCCAGATTTTCGCTGCCGGTCCGCCGGTGGTCGAGCGCGCGTCCGGCACCAATGTCACGAAAGAAGATCTCGGCGGCCACAAGATGGCAGTCGATACCGCCGGGACCATCGACAACGCGGCGGAGGACGAAGCAGACTGCCTGCTCCAGATCCGGCGTTTTCTGTCTTACATGCCGTCGAACGTGTGGGAGTTGCCGCCGCGCACGCCGTGCGACGATCCGGTCGATCGCTGTGAAGACGCGCTTGCGGACATCATCCCGCGCTCGCCGCGCCAGCCCTACAACATGCGCAAGCTGATCGAAGCGGTGGTCGACCGCGATTCGGTGTTCGAAATCCAGCCGACATTCGGCCGCGCGGTGATCACCAGCCTCGCGCGCATGAACGGCATAGTCGTCGGCGTGATCGCGTTCAATCCGATGTTCGGCGGCATCGTCGACGCGAAGGCAGCGCGCAAGCAGACGCATTTCACCGAGCTGTGCGACGCGTTCAACATTCCGCTCATTTACTTCGTCGACGTGCCGGGATTTCAGATCGGCATGGAAGCTGAAGCGGCAGGCATCCTGCGCATCGGCATGCAGGGACGCTATCTCAACATGCAGTTGTCGGTGCCGGTGTATACCGTCGTCGTGCGTAAGTGTTACGGCATGGCGGGCGGCAGCACCATCGACCGCAACGGACTCAATTTCAAAATTGCGTGGCCCTCCGCCGAGTGGGGCTCGCTGCCGATCGAGGGCGGCGTCAAAGCCGCGTTCCGGCGCGAGATCGAGGCTGCGGATGACCCCGCCAGGAAAGAAGCCGAGATCGAAGCCGAGATCCGCCGCATGACTTCGCCATTCCTCACTGCCGAGGCCTTCGGCGTCGAGGACATCATCGACCCGCGCGAGACGCGCCCCTACCTGTGCGCCTTCCTCGAAGCGGCCGGTGTCGGGATGAAAACCAGAACCGGCCCGAAATGCCGTGCCGGCGTGCGTCCATGATGCGGGCGGAGCGGATCTGCGGCAGCGCGCGATGCGTTACCATGGGAATATTTCCAAGACGGAGGCGACATGCCGCGGCGCGAGATTGAAGGTGACTGGGTCATGGGGTGGCCGGACCGGAAACGGCCGGCGCTGATTGCCGGCAAGGATTCACAGGGGCGCGTCATCAACGGGCGCGCACCACTGGTGGAATTGGAGGGGTTGATCACCCCGACTGACGCTTACCACGTGGTCAGCCAGCTCGAATTTCCCGAGCCGATTCATCCGGACGACTGGACTCTCACTCTCGGCGGTGAAGTCGAGCGGCCGATCGAATTCTCGCTCAAGGAGTTGCAGAAGTTGCCGGGGCGTACGGTGCGCGCGGTGACCGAATGCGCCGGCAACGACGCAGGGTTCTTCGATTACCTGCAAAAAGGCGGCAAAAAACCTTCGCGCATCAACCAGCAGGATATGAACCAACGTGCGGTAATGCGCGAGCAGAACGCGCTGCCCTCGACCGACGAGATCGGCAACGAATCGACCACTACCGGTGCCGTGAGCGCCGGCGAATTCACCGGCGTGCCGCTCGCCGAGGTACTCAAGAAAGCGGGGCTGAAACCCGGAGCGGTGTCGGTGCGGATGGAGGGTTTCGACCGCGGGCAGCCGGATCTCGCCGTGCAATACCGTTCGGTCGGCCGCGCCGACTTCCAGCTGGTCGACCCCGGCGTCATCAACTACGAGAAAGGTTTGCCGCTCGCGAAAGCGCTGCATCCCGATACGCTGCTGGCCTGGGCGATGAACGGCGAGTATCTGCTGCATGTGCATGGCGCGCCGGTGCGCGCGGTGGTGCCGGGTTGGTCTGGCAATTGGTGGGTGAAATGGCTGCAGAAGATCGACGTGCTCGATCACATGCCGGAGTGTTATTACCAAAAGCACTACTTCGTCTATGGCAACTCGCCCGAGGATCCGAACAAGAAGATGATCACGGCGATGGGCGTGCGCTGCATCATCATCGATCCGCTCGATGAGGACTCCCCGCTCGAGCGCGGCGCGCATAAGATCCGCGGGCTCGCCTGGAGCGGCATGGGCGGCATCACGCGCGTGGAAGTGAGTCTGGACGAGGGCAAGTCCTGGCATGACGCGCACCTCGAAGAGCCGCGCGAACGCTGGCTGTGGATGCGCTGGTCATACCTGTGGGAGGTCGGCACGCCGGGCCACTACCGTATCATGGCGCGCGCCACCGATGAAACGGGTCGCGTGCAGCCGCAGACCCCGTGGAACTACCAGCGCAAGCACTTCGACGGCATCGTGCCCACTGACGTCACCATCGAGTGAGCAAGCGCATGCACACCGTGGTCTGCGTCAAGCAGGTGCCCAATCCTGAACTTGCCGCCGGCCAGTTCCGCCTGGACGAGCAGGCGCAAAAAGTGGCGCCGGTCACAGGCGTACAACTGGTGATGAGCCCGTTCGATGAGCAGGCCGTCGAGGCGGCGCTGCGCATCCGCGATACGCATCCCGGTGCCAAGATCACGGTCATGAGTCTTGGGCCCGAGAGTACGCGCAATGTGCTCAAGCACGGTCTGGCGATGGGAGCGGACGAGGGCGTGCTGCTCGCCGACACTGCATTCGTAGACGCGGACAGCTATACCACGGCGCTGACGCTGGCCGCGGCGATCAAAAAAATCGGCAATGTTGATCTCGTGTTAACCGGACGTCAGGCGGCGGACTGGGATGCCGGGGTGGTTGGTTTCGGCATCGGCGAGTTGCTCGGCTTGCCGGTGATTTCGTTTGCGCAGGAAGTGCAGATCGAGGACGGCGTGGCGCGCGTGGAGCGGGTGTTGGACGATGGCACTGAAATCGTCGAGGCCGCCTTGCCGGCGGTGGTGACCGTGTCCAATGAACTGGGCACGCCCCGCACCCCGAACCTGCGCGAAACCATGCGTGCTGCCCGCAAGCCGGTGGCGGTCTGGTCGGCGTCCGACCTCGGGCTCGCGGCCGAAACCGTAGGTGCGGCCGGCGCGCGGTGCGTGCGCGAGCGAATGTTCATACCGATGAAGCAAAACCGTTGCGAGCTTATCGCCGGCAGCTCTCCCGAGGAGCAGGCCGCCGGTTTGGCACAGCGATTGTGTGAGGCCAAGCTCATATGAGCGGCGCGCCGTCGGAGGGCGGAACAGGGGCCCCTTT
>ODAK010001703.1_pt1 | contig 23648 bp, 23 predicted proteins | sample 1539591 | NCBI WGS metagenome assembly ODAK01 (sample SAMEA3539303, study PRJEB22396) | soil metagenome | biome: tundra; feature: field; material: soil | place: USA | collected 2010-05 | depth 0.15 m | reverse complement strand
TCCTGGCCGGAAATCGGCATGTCGTTCGGCGCGCCTCGCGCCAGAGCATGCTTGACGGAGATCTCCCAGATCGTGGCGGCACTGACGACGACTTCGTTGTCGGGATCGTCGATCAGTTCGCGGGCTCTGGCTGAAAGCCGCGGCGAGTCCGCGATCGCCCAAAGCGCGACGTGGGTGTCGAGCAGCAGTCTCATTCGATCGAGCCGGCGAAGATACGCTCGACCGCCGCGTTGTCGGCATCGATATCGTCGGGGACAATGAACTTGCCTTTGGCGACGCCGATGCGTTTGCCGGAAACAGGTTGCGTGATCGGGACCAGCTGAGCGGCCGGGCGGCCGTTGCGTGCGATGATGATCCGGGCCTCTGCTCCGGTTTCAACGGCCTCAACCAGACGCGAAAGGGTCGACTTGGCTTCGAGCATGTTCACGGTGGGCATTTCGGCATCCTTGGCCAGACCAGACCAAGCTAATGACGAGACAGGCAGCTTGCAAGAGGAGCGGGAACTGTTGCGCTTGCCCGGGGGATCGCCTGAGTTTGTTGCTGGTGGTGATAACGGATGCGGTTGTCGCGGCGGCATTTACGGTGCCGAGGCGGGCAACCCATCAAGTTGGCTCACCGTGGACGCCATCTCCCCGCCCGACCGGACAACCGCGGCTCGTTCGACCCTGCGCAATGTCAGCAGCAATATCGCGAAACTGATGAGCGGCCCCAGCGGCAGGCTTAACGCCGAGCCAATCGCGTATTCCGCCATCGACCCCAGCCAGACCCCGAGCAACACGGTCTTCTCCCACGGCAGAAAGCCGTCTCGCCGTGCGTCGCGCACCAGCCAGCCGATCGCCACCAGCAGCAGCAGCTTGTCGTACATCAACGCCAACGGCACCGCGAGCAACGTCGCGGACAGCAGTGTCGCGGCGCGCAGGCTTCGGCTCGGCCGCCGCCACCAGGTCCATGCCACCAGCAGCGCCATGCCGCCGGTGAAAAACCCCTGCACCAGGTACGAGATCGACGGCGCGTACCCCAGCAGCCGCGCCGCGCCGAACGGCGTCACGATCCCCGCGTAGTCGATGCGGCCGGAGGCATAGACGGCATCCGACCCGGCGAACGCGGTCAGATACGCCTGCCACGTGTCGACGCCGAACAACGCCACCGACAACAGGACAAGACAGGCGACGGTCGCTCCGGCGGCGAGGAACGCCCGCCAATGGCCGCCGCACGCCAGGCCCACCGGCACCAGCAACCCGAAATGCGGCTTGTAGCAGAGCAATCCCAGCAGCATGCCCGCCAACCATGGCCGCCGGTCGATCAACAGCGTGAACCCGCCGAACAACGCCGCCGTCAGGAACGCGTTCTGGCCCAGACCGAGGGTCCAGAAGATCGCCGGAAACGCCAGCACGGGGCCCGCCCAAAGCCACCCAGGTTCGCGCACGATCCGCCGCATGGTGAACAGAAACGCCGCCATTGTCGCGAATTCGAACACGTAGAACGCGAGGTAATACGGCAACAGCGCCAGCGGGGCGAACAGCAGCAGGAACACCGGCGGGTAGAAGAAGAACTGATATGGCGCGCCCTCGACGGTGAAACGTTGCTCGGTCAGGAAATGCGCGGCCTGGTCGTAGGCCAGCGCGGGGGTGCCCGACAGCGCCAGCTTTCCGGCGGCGTAGAAGCTCACGAAATCGCTGGAGGTGCGCGACACCTGGTTGGTGATGACGCCGTGCTGCCACAATGCGAGCATGACGAGGATCGTCAGTTCGATCAGCAGCAAGACCTGACCGCCGGCGATGATCCGCTCACGGGTCAGCCACCTCGCGTGGCGCGCGCCATCGATCAGCTTCTCAACAGTCATGCGTTCATCCGCGGCGGTTTGGTACCGGGCATCCTGGGCCGGCACATGTTCGCGAAAGGTTTCATCTTCCGCGGGAGCGGCCTTGCCAGCCCGCGCCGGCGTGTGTTTGCTGACGTCTCATCCCTCGGACGGAGTCGCGGCTTGGCCTATGCGCTGCAGCAACTGATCAACGGGATCACGCTCGGGATGATCTACGGGTTGATCGCCGTCGGTTACACGATGGTCTACGGCATCATTGGCATGATCAATTTCGCCCATGGCGACATCTTCATGATCGGAGCGTTCCTGTCATTGATCGCGCTTCTGGGCCTCGCGTCTCTGGGCATCACCGCCGTACCGATCGCGCTCGCGCTGACCCTGATCTTCGCGGCGGCACTCGCGGCGCTGTACGGCTGGACGGTGGAGCGGGTCGCCTACCGGCCGCTGCGTGGGTCGTTCCGCCTGGCGCCGCTGATCAGCGCGATCGGCATGTCCATCACGCTGCAGAATTTCGTTCAGGTCAGTCAGGGAGCGCGCGTCAAACCGATGGAGGCGCTGATACCGGGCGGTTTTCAGATCATGGAAGCCGACGGTTTCGCCGTCCGTTTGTCCGCCATGCAGATCATGATCGTCGTCACGACGCTGTGCGTGCTGGCGATCTTCACCTGGCTGGTGACGCGAACGCCGCTTGGCCGCCGCATGCGCGCCTGCGAGCAGGACCTGCGAATGGCGAGCCTTTTGGGCATCGATACCGACCTGACGATCAGTGTCACTTTCATCATCGGCGCCGCGCTGGCCGCCGTGGCCGGGCTGCTGTTCCTGCTTTATTACGGTGCCATCGATTTCTTCATCGGTTTCATCGCCGGCGTGAAAGCGTTCACCGCGGCCGTACTGGGCGGCATCGGCAGCCTGCCCGGCGCGGTACTGGGGGGGTTGCTGATCGGCCTGATCGAGGTGTTCTGGTCCGCGTATTTCAGCGTCGAATACAAGGACGTCGCCGCGTTCTCCATCCTCATCGTGGCCCTGATCTTTCTCCCCACCGGCATACTGGGCCGCGCCGAGGTGGAGAAAGTATGACCGCGCGCCGGCGTGTCCGCGCGTCTGACAACGTGATGGCCCGCCGACCTCGTTCGTCATCCTCGGACCTCCCATCGTCACGACGATCGCCGATGCGCGGGACGCGCCCGCGCATGACGGGGTCCGCGGCCATGTGGCGATGAAGAGCGCCGTTCGGGACGCCGGTCTTTCCGCTCTCGTCGCGCTTGGCCTGTTCGCGCCCCTGATCGGCCTCGTAACGGAAAATGGCGACCACGGTCTTGAGCTGCGCGGCCGGCCGCTCGCCGCCGCCGCGGTCGTTGTTCTGGTGTTCCTCGGCCGTCTGCTGATGCTGACCCGAGCCGCCCATATCGCGCCGCCGGTTGTTTCCGGGCCAAGCCCGGCGATGGTCCGGGCGGGGCGCGCACTGGCGCCGGCACTGCTGGTGTTCGCGCTGGTGCTGCCGTTCGGCGGATCTCGTTACTATGTCGATCTGGCCACGCTCGTGCTCACCTACATCATGTTGGGCTGGGGCCTGAACGTCGTGGTCGGTCTCGCCGGACTGCTGGACCTGGGGTACGTCGCGTTTTACGCGGTCGGCGCCTATTCCTACGCCCTGCTGGCGGTCAATTTCGGCCTCGGCTTCTGGAGTTGCCTGCCGTTGGCCGGCATCCTGGCGGCGTTCTGGGGCGTGCTGCTCGGTTTCCCGGTGTTGCGGCTGCGCGGCGATTATCTCGCGATCGTTACCTTGGCGTTCGGTGAAATCATCCGCATCGTGTTGAACAACTGGGTGTCTCTGACCAACGGTCCAAATGGCATCACCGGTATCCCGCGGCCAACGTTGTTTGGACTGAGGTTCAGCATGGACGGCGGCGAGGGGACCTTCGCCGGTTTCTTCAATATGGAACCGGAAACGATCCAGCGGGTCATTTTTCTCTATTACGTGATCCTCGGCCTCGCGTTGCTCACCAACTGGTTCACCCTTCGGCTCCGCCGCACGCCGCTCGGCCGCGCGTGGGAGGCGTTGCGGGAGGACGAAACCGCCTGCCGTTCGCTCGGCATCAACGTCACGAACACGAAACTGACCGCGTTCGCCATCGGCGCCATGTTCGGCGGGTTCGCCGGCGCGTTCTTCGCCACCAGGCAGGCGTTCATTTCGCCGGAGAGCTTCACCTTCATCGAAAGCGCAACGGTGCTCGCGATCGTTGTATTGGGCGGCCTCGGCTCCCAGCTTGGCGTCGCGCTCGCGGCGATCGTCATGGTGGGCGGACTGGAGTTGCTGCGTGCGTTCCTGAGCTTTCTCGCCGATCAGATGGGCAGCCCGATATTCGCCGGTATCGCCAATGAACTGCCGCTTTACCGGATGCTGATTTTCGGTCTGGCGCTGGTCGTGGTGATGGTGCTGCGACCGCGCGGCATGGTGTCGACTCGCACGCCGACCGTGCTGCTCGTGGCGCGGGGACAGGGGTGATGCTGTCGGTCACCGGCCTGACGATGCGGTTCGGCGGACTGAAGGCGGTGGACGACCTGTCGTTCGAGGCGCGCGCCGGCGAAATCACCGCCGTGATCGGTCCCAACGGGGCGGGCAAGACCACGGTGTTCAATTGCATCACGGGTTTCTACCGGCCCTCCGAGGGCGGCATCGTGTTGACTGACGCTGAGGGTGCGCGGTTCGCGCTGGATCGCATGCCGGGCCACCGGATCGCCTCCCGCGCCAAGGTCGCGCGAACGTTTCAAAATATTCGTTTGTTCGCCGGTATGACAGTGCTGGAGAATTTGCTGGTCGCCCAACATAATGTGCTGATCCGCGCGAGCGGGTTCACCTTGTTGGCCGTGCTCGGCGTCGGCCGGTACCGTGCCGCGGAAGCTCACGGACTGGAAAAGGCGAGGCACTGGCTGGATCGCATTGGATTGATCGATCGCGCGGACGATCCGGCGGGCGCGCTGCCTTATGGCGCGCAACGGCGGCTGGAGATCGCTCGCGCGATGTGTATCGATCCGGTGTTGCTATGTCTGGACGAACCCGCCGCCGGTTTAAATCCACGTGAGACGGATGCTTTGAACGCGCTGCTGTTGGCGATACGGGCCGATGGCTGTACCCTGCTGCTGATCGAGCACGACATGGGCGTGGTGATGCGGATTTCCGATCACATCGTCGTGCTGGATCACGGCAAGAAAATCGCCGACGGCACGCCGGCGGAAGTCCGCGCTGATCCCGCCGTGATCGCCGCCTATCTCGGCGAGGGTGACGAGGATGAGGAGGCGGCATGACGGCGACGCTGTCCCTTGGCGGCGTGTCCTCATTCTACGGCGCGGTGCAGGCGCTGCGAAGTGTCGATCTGGAGGTCAATCCGGGTGAGATCGTTACGCTGATCGGCGCCAACGGCGCGGGCAAATCGACGCTGATGATGACGGTCTGCGGCAATCCGCGGGCGCGCACGGGCACCATCCTGCATGAGGGTCACGACATCACCAACCTGCCGACTCACCTTATCATGCGGCGCGGGATAGCCCAGTCGCCGGAGGGGCGACGGATTTTCGGCCGCATGACGGTGCATGAAAATTTGCTGATGGGCGCTGAAGCTGCTGGCCGAACCGATACGCCGGCGTTGCTGGAAGAAGTGCTCGCGCTGTTTCCCCGGTTGCGTGAGCGGGCAGGACAGCGCGGCGGCACGCTGTCGGGCGGTGAGCAGCAGATGCTGGCGATCGCGCGCGCATTGATGTCGCGGCCGCGGTTGCTGCTGTTGGATGAACCGTCGTTGGGCTTGGCACCGCTGGTGGCGCGGCAGATATTCGGTGCGATTCGGGAACTGAACCAGCGCACCGGACTGACCGTTTTGCTGGTTGAGCAAAATGCGTATCAGGCACTGCGGCTGGCGCACCGGGGGTACGTGCTGGTCAATGGCGCGATCACGATGGCCGGAACCGGGGCGGAATTGTTGGCCCGGCCGGAAGTGCGGGCAGCGTATCTGGAAGGCGCGCACGCGTAACGGAAGTCGTGCTTTTCGCTGACCGAGGCCAGACAGCGGCGGCAAGGCAACGATCCATTTCATCGGCCAAACCAGCACCCGGCCGTCAGGATGCGCGTCTCGATAACCTCACGTTTGCCGGAATGAAAGCGTTCATAACGCCTTTCTTTCCGCGAACGGAAGCGGTGCGTGATCCGGTCCTTCAATTCCCGGTCCTCATGGGATTGGAAACAGGCGCATCCAGACACCGATGATCGCGTCCTTCGTCATGCGCGGACCGACCCGTTTCGACATGGTTTTGGTTCTTCGAATTTGACATTTGACGGTTCCGCATTCTCCCAGCTAACATCTACAAAGATAGGTTAAACGAATGTCAGGAAAACTCCTGACATTGTCGTGTCTTTCCTGACAACCCGCCGGCCGAGGCTGAGCTTAAAAAGCCAATAAACGATGGGAGTGCCCATATGTCCATGACAACCGATACCGCGGTGATTCCGTGGTGGAGAGAACCGACCAAGGACCAATGGATCGCCTGGACCGCGGCATGGCTGGGCTGGACGCTGGATGCATTCGACTTCACGGTCTTTCTGCTGATCATGGTGCCGATCTCACAGGAGTTCGGCGTGCCACTGACAGCGGTGACCGCGGTGTTCACCATCACGCTTTGGCTACGTCTGCTCGGCGCCACCGCCTCCGGTTGGCTGGCCGACAGGGTCGGGCGCAAGATACCACTGATGATCTCCATCCTGTGGTATTCGGTCTGCAACTTCATCGCCGGTTTCTCGCCCAGCTTCGCATTCCTGTTTTTCTTCCGGGCGCTGCTTGGCATTGGCATGGGTGCGGAATGGCCAGCCGGCGCGTCGCTCGCGATGGAATCATGGCCCACGCGCTCCCGCGGTTTCATGAGCGGTGTGCTGCAAGGTTCATGGGGACTTGGATTCTGCCTGTCAGCGCTCGTCTATGGCCTGTTCTATGACTACATCGGTTGGCGCGGCATGCTCTGGATCGGTCTGCTTCCCGCTTTATCGGTCGCCTGGGTCCGGAAATACGTGAAGGAACCCGAGGTCTGGCTTGAGAACCGCCGCAAGCAACGCGAATCGGGCAAAGAAGTGCGGATGCCGCTGTTCGTGATTTTCCGTAGGAAATACCTTTGGAACACGCTGTCCGCTTGCTGGTGGATGGCGGCGTCGATGTGCACATACTACTCGATCTGGGCGCTGTTCGCGACGCATCTGCAAAAGGACCTGGGGCTGCCGCCGATGATGACGGGTCTGCCGCTCGCTGCCGCCAATCTCGTGGGTTTTCTGGGCATGTGCTTCTGGGGATTCGCGGGCGACAGGATCGGCCGGCGTTGGTCCATGATCATTCCGGCGGGGATCGGCATCTTGATCACGCCGACTTATCTGCTGACCACTGATCCGATGTGGATATTGTTCGGCTTCCTGTTGCAGGGACTGTTCGCCGGCGCGATGTACAGCCAGATGCCCAGTTTCCTGACGGAACGGTTCCCGACGGAAATCCGCGCGACGGCGAGCGCGTTCTGCTTTCATCAGGCGGCGATCTTTGGTGGCCTGATCGCGCCCGTGCTGACGTATTTCGCGATAAACCATCACGTGGGCTTCGCGTGGCCCATGCTGATCGCCACCACCATCGGCCTCATTAATGTCTGTATCTCGCTGCTGCTGAGCCCGGAGACGCACGGACGCGAATTCAGTTCGGAAATCGAGGTGCACTGAGCAACGAGGCGACGCACCCGCTGGCACGTCGGATGATTTCGAAGTGGATTCGCCGAACGTCGCCTCGGGGCGGGCTCCGCCTGTTGATACTCCGTAAGAAACAAGCGGCCGCGACCAGGCGCGGCCGCGCAGGGAGGCTTTGAAATGAAGACACCACGCGTTTTCACGCGCCGGTCCGCCATGGCTGGCTCCGCCGCGGTCTTGTTCGCGCCCGCTATCATCGGAACCGCGCGGGCGGCCACGCGTGGCGTCTCAGATACCGAGATCGCCATCGGCATGATGACGGACCTGTCCGGCGTCACCGCGGTGCAAGGCAGCAACGCCGCCAACTCGATCCGCATGGCGTTCGACGACATCAACGAAAAAGGCGGCATCAACGGGCGTAAGATCCACTTCATCGCCGAGGACATGGAGTATCTGGTTCCCAAAGCGGTGCAGGCCATGAACAAGCTGGTGAACCGCGATAACATCTTCCTCGCGATCAGCAGTGGCGGCACGCCGCAAATGGACGCGGTCCTGCCGATGATGCTGGAGAAGCAGGTGCCGAGCGTGTTTCCGCTGACCTGCGCGCGGTCGATGTACGAGCCGCTCAGCAAGTACAAATACGGCCAGTTCGCCTCGTACTATGATCAGATGCGCTCCTGCGTGAAATATTTCGCGGCGGCGAAAGGCAAGAAGGTCATCGGCTCGATGTACCAGGACACCGACTTCGGCAAGGATGTCCACGCCGGTGTCGTGGCCCAGGTGGAGGCGATGAATTTGAAACTGGGTGCCGTCTCGGCGTCCCGGCCGACCGATACCGACTTCAACGCGCAGGTCATCCGACTGAAGGAGGCCGGCTGCGATCTCGTTTGCATGGGCACGATCGTCAAGGACACGATCATCATCCTGCAGACAGCCCGCAAGATGGGCTATAATCCGGACTTCTGCGGTCAGTTCGCGACCTATTCCACCGCCGTCGCCGAAGCTCCGGGGGAGCCGGCCGAGGGATTTTATTCGATGTCGCCGGGCGTCTACGCGTATCCCGACGATCCCCGTCCGGCGGTGCGCGCGGTCGGAGCCCGCTACAAGCAACGTTTTGGCCTCGACATCAATTATCTGGGCGAGGCAGGTTATGCGGCGGCGAGCTTACTGATCGATGTGTTGCAGCGGGCCGGCCGCGACCTGACGTTGGACACGTTTCAGACGGCGATGGAAAGCACCAAGGACTGGCGGGACATTTTCGGCGGACCCCCGCTGACGATCACGCCCACCAATCATCACGCCTCCAACCAGTCGTTCCTGTCGGTTGTGAAAAAGACCCGCTGGACCCCGGTGGTGCCCGAACCGCTGGGTTACTGATCGCGGCGCCAATGCGTGCCGATCACGCCTCCCGCAGCGCCACCTGTGGACCGCGGCGGCGGTTGACCGCCCCCAGACCCACCACCGCCAATGTCGCGATCGCGGCGGTGATGCAGGCGACCAGGAAGATCTCGCGCGGCGGCAGGCCCGCCCTGAGCAGTTCTCCGCCCAACCAGGGACCGATGATGGCGCCCAGACGGCCGATGCCCAGAGCCCAGGCCATGCCGGTGTTGCGGACGCGGGCGGGATAGAGAGCGCCGGTCATGCCGTTCAGGCCGGTTTGACTGCCGACCGTGCAGCAGCCGACCAGGAAAATCACCGCCAGCAACGCCAGCCAAGGCAGGGCGGCCAACCCGACGAGGCCGATGAAGATGATGCCCAGGAATAATGTCACACGCAGAACGTTCGGGGCGCCGAACTTTATCGACATTGGCGCGATGGCGAACACGCTCACCAGAGGGCCGGCGTCCCGCAATGCCGAGGCGAAGACGGCGTCGGCCGGCGTCAATCCCGACAGCGAGAGCACGGTCGGCATCCAGTAGCCGATCAGGTACATGCTGAGCAGGTTACAGAAAAACATAATCCAGATCAGGATCGTTGTCGCCGCCAGGCCATCGCGGAACAGGCCGGCGACGGGATTTCCTTGGGCGACATCGACGTCGTGGCGCCGCGTGTCGAGACTGATGCCAAGCTGGCGTATCAGCCGCTTGCCACTCTCCTTCAGGCGGCCTTTGGCCAACAGGAACCGTGGGGATTCCGGCATCCACAGCAGCGCGATCGGGATCAGCGCCAGCGGCAGCACGCCGCCAATCCAGAAGATCGAGGTCCAGCCGTAGATCGGCAGCAGGTGCGACACCAGCATTCCGCCGGCGAAACCGCCAAGCGGCGCGCCGGTGAACACGATCATGATGCCGCCGGCGCGTAGACGCTCCGGCAGATAGTCCGACGACAGGGCGACCGTGGCGGGTAGCAGCATGCCAATGCCGATGCCGGTGATCAGACGCAGCATCGCGAGGTCCGCCACCGCCGTGACCTGGGTGCAGGCGAGCGAGGAGACAGCCAGCACCACGAGGCTCGCGATCAGCACGGGCTTGCGGCCGATCCGGTCGCCGATCGGCCCCGAGGACAGCGCACCGATCATGATCCCGATGCTGGACATGACGAAGGTGTTGGCGAAGGCAGGCCCGGAAAGACCCCAGGCGCGGATCAGCGCCGGTACGGCCATGCCGATGGAACTGATGTCGTAACCATCGAAAATCTGCGCGAGCATGCACAGCAAAAGCACCCGAAGCTGCAACGGTCCGAGTTTCTGCGTCTCGAGCCGGATTTCGGCGTGCGACTGGATTTGCGACATGGACGAAGCCTCCCGGTTATTCCGGCGTTGTTATCAGGCGGCGCGTTCAGCCGCCGCCGGCACATGAGTGATCTGGTGCGCCCGCAGGATAGGCAGCACGTCGCGGGCAAAGCGCTTGATTTGTTCGACGAACATCTCCTGCGGCATGGCGCCGCGATTGAAGTTCACCTGGACCGTGCCGGCACCGGTATGCTCGGCGAGGCGGATCAGCTTATCGGCGACTTCCTGAGGGGTGCCCCATGGCAGGCGCTCGGCCATTCTCTCCATGTCGGCCATGGTCATGTTTCGGAAATCGCCGCGGTTGAACTCGGCGGCATGCAGATTTTCCGGTCGGACGTAATCGGTGGAGCTCGTGGAACTGTAACCCGTCTCGCGCTGCTTCGCGGTTTCGGTGAAGTTGCCGTGGCTGAACAGGGTGCGGTTGAAATAGAGTACATATGGTCCGCACTCGCGGATGGCTTCTTCCTTGCTGCCGGCGACGTAAGCGGTGACGCCGACCGACAGATGGTCGGGCGTGATGCTCCTGCCGTTGGCGGCGAGGCATTTGGCATAATATGTGATGATGTCGTCTTGCAACCCACCGGGTGCCAGGCCCGGCGTGATGCGAATGTCGTTACGGGCGGCGAACTCGATCGACTCCTTGCTGCTGACGACCGGTGTCCAGATTTCCGGGCGCGGCTGTTGTACGGGGCGCGGCCATAGCGCCACGTCTTTGTAGGACCAGAATTTGCCCTGGAAGGAGAACACCTCCTCGGTCCAGGCGCGGGTGACGATTTCGAAGGCTTCTTCGAACCGGGCGCGAGAGTCGGCGAGCGGAACGTTGTGCACCTGATACTCGCGCGGGATGCCGCGGGCGAAGCCGGAGATCAGGCGGCCGTTGGACAGGCAGTCCAGCATCGCCAGCTCCTCGGCGAGGCGGAGTGGCTCGTGCAGCGGCAGCAGATTGCCATATATCAGCAGCTTGACCCGCTTGGTTCGTTGCGCGGCGGCGGCGGCCATCAGGTTGGGCGAATTCATCAGGCCGTACGGCGAGCAATGGTGTTCATTGAAGCCCAACCCGTCGTAGCCGAGTTGATCAATCAGCTCCCAGGCGTCGAGGTGCTCGGCGTAGGTGCGGACCGCGACCTCGGGTTTGAAATGGCGGCCGGCGAGGGGATAGGGCAGCTCGGCGCCGGTCTTCAGATGGTCGAGTTGTTCGCCATAGGCCAGCAGATCGAAGACAAAAACTTTCATGAACGCGTCCCTGTGATTTGCCCGCAGTGTGCGGGGGCGGGACGGTGGTGGTCAATCCGGTGGGCTGACAGTCAATACGCTGGCCGCGCGATGTGCGTGGGCTCCTGTCCTTAACGGGTCGTGTGGGAGCGGGACAGTTACTTCCCGGCGGTCCCAAGGTCGCTGAAGTTCTTGATCCGCACGGCGTGATCGGGAAAGCGCGCGATAATCTCCAGGTCGCCGCCCATCGCCTCGATGAAGCGGCGCAGGGAACTCACATACATGTCCGTGCGCTTCTCCAGCCTGGCGACGGCGGGTTGTTCGACATGCAGAAGCTCGCCCAGGGCTGCCTGCGAAAGCCGGCGGGCGGTGCGAAGCTGCGTCAGGTTCATTTCCTCGCGCATTTCCGCGGACAACCGATCAACATGGGCACGCCGTTCCGGGGGCATCTTCGCCACCAGATCAGAGAATTTGTGCCTGCCTGTCATGTGGCACCTATATTCCTTCCATGGAATAGTAACAAGGACCTCCAGCCAGGACATCCACCCGCCCCCATTGCCTTTCCCGCCCAGGAGACGAAACTGACGCGGACCATTCCAACGCGGGAGGAAGCAATGGGTTACAAGATCGCCGTCATGGGCACGGGCGCTGTCGGCGCTTACGCCGGAGCACACATGGCGCGGGCGGGTGAGGACATCACGTTCATCGACCCATGGCCGGCCAACGTCGAGAAAATGAAAGCCGACGGCCTCAAGGTCTCGCACATCCGCGACGTGCCGGAATGGTCCACCCCGGTCCGCGCACTGCATCTGACCGAGTTGCAGCAAGCCGCGAAGGAAAAGCCGTTCGACATCGCCTTCGTCTGCATGAAGTCCTACGACACCGAGTGGGCGACGACCATGATCGCGCAATACCTCGGTCCGAACGGGTTCGTGGTTTCATTGCAGAACTGCATGAACGAGGAAACCATCGCCGGCGTGGTCGGCTGGGGCAAGGTGGTCGGCTGCATCGCCAGCTCGATCACCGTCGATCTGTGCGAGCCCGGCCACGTCCGCCGCGCCGCCGGCAAAAGTGGCGACAAACACACGGTGTTCCGCACCGGGGAAGTGCATGGCCGGATCACCGACCGCGTCACCGAGATCAAGCGGCTGGTTTCGTACGCGGACTCAGCGCTGGCGACCAGCAATTTGTGGGGCGAGCGGTGGTCGAAACTGGTGACCAACGCGATGGCCAACGGCATGTCCGCCAGCACCGGCCTGGTCAGCAAGGCGATCCTCACCAACGACGGGTTACGCCGGTTCGGCGCTCGACTGGGCTCGGAGGCGATCCGCGTCGGTCAGGCTCTGGGCTATGAGCTGGAGGAAGTGCACCATATCGACCCCGAAATCATCGCCAAGGCGGGCGAGGGCGACCCGGCCGCGACCAAGGAATACGACGAGCACCGCCTGGCCGAGGTCGCCAAAGCCGGCGGCGGCGAACACCGCCCATCGATGGGCCAGGACATGGTGAAAGGCCGCCGCACGGAGATCGAGTTCCTGAATGGGCTGATTACTCGCAAGGGCGATGAGGTCGGTATCCCGACACCGGCCAACCGCGCGTTGGTGGATATCGTGAAACGGGTGGAGAAGGGCGAACTGAAGCCTGACCCGAAGCACATTCTCGATCTGCGGCTGAACTGATACGGGACCGTCATGGCCCGACCCTCCGGGCCATGACGGCGCCAGCGTTCACAATTCGATTACGCCACCCAGTAGTCCCTTCGCCACCGCCTCGGCCCGGTTGGTGGCGCCGAGCCGCTCAAACAACGATTCCAAATGAAACTTCACCGTGTGCACCGATATCCCCAGGTGCCGCGCCACGGCTTTGTTGCTCATGCCCTGACCGATCAGGGTCAGGATTTCCGTCTCTCGCGGGGTCAGCGGCGACTCCTCGGCCGCCGCCGCGAACCCGGCGCTTTCCCGCGGCCAGGGTGCGCGCACGAGCAGACCGGCCGCCACCGCGCGGAGTGCCAGATCGAGCCAGGCCGCGCTCACGTCCCGCGGCAGCACGCCGGCTTGTGGCTGATCCGGCATGCGATCGGTCAGCACGACGACCGGGGCGTCGGATTCCAACGGTGGCGTGGCGCCCGGCCCTGAGTCGAACAGCACCACGTCCGGCGAGTCCGCGGCGACCGTGTGACCGGCCTCGGCCAGCACGGCGGTCAGGCCGTGCCGGCGGATCGGGTCAGACGCGACCAGCCTGACCCGAAGGCTCACGACCCCGCGCTCACGAACGAGGACGGGCCGCGATCACGACACCGATTTCCTTCATCTCCCCGGCGCGCAGCAGCCGCACGGTGACCGCTTTGCCGATCCGGTCGGGACCCATCAGTGTGGCGAGGCCGCGGCGCTGGCCGAACCGGAAGTCGTCGATGGACAGCAGGATGTCGCCCGGCAGGATGCCCGCCTGTTGCGCCGGTCCGTTCGCGACCAGTTGCAGCACCATGGTGCCGCGTGTCTGCCCGGTGGCCGCCTGCAACTGATCTGGAATGGCCACCGGTTGCAAACCGACACCCAGCCAGCCGCGTGCGATGTGGCCCTGTTCCAGCAACGGATCGACCACTCGCGCGATGGTCGCCGCCGGGATCACCAGGCCGCGCCGGCGCGGGCCCGAGGTCGACATGCCCAGAAGCGCGCCGGACTGATCGAGCACTGGCCCGCCCTCGTCAGAGCCCAGACGCACATCCAGCCGGATCAGCGTGTCGATCCGGCCGCCCGCCATGCTGTGCCAGGCCGGCCCGGTCGCATGCACCATGGCCAACCGTCCGGTCGCCGCTCCGGCGGGGTCGGCGCCCACCACCAGCGCCAGCGAGCCGACCCTCGGGGTTGCCGCGCCACCAGGCGTCGGGGAAGCGCCGGACAGCGGCATCTCCAGGCGGAACACGGCGACGTTGGTGGTCGGATCGCGTCCGGCGAGTTTCGCCGTCACCTCGGTGCCACCCTGGATGATCGTCGCGGACTCCTGGTCGCCGACGATCTGTTCAGATGTCACGACCACATCCGGCCGCCACAAAATGCCGCTGCGGTGGCGCGGCCCGGTCTTCAGCGCGACGACCGAGGCCGCCGCGCCGGCCACGCGGTCCGCCAGTGCCGCGGAAAGCTGTTCAATGATGTCCATGGTGGACGGTCTCCTGTGTTGGTGGCGGCAACCTGACGGGTTCCTCGCACCACGGGTATCGGGCTGATGGCCAGGGGTCATCCTGGCCGTCTGGCCGGGTAGGCGATTGGCCAGGCGCGCTTATGTGGTGTCGTTCTTTCGGTTCACCATGGGAGAGCCCCCACCATGCCGCTGGATACCGCCGCCGGCCTCGATCCTTATTCCGAGCTTGTGGTGCACGCGTTCGATCGTGTCGGCCCCGCGGTCGTGCATGTCACCTGCGCGCGGGAGGATGGCGGGCCGGCGGGCCAGGGCTCGGGCGTGATCTTCACGCCGGACGGTTATGTGCTGACCAATCATCACGTCGTCGCCAACGCCGCGCGCATCACCGCGTCGCTGACCGATGGACGGGAGGTGGAGGCGACTCGTGTCGGCGGCGATCCGGTGACCGACATCGCGGTGTTGCGTCTCGCGGCGAACGGATTGCCGCATGCGGAACTGGGATGCTCGGCGGCTTTGCTTGTGGGGCAGATCGTCGTCGCGATCGGCAATCCGCTGGGTTTCACCTGCACCGTGACCGCCGGCATCGTCTCCGCGCTGGGACGGACGTTGCGCACCCGGTCCGGTGGCCTGATCGACAGCGTGATCCAGACGGATGCGCCGCTCAATCCGGGCAACTCCGGCGGACCGCTGGTCGCGGGCGGTGGCAAGGTCGTCGGGATCAACACCGCGATGATCGGCTCGGCGCAGGGGATTTGTTTCGCGATCGGGATCGATACCGCGGTCTGGGTCGCGACGCGGTTGATGCGGGATGGCAAGGTCCGGCGCTCGCGGCTCGGCGTCTCGGGACAGACCGTGCCGATCGATACGCGGGTGCGGCGGTTCCATGGCCTGACGGTCGAGAGCGGCGCGCTGATCGCCGGACTGGAACCGAACGGGCCAGCGACTCTGGGCGATTTACAGGTGGGCGATGTGATCGTCGCGTTGGACGGCGAACCGGTCTCCGGCGTTGATGCGCTGCACCGGTTGTTGACCGAGGAGCGAATTGGACGCGAGGTCGCATTAACGGTGCTGCGTCGTGCGACGGTGCGGGACATTAGCGTAACGGCGGGAGAGGGGTGAACCACCGTCATCGCGCCGGCCGCGTGTAAGTCCCAACCAGACCGTAACGTTCCAAATAGAACTCGCCCGGCCCCAACGGCGAGTGCGCGTCCAACACCGCCATGGCGTGCGCTGCGACGATGCTGACCACCGCCGCGCCGATGATCGCGGCGCGAAACACTCGCGTTTCCGCGACCCGGGATGGCGCCGCGACGGCAAACAACGCCGCGGCGAACAGCAACGGATAGAATTCCATTCGATACCGGTGCGCCATGCTGATCGCGCACAGCATCAGCACCGGCGGCGCGCACAGGCCGAGCAGCAATCCGGCCCGCACGCGGTCGCGGATCGCGGCCGCGCCGGCAATGGCGATCCCGATCAGTAAAGGGTCGGTGAGGAAGAAACTGCCCGGCGGCAGCTCCATCGCGTCCATCAGCGTCGCCTGGGTTTCAGCGAACAGGACGTGGCCGTCGGAACGGATCCAGACCCAGATTGGGAAAAAATAGTAACCAAGGCCCAACCAAATGCGCTCCGGATTGAACGCACCGTATGCGACGATGCGGCCCAATCGATCCGGAGCGACATCCTGGCTGAGGTCGAAACGGGAAAAATCGGCGAAGGTGAACGGGTTGCCCCAGCGGCCATCGTTGACGATCCCGACCATCACCGCGAACGCCAGAAGGATGCAGGCGGGCGCCGGCCACGTGCGAACCTGGCCTCGCGTGAACAGGAACAGTCCGAAGGCCGCGTAAAGCCCAACCCCGAACGACACGCGTGTCAGCAAGGCAAGTCCGGCGCAGACCGCCATCCAGCACAGTGTTGACCGGTCGAACCCTCGCGCGGTGGTGAGGCCTCGCGTCGTCAGGAAGATGAAAGCCATGGCCTGCGCGGATGCCCAATTGATCGGCTCCTGATAAATCGACGGGCGAAGAAACTGGATGTGCTGCCCGCCAAGGATGACGGAGATCAGCAGCCCGGCCGCCAGCCAGCTTTGCCGCGGCGACACCCACACCTGGGCGATCGCGCGCAGTTGAAACCAGGTCGCGAGCCAGACCGCGATGAGGCAGGACCACCACGTCACATCGGTCCGCGCGAAACCGGGTATCAGCACCAGCGGAACCCGAAGCAGCGCGCAGAAGATCCCGAAATACGAAACGGTCCGGCCATTGACGTCGAAGCCCTCGGCGCCGATCGCGTCCGGATCGACATCGAACCGGCCCGCGAGCAAGTGCTCCGCCATCGAGTTGAACGCCAGACCGAAATCCCACTTCCCGGACGGCGGGAAACCCACGAGGCAAACCAACGTCGGATACCAAACGATCGCGACCGCGAAGGCCGTGATCCACAGCCACCTCGGCGGATACGCGCGTTCCAACATTTCCAGTGTCTGGCCGATCAGGGTAGAGTGCGTTGGGAGGGGATACTGCCATGGACAACTGGAACCCGAAACCGCTCGATCCAGGGCTGCTCACGCTGCATCGGCGCGGCACGGGGAAGCCGCTGGTGTTGGTGCATTGCCTCGGTCAGTCGTGGCGCTTCTGGGACGTGCTGGATCCGCTGATGGACCGCAACGAACTCATCGCCTGTAACCTCCCCGGTCATCACGATACGCCGTTGCCTGGCCATCAATACGGCGCGCCAGAACTGACCGAACAATTGCGCGCGGTCGCGCTGCGCGAAGGTCTGGCGAAATTCCATCTGATGGGCATTTCCCTGGGCGGCAGCATCGCACAGCATTTCGCCGGTACGTATCCGGACATGGTGGATAAACTCGTGCTGGCCGACTGCACGCCGCGCTACGATGACGAGTCGCGCGCCAACTGGCCGTTGCGCGCCGCCGCCGCCCGGAGGGACGGCGTGCCGAGCCTGATCCCGTTCCTGATGCAGGTGTTCTTCACCAAGGAGTCAATCGACCAGAACGGCCCCAACGTGCGCCATGTGCGCGAGACGTTCGAGGCCTGCGACGGCGAAGGCTACGCACTCGCGTGCGAAACACTCGCGATGCTGGACGCGCGCGAGCAAACCAAAAAGATCACCGCGCCAACGCTGATCCTGTATGGATCCAACGAACGCCAGTCGTTCAAGGACGCGGCGAAATGGATGCATGAAACGATCAAAGGCAGTCACCTGCTGGAGGTACCGCTCGCCGGCCATGCCTCAGTGCGGGAACGGCCGGAATTCGTTGTCCAGCACCTACGCGCCTTTCTCGACTGAAGGAGGCCATCATGCTCAGTGTCACGCGCGATATGGTGATGCCGACGGCGATCACCGGTTCGTATCCTCGGCCGCTTTGGTACGACGTCAGTCTCAGCGGCCGGTCGTTCAAAACGGCGATGGGCGACTCGCTGTTTCGCGAACAGTACCTCGACGCGGTCGCCGCCGTGATCAACGCGCAGGAGGCAGCGGGCCTGGACATCGTCACCGATGGCGACGCCCGCTTCGACCTCGCGGTCGGCGGTAAATCCTGGTTCTTTTATCCAATCGAGCGGCTCGGCGGTGTCAATGGCCATCGTGACCTGTCGCGCGGCTGGATGAGCCGGCACGGGCTGCGGCCAGGCAAAATCCTTTGGGAGGTGCAGGAAGCCTACCAACCCGGCGTCGTGACGGAAAAGCTGACACGCGGGCCATTGGAATACACCGCGCTGTGGAAGACCGCGCAAAGGCTGAGCGACAAACCGGTAAAATTCGGCGGCATCTGTGCTCCCGCGCTGGCCAGCATGCTGTGGAACGAACATTACGCCGACGATAAGGACATGATCCTCGATCTGTGCGACATCATGAATGCCGAGTTTCGCGAACTCGCCGATGCCGGCTGTCCGTTGATCCAGGTCGAGGAACCGCCGCATCACGGCCGCGCGGTGAACCCCGAGACCACCGACGCCGATCTGCGCTTCATGACCGAGGCGTTCAATCGGCAACTGGTCGGTGTCAACGCGGAAATCTGGGTGCACACGTGCTGGGGCAATCCCAATCAGCAACGGGTCTACTGGCAGGTGCCGAGTTACGAACGCGCGCTGCCGCATCTGCTGCAACTCGACTGCGATGTCATCACATTCGAGTGCGCCAGCAGCGAAGGCCGCGATCTGCCGCTGTTCGCGCAATACAAGACCGACAAGAAAATCGGCATCGGCGTGGTCAACCACTGCAACACCGTGGTCGAACCGCCCGAGTTCGTCGCCATGCTGATCCGCAAGGCGCTGGAATACATCCCGCCCGAACGTCTGGTCATCACCACCGATTGCGGCTTCGGCCGCGAAGGCCTCAGCCGACGCATCGCCTATTACAAATGCGTGGCACTCGTTGAAGGCACCAACATCGTCCGCCGCGAGCTTGGACTTCCCGAAGCGCGTGTGCGCGCGGCTGATCCGGGACTTTATTTCGCTCCATCAAGGAAGGACTGAACCATGGCACGCGTTCCTCTCATCACCAGCAAGGACCAGGTCGCGCCCGAGCATCACGCGATCGTTGATTCCATCATCGGCAGCCGCGGCGCCTTGCACGGCCCGTTCAGCGTATTTCTGCACAGCCCGGAGATCGCCGGCCGCGTGGCGCATCTGGGTGCTTTCGTGCGGTTCGAGGGCACGCTCGAAATGCGGGTCCGCGTGCTCGCCGCCATGGTCGTGGCGCGCGAGTTCGAGGCGGAATACGTCTGGGGCGCGCAATCCGGCAGCGCGCGGCGGCAAAACGTTCCGGAGGCAACGATCGCCGCGATCCGTGAGAATACCCTGACCGGCGTGCCACCGGAGGACGCGATGATCATCGAATATACGCGTACTTTGTTGCGCAAGCACCGCATCCCGGCGGCGATGGACAGGGCGATGCGCGACCGGTTCGGCAACGATCAGATGACCCAGCTGACTGGTGCGATCGGCTATTACAGCTTGCTGGCGATGACGGTGAACGCGTGCGAACTGGCGGCGGCACCCGGTGCGGAAGTCCTGAAAATCTGACATTCCGCTCGTCAAGGTTCGGATGATCTGGGCCAGGACGGTTTTGGCCCTTCATCCGAGTGGCGCTTAAATGAAAGCTGACTCTCGCGGCTTACGTCATCCCTGGGCTTGTCTCGGGGATGACGAAGAAGAGGCGCCCCCATCTGTCAATGTTTAGGCGCGCTGGTCACGCCACCCGCGACACCGCCTCCAGATTGCCCCGCGTCTCATACGCCAATACGAGGGTCAGTCCGGAGGCGAGGAACTGCATCGCTCCGATCATTCCCCAGACCAGCATCAGATTGCCGCTGCCGATCAGCACCCCCGCGATCAGCGGCGAGGTCATGCCGCCAAACCGACCCCAGCCCATGGCGATCGCGGCACCTTTGCCGCGAATGCGCACCGGATAAACCTCGGGCGTATAAACGGTCATCGCGAGGTTGCCGATGTCCTGGAAGAACACGTAGACCATGGCGTTGACCAGCAGACTCGTTTCGGTCACCGACTGGGTGAACGCCAGCGCGGCGCAGCCCGCGACGCCATAAGCGATGACGATCAACGTCTTGCGGCCCAGTATGTCGATGAGGCCGAAGGCGCAGATGCGGCCAACGACCTGGGTGCCGGCGACGATAAAGGTGTAGAGCAGCGTCCGGGTCAGTTCGATGTGGTAATAGGTGGAATAGATCGTCGGCAGCCAGACCGCGAATCCCGTCGCCGCGAAGTTCGAGCAGAACCATAACAGCCACGTGTGCACCACTCGCCGCGCATAGGGTGGGGTGAACAAATCCCGGAACGTCGCCTCGCGCACCTGGGCTCTTGCCGGCAACCCGGCCACATCCCGCCGCGCCTGTTCCAGCTTCTCGTCGGTGACGCCGACGAAGTGCAACGACTCGCGCGCTTCCTCATGGCGTCCCTGCGAGGCGAGCCAGCGTGGCGATTCCGGCACCCGGCGGCGGATGACGAAGGACAGGATCGCGGGCAGCACGCCGATCGCGAACAGCCAGCGCCAACCGACCTGCGGCACCAGCAGCAACGCCATGCCGGCGGCGCAGAAGTAGCCCATCGGCCAGCACAGCGGCAGCATGGCGGCGACCCGGCCGCGGATGCGCGCGGGCGCGTATTCGGTCACCAGCGCCTGGTCGATCGGCACCATGCCGCCAAGGCCGAGCCCGGTCAGAAAGCGGGCGCCCACCAGAAAGCCAAGTGACCCGGCCAGACCGGCCACGCCGGTAAATAACGAAAACATCAGCACCGTCGAGGCGAACACCACGCGCCGGCCCCACTTGTCAGCGATCCAACCCCAGCACCATGACCCGACGCCCATGCCCGCCAGTGCCGAGGAACCGACGACGCCGACCTGCGTCGGTGACAGCGAGAACTCCTGCCGGATTTTGGGCAGCGCGTAGCCGACGATGGTGATGTCGAACGAATCGAACAGAAATCCGGCGGCGGCCACGGCGATGATGAATTTCAACGCGCCGTTCAATGGGGTGTTGTCGATCGCGCGCCCGATGATCTCGGGCGTTAAAGACGCGGGCTGGGACACGGTACTTCCTCCGGGGTCAGGCAATTCGTTGGCGAAACATAAAATAGGTCCGGTCGCGCTGAAACCGCCGCATGCGCAGGATCCAGGGCGTCTCATTCGCGGCCATCCAGCCCGGAGTCGCGTAAATGTCGGTGTTCTCGACGTGATAAAGCGCGACGTAACGCGGGTTGCCCTCGATCGCGCGAAACCGGCGCGCGGTGATGACACCGGCGAGGCGATTGAAATGCGGAATGTGTTCCATGTTGTACCAGTCGTTGAATTCCTCTTCGCGCGAGGGATCCACGTTCATCGATACCAGGATCACGCCACCAGCGGTTTCGGGGGAGGGCCGGCCGCCCGGATTGATCTGCCGCAAATCCCACCGCAGCAGCGGCGGGTGCTCGGACGGCGGCGGCGCCTCCCCTGGGTCATGATCAGCGATCAGCAGCCAACGCGGCGGGTCGGCGATCATTGTCCGCGTCGTGAGGTCGATCGCGCCGCCTTGCCACAGTTGGGCGCCCGACGAACTCACCGGCTCATGGTCGAAGATTCGCAAGGCGAGGCAGGACGCGTGTTGCACGGAAGGATTCCCCCAGGCGCTTTGATGGCGCGCTTTGGCTGAGCAGACGTTGGCTCAGTCAGCCGGTCAGTGCAACCTGGGCGTTTCGGAGGATGCAATGCCGCGCGTTTAACCTGGTCCGGAAGCGGTCCGAATTTGCTTACGCCGCCGCGCGCCGTGCCTCCGGCCGGACCTGGATCACCTGATGGACACCAACGATCTGCCGGAGATTGCCCTCGATCAGGTGGATTTCCTCATCTGGCATTGCCTCCACGGCGATCTCGACGTGCATCGTGTCGCCGGAGCGGTGCGACCACATACGGTCCGGGATCAGGTCGCGCCTGGCGAACGGCTGCAGCACGCGAGGGAGCAAGCCGGGCGAACACTTGGCATCGAGCAGAAAGCGCACATGGGAGGTCATAGATCGAAAACTCCAGGTCACGAGTGGGAATTAGCGGGTAACCCCGGCTGCTCAGACAGCCGGGCGGCTAATTCGCGTGACGTGGGTTAAAATCGACATGTCTGGAATGATAGCGCACCCCGGGCGTTTCGTCCAGCACGGTATTCCGGGAGGGAGACCCGCGCGGAGGTCATGGCGTTATAGCAGCGTATCAGATGCCCTCGCCGAGCCCGCCTGAAAGTTTTCGCCAATGTGGGTCGCCAACGCGTCCGTCACCGGTTGGGTCGCGTTCTGCGCCTTCAGCATCAGGATCCCGAAATCCGGCAGCGGCGGTAACCCCTCGTCCGGACCCAGTGGCCGCAGGCCATGCGGCAACCACGACAAGGTCGACACGGTGATCGCCAGCCCGGCGACCACGGGCGCGTGCGTGCCAAGCTGCGAGGCGGAGGTATAGGCGACCCGATACCGGCGTCCAGCCTTCTCCAGCGCGTTTGTCGCGGCACTGGCCCATTCGCAATCCTGGCCTTTCGCGAGGAACTTCTCCCGATCCGCCAGGGCAAGCGGCAATGGATCCTGCCGGTGCGGCGAGTTCCGGGTTGACGTCACCCACACCAACGGCCCACGCCAAAGTTCCGTGACCGGCCAGCCTGGAGGCTGGTGCCCGTCGGAGATCAGCGCCAGATCCAGCTCGCCGGCTTTGATGCCGCGCATCAGCTCCTCGGACGGGGAGCAGCGGACATCGACCTGCACGGCTGGATGCGTCGCGGCGAACCGCTTCAGGATCGGCGGGATATACGCGAGGGCGTAGTCGTCCGGACAGCCAAGCCGCACCGTGCCGACGATGTGTGGGGTGCGGAAGGTCGCCATCACCTCGTCGCTCAACGCCAGAATCTGCCGGGCGCGGGTCAGCAGATAGCGGCCATGCGAGGTCAATTCAATCGAGCCGCCCTTGCCGCGGCTGAGGACACGTTGGCCCAGGCTGTCTTCCAGACGGCGGACCTGCATCGAAATGGCGGACTGGGTGCGGCCGACAATGCTCGCGGCCTGGGTGAAGCTGTGGCCCTCGGCGATCAGCACGAAAGCGCGGAGCAGGTCGGGGTCGAGGCTGTTCAGGGGAAGCATGAGCATCAAATTATATGATGACCGTGATCAATGCAATTCGTTTTACTGATTCCACGCGCCAGTCCATGATTCGGGCCATGATCTCAAGGGGGTCGAAATGTCCGACCATGCGACAACCTTTTTCCACCATGCCGTCACGCGGACGTCGACACGGGCCCGGCACACGTTGGTGCATCGCCTGGGGTTGATGTGGGAGGCGAGGCGAACCCGTCGCATCCTGGCCGAACTGGATGCGCGTCAACTGAAGGATATTGGCGTCAGCCGAAGCGAAGCCGAGGCTGAGGCCGCGCGGGCGCCATGGGATATCGGACCGCGAAGGTGAAGCGCCGGGGTTTCACCCCGGACCCCGACCAGGAGGCGCATTGGTCCGCTCTTCGCGGCCCAATCCTGGACCTCCGCCAAGGGCAG
>ODAK010001702.1_pt1 | contig 23651 bp, 16 predicted proteins | sample 1539591 | NCBI WGS metagenome assembly ODAK01 (sample SAMEA3539303, study PRJEB22396) | soil metagenome | biome: tundra; feature: field; material: soil | place: USA | collected 2010-05 | depth 0.15 m | reverse complement strand
AACGAAGCGGACGGGGCCCGCAGCCCGCCAAAGGCGACGGGAGCCGTTTAACACCAGCCTCCTAGACGCCGCGGGCTATTCCTTGGGCGGCTCGATCAGCGAATCGCTGACGATGATGCTGCCGGAGGCAGCCGCAGGCGAGCGGCGCGAGCTCTCCGCGGACTCCGGGCTGGTCGCAACCGGAACCGCCGACTCGACCATGCCCGAGACGGTCGAGGACACCGGCGCAGGTACGCCCAGCGTACGCGCTTTCCAACGAGCAATCGCAAACTCGAAATCGGCGTAGGAAATCATGGCCTGTCCAGCGTACTTGGTTTTGCCGGGGAAGGGAAACCATCCCTTCCCCGGATCCTCGAATCAGTGGATGAGCTTCTTGTACTTGATCCGGTGCGGTTGCGCCGCTTCGGCACCCAAGCGGCGCCTACGATCGACTTCGTAGTCTTGGTAATTGCCCTCGAACCACACGGCTTGGCTGTCGCCCTCGAAGGCCAGGATGTGCGTTGCAATGCGGTCCAAGAACCAGCGATCGTGGCTGATGACCACGGCACAACCGGGAAATGACAGCAGCGCGTCTTCGAGCGATCGCAGCGTATCGACATCGAGATCGTTCGTCGGTTCGTCGAGGAGCAACACGTTGCCGGCACTGCGCAGAAGCTTGGCCAAGTGCACGCGGTTGCGCTCGCCGCCCGAGAGATCCTTGAGGCGCTTCTGCTGATCCGGGCCACGGAAGCCGAAGCCCGAAACATAGGCGCGCACGTTGATGGTGCGCTTGCCGACCTCGAAGAACTCGGCGCCCTGCGAGATTTCCTGGAAGACGCTGTTGTCGCCCTTCAAAGCGTCGCGCGACTGATCCACGTAGGACAACTTCACGGTCTCGCCGATACGCAGGGCGCCGCTGTCGGGTTTCTCTTCACCGACGATCATACGAAACAGCGTGGTCTTGCCGGCACCGTTGGCGCCGATGATGCCCACGATACCGCCGCGAGGCAGATTGAAATTGAGGTTCTCGATGAGCTCGCGATCGCCGTAGCCTTTGCACAAGCTCTCGGCCTTGACGACAACATCGCCCAGGCGTGGCCCCGGCGGAATGCTGATTTCGATGGTGTCCTCGCGCTTCTGCGTCTCCTCTGCCAACAATTCTTCGTAGGCCGCCAAGCGCGCTTTCGATTTCGCCTGGCGGGCACGCGGTGATGCGCGCACCCACTCGAGCTCGCGCGCGAGCGTGCGCTGGCGAGCCGACTCGGATTTCTCTTCGCCCGCGAGGCGCTTGCGTTTCTGATCCAGCCACGACGAATAGTTGCCCTGCCACGGAATGCCTTCGCCGCGGTCGAGCTCGAGGATCCAACCGGCGACATTGTCGAGGAAGTAGCGATCGTGCGTAATCGCGACGATGGTGCCGGCGTATTCCTGCAGATGGTGCTCAAGCCAAGCCACGCTCTCGGCGTCGAGGTGGTTGGTGGGCTCATCCAAGAGCAGCAAATCGGGACGCTCAAGTAGGATCTTGCACAAAGCCACGCGGCGGCGCTCGCCACCCGACAGCTTGCTCACGTCGGCGTCGCCCGGCGGCAAGCGCAAGGCGTCCATCGCGATTTCAAGCGTGCGGTCGAGATCCCAACCTTTGGCTGCCTCGATGGCGTCCTGAAGCTTGGCCTGCTCCTCCAGAAGCTTGTCCATTTCTTCGGGCGAAATGTCCTCGCCCAGGCGCAGGTTCACTTCGTCGAAACGCTTGAGCAGCTTCTTGGTCCCCGCAACCGCCTCCTCCACGTTGCCGAGCACGTCCTTCGACGAATCGAGCTGCGGCTCTTGCGACAAATAGCCGATGCTGATGCCGTCAGCCGGACGCGCCTCGCCGAAGAAGTCCTTGTCCACGCCGGCCATGATGCGCAAGAGCGTCGACTTGCCGGCACCGTTGCCACCGATGACGCCAATCTTGGCGCCCGGAAAAAACGAAAGGTAAATGCCTTTCAAGACCTCCTTGTTCGGCGGATGAACGCGACGGAGATCCTGCATCGTGAAGATATATTGGTGAGCCATGGGCGGCGGAGTTTACCCGATGATTTGGCGTCGTCACGTTCCAGGTGTCGTTGTTCGGTCATCGGTCACGCCTTGCCGGACGGACGCCTCGTCTGCCAACGGATGGCCGATCTTCTGCCGATCTTCTGGCGGACGGCACTAGCCCAGGGCGCTATGCATCCTCAACTTCTGCTTGTGAACCGACGATTGTAGGAATCGGCGCTGAAGAGCTGGCCTGCTCGGCTCCTCCTCCACGAAGGTCGCTGCTGCCGACGGGAAGCTCAAGAATGAAGGGAAATGGGGCTACAACGAAAATGGCAAGACGAATGGGAATTGGTTGCCTTACGATGGTGGGTGCTCTGACCCTAGTGGGTTGCGGCAGCGGGAACAGCAGTCCGGCGAAGCAGGTGCAGACCATCATGTCGAACACCTTAACGTCCGACCCAACGCTACAGGACAGCAATGCCGACGGCGTTCCCGATTGGGTGATTCGCCAGCGTGAAAGCGATCACTTTGCCCAAGACACGAAGCTCACCATCCAAAATGGTGTTTTCCATTCGGAAGGAGGGGACTCCGGCGGCGATTGTCTCGACTCGCGTCCGCGTATGGACTATCCCGCGCATACGGAGTTGGTGTGGAGCGCCCGCTCGTTGGCCAATACCGACTTTGCGATTCCCACGGTGGGTCAGATCTACACCGGGTGGCCATGGGTTGGGTCGCAGACCTGGATCAATTTCGAGTACGACCTGCCCAATGCGCATTGGGCGGCCGTGTTTACGATGATCTACCGCCGCGCCACCGACCAAGTTCTCTTCGTCGTCAACCAAATTGATGACGCTCCAGGATCTACCAATCTCATCTACAAGATCTTGTATGTGCAGTCGGGCTTGCCCCTCGACGATTTCGTCGATGTCAAACTCCACCTGTACATCTCCGAGGAGATGGTCGGCGTCACCGTGAATGGTGTCGATCAGGGCAAGCTTGCCTACGAACGCAAGTACGAAGCGGCCCCCAAGGATGATCGCTTCATTACCATCTTCCCCCCGCAGGGTACGTCGGAATGGAAGTCGTTGTCCGTGCAGGTTGCCGAGCCATAGCGTGCCAGGAGCCCGAAAGTTTCCGATGCTCGGCTGGGGCTACGGATGGGCTCGGGACGATTATCATGGTTTGTCCCCGCGCCGCCTCCGACGTGCATCGCCGCTCGGATGGGTTTCGATGAAGAGACCTTTCGTGCCACTTCTCCTCCTCGTTGTATTTGCTCTCTACTCTGGGAGGGCTGAGGCCGAGAGCCCGGCGCTGGGAGAGACACCCGCCACCGGGATCTCGCCTGAGGGACCGGCCACCGGGACTATTCCTCCAGGACCGGGCGCCGACGTCGGCGCCGAGGTCGAGGTCGGGGAGTTCGAGAAACTGTCGCTCGAAGATCTCCTGAACGTGCAAGTGCGTGGCGCGAGCTTCTTCGTGCTTCCGGCAGAGAAGGTGCCCAATACGTCCTACAAGCTTGAGGCAAAAGGCTTCACCAAGCTGCCGGTGCGGTCCCTCGCAGAGCTGCTGGACGCTACTGTTCCGGGGCTCGTCGTCGGCAACGATCGCTTCTTCGGGCCCGTCCTTGCACAACGTGGAGCGGTGACCGACTCCAACGCCAAGACCGTCGTCATGCTCGACGGCCAGAACCTAAACCAACGCTTCGACTATGGCTACAACATGGCGTTGGCGCTTCCCTTGCTCGGCGATTTGGACTCGGTCGAAGTCATTCAAGGTCCGGGCGCTATCCTCTACGGCAGCGGTTCAATCAGCGGCTTCGTCAACATGCTGCCGAAGACGGGCAGAAACCATCCGGGCCTTGAAATCACCAGCGAGCTCGGGACTTTCGATGTGGCCACCACCGCGCAGGTGAGCTACGGCCTAACCTATGGCCCCCACAATGCCAACGACCTCTTCATCTACGCCGGCCTGGCGCGGGCTGGGGGCTTTGTGCCGGCAGAGCACGCCTGGAACGAGGACCGCGGCGTCGATATGTCCCGCAATATCCAAGGCGGCTTGCAGCCGAGTGGCAAAGTAACCCTCAATTGGCACGACGGCCACCTGAGAGTGAAAGGGCAGTACCTCGACATGTGGAGCACTCAGGCGGCCGGCGTTTCGGGCGAACAGCCCACGGGCTGGCACGAAGCGTACCTCGCGCTGAGGCCCGAATACACGATCCCGCTGACCTCCAAGCAGGAGATCAGCATCATAGGCTCGGTCATGCTGCATGAGTCGGGCTTTACAGCGCGCGATAGCCGGGAGCTCTTGGACACCATGCCCACTACCACCGCCATCGGCGACACGCAAAAGGGCTTGCCCTACACCGGTCGCGAAAGCAACTATGCGGCTCGTCTGGTCTACAAGCTCGAAGCCTTCAAACGACATAAGATTGCGGCGGGCGCCGAGGTGGGCACGCGCGAGTTCGAGGGCAACAAGGCATGGTTCTATGCCGTGCCCCGCGACCTGGCCTTCGATAGCTTGAGTCGCTGGAACGAGTACAGCGCTTTTGCCGAGGACGTACTCGATTACGGCGCCCTGCTCGCCGTTGCGGGCTTGCGCTACGACCTCGTCGATTTCCGTGGCGGCTACTTCGTAGCGCGTGATTCCTACGATGTGATGCCGAGCGATCATGTTTCGCAGATCTCGCCGAGATTGTCTCTCGCGTACCAGATCCTCCACGGCCTGAGCGCACGCATGGCTTACCAACGTGGCTTTCGCGTCGCCGATGCCAACGACCTGCAAGTAAACCGCCGGTTGGCCGGTCCGAACAATAGCTACTGGACGCCGGTCGGCCAGTACGGTGGCCCGACGTGGGCCGCTCCACCGGCCGTGGTTGCACCCGAGATCGTGGACAGCTTCGAGCTCAATGTCCACGGCCAAAGGACCTACAGGAGGTTCAACCTGATTGGCGATTTCAACGGCTACTACAATCTGTTCGATCACTACATCGTCTACGATGTGGGGCAGCGCAACGCCGTCTCCCGATTCGCCTCGATCGGAGGCGAGCTCGTCGGCAAGGTACAGACGAACCGCGGCGACACGGCGCAGCTCTCCTACGCTTACAGCCGGCCTCTCGGCTTGGACGCAGTAACGGCGCAGGAGATCCAGCTCACCGACGCCGGTCGGTCAAGCTGGCGTCTGTACTACCCCCACCAAATCAAGCTGACCGGCGTGTTGGTCGTTCCCGGCTTCGCGAACGCGTTGTCGGTCGGCACCGCCGCTCGCTACTACTCGGGGCTTCCCGTGTGGAACCAAGCGCAGGCACTTGCAGCCACCGCGGATTCCACGTGGGACGAAACCGCACGACGCAAGCCCCTCATCGCGGTCTCGGCCTCGGCGGTCTACGAACTCACGCCCAAGCTGCAGCTCAAGCTGGTGGTGGAGAATTCGTACCACAACGGCACCCCGGTCATCGACGCCTACGCCGGCCATCCGGAGCTCACCGCCGCAGGGCTCGACCAACGGCTCTTCTACTTCACCCTGGTCGGCAAGGTGGACTGATGCAGACTGTGGAGGCAGGCAGGATGGCTTCGATCCCAGTGCGCCATGGCACCAGGGAAGCGAGTGGGGCGCGGCTCATGCTCGCGACCGTGCTCTCGCTGCTGGTTGTCCCCGCTTGCGATGTGGGACCGGTCCCGGATAGCGGCCAGTGCGTGCTCTCCTCGCCGCTCACGTGCAGTAGGCTGACGTCTGTGCAACAGGATCAGCGTCCACACATCATCTTCGATACCGACGCCCAGTTTCATGGCGACCCGACCACCGCGCGCCTGCGCGAGCAAGGAGCGGTGGGCGACCAATACGCGCTCATCTACTTGCTCCTGCGCTCAGATGCGTTGCAGTTGCTTGGCGTCACGACGGCCAATGCCAATGGCGGGCCTATCGACGACCAGGTGAACGAGGTGGAGCGCGTCGCATCGTTGTGCGGCGGGGCTGGTGTCCCCGTAAAACGGGGCGCTGTGGGCACCTACGCCGACCTCCAACCCCAGCTTGGCAATTCCTCTTTCGAAGGCAGCGAGGCAGTTGACTTCATCGTCGCCAGCGCCCACGTCGCGACGCCAAACGACCCGCTGATCATTCTCCTCGGTACCAAGGCGACTAACGTGGCTCTCGCGCTGACCCGAGACCCGACCATAGCTGCCAACATCGCCGTGTACTGGACCGCCACGGACGAGCCCGGCGCGGCCGAGCAAACGAACTATCTGTCGGCATTTCGGCCGGGTGGCTCGGGTATGTACAACGTCCTCAAGGACCCGGAGGCAGCCAATTACCTGTTTGCCGCGCCGATTGATCTGCACCTGATGCAGCTGTGGGACGTGAGAGCGACTCCTTCGACACAGCCTCGTTTTGCAGCGGGCACCCCCGGCTTGGGCATCGAGGGGGCCGCCCACCTGGCGTGCACTGGCCCGCGCGTTGCACCGGTGGCCTTCCCCGACGGCAGCGAGTACTACACCCCGGGATCCTATGCCGGGGCGATCTACGGGACCTTCGGCGGCAGTGGCTGGCGCTCGATCGATGAAGCCAGCGTGGCGGTGCTGCTCGCCCACCCCGAGCTGGCAGAGTCGCGCGCCATCCCGGCGCCGTATTATGATCCGACGACTGCCGCAATGGCCTACCCAGCCACGGCCCCACACGAGGTGTACGTGTACGACGCGATCCAGGGCACGGCCATAGGCACGAACTTCATCGACACCATACGCGAACCCTTCGTGAGCTGCGAATGGGCCCGATAGCGGCGCAAACCGCTACCCGCATCAATGACGGACGGCCACGGTTCGTGTAGCGCGGTCGTTAGGCTTAGCCTATAAGGTTCTCGTTCGTGTCGACGGGTTCGGCGCTTCGTCTTCCGTCAATAGGGAGATGGATGAAGAACGTCGTTCCCTTTCCCACTTCCGTCTCGAACGTGAATTTTCCACCATGCTTCTCGACCACCACGGACCGAGCTATGGAAAGCCCTTGCCCGGTGCCCCTGCCGACCTCCTTCGTGGTAAAGAAAGGGTCGAAGATTCGCTCGCGAATCGCCTCCGGAATTCCACCACCATCGTCACTGATGCTGACCACGACAGTATCGCCCGAAAGCTGAGTGCGAACAGCAATCCTGCCCCTTCTAGGGGTCCCCTTTACGACGTCTGCGATCGCGTGAGAGGCGTTGACCACGACGTTGAGAATTGCCTGGTTTATCTCCCCGGCCAAGCATGTCACCAGGGGAAGGTCGCCAAAGTCGGTCGCCATATCGGCGACATACTTGTATTCATTTCGTGCCACTACAAGCGTGCTTTGAATACAATGGTTGAGATCGACTGCCGCCATCTCTTTCTGATCCGGGTGCGCGAACTCTTTCATGGCGCGAACAATCGTCGCAACTCGATTGAGGCCATCAATCGCCCGATCGAGCGATTCAGGAACGTTCTTTATGACGTAGTCCAGGTCGGCGTCGACCTCTGCCTGCGCGATATCCTGCGCAGCCGGGAAGGAAGACGTACCTTCCGGCACGGAAAGGCGCAAAGCGCGGTACCTCTCAATCAACGGCAGCAGATCGTTCATTGCGTCATGGACGAAGTGAATGCTGTCGCCGACGAACTGCACCGGTGTATTGATTTCATGGGCGATGCCCGCAGCGAGTCGTCCGACCGACTCCAGCTTCTGCGCCTGACGAAGCTCCATTTCCAGCTTCTTGCGTTCTCGCATATCGAGGACGACGCACACAACGCCCGCCGGCAAGTCGCCAGTGTCGTCCGTGCCTGGAAGCAGCGCAACGGAAAGAAGAACGGGAATGTTCTGCCCAGCCTTCGTCGAGCAGTTCGCTTCCGCACGGAACACCGATCCGCGTGCGCTCAAAGCGGCGATGGTGAGCTCGCCTGGGCAGTCGAAGAGCTCGAGAATGGAGGATCCGATCAGATCGGCCTCGGAGCAGCCGCATAGCTCAGTGGCCGCCGCGTTCAGGGATTCCACAACACCCCGCCGATCGGACAAGAAGAGAGCTCCCGGAAGGGTGCGAAAAATCTGAACGAGTTGCTCTCGCGCTCGTGCGACTTGCTCATTGACCTGGCGAAGGCCGACACGTTCCAATTCCAGCTCAGTAATCAAGCCGGCGTTGTCAATCAGCGAACCAAGGTGCCTTCCAAGGGAGACGAAGTCGCTCTCGTCGGCTTCGAGTTCTTCTTCGGACCTGACACTCGTGGCGAAGCCGCTGACCAACAGAATAGCTGCTTGACGGATCCCGCTGTGACTGAAATGCACGAGCCACAAGAATCGTTTCAGCCCAAGTAAGTCACCAAGCTTGCCGAGCATTGGCGCGAGACTGGCAGTTCGTTCGTCACACTTGCCGCTTGACGTCTCCAACAGAAACGACCGCATCGCTCGGTCCAACTCGACCTCTCGCGAGAAGAACGACGCTGGTCGGCCAACAGGACTGGCGAAAAGAAAGGGCTGGCCATCTTTTGTCGGGACCATGTCCTGCTGGGTGCCAGCGGACACCTGACCCAGCCAGGGAACCAGCTTGCCGTTCTCGAAATCACACTCGAAGACGCCGGCAACTTCGTATTCGAGGCTCTGGGTCATGATGTTCACCCAGCTGTCCAGCATCGTGACAACCTCCGCCCTAGGATCAGGAATAAGCTCGCGGAAGGCTCGTAGCCAGGTGTCTGTCCGAGAGACAGAGCGACGCATGGCGCCCAAACCGCCATCTGGGCCGCGCCGGATCTCTGCCTCGGCAATCGCGGTCGAGTCCTTTTCCGTGAAAAGCCGGTCGCTGGAGGTCTGCGAGAAGCCCTTCTCGACCATGTCGCTGCTCACAGGCTGCGGCGCCCACTGGCGATCACTCGGCCCGGCAACCGTCGTCGCACTACCCTTGGGCCCGGTAACCTTCCTAACGGCCGCGAGAAGCATCTCCGGTTTGAAAGGTTTCACGATCCATCCGAGAGCACCAGCTTTCTTGGCCCGTTCGATGAGGCGCGGTTGTCCTTCCGTGGTCAGCATGACAATCGGCACTTTGCGACCGGTCTTTTGAAAGGACTCCACCATTTCAAGGCCGTTCATTCGCGGCATGTTCACGTCGCAAATGATCATCGCCGCGTCTGAAAGATGTTCGAGAACGCCAAGCGCCTCCAACCCGTCAGCGGCCTCTACTGTTTCAAATCCAGCCTGAGCGAGAATAGAAGAGACTTGTGCACGAATTGCTTGAGAATCGTCTACAACTAGGACTTTTCCCACGGGAACCCAATCGACTGCAATGGCTTGGATCTTGAGTCTTGTGCTTGGTTCAAGTCTACTCATCCAACGCGCGGTCGACGTGTTGCATGGCATCGGGGCGTAGGCCAAAGTGCTCTCGGACCTGCTTCACGTCGACGACCGTCTTGACCGATAGGGGTAACTCGATAGCATGATCGCTGACATTCCAATCGTTGTCGGCCAGATCGAAGATGAGGTTGGCAGCCTGTAGACCAAGGGACTCATGATCAGGCACAACCGACAGCGTTCCGAATGGCTCCGCTGGATCCACGAGATTAGGGACGCCCACCAATAGCGGGAGGTTTATGTCTTGAAGGACCGGCCGCCAGGTGGCCGCTATGAACGCCCCATCGCGGATGAGGGCATTGTCGTTGAGCAGCCAGAGTGCGTCCACTTTGCCCCGTTCACCGAGCGTTCGCAGCGCGGAGCGCAACTGCTCCGCACTTGCGTCCGCGGGAACGGCCATCGGAACGATCTCGATGCCTTCGCGCACAGCTAGAGCCTTTTGGCGTTCGACAAACCGCCCCAATGCGGGCCGAAAGATCACACCAACACGGTCAATGCGCGAGGTGATCACCATCCGCAAATGAATGAACCCAGTAACGGCCGGGACCTCGTAGGCGATTCCGGTGATACGCTTGAGGCGGCTTGACGCTTCTTCCAAGAACGAAGTCATCAACACCACGGCGGGGGGAGTCGCCTGCCCGCCCAGTCGGGCCTGATACTTTTGGAACAGAGCCAACGTGGTGTTGTTCATCAGGACGAGACAGACGGGCGTGCTCTTCGCGATGGCCGCTGCAAAGTCGTCGACGGTCGTGGTCGGCGTCACGACGAAGGTGGTTACGTTGAAATCCTTCTTGATTTCCGTGACCAGACCCCTGCGGGCATCAAGGAAGTCGCGCGAATCCGGCATAGCGATGAACAGTGTCCTTCCGCCCGGTCTCCCAGGCGGATCCTCGATCACCGGCTTCGAGGTCTGATCCGGTCGCCCGACCGCCTCCGACGTTGCGCAAGCCGTGAGGCTGGTGCAGGCAAATGCAGCAAGTGCCGCATAGGTGCAAAGTGGGTTGCCCCTTGTCATCGTGCACTCCAGGCGTCGATTCCGAGAATCCCCTTGGTTGCCGCGTCCATCCCCAAGAGGGCTTTCTTGATTGCTTCCTTGCTGGCGTCGTTGAAGACGGCCAGGGCAGGAAGACCAACCGGTCCACCGGGGGCTTCCTTGCTCTTGATATGGAGACGGGTGCGCTCGGTCAGACGGGCGAGGGCCGAGCTGGGGATCAGAATTCCGTCTGCCGCAGAGAATTCCAGCAGCGGAAGCAGATCCTCGGTCTTCGCAACACGCTTCACCTTAACGTCGTTGGTCTTTAGCAAAGCCGCGACAAACGCTTGCGTTCCATCCCGTCCCAGCAGGTCGACAGCTCCGATAGTCTTTCCCGAAAGAGAACCATCCAGGACCTCTCCGACCGAGACCAACAAGTACGGCTCGATATCCCTGCCAGCTCGGGTTCCTTGCAGCGCCGGCTTCTTGCCGCGTTGCTGAAGAACGGGACTGATGGCGACTAGGGCATCCGGTTTCACGGCGGCGCTGGCGTCCTCTAAATCGCGGTAGCGACTGAATACGGTCACCCCCAGCGTTGGCAGCTGCTGTTGCAGAATCTTCTCCAACGCTCCGGACTTGGCGTCGACCTGAAGAAAGACATGAAGCCCGGGCTTGTTGGTTTGCGCGGGCGCGACAGTCGCGGGATACAGCGCCGCGAGGAGGAAGAGTACGCCAAGCGATCTCGGCCGCACAACTGCGGTCGTACGCGTCCGCTCGCGTAGTAGTGGATTCGCCATGCAATGCTTCCGACTATACTATCTCGACGCTTCCCTCGCGATATTGAGCCCACAGGACGACTCGAGTGCGGTAAAGTGCGCTGATGCGACAAGGTCATTTAGTCGCCGACAGAATCTGTCGCTTTAGATCAGTTGAAAATGACCACGAGTCTGCGCGCAAAGCTCGTTCGAACAATGGTCGGCACGCTGGTCGCCGTATCAGCCGCCACGTTGTTAGTTGTTGCTGGCTTGAACGTCTTAGCTTCTTCGAAGATGTTGAAAACCATCGAAGGGCATTTGCGGACGAGTATCGAGCACAAGGGAAAGGGACTCGTAGCCAACCAAGCGTTGGGACTGCGTGACCTCGTTTCGGACAACGCCTTCGGCGACGTGGCGCGGCTCATCGAACGGACGCTAGAGCAGGACGAGCAGCTCGTCTATGGTCTCTTCATCGATGAAGCTCAGAGAGCCTGGGGCTTCGCCACCCGGCAAGGCCTTTCATCCAAAGACCAGGATGCATGGAAACGCCTCGCGATTGACCAGGATGCCCTCAAGGAGGGCACCAAGGGTTCAGTCCATGTTGGCTACCGGCTGGTGCTGGGGCAGAACGTTTTCGAATTCTCGGGCTTGGTGGTCGACGACAAAGGCGCTCCGCTTGGCAGATTGTTCTACGCCCTCTCCGACGCCCCCCTCAGGCTTGCCCAGGCTGAGGCTCGGACCAACTCCCGTCGAACGTTGCTTGTCGCGGTCGGCCTTCTCTTGTTACTCGGCGCGGTCAACGTCCTGGCGGGCGTAGTTCTCAGTAGAAGCTCCGCAGCGCGAATAACTCGGCCACTTACCGATCTGACAGAGGGGGTAAATCGCCTGGCGGCTGGAAATCATGACATTCGCGTCGAAATAGTAAGTGGGGATGAGATCGAAATCCTTGGCCGAGCCTTCAACAACATGGCTGCGGAATTGAAGGATTCGTATGAACGCCTAGAGAACATGAATCGCACCTTGGAAGTCAAGGTGCAAGAACGCACGCGTGAGCTGGCCGAGCGGAATCGCGACATGCGCTTGGTCATGGACAACGTCAACCAGGGATTCCTGACCGTGTCGGTTGGGGGCATTCTGGCGCAGGAACGCTCGGCCATCGTCGACCATTGGTTTGGCCCGTACAAAGCAGGCGCCTTGTTCAGCGACTACATCGCCCAGCGCGATCCCATGTACGCACTCAGTTTCAAGGTGGGGTACGAGGCACTGATCGAGGATATGCTTCCTCGTGACCTCTGCCTGGAGCAAATGCCGGCGCGTCTTCGACAACGCGGTTGCGAATACCGTTGTTCGTATTTCGCTATCCTCAAGGAGGATCGCATGGACGGTCTTCTCATCGTGATCAACGATGTGACATCCGAATTGCTGCATGCTCGACAAGAATCCGAGCGGAACGAGATCCTCGCCATGTTCGAGGCCCTGACGAAAGACCGTACCGGCTTCTTGAGCCTCATGGATGAGGCGAACGAAATCGTGAAGCAAATCCATTCGGGTGATCTCGCTCTGCAAGAGCGAGGGTTACACACCTTGAAGGGCAACGCCGGTATGTTGGGGTTTGGCGTAGTCGTCAGGTTGTGCCAGCAGGCCGAAGACGAGTTGGCCGAGCGGACGGCGCTGCTTCCCGCCGAAGCCTTGGCGCCGGTCGATGAGCGCTGGCGCACTCTCAACGAGGCTTTGAAGACATTCCTCGGGGACAAAGGCCGAGACGTCCTTGAGCTCAGTACCAAAGAGATTGAAAAGCTAGAGCAGGACATTCTGGCTGGCGTTCCAACCAGCCGCGTCCTGGATCGCTTGGCATCCTGGTGGCTAGAATCCGCAGAATTGCCATTGCTGCGACTGGGCCGCTACGCAGTCGCTCTGACGAGCAGGCTGGGCAAGGGAGATTTGCAGCTCGAAGTCGACGCGCACGGTGTACGTCTGGCACCGAAGGCTTGGGCAGGGTTCTGGAGCGACCTGGTCCATGTCGTGCGCAATGCCGTCGACCACGGGCTCGAAACTCCCGTGCAGCGGCAAGCCGCGGGCAAAACCCTGCCGAAGCTACGTCTGTCGAGCGCCGTGGCGAATCGCAAGCTTGTCGTTGAGATTGAGGACTTCGGTCGCGGTGTGAATTGGCAAGCGGTCGGGAAGGCCGCAGAGAAGATGGGTCTTCCAAGCGCGACCCAGGAAGACCTAGTCGGTGCCCTGTTCGAATCGAGCCTAACCACCAGCCAGGAAGTGACTACGATTTCCGGTCGCGGCATCGGCTTGTGCGCCGTCCGTCAGCAGGTGCAGGATCTCGGTGGACAGGTCGCGGTCCTTAGTAAACCGGGCCAGGGCACCTGCTTCCGTTTCACCTTTCCACTCCCCGACGTGGGCCCGCGATTTGGCGTCGACACGTCTGGCAGAATTTCCGAAAACGGTATCGCCGGGTAGGACTCTTCTCCAGTCTCGGCAAGGTCCACAGCATGTGAGTCGACGACGGACGGTGTGGGGGGTCTCGGTTTGGTCTCGTTCGCGGTAAGGAAAACTCGCCTTCTGACGAAGGAATCATGTGGAGAATGGACGAGCCATGCATTCCGTTAGAGTACAAGAGATCGTCCCGGGACAGACCGTCGCCACGGACGTCGCTAACATCCACGGCCAGGTCATCCTTCCAGCCGGGACTGTCATGGACGCTCGTCACCGCACGCTCCTCAAAGCGTGGGGCATTGTCGACATTTCCGTCGTCGACGATACCGTCATTCCACCCACCTCACAATCTTTGACCGTCCCGCATGCCGACCCACCTCCCGTCCCCCTCGTGATCGAGGAAGGGCTCCATCCTGCACTCGCCGAGCTCGCAGGCATTGCGTCTCGCCTGGGACGAAAGAGTGCGACTGCGGATGAGACCAGCCCACCTCCTTTGACTGCCGCCACGCCTGGAACCAAAAGCCATCGGCCGCCGTGGCAACCCGTCGGTGCCGAGACTGTCGCAGGCCATGCCAAGACCCTGGTCTCGCTTCCCACGATTTATCTTCAAGTCGAGCATGCCATCAATCACCCCAGCAGCTCCAGCGCCGACATTGCGAAAGCATTGCACACCGACCAGGGCCTAAGCGCGCGACTCCTTCGCATAGCCAACAGCGCCTTCTACGGTTTCCCACAACGCGTGGAAAGCGTCGAGCAAGCGATTCGAGTCATCGGCACGCGCCAGTTGCACGATCTGGTGTTGGCCACGGTCGTGCTCACCCAGTTCCGCGGTGTAGACGCCGACTTGGTCACGATGAAGTCGTTCTGGCAGCATAGCTTCGCGTGTGGCATCGCAGCCCGAGCGTTGGCCGCGCTTCGTCGGGAAAGCAACACCGAGCGCTTCTTTGTCTCTGGGCTGCTTCACGACATCGGAAGTCTCGTCCTTTACCAAGAATTTCCACAGCGCGCAGCAATCGCTCTCGAAGAACACCGACGCAGCAGAGCACCGCTCGACGAGGTCGAGCGCTCGATCATCGGGTGCGACCACGGACAAGTCGGCGCAGCCCTCATGACACTGTGGAAGCTGCCAGAGTCCTATCGTGAAGTGGCGGCCAACCACCACAATCCTATGGGGGCCAGAGTTCCCTCCTTGGGGACCGCGGTCGTTCACATCGCAGACCTGCTCGTCGTGGCGCTGGCATTGGGCGGCAACGGAGAAAGTACCCTTCCGCGCTTTTGCGCCGGGGCATGGGACCTGGTAGGCCTGCCACCATCGGACCTGGGGCGTGTGGCTGAGAATCTGCTTAGCGTCCTCGATGAAACCTTGCGCCTGTTCACGGAAAACTGATCCAACTATGAGCCACCTATGAGCCACGCCAAAGACCTCGACGATGTCGAATCGCTTGAGACAAGGCATCTTCAGTCTCTAGAGGCCATTCTTTCGCTCGACCGCGCACTGGCCGCCATCCCGCCGGACGCTGCCATTGGAGCGATCCTCGAAACGGTTAACCTTCACGCCAAGCAGGCGTTGAACTTCCAGGCGGTTGCGTTCTTTCTGGTCAATCCCAACGACTTCACCCCTGAGCTCGCATTCGCCGATCCTCCCGAGGATAGGCCGGCTCTAACGCGCGAGACCAACCAAGCCATCGAGAACGGCATATTCGGCTGGGCTCTGAAGCGCAATCAGGCATTGGTACAGCTCGCTGAGGATTCGCGACAATTCGTCCTGCATCCTCTGGCCACGCCACGCTCGACAATCGGTATGCTGGCCGCCTTCGCACACCCTGACTTCAATGCCTCGCCGTCCTCTCTTGTCTTTCTTTCAGTCATCATGTCCAAGGTCGCGCTCAGCATCGAAAATGGCCTTCTCCACGCCGAGCTCCACACACACAACCAGCAACTCAAGGAGGCGGTTGTTCAGTTGCGTGACAGCGAACTTCAGCTGACGACTGTTCTCGAGAGGATGCCCATAGGTGTCACCATCGTCGACAACAAGGGGAGCATTCTCTGGCTGAACGAAGCGCTCAAAGCGATGATCGGCGCGACAAGCAAGGAGGAAGTCATCTCCCACAAGTGCGGCGACGTTATCTGTGACTCAGCTTCAACCTGTGTTCGAGGCATCCAGGGTGAACGCGAACAGAAGATTGTCCGTAAGGACGGCAGGGATCTGTCCGTATTGCATTCGGTCCATCCCATCGAGGTGGGAGGGGTCGAGCACTCGCTCGGCATTTTCTTCGATATTACGCACCGAAGAGCGCTGGAAACCGATCTCAACCGCGCGCGCAAGCTGGAGGCGGTTGGGCAACTTGCCGCCGGCATCGCCCACGAGATCAACACACCTGCCCAGTTCGTCGGCGACAGCATTCAGTTTCTGTCCACCGCTCTCGCTGACATGCTGGCTCTTACGGCAAGATACCGAGGCGCGATAGCCAGCGTGGCGGCCGAGCCGTTGCATGCAAGACTCGCTCAAGAGGTGTCGGCGGCTGAGGAAACCGCCGATCTTGAGTATGTAGAACAGAATGCTCCTGCTGCCTGCGACCGGGCGCGCGACGGCATCGCGCGCATCGCTGCCATCGTAGGCGCCATGAAGGAATTTGCACACCCTGACCAGCGGGAAAAGGCGCCTGCGGATCTGAACCGTGCGCTCAGAACCACCCTTGTCATCGCTCGCAACGAGTACAAGTACGTTGCCGACATTGAAACGGACTTCGGCGACATACCATCGGTACTCTGCCATGTAGGTGACCTGAACCAAGTGTTCCTAAACTTGTTCGTGAACGCAGCCCATGCCATCTCGGACGCGGTCAAGGGAAGCAGTGCCAGAGGAAGGATTCGCGTACGGACCCGGCCGGACGGCAACCGCGTGTGTATCGAAATCTCCGATACGGGATGCGGAATTCCCGAGGCGATCGCAGAGCGGATCTACGACCCGTTCTTCACGACCAAGGAGGTCGGGCGAGGCAGTGGACAGGGGCTGGCGATTGCGCGATCGATCGTCGTGGACAAGCACGGCGGCTCGCTCAGCCACGGCAGCGTCGTGGGCAAAGGTACGACGTTCAAGATCCTGCTGCCCATCGGTGACCCATTGGACACTGGCCAAATCCCGGAGCCTGCATAGTTCCCGAGCTGCTCAAGTCTCCCGATTCGTGTGTCGAACCTGACATGATTTTCTGCTGCACCGCCTAAAGGTTGAAATAGGACTACCGAAGTCAGGTGTTAAGGCGGGAACCATGCGCATTCGTGTCAGACTATTGTCAAGTGTTGGCTTGTGCGCGGGAGCATTCGTTGCCTTCGCGCTCGTCGCGTGGACCACGGTCCAAACCACCAAGGTAGGTGGTGCTAGCTATCTTGCCATTGCCGACGGCAAGGACCTCGTCGCCGACGTGCTGCCTCCTCCCGAGTACATCGTCGAAGCGTTCCTGGTGTCCTATCAGCTGGTCGAGGAGCGTGATTCAGGGGAACAGCAGCAGCTGCGCAGCCGCCTGAAAGCCCTTCACCAGGATCTTCGCGATCGGCACACGTTCTGGTCAGACCGACTGTCCCCTGGACCGCTTCGCGACAAGCTGCTCGAGACATCCTATCAACCTGCCGAGCGTTTTTTCGAGGTCTTGGACAGCGAGCTGTTGCCGGCTCTCCAGCAGGGGCAAAGCGCCGCAGCCCGTTCGATTCTGCAGACCAAACTGCAGCCGCTCTATCGGACCCATCGTCAAGCTATTGAAGAAGTCGTAAGTCTGGCCAACACGTCCCTCGAAAAGGTCGAGAGCTCAGTCAAGAGCGTTGTCAGTTCCCGTGGCACGACGCTCGGCGTGCTGGCCTTGGTTGTGATGGCTGCCGTGGGCCTCGCCGCATTCCTGGTCAACCGGCTGACCACATCGATTATCGGTCGACTGGAAAAGGCGGGACAGTTTGCTAGCGCGATGGCGTCTGGGGACATGACCTACATGCTCCAACCAGGTCTCGACGACGAAGTCGGGCGACTCATCAGCGCGCTTGTAAAAATGAAGATGAGCGTGCGCGGGATGGTGACCGACATTCACCAGGGCGCCCGCACTCTCGCCTCTACCTCGAACGGTTTGTCGACGTTCTCGGCGCAAACCGCGGGGCATGTCGGGGAAATGTCCGACCTGGCATCTGCAGTCGCAGCCGCGAGCGAAGAATCGAGTACGAGCACCGCCGCGATGGCTTCCAACATTGAGAAAACCGTGGACAACATCGGATCCGTCACCAAGGCAATCGAACAGATGACCTCCACGATCGCGGAAATCGCGCAGAGCTCGGCGCAGGCGCGCCTCATCAGCGAACAGGCGGCCGCGCAATCGGAAAGCGTCCACGAAGAAATGCGTCGCCTCGGGCAAGCGGCTCAGGAAATTGGGAAGGTGACCGAGACGATCAAGGGGATTGCAGCGCAGACCAGCTTGCTCTCTCTCAACGCAACCATCGAAGCGGCGCGCGCCGGTGCGGCCGGAAAGGGGTTCGCGGTCGTTGCAAGTGAGGTCAAGGAGCTCTCCCAACAGGCGGCGGCAGCCACCGAGGATATCAAGGCGAAAGTGTCGAGCGTACAGACGTCCGCAGCCACCGCGATTGGCGGAATCGAACAGATTAGACTCGTCGTGAGAGATGTCAGCGGTCTCGTGGCTGGCATCGCGACGGCCGTGGAGGAACAATCCTCGGTGACCCGAGATGTCGCTTCGAATGTTTCCCAGGCCTCGACGTCTATCCAGGACACGAATCGTTGGGTGACTGAGACCGCGAAGGTGGCCCGGGAAATCGCCCACGACGTCGCACGCGTACAGCAAGCCGCAAAAGAGATTCGGCAGGGCGGCGATGAAGTCAAGACCAGAGCCGTGGAGCTGTCTCAGCTGGCCGGCGGCCTGACCGCAACGGTCGGGCGTTTCAAGCTGGACGCGTAGTAGCTTGCATCGCGGGTGCTTCGCTGGCACGTCTTCTACCGCTGGTGCCAGCGAGCGGAGCCACCAGGCCGTTACGACGATTGAAGTGGCAGGCGTACGAAGAACGTCGTGCCCTTCCCCACCTCACTCGTAAAATCGATCTGCCCATGGTGCTGCTCGACGACCACTCGACGAGCCAGAGCCAGCCCTTGCCCGGTTCCGCGACCGACTTCCTTGGTCGTGAAGAAAGCGTCGTAGACCCGGTCGCGTATCGCAGGTGGAATACCACCGCCGTCGTCGGCGATAGCGACCACCACCATGCTGCTTTCGACGTAGGTTCGAACCGTGATAAGTCCCATACTTCGAGCGCGGTCGCCGCCCGACCCGATGGCATGCGCAGCGTTGACGAGGAGGTTGAGGAAGACTTGGTTGAGCTCGCCGAGATGGCACGGCACCGATGGAATATCGCCGAATTCCGTTTTGACCTCGGCTAGGTTCTTCCATTCGCTGGTGGCAACGACGATCGTCGTCTCCAAGGCGCGGTTAAGGTCGGCAAGGGTCTTCTCGGCGCCGCCAGGATGGGCAAAACCCTTCATGGCAGCCACGATCTTCGCCACCCGAGAAACACCCTCCAAGATGTTCTGCGCCGCCTTGGGGGACTCGCCCTGCACAAAAGCGATATCAAGCTCATCTTTGCGGACGTCGAGCTTGCTTCGTTGTTCCTCAGAGGAGCTACCTTCAAGGAGCTGCTCGCAATAGGCGAGGTACGTGGCCATATCGGCCACGCTCTGCGCCAGGAATTGAGCATTGTCCCCAATGAATTGAATCGGCGTATTGATCTCATGGGCGATGCCGGCGGCCAGGCGGCCAATGGCCTCGAGTCGTTGTGCCTGCCGCAAGTCCTGCTCCATCCGATGGACATCGGTGACATCTCGAATGCTGAGGAGTCTCGCGGGAAGGCCATCAAATTCAATCCCCACCGATTGCAGGTCCGCGGCAATGCTCGATCCGTCACCAGTGGCAACCTGCAATTCGCCGAAACGGGTGGATGCCGCAGCTCCGTCTGGTTGCTCGCCCAAGCGTTCCCGCGACGCCAGCGGAACAAATTGACTGAACTCTTGTCCCAGATAGGCGCTCGGCTCCGACCAGCGCAAACAGTTTCGCGCAGAGAGATTGAAGAACAGGATGCGATCCGCACGGGTGACAACGACGCCAAGAGGAAGGCTTTCGATAAGGGCACGAAGATCCGCGGTCAGGCGACGTTGCTGCTCGAACGACGTCAGTTGCTGCTCGATGCGCTGCCTGTCCGATTCAGCCTGCTCGGTGACATCCTGGGCCACGCAACACGCACGCACGCCAACGTCTCCGACCGGCGAGAACTGCAAATCGAACACCCTCTCGCCAAGATAGGTCCGACACCGCTGGCTTTGCCCAATCAGGGCTTTCTCGAAGCCTTCGAGTAATTCCGGCGAGCTTTCAAATAGCTCGTACATCGACTCCCCGACCCGGGGTGTATGTCCCGCGCTCCAGGATGCGAGACTGGCACCTTCCACGAGCAAGAAGGCACCGGCTCGGTCGATCACAAGCAACACTAGGGGCGCGTGCTGAAGAGCCTCATGGAGCAAGTCGAATGGCCTTTCGACCAAACTGGTCCCCGCCCCTGAATCCACGCCTGTACCCATCGCGCCCCTTGTCATGCTCGCTAGCTCGGCCGCCAGAGGGTGACGCGGTTTCTTCCGGCCGCCTTGGATTGATAGAGGGCGAGATCCGCACGTCGCAGGACATCCTCGGAGAGGATCACCTCAAGACCGTCGTAGCCCGCAGCCCCGACGCTGACGGTGATCTGAGACGTTGGGTGGTTTCGGTGCGCGATAGGCAGGCCCTCGATCTGCTGGCGAAAGCGCTCGCACGCCCTCAGAAGGCCCTGCTCTGGAGTATCCGGCAGGAGCAAAACAATCTCCTCGCCCCCGTAGCGAAAAGCTTCGTCCGAGCCACGGCAAGCGTCGCGAAGCGTGGCGGCAATGGACTCCAGCGCGACGTCACCGGCTTGATGGCCGTAGGTATCGTTATAACGCTTGAAATGGTCCACGTCGACCATCGCCAAGCCGTACGGTCGATGGGACCTGGTCGCAAGCGTGTGGGTTCGCAGCAAGGCGTGTTCGAAGGCGCGACGGTTGCCAATCCTTAGCAGATAGTCCTCGAGTGCGAGGGTCTTCTCTTGCTCCTTGACCTCGTAGTTTGCCATCGCGCTTTCGATGGCAAGCTCAAGCTCACCGCGGGGTGAGGGTTTGAGCAACAGCTTGAAAACGCCGCACCCGTTGATCGCTTCCGCGGCTACGTTCAGGTCCGCGTGGCCGGTCAACAAAATGCGAACGACATTCGGCCATTCATCATGAACCTTGGACAGCAGCGCGATGCCATCTGTCCCAGGCATGCGAAGGTCGCTCACAACGACCGCGATCGTAGGATCGGCCCCCAGCTGTGCCATGGCGTCCTCTGCGCCAGAGGCGATCTGCACGTCGCACATCCCGTGCAGTCGGTTCTTGATGCCGAGGAGCAGGTCGCGGTCGTCGTCAACAATCAATACGCGGCGGCTCATTGATCGACTCAATCCCAGAAACGGCCCTGGCCAATCGGCTCGAGTGTCCCAAAGCGAGCGCAGGTATCTTCAACGTCATGCTCTCCAAGGATCGGTAGCGCCAGCCAAGATCTTTAGGATAGTTCAACGTCCCTCTGGGCTTCGACTCGGCAAAAAAATGACACATTTAGCGGAGCGAGTGTTCCGCCGATAGCTTCTGAACTCGGTTGAAACGCGACCGTCAGATCCAGGTACGGGGGGGAACGCAGGATGCGTATTGCGACGCCAGGGCAAGTAGCAGCGAGCGCCAGGAAACGGATTCTTTTTGTGGACGACGAGCCGAATGTCCTCGCGGGCCTTCGGAATGCTTTTCGACCGCAACGTCATCAGTGGGACATGGTATTTGCGCTCGGCCCCGAAGAGGCATTAGCCAAGATCGCCGAAAGCTCTTTCGACGTCGTCATAAGCGACATGCGTATGCCCCATATGGACGGGGCCACGCTTCTCCGCGAGATCAAGCAACGCCAGCCCCAAGCCGTCCGCATGATCCTGACCGGGCAGACCGAACAGGAAAGCGTGATGAAGTCCGTCTTCATCGCGCACATGTTTTTATCCAAACCGTGCGAGCCGGACTTCCTCAAACGTATCGTGGAACGCGCGTGTAATTTGAACGCCCTTCTCAACAGTGAAGAGCTGCGCGCCGCCGCCGGTCGCGTCGACCTTCTTCCGGCCGCCCCGAGGACGTACGTCGAGCTCAACGAGGCGCTGACGAAGCCCAATTGCAGCGTCAAGGACGTGGCCACCATCCTCGAGAGCGACGTCGGCCTGTGCGCCAAGATTCTTCAGCTGGTCAATTCGGCGTTCTTCGGGCTACCGAGAAAGATCGTATCCCTCCACGAGGCAGTGACGTACCTCGGGACGCTCACTATCAAGAACCTGGCAATGGCGCTGCAAGCGTTTTCGTCCGCCAAGGACAAGTGTGATCTCTCTGCCGCTGAGCTAACGGCGCTGCAAGACCATTCGCTGCTGACCGGGCAGATCGCTCGCGAAGTCGACACGCGTGACAAAGGCAAGGCGGAAGAGGCCTTCCTGGCCGGCCTGCTGCACGAAGTTGGCTGGCTCGTCAAAGTGGAAGGCAACCAGATTGCGGGCAAGGACACAGTCGACCGTGGGCTTCTCGGCGCCTATTTGCTCGGGCTTTGGGGGCTGCCCCATGCCATCTCCGAGGCCGTCGCGTACCATCGGGATCCACATCTCATATCACACTCGACCTTCGAAATAGTGGATGCCATCTACATCGCGCACCACTTGGCAGCCGAACAGATGGGTGCGCCGCGCGCCAAGCTGGATATGGACTATCTCGGGCGCGTAGGCGTCACCCCTAGCGATATCGATCGCATGCGCGGAATCGCGGCGCGTTTTGCGGGAAGACCCGCTCTATAGTCGACGCTCGGGAGCCATGGACGAGAGCATTCACGTTCTGTGCGTAGACGACGAACCCCGGGTGACCGAGGCTCTGGCCATGAACCTGCGCCGGCACTTCCGCGTATCGACGGCGCCCAACGGCCTGGCTGGGCTTGCCATCGTCGACAGCGACGATCCGCCGATCGTGGTGGTCTCCGACATGTGCATGCCCGAAATGGACGGCGCGGTCTTCTTGAGCCAAGTGCGAGAGCGCGCGCCAGATACAGTGCGAATTCTACTGACCGGACAGGCGGACATCGACTCGGCCGTGGCTGCGGTGAACCACGGCCAAGTCTTTCGCTTTCTTACCAAGCCCTGCAAGACCGAAACGCTGGCTGCAGCCGTACGAGCCGCGGCCGACCAGCATCTCCTCATCACCACGGAGCGCGTGCTGCTCGATCAAACCTTGCGCCGCTCCATTCACGTCTTGACCGACGTTCTGTCGCTGACCAATCCCTTGGCCTTCGGCCGCGCCATCAGGCTCAGGCAGCTTTGCGCCGACGTGGTGGCGGCACTTGGCATGCGGCTGGCGTGGCAGGTCGAGGTAGCGGCTATGCTTTCGCAGATTGGGTGCATCACGCTGGCGGCGGAGACGCACGAGAAGCTCTACTACGGCAAGCCGCTCACGCACGACGAGGCGGACAAGGTTCGCCACCTTCCTACGTTCGCCCTGCAGCTACTCGCCAAGATCCCCCGCCTCGAAGCCGTCCGAGCAATTCTGCAAAACGAGCCGACTAACTTCGACGGCAACGGCAATGCGCCGGGAGCACCGAAGGGACAAGCGATTCCGCTCGGCGCACGCGTCCTGAAAATCGCCGGCGACTACGCCATGCTGGAAGCCGCCGGGCACGAACGTGACGCCGCGCTTTCCATTCTGCAGGCACGCAAGGGCAAGTACGACCCCGACATTCTGGCGGCGTTGGTCGGCGCCCAAGCCGCGGCGCCTGTGCGAGGCATCGCCGAAGTTCCGCTTTCCGCCGTGCGTCCGGGGATGCATCTCGCGCAAGGCGTGAGCTCGACAAGCGGCATGCTGCTCGTCGCTCGCGGGCAAGAGGTAACCGTCGGGCTACTGGAGCGCCTGGTCAACTTGCCCAACGGCACCGTACATGAACCCATCAGCGTCTTGGTGCCAGATCGGAAGAGCACACGTCTGAACTCCAGTCACTGACCAATCTCGT
>ODAK010001701.1_pt1 | contig 23652 bp, 43 predicted proteins | sample 1539591 | NCBI WGS metagenome assembly ODAK01 (sample SAMEA3539303, study PRJEB22396) | soil metagenome | biome: tundra; feature: field; material: soil | place: USA | collected 2010-05 | depth 0.15 m | reverse complement strand
CGATATTGCGCGGATCAGAGAAACAAGCGCATTGGTTATCTTGAAGATTGATAGTAGCTCATATATGATACCGATATCGAAACCTGGAACAACTGTTATGGCCTTCACCACACCTCAACGGTTAGTGTATGTAATCAGAGATCGGTTTGATGATCAGCAACAGTTAGAAGAAGTGGTTCGCCATGAACTTTCGCATGCTTTGGGCGCAGGACATTCAATAAGATGCGATGTGCTAATGTCCGTTATTTTCAACAGAGATTACGAACAATGCGTAGATTACGATGCTATTGAAAAAGTTGCGAAAGCGTGGAGACTGCCTGTCAATCGTTTGAACTATTGCAGTTATGAGTAAAGTAGTTTTGCTTCGTATTTTAGCCCATCACGAATGCTTTTAGCATCGCACATGCGCTTCATTGCGTCGGATGCCTCCAGCTCGGCTTCTTCTTTCGTTCCCGTCCACATATGCATGAGAGATGGAACGAGCAGCCACATATCTCGTAGACCCGCAGTTGTGCTAATCCAAACACCATACCGTTGATCGTTCATTATGGCAACTCTCTATCTTTCTTGAAGCTTCCAAACACTCTATCCCAACCGAAGTAAAAGATCCCCAGGTTTTTCGATGTATCTAAATGGTGAATATTGTGCTTATACACCAACTCACTAAAAAACCAAAACCTTCCCCAAAAACTTTCGAACAGATGCATATCGTCGTGAATGGTTGCGTTCAACACGCTGACAATGCCCATCTCAATCAAAAGCAGAATGCCGAGAACCATAGGAACCACATGGAAGATGGTCATGGCAAGCATTCCGAGAACAACCGGCGAAAACAATATCCCAAACAATACAATGGAGTTGTCTTTACCTGATGAGCGATACTTTACAGAGAACATATCGTGTGGTGGGTATTCCCTGAAATGATGGGCATAGTGAATACGGTAGAAAGGCCCACTAAACTCTTGATGAAGAAACCAGTGGGCTCCATACCCAAGAAAGGCAAAGAAAAACCAAGAAACAAAAAGGATTAGTGAGTAGATGATGAAGGTCATGAAACTATGCCATCTAATGGATCAACAAACTCTTGTGCTATTCAACTTGCTTCTCAAAAAGGTCTTGAAGATCCGCTTCGTCTGTGTCTCATCTTTTTCTCTATTGATATACGCCATAGGATCTCTATTAGTGGTCTTGACATAGACAGTGCCCAAAGTTATGTGTTTCTCACTGCCGTAGTCATTGTAGCAAACGATTGCTCTCTTGTTGATAGAGAGGCCGTGTTCGGTTGTGGTGCCATCGGTCAGATAGATGATACCACAGTTAGCATTGGTTATATACCCTATAACTCCACGACGATGTTGCACATTCTCCCAATGCATGCAAGTTGACACGCCCCGCATTGACATCGTAGCAAGATCCCAAGGGTCAGATGAAAACACAACGCTCATCTTTTTGGCGATTGGATCTTTTTCGCCGTAATCCAGGATGTCTTCTGCAACGGGTTCGGAACAGTTGGTGAGACCGAGTTTGGGAAAGATTTTGTCTATGGTTTGTGCCCGTCCTAAAACTTCGCTTTTGAGCCAATCAGGTAGTCGTTTTCCGGTGTCGCTTGCGAGGAACTCACTGGTGTTGACCATTGGTTTGTCTTTTGCTCCTATGTGAGAGAGATTACTTGTTGTTGATCCTTGATAGAAACTCCCTGGCTTCGCAGTTGAAACAACCGGGATGAGATTTGCCTTGTTGCCAGGTTTTGTATTCACGACAAGTTTTCCACCGTTTGCGATCAAAGTCAAACGAACAATACTCTCCGGCAATGAGATTGCTGATGTGGTGAATGGCTTCTTGGAGATCGGCTTTGATGGTAGTAGTCATTACTTGTTGTTCTCGTAGTATTTCATGCCCTGACGAATGAACATTCTCATTAGTTGAGAGCCGCTCATATCTTCCATGCAAAGAGCTTGTTTGATAGCATCGGCTCGTTTCATATCATCATCGGTTAGCTTGACATTGATTTGATGAGGGTATTTGTCTTGACCATAACCGTTGTTAGAGCCATTATTTGCCTTTATGCGGGCAATAGTGCTTTTCACCACTTCATCTGCTTTGGAGGGAGGATCTCCGACAGATACCATAACATCACTACCACAAGTAGGACAAAAACCATTGACATCGTTTGGATGATCACATTTATCGTGAGTTGCTAAAAGCCCGAAAAAAGGATTGTCTATTACCTGTTTTCCATGATCAGGAATAACCGGATCTCGTTTAGTGAAGGTTAGTTGTTCTGGATCTGTATTTACTCCCACCAATGGTTCAGTATCAAGTGTCTCAAACATGTTCGAAATAGCGGCTATTACTGGATTGAATATCGCTGTGATCGGAAGGTATCTTATACGATCTGGATATCGAACACAAACAAAAAAGAACACACCAAAACAATAAAGTTATGTGCTGCTTTTAGCAGATGAAGAACTACTTGAACTGTTATCAGACTTGTCAGCATAGGAAGATTGATATAGAAAGATATCCATTCCAAAATCTCTTACCTTCACTTTACCATCAACCTCGCCATATGAACTAATCTTGCTCTCCGTCAAATCTCCCAACAAAAGATTATTCTTCAACACTAACTCACAAACACACTTGAAGAATGGATTATTCTCAATCTCCTCAAAGTCATTGGGTGGATGCGGGTCGCTATTGTTATCGAACTTTACCCATAATGCTTTGCAATATGATCCAAAGCCCATTCCTGTTAGTTCCTTGAAGCGTTTTTCAGTTATCGTTTTTGTTGCCTGGAAAAGTATCCATCTACCACCACCGTCCGCCGCATATATCTTTGCAGTGCAAGGAGTTTGCATATCAGGGTCCATCTCAATCTGATTTTGGCTAATCCCTTTTTCGTTTATGGCAACCTTCAATACAAGCTTTTGATTGACGCTAAAAGCAGCTCTTGCGCTCCCCGTCCCCAACAACTTCCACCCCTTCTGCTCCTTCGCAAACTCAACTCTCTCATCAAAGTCCTTTATCTCGGAAAGCTCCTTCAACACTGGATCCGTATTCTCAATCACCGATATCTTTGGCCCACTCGTGGCGAGTTTGTGGAACAAGTTTGTCAGGTTCAGAAGCTCTTTGGACATCTATCTTTATACCGCTTTATTGATCGCCTTCATGTAATCATCTGCCAAATCAGCTGCATCGCTCGTTTCAACCCTATCTGCCATATACTTGCGATATCCATTGCGTAGTCGATTGCCGTTATACTGATCCAGTATCCACCATATTGCGCCAGTCAATCTGTTAGAGTTCAACATCTGAAACTCATTGAATGGTGTTTTTCCCGCCTTCCGCGCCCATACACAACATTCTTTCAATGCCGCTTTACTTGATCTCATGCCGCTCTTTACAATCCTACTTGTCTTTCTTTTTTTCCAGCATCTCCGGCAACGCCACCAGCACGCCCACCAAAACAACAATAGCCATAATAACAATCATGATCACATTCTTCGCCAACATAGTTATGCTCCTTCTATATATTCCTGCGAGTTCTGAAACTCCATTGTTTTTATTCCGATTATTACGATTGCAAATAGCAGCGCTAAATCCGCGCCCAACAGACACCCTCCCCAAAACCTCAAAGATGGAACGAACCCAAATATTACTCCGGTAATCCCCAAAGCCTTTGATAGGAAAAGCAGCCCCAAACATAGTCGGTTAGATAACTTGACATCCATAATAATCTCTCCTACCTGCTCTATATCAGGGCAGATAAGAAGTATATCTATGGGTTATTCGCCCGTTTATGGCATATGCACTCGTCCGCTGTGTTGCAGTATTAGGTATATCGCCAGCTCTTGCGCATCTTCCACATACACATCTTCGTGTTTGTTTTCGTTTTTATATACTCCAAGCATCGCCTTTATTGATGCGGATACGCACTCAACGCTTTCTAACTCTTGTTTTGAGAACGGTAGCTTACGCATATTACCACGAAAGCGTTTGCAACATCTTTTTAGAGCGGCTTTATCACTTTGCATTTTTAGCTCTGCGCTTCTTTACCGCGTCAATATACAGATGTCTAATCTCGTTACAATCAACATAATAAACATAGCTATGTTCCCCGTGAGAGTTATGTTTTTGATTATACTGGCGTATCAATCTGAATAAAGCATCATACAGTGATCCGGAATATGGCGGTGATGTATCGCTCACAGCAAGAGATCCTAAATGCGCGTTAGCAGATATAAACTTGCAGATCTTGGCTAATGCTCTTTTACTTGTGAACATTAGATGCTCGCTTTTTTAGCTCACGGTTTTTTGTTACAGTCGCGCAATATAGATCAACTATCTGACCCACCTCCGCATACCAGATCCGAAACTCTGATCGTGGCCACTCGTTCTCGCCAACTTTCTTGTGGTTAGCTCTATTTAGATCATCAACCATTACATAAATCAGATCATCAATCCTTTTGACATTGCTTATATCGATATTGTTTAGCTTGCCACTTTTGTGTATGCGCTTACAGAGTTGCTTCAGAACAATGGGCTTGGTTTTCATTGGTTCTTGTTACGACTTTTTATTACCGTTGAACGATACAGCGCAGCTATTCTTGGCGTATCTGTATAATACACTCTATCATTGTAGTGGATCGTTTTTGCATGCACGCCACCATTATATACAGAAGTCAGTCTATCTATTGCGTTTTCGATCGCCCGGCCAATGTTGATATCGGCAGCCAATAGTTCTTTGTCAGCATTGATCAGTTTACAGAACTTCTTCAACACCTTTGGTTTCGTTATCATAACAATCATTCAGAACCCAATCTTTTTTATGAGCTTACCCACATGCGAATGGAAGTCCTTGTCATTGGCTATTGCATAAAGTTCCGCCAACACATATTCGCGTTTCTCTGGCAACTCAAACTTCTCGTTCTTACTCAATCGTCTAATAACTTCCATTGATTTGCCATATAGTAACGGGTCAACGAAAAGATGAGCACAAAGTCTGCCAGGTCGCAATATCGCCTTATCGATGTCCTTGATTTCCGCATTAGTGCTTACAACGATCTTGATATCGAGAATAGAACCGAGAATACCATCGCTAACATTGAGCAAGGAAGATATGGCTGACATATTGTTTCCTTCATCTCGATTGATTAGGCAGTCATCTCCGTCTTCGACGATTATCAAGATGGGCTTGTCTTTTTCATCTCTGTTGATGTCGAGCAACAATGGGAGGAATGCTGGTCCATCAAGCTCTGAAACAAGAGAGGCAGGAATGAGGAGAGAAACGAAATCAAGATCAGTTATCATACCCCTGATCTGGAATGTTTTCCCGGTGCCTGCTGGCCCTTGCAAAATCACGATCCTGCCACCAGTATTATCCTTCAATGCCGTGATTGCTTTATCGTAATCCTCCATCAACTCTTTGGAATAGTTTTCGCGGATCAGCGGTTGTTCGTTCTTCCCAATCATCCGATATGTCAAACCATCGGATGAGTTTACAACAGCATATATAGAAGATGACTTGTCCTTCGATATGAACTCCTCTGTGATGACAGAAGCTAACTTATCCATTGCCCCATCAACAGAAACAACATCGCCTGATATGTTCTCTTTGTAGAAGGTGAAACTCAAAAAGCCACGGCCCTCAAAAGAATACATCTGATTGTAATCTTTATGGGCGAACCAAAGTTCTCCCCCGTGTTTTTTGATCAGAGCGTAAAGCTCATCTTTGTTTTTTGCTAACTTACCATTGAAATCAAAAAGAGAAAGTTTCTTACCGTCTTTGATTGTCTGCTTTATTAGGGCAGGTCCAAACACAGTAAAACACGAACCAATATCATCAAAGTATCCACGGAAGTTATCCGCACCAAAGTCAATGCTTCGCATTTATACATTCCAGTCTTTCGCATAATAAAGGGTTACAATATCTCGATAAACATATACTTGTAATCAGTCACATCTCGCTCATCCAATGTTCGCTGTAGATTATACAGCTTTACATATCTATGAGCCTCATCTTCTTTTTTGTCAACCTCAAAAAGCTCGATTGCTGTTGGATTACCAGTTTTGTGATCTGTGCGTTGTTTGTATATTAGATATGCGCCCATGTTTATTCTCCGTCTTGTTTGGTGAATATTGTTTGTTGTGTGATACCCATGAGTTTGACAACTTCATCACCGAAGTCTTCTTTGGTTGCTTTTTCAATGCCCTCGCCCAATCCATAACGAACGAAGTCCACAACCTTGATCTTGCTGCCAGCATCTGCGAGAAGCTTGGAAACTGACTTCGATGTGTCCTTGATAAAAAGTTGTTCCATGAGGACAACATCCTTGAACCACTTTTCGACCTTACCTTCGATGATCTTGGGCCAACGCTCTTGTGGAGCTTTGCCTTCTTCTTTCAGTTGGGCCTCAAAGATCTCGCGCTGCTTGGCAATCGTTGCTTCTGGCATCTGAAACTTCTCAACAACGAGAGGATCAGAAGCCGCAACTTGCATAGCAATATCTTCCATCAATGAACGGAAGTTCACATCATGTCCGGTTTTTGGTTCATCACACTCAAAGACAACGAGCGAGGCGAGTTTATTTCCAGGATGGTTGTATGGCATCATTACAATGCGTTCTGCGCCTTCGTAGGAAAAACGCTTGTTTCTGCGACAAACGATGTTCTCTCCGGTTTTGGCAACCAGTGCTTCGCGCAGTTTCGAGATCTTCGTTTGCTCGGCAGGAACAACCTCATCAATACAAAGGATATGATCGAGAAAGGTTTTGGCAAAGGTTTGGAACTCTGGTGTGCGAGATGCAAAATCCGTAACGCTATTCACCTCGACCACAGCTCCAACATTGTAATACTCGGCACCAGCGAGAACCATTCCCTCCGAAGCAATAGCGGAAGCCTTCTCTTTTGATTTGAGTTCACCTTGTTTTTTTAGCAGTTCGATGGCATTGTCAATATTATTATCGGTTTCGAGCAAAGCTTTCTTGCAAGCTGTCATTGACAAGCTTGTTCGTCCACGCAGCTCTTTGAGAATGTCGAGATTGATTGTGGTTGCCATGTTAGCCTCTTTATATGGTGTTGTTTTTACTTTCGTGCATTTTCTTGATTGATTGCGATCTGTTCTTGTGTCAAAGGCTTCATGTGCCAAACCCTACCACATTCTCCACACTTCGGTCTGTTATCAACATGGGGTTTCTTTCCTCCCTTGAAGTATCCACCATTGCGACCAGCTTCCATAGTTCCCTCACCCTTGCGAATACAATCTTGCAAGAACATCGCAATGAGGCCCTGTGTGATTGTGGTTTGTATATGGGTTTCGGCAACTACATTGTCAATCAGATCGTGAAGCAGGATCTTGTCATGCTTTTCTATGGTGTCGAGTTTCTTTTTAGCGGCACTGAAAACTTTCTGCATTACATCGTTTGTTTCATTGGTAAGGATAACTTCATTGGTAATATTGGTATTATTCGGCATTGGCAATGTTTCTCTTTCATGGACTGCCTCACGGCAGGCCGGTTTATTTCTCGGACATTGATAATAATCACTGGTGGACGCTTGTGCAAGGGTGCTGCGGTATGTTTTATATGGTGTCGAATATCTGGCTGTAATCAACCCCATAGAAAGCACATAGCAGTTTATCGATCTCGGTGTAAATGCTTGACGGTATACATCCGTTATAGCTGCAACGGTTTTTACTGGTATCGCAAATCTCGGCGGATAAATCGTATACGAAGCGCTTCTGTGCTTGTGTCGTATTAGTTGTCAGCCATCGTTTGGCATCCACGATCATACGCAAGACATGGGGCGTGCCTCTTGCCATCTTACACATGTCTTGATGTAGGTTATTCACTGTTTTGACTTTTCTTTTTCTAATCTGCGAACAAACATCTCTTGAACAGCAATATCTATTGGATTGTAATCCGCTTCAACAATACACTTCTCGTTCATAGTAAACTTACGATAGCCAGATACAATGCCGTTTACATAATCTTTGATTACGGTAGATATATATTGATGATTTGGTTTACCGTCTCCACGAACCCAGCATTGGTATGTAATATTGGCATTGTTGTCATAACGACCTGGCTTATAGGTTGTGCGAGCAAACCTGCACAGTTTGCACATAACCTCACTGGAGATCATATTACTCCAGCTTCTCTACGCTTCATTTCATCAGCACTCACAATAACACGATCCTCAACTTGAACACAAAGACCATATATGCAATGAGAACCAACCCAAGAGTTTCCCCAATCAGACCAGTTGGTGATCTTGTATCGATCTTTGTCGATGGCACCTATCTTATGAACTTGCAATGCTCCACCAACTCGAACAAACACGGCATCACCAACCCTCAATACGGTTGGATCAACTTTGATGAGATGAATAGCTTCTCGCGGAGCGATCAAAGGTTTCATTGATCCGCCATTACACTTGATTACAACAGATCCCTTTTCCGCCAAAACTTGGACAGCTTGTTCTCGATTATTCATCTGTTTCATCCTCTATTGCCATAACTCAAACACTCTGCCAAACTTTGGCTTGAAGTTATTCTTTGCGACCTGAAGCCATACAGTTTGCGTATTGCTTGGTGGCGTTTTCACATTGCCAAGTTCATGATTAGCAAGATAGCTATCCGTGATACACACAATCAAATCTACATCTCCAACTTCTTTTCTATACTCATTGAAGAAGCTTGAGCATTCAGTTCCGCCATCAATCCGTATCTTTGCTTTCAACAACTGATCTCTTTTTGCGCCATCAACCTTTACCATCTCACTCCAATATGTGGTATGCGCCCAAGGCACCAAATAGATCGTTGTATCATGATCTTGCAACGCCTGTATCTGTGATAGACCCTTACCAAGCAAGTCTTTATTCATCGAATAACTACAATCATACCCAACCAGAACTATAAAGTGGTTTGAATATGTTGTTGGAACATACATCCCTGCAAACAGCGCTTTCCGCTTCGGAGCCATCCAGTTGCGTTTTTTCCCGCCCTGTTTGTTCCTCGTGCGAAGGATCCGAATGAAATCTTGATATGTTAGAGTTGGCTGTTCAAGACTTTTCAGAAGGGCATCAAAACCAGTTGTATCTTGTCCAAACTGCTTGGCCAGATCAGAAGCTTGTTGGATCCGCTTCGCCATCTCATCTTCTGACACATCAATATCAAGATGTTGATCAAGCGTATTGTTATCTTCAAACGGGTTTAGATAGATATGAAACTCACCACTGTTTTTGCAGAGATTACATCCGCATCTGACACAACACTCATCATGAGCGCAAGAAACCCATTCACCGGCAAGTTTTGCTTCTATCTTTTTGTATTCAGCAGGTTTTTCATAAACGCCAACACGCTCGCATACATCACACCTTGGGATAGCCGCATAAAGGTGATCGTATATTTGTTCGGGAATGATTAGACCAACTGGTATCTTTTCTTCTGCATAATACATTCCAGGTTTGTTTTCACCGGGATCTATATACTTTGGATCCAAAGCCTTTCGCATCGAATGGATTGGGCTGATATAATCCAATCGCTCTGGCGGAGAAAAGGGATTTTTCAGGATCATTGCATACTCTGTGAGATTGATAAAGTCCCCGAGATGCTCCTTGAACAGTTTAGATGGCTCTCTAATACCTCTTGCGATGAGATCTTTCATCAAGAAGTTATTGACTTTGAAATCCAGGGCTATATTGAATAGCTTGGAGTTCCGATTGCCTTTTCTTGTTGCATGAGAAAAGTATGTATGAACTCCTTCATGACATATCAGTAATCGCAATCCAACTTTGGATAGTTTATTGAGAAACTCCGGGGCCCAATAAAAAGTGGAACCATTAGTTGCCGCTGTGAATATTCCAACCTTTTCACATCGCTCAATAGCTGCTGCGACCACAGATAACTCTATTACGAGATCTGGATCGTCCTTGCCTTTCGCGATGGCAACTTTTACTTGCTCTAAAAGCTTTTCCTGTTTTGTTTCAAGATCCCTTAGCTGGAATGATGAAAGATCACAGATATGCTTATGTGGCGCAATAATGGAAAGGAAAAAAACATCGCCACCCAACTTCGAGCCGAAAGATTTGTTATCGTAACCAACTGAAAGTTCTGAAAAAGCAGAACTCAACCTTTCTTGACATTCGGCAACTACCTTATCGGTTTCTGATGTTGGCTGGTATCCAACAACCTTATCGAACCTCACGCAGTTGCCTGGCTTACAATCGCATCAAGCAACTCTCCGAATACCGGATCCTTTTCAAGATCGATCGCTCTAAATCGATCGCTACCTATCGCCCCCCGCACACATACATGCGCAAGCTCTCTGTCCATACTTTGAAGGAAGCGCCCGACATTTTTAGTCGTATCAGGAACAACTTTCGCCTTCTTTTGTTCTTGTGTTAGATCATCAATCGATTTAGCAAACCGATTTGCAACAATCATGGTTGCAACAAACTGTTTTGTCACCTCTAACGAGTAAAACTCTTTCGGAGTGAAGCCTTTGATGATCTGATCGACCATCGGTAGCAAAAGCTGATAGTGCTCAAAATAGTTCTGATACGCTATACCGGCCTTTCTTCCAACACAACCATTGACCTTATTGAGTATAACTTTGCGATCAAGCTTGTGACGTTCACCAAAGTTGATTATGTTTGAGGAGTTTTCCCAACTGCGAGGAGAGGCATCACCAAACAACTCTTCATCATTTATGGCACCTTGCAGCTCGTTTTGATTATCATGAATGAAAGCAACTATTGATGCATGTATGTTGCCTTGTGGAGCCCAATCAATCCATTGCTTTGCATTTGCTTCAACAAGATACTTTTCCATTCGATCGAGTAATGGAAGAGACGGTCTTTGCCCTCCTTCAGCTATAAGATTAGAGGTTGCTATACAAGCTTTGAGATTGGGAAGCCGAACATCATTGATAGATCTATATTGTAGAAGTTCTAAAAGCGGAGCCAACAGAGAGCTATCGCATTTATCAATCTCGTCTAATACAAGAACTGCCGGTTGTTTCCCATCAATAAGATGTTTGAACAACAAGGGGAGAATGTATTCAACATACTTGCTTTTCGATGAACGATCAAAAAGAAGCGGATATCCCATAAGATCAACGCGATCATATACGGATAAGTTACAAACAACCCTTCTATAACCGAGATCATCAATGGCTTTGAGGGCTATTGCTGTTTTGCCAGAACCTCTTCTCCCGACAACAAGAATGTTGCCGGAAAGCTGAATAGTTGTTTTTACATGCTGTTCAAGTTCGAATGTATTTAGTGTTTGTAAGTTGAAGTTAGAAGTCTGTGCAGATGACATATGTATCCTGACCGTATAGGCAAGTAATGAAACGCATAAGTAATATGGTGAACTTTATTGTTTGCTATCGAAATCCAACTCAACGATCTTGTTCTCTCGATCGATGTTTATGCTATTGATGAATATCTTCTCACCCCAAAATGGAAGCATGTATTCTTCCTTGGTCTTTTTGTCCACTTTCATTATTGGCGGAAGTTCGTCAAGCTTTTTGGTATATACCTTGTTGATCACTTCAAGCAGTGAATAGCCAGTTTTACCAAGTAAGCCCGTTGTGAATGGTTCATTCAACTTATGGGGCTCCGAAACTAAACGCCAGTTTTCTTGTGGCTCAAAGCGTATCTTATTCAGTTCGAGAATGTCAATGATCGAAGACATAAAGAAGTGCTCGTTTACGTTTTCATTTCGTTTAGCGGCCTTCTTTGCTGCAACGACTGACTTTGGTGTTTTCTTGGATGCTGTTTTTGCTGGTGCTTTGGACATATGAAACCTCCATGAAGAAAGATAATGATAATGACGTATAGTGCAATGGATGAAACGATAATGAATATTGAGTGGCTATGTTTTAGATGGAGGCAGTTTGCGCGAACGGATATAGGTATCGGCCATTACATTTCTTTCTATCTCCGATGTTTTGAGTTGAATGTCACCAGCATAAAAACTGATCGTTTGTGCGACATAACGTTTCAATGAAGGATCTTCATCTTTAATATACTTATCAATGTAATGTAGAAAGCCATCTATACGATATTGCTTGTTCATGTGTTTGCATAGCGTATTTCTTTGTTTGGACGTAATCATTATTATCCTTTGTGCGCAGTGCCAGATTTGAACTGACGATCGGGTGGTTAGAATACCCAGCTTTGAGCCCCTAAGCTAACCGCGCAATGTTTATCTAAATGCCAGTTTCAGCTCTTTTACCAATCGTTTTGACTTTTCTCCTGGCTCAATACATATGGCAGTAAGCGAGTTTTCATAATCAGGTTCGCGAAACTCGGAATAAACAATACCCAACTCTTTCGCTCGCCCCAACAACATAGTCAGTTTTTCTTCGTTGTCAACTTTGAGTAGGCAGATATAGTTGGAGATTGTTTGCCATCTCTCGAAAAAATCTCTGTGATCAAAAGCAAACTGTGAAAGTGCATGGCATCCTTGAGCTGCTTGTTGCCCATATTCAAGATCCGAACGAACAATGATGTAAAGTTTATCAGTTGAACTTATCTATGAGTTACTCATATCATTCTCCATAACATGTCCCAAAACTTCTTGGCGTGTATGATGATTGGATTGATGTTTTGTATTGGTTCAGGTTTTAGATACGGTTGTAGATGTGGAAACTTTTCCACCAGTTGTTCTCTTGTTTTAGGAACATATGGCGTTTGCACCATCTGAATAACTTCACCATTCAGCCACTTTGCAATATTCTCTTGTGTGGATTGTTTGTTCAACCACCAATCATGGCCGAATGTCAAGTTAGCCTGTATAGTGTCAAACAGTCTTTTCGGTTTGACAACATTGTTTACGGAACATCTATTCTCACCAATAGAATATGGAACGCCACGAGTAAAGGCATAGGCAAGCTGCTGATACCTCGCCTCTTCTCCAAGTCTTTGTTTTACGAAAGGTAATGAACAATCACCCTTTTTAGATCTGCTTGCCGCATAGATCTCTTGACGCGATTGCTTGATCTGCAATGCCAGCCCTTTGATTTTTCCCACGATTAGATGTTTTACGAACTTATTCATTGTAATGCTCCCTTTTGATATGTTGATTGAATGGCGTGCAGCATATCGTAAGGAGGTGCCCGAGAATGATGGATCTATGTATTCATGTATATCTATATATCAGTGTATTCAATGCCAAAAGATCGTGCGAGATTGCAGTAGATCTGATGCAGATCCTGCTGTGAAACCGCTAATCGGCGCCCTCTGTATGTGATCATTTCCGTATTCACAAAACGGTTATCAACCACCTGACGTATATACGATAATGGATAGCCGAGAGATTTCATCGTTTTCATCCATGTACCCTTGTTGCGTTCGCGTGCCCATATACACTGTTCTCTGCTAATCATTCGCCCTCATACTCCAATCCGAACTCGACATCTGATATTAGAACCGTGTCACTAATATATCGGCGGTCTTGCGAATAGAGCGCATAAAACTTGTCGAGCGATGATATCCGTCAACTACGCGAAACTGTTCATCTTTTCCTACCGACATATAGACCCCAATAGGTAACTTATGATCCGCATATTCATTCACGAGATCCGTATTCAATCTTCGCGCATAGTCCTGATTGGGAATGATCAGTTGCTCCTTTTCAATATTGACAATCTCAAAGTCCTTGGTATTCTTTATGATATCGGCCAAGTATCCATATTCCAGTTCAAGCACAGCGAAGATCTTGTCGCGAGTTGAATGATGAGCAAGAACACATGTGATGTCAAAGATCAACTTATCTCTAACAGTATTTGAAAGCTTTGCTCCGTGGCATTCTTCGCCGTAATATCCACCGCGAATATCAGGCTGCCAGTTGTTGATGTCCTTGATCTTGTAGTTGATATGGAGAACGCGGTCAATGCAGTAGGCATCTATTGGATTGTCAGTTAGCCTCGCACATTCACTTGCAAAACCCGTGATATCGATGTTTGTTACTCTGGCGTTAGCAATGGTAGAGCAACTACAATAACTATGCCCCCCTTCTGTGCAATGTTTGGTATTGTAATCAACATTGGCATATGAGGATGCGCAGTATGGGTCATTGATTAGATTGGTGATCTTTTGGAGCGGAGTTTCTTTCGGTTGTTTGGTGTATTGGCGTTTCTTGGTCATGGTTGCATTGCCTCAATGGTGGCACAGATTTTTTCAAGCAAACGCGATTGAGTGCTTTCACACAGCTTTATGCTGCGAAGCTCTTCACCATAATAACTACCACCAATCTCGGGCTCATAGTTATCTGCGTTTTCCAATGCCCCATCATTAGTAAGAAGGCGGGTGACACGACACCGATCATGCTCAATATCAAAACAATCAACAATGCTGTCTATTATGCTCTTGGTTTCAATGCTAATAATATGAAAGTCAGTTATTCGACAACAACGATGATAATCACCCGGATCACAATCCGAGCAATCGGTATCGTATTCACTATTGATCCCATCATACTGAAAGTTAGCATTCAGTGCGCGAGTAACAGCAGTGATCAGATCACTACGCGTTATCTTTTTGGTAATAACTGGTTTTCGCTTGAAGGTCATGACACTTACAATCTCTTTCGAATGTTCAGTTGACTGTTTTCTTATCTTTCACAATCGCGGGGTTCACAGGAGCCTTCGCAACAGGCATCTTATCCAAATACACAATCGGCATATCTACAAAACCATTCTTCAAACTTTCGCTATATGAAGTGATGATCTTCTCCTCGCGAGCCAACTCTTTCAGATATACAACCATAAACAAAGTAAACGCACACAACATGAGCAATGCCCCTACAATCACAAACGCTATTACCCAACTCATTTTACTTACTCTCTTTCCTGAACGCCTTTATTCACCAAAAAGAAAAAGCTACCCACAAGTAGCAGGAAGCCTTATCTTCATACACCTTTATACTGGCCTCACAACTTTTACAACCTCGTCTTTTATAGCGTATTTACTATACCAATAGCCACGCGAATACTCACGTAGTAATGGATATTGATCCCGTTCAGGATATCGCTCTGTAGTTGACCATCCAGGTAGAATGTAATCATCGTGTCCCACTAACACATATATCGTATCTTGGCAGATATATGATGCCCGCGCTCCATTTCTGAAGTGAAGAATATCACGAGGTTTCAAACGTTCAAAACAGTTGGGCGTTTTCATTTTGGTCCGAATAAGAGAAGATAAGGAAGATAAAGGAAGTCAATCCAAGGAAGCTATGGAATGAATGGCACCCACTGAACCGTTTTCTGGCCAACCCAGTTGGGACTGACACGAACTACCGCATCACCCTCAAAGGAAGTTTTGACGATACCTTTTGCGTAGAAGTCATTGATGTCAGAGCCATCTGGATAATAGGTATGGAACTCTTCGCAGTTGAATACGAAGTAGTGTCCAGCGGGAATGCCGTTCTTGTTGCTACCAGAAGCAATCTTGATCTCGCCACCACCCATGCCACACTCGGGAGGATACTTACCATTCGCTGGCTGGTAGATATACTTCGCCATCAGATGTCCTCGTCTATCGAGAGGATAACATCACCACCATCTTCAATGAGCGATAGTGGCAATGCATCACCGCCAGGAACAGCAATGAGAACCTCTTCTTCCAGCTGTGCCGGAGGAACCTTCTGAAGTGCCTCTAATAGCTCTTGGTAGGTCATCTTACTTTCCCGTTCCCAAAAAGGTTTTCATCGTCTTCAAGATGTCATCACCAGTTAGTGTGACAGCCGAAACGAACTTTGGATCCTTGATATTTCCAGTTAGATCGGTATGAAGATCGCCAGGATGCGGTTCGCTCACTTGCCCATAACCGAAGAGATTGACAACGGGAAGTATGTTGGTGTTTAGGATCTCCTGACAAGCAGGCCAATCGCCTCCTTGATTATCACCGTCAGACCATTGAAACAGATAATGGTTTGCATCGGGGTTTTCTTGGATCGCCTCAAAAACTTTCTTGTAACCTGGTGAAACTTTCGTTCCACCACCATCTGCTACTTCAAAGAACTTGTCATGATCCAGTTCTTCGCACACGGTATCGTGAACGAAGTAACGACTATCAACTTTGCCATGATACTGGTGTTTGAGCCAAAGGTCGATCCAAAACACGGATGACTTGATGAGGTTACACATCTCGGTTGTGATAGAGCCGGAGTAATCCCGCAGATAGTAAACGTGGACGCTTACTTCGGGGATTGTAATAACCTTCGGCGCCTTGTAACGAAAGTCCGGCTTGATCGGAATAACGTATGGATTGTCAGGATCAAAACTGCCATCACCCATAGTTCTTTTGAGCGCTTCTTTGTAAGTGCGCTTCATGTGCCGAAGACCTGTTGATCCTTCCTTGGCTATCTTGGAGTAGCGATCCTTGATCGTCTCCGTGCTTTTCTTTCCCTTGTTTTCGATGTTGGGAAGCTGAAGTTCATCGGCAAGCAGTTGTGCCAGTTCGTCGGGTGTAAACTCTGCAAACGGATGATCACCGGTTTCGTCCCCGCCTTCTTTTCCTTTGCCGGGACCTTTTTGACCATTGCCGGTGGGATCTCCGTTTTCTCCATCGCCTTGGCCAGTTCCACCACGATCTTTACCACCAAAAGTAAAGTGTGGAATGGTAATACCGGGCATCGGTATCTTGATCGTTTTCTTGCCTTTTGCGCCAATCATATGTCCGTTAGACATGAACTGCTTCAGGTCTTTGCGAACTTTGCCTTTGACGATCTTTTTGAAGCGCTCAACGTCGCTATCGATCTTGGAAAACATAGTTTGTGTCCTTTTGTGAGATGCTGGTCAATAAGCTTGAGTGAAGCTCCTCGGCGAACTTCGATACTCAAAGTATTTTCTGCCATCAGCAAGAAATAGGTCGAACCATGGTTTGTTTTCTGGCTCAACCAATGTCCACCAACTAACACCTGTTGTGCTGGTGCCGTGATACTCAAGAACTAACTCTTCCCCAACTTCAAAATCTTGGCTCCAATAGTTGCCAACCTTTACAACTTTGGCAGTAACTTCGCTTTCTTGATCAGCAGGATAGTTGAAACCAGTGATCTCAATCTGAACTGCTCTATCACCTGCCGTATCTCCGACTACATCACCGATATAGATCGGGCCAATCTTTTTGCCGGTAGGTCTGCCAACAGGTGGCATATCATCAAGGTCCCGAGAAGGAACAAGCCCATCATTCCACTTATTCTTGCTCTTGAACATCTTTTGATCGGTGATATAGTAATCGCCATTGCAGATTGCTTTGCACCTATCCTTGTAGTCCTTCGGCGCAAAGGACCAATGAATAGCATCATTCACACAACCGATTAGCCAATGAATAATCTTCACGGATCCACCTTGCAAAACCTACCGCCAAGTATTCCAGATGCCTTCGCGCACTCATCGCACATCAATCGTTCAACTACTTTGCCTTCCCCTGGCTCCGGATCAATGAGATCTCCAAACCTAACAGTGCGCTTTCTACCACGCCTGCCACAAGAGCAATAACGATTATCGTGAGCAGTGTTGCCGTTCATGTGCTTCATTCATACACTTATCCTTTGATACAAATGATTTCCTGCAACGAATGCACTATCTCAACCAGATCTGATTGAGCGTTCATTACTGCATCGATGTCTTTATACGCGCTGGGGCTTTCGTCAACAACATCCTTGTCCTTACGACAGATGGTTCCCTCTGTATCTTTACGATGCTGATCCAGAGTGATCTTTGCTCGCGCCTCCGTTCTTGACATGATCCGCCCCGCTCCGTGCGAAGAAGAACAGTAGCTATCAGCATTACCTTTGCCGCGAACGATCAGAACTTTTTTCCCCATTGCTTGCGGAATGATACCGAGCTGTCCTTCGCGAGCACTGATTGCACCCTTGCGTGCCAACCAAACATCCTGACCGAAGTGGTTTTCCATCTGGCAATAGTTATGGTGACAGTTGATTGCTTCTTCCTCTGTCTTGAAGCTCTTGGTGCGCTTCTTCATTGCGGAAACAGTTTCCCACAACATCAAGTTTCTATTGAGGCGAGCATACTCCTGCGCCCAAAGCATACCTTCAATATACGCATCAAAGTTCTCACTACCTTCTTGCAGATAAGCAAGATCCCAGTTGGGAAGCTTGATACCTTGCTTCTCCATATCTTGTTTGGCGAGAGAAATGAAATGTGAACCGATCTTGTTGCCAATGCCACGAGAACCAGAATGGACCACAACCCAAACAAAGTCTTGTTCATCAATAGCAAGACAAACAAAGTGGTTGCCGCTTCCAAGCGTTCCAAACTGACTAACTTTTCTATCGCTTTCCAACTTCGGCGAGCGTTCCACTATCTTTGCAAAACCTGCCGCAAGATGCTCATTCCACACATCACCAACGTCGTTTGGAATGTCGGTCCATGCTCCACGATCATTCTTACCACCGTCGTTCGTGCGACCATGAGGAACTCGCTTTGAGATTTCATCGAATACACGTTGACCGTTATCACCAAGGGCATTGCTGGTGAGTGTGGTTTTTACTGCAACCATTCCACAACCAATGTCAACTCCAATGACTGACGGTATAACGGCTTTGACGGTTGGCACAACGCTTCCAACAGTTGATCCTCTTCCGTAATGGACATCGGGCATTACTGCAATACCATGCCCGGATACAACCGACATAGAAGCAGTTTGCCGCAGCTGTCCCAATGCTCCCTCTTCTATTGGAACCCCTCGAACCCAAGCCTTTATAGGAACCGTCCCACCATCAATCACTTCATATCCGCTCATGATCTTTTCTTTCTATTCGATCTGTTACTCTTGTGCACTGGGATTGAGTTGAACCATCGACACCCGGTTCTTCAAACCGGTGCTCTACCGACTGAGCTACCAGTGCATGTATATTATTGGTACTACAGTGTTATTGGTCGGGGATGCTGGATTCTAACCAGCGATCTCTCGGGCCCAGGCCGAGCGCGATGAACAGACTTCGCCAATCCCCGTAGTGATACTTATACTATGTTATGCAATTTTTTGATATACCGCTTCCGACCCCTCTATCATAATCACTTCCCTTGCACTTACAAGGGTTTGCACTTCTTTGGCGTAGGTATCCCGGTGGATCAATGGCGGATCGGTGGCGGGCGGATTGATCGCGCAGAATAAAAACATCTCACTGTGTAAAAGTTTGGTGTTCATAAACCGGCATTACGGTATGAGCCAACTAATACCGCCTCCAACCTCGTATAGCCCGTTTCAATATCATCCTGGCACCGGAACACTGATATTAGTTGCTTGTAATGGCACACCATCATACAACTTCGATAATCTGGCAACATACTCTTTCGACGGGACTTCGTTCACTTTGTTGAGTGGTTTTCCATCTCAATCAACAACAAACTCTGGACCGCCACTAATGACCAATACATCTATGGCGTATGACGGAACGAATATGGTGCTCTTTTCGGGTAAAGGTGTCACCCCATCAAACTACCTCAACTCAACTTGGCTATTGAACTCTTCAGGTGTTTGGGCGAAATCTGCTGCTACCAACACTTCAATAGCAACCGCACCTCAACAAAGAGCATCGGCGTATATGGCCCAACAAGATGCTGCAACAGCCTTGATGTTCGGTGGTGTTGATAACCAACTGACTTTTACGGACGCTGGTTCAGTTTACAACTACTCGGAAGCAAGTGGCTGGGTGAATGTTCCAGTAGCATTTCTGCCACCATGCAGATTGAATGGCTCCGTGGCCAGCAACGGAACATCACAAGTTCTTTGTGGATTTGGAGCTAATCGTAATGGCGGTTGTCTAAACGACCTTTACTCATGGTCGGGCGCTGCATGGTCTAAACTAACAACCACCGGTGCAAACACAACATCTGGGGCACCGTCAGCAAGACATTCCGCCGCTATGTGTTGGAATGGCGCCTCGTATGTTCTGTTTTCAGGCCAGGATCAAGGCGGTAATCCGCTTCAAGATACTTGGACGCTGAATACTACTGGTGCCTTCACACAAGTGACAACAACTAATCAACCCTCCGCTCGTTGGGGTGCGCAGATGGCGTATCTTTCAAGCGCTTCTGCGGTGTTCTTGTTTGGCGGAGTGAACGGTTCCGCCTACCCTCTTGCGGATTGCTGGAAGCTTCCGGTTGGTGGAACAACTTGGCAACGCCTATTCTGACCCTGTGTTCATGGCAGTCTCATCGCCAACACGACAATACCATCTCTGATCTTCCTCCACTGAAAATAATCAAAGGATACCGTATAATACGGGTGTGCAAAGTTGTAGTCAGAAATAGCACAATCCAAAACATCGGCAGCATAAGAAGAAGCAGTCAACATAGTGTTTGTTTGTCGTTGTTTGATCCTTCGCAACCATATTGGGAATATCTTGGACCCGACGGTATAGCTACAAAACTTTTGGAGATTAGTCTTCATCATCAACTTCTTCACACCGTTTTTTCCATTCAACATATAGTTTCTGAAACTCACTATCGCCAAACACTTCTCTCATTCGCTTTATGAAACGACTAAATGTAGCGCGTTCGGTTTTTAGATCGGCAAAGCGATGGCCATCCTTTATGATATGGGCAATGAAAGCATCTTGAACTTTTATCATACAGCACAGCGCATGAAAAAAGAACTTATTGGGATTGGTTTTATATTCTGCTATTAGGGCATTGAACTCTGTGATGGCAACTTCCTTATTATGGAGAAAGTTTTCTTGCTCATCTGCAAAGTCATTTCTTATGACTGGAGTTTTGGCCATAATGCTTTTCTAATCCTGGATACAAGTTCTTCGCTACGCTCGTTTTCACTCAACTTGGCGTGACGAAGTAATATACCGGTTATTGCTCTAACCAAAGCATCGAGAGAACATGCTGGAACTTGATGGTGATACGATAATCCAAGATCCAAACTTTTCTTGATATCGGATGCCCACCCAACCATATTATCAACCGAGCCAGGTTTCTTGTATGTTCTTGCCATCTTGCACATATGGCGCAGTTGTTTATTCGTCATTTGATCTCGTGGCCGAGCACTTTTCCAATCAGAGGGGTGAGTTCTTTATTGATCTGCTCATGATCTTCTCCCCAAGATCCATGAACACTATAAAGATATCCGCCATGAATAAGGCTGGCAATATTGCCTATGAATGTATCTAACGAACAACGGGTAGCATAATGCACATGGTTCAATCCTCGTTCTTTGCTGATACGAATAGTCTCACGCCAGCCAATGATTGATTCATGGCCACCATTACCATGGGTTTTGGCATAACGACAGATTGCTTTTAGCTTCGCTTTATCCATTATATTGGGCTTTATGTGGTGGCGATGTAGAATACCTTCTTGTCACGAATACAAAGTTTGCGAAGTTTTATGCTATCTAATCCGATATCACCTATAACAGATGAAATGATACTGAATGCAATCTCCGTCTTTTTATCGGGAAACACAAGGTTTTTGGTGTTGAGCCTAAAAACCGCTTCTCTGTGAAACTGATTGAGACAGATGGCTTCTATTGCAACGAGTTTGCCTGGAATATATTCCAGTGCGATGACCTGATATTCAAGCCTTACATCATCAACTAAACAAACACCGGCACAGTTCGAAAACACGATCCATCAACTCCTTCATATAGGAATGCGGAGTTATGCTTTATTCGTATCCAAAACTTGATCCACATCCACAACTTTTTACTCGTTCATCTTGAAACAGGAACTTGAAACCAGAAGCAAACTCACTATCTACATAATCAATAATAGCACAATCTAAATAATGGATGCTGATCTGATCGACAACAAACTTTACACCTTCTTTCTCAAATGTAATGTCATCGTCCGATATAATCTCTTCCAAAAGAAGATCGCCCTTCAACCCGGTGCATCCGCCTCCAACTATTTTGGCACGCACAACATAATCGCAACCAGATTGGTCTGCGTAATCTTTGAGCTTGATAATGGCGTTTGAAGTTATGTCGAGCATTATTTGGCTTGTCTTTTGATTAGTTCTTTGCCAATAGCATCTGTATCATTAGTTTGCAGCATTGGCCTTTGTTTCCACTGGCGGTTCGTTAGAATACTTCGTCACACCAGCATATTCTTTGCCAGGCTCCACCGCATTCAACTTGCTAATCATCTTATTGAGCTTACCGGTCTTACTCAATCGGCTTTTCACCTTTTCGAAGAAACTTCTACGATCTCTCAATATATGATCAGCACCACGGGTTACCTTCAATATCGAAAACATTGCAGGGATGTTCATATTCTCAACAGGAAGCGCTGTCAAGAACAGATCTAACCCGCTGAACTTTTTACTCTCGCACATTTTGATTATAGCACTTTCGATATGTTCAATGGCCAAACCAGTTTTGTTCTGTTTGATCAGTGCTGCAAACTTTTCTCTTATAGCTTCTCGTTCTTTATATTCACTCTCGTTGTATAGTGATACAGGTGGTTTATACGGTGGCGAATACTGTTGAGGATACGTTGTGTGCGTTGTTACAGGGTTATGCGAAGAAGACGAATGGCTCTTCAAAGCTGAAGAAGTATAGCTCAACTTCGATATGTTGGTTGTTATGAATGTAAGAACGCTAAACTCCATCTTTTCCCAATCCAAAACACCGCTTTCTATTGCCGATCGCCGAAGCTCGTCAAAGTTTTCAATATTCCAGGCTTGGAACAAGATCTCTTTGGTTTTCACATTGACATGCAGGTAAAACTCGTCAAAAGTTGCATACTTGCAATACTCGGTCGGTATCATTTTGAATAGCTTACCATCGGCAATGAACTCATCATCACCTTCCGCATAAAAGATCTTCGAGCGTTTTTTATTGGTATTGATGACTTTCAACCAGCTTTTGATATCGCTGTAATGATCGTCGGTTATCATTTGGGGCATGGGTTAGCTCGTTTGGTGATCTTGCGTTGGCTTTGGAACAAGTTTCAGGTGCGCTCTTGATTGTGTCGATGGTGTTTGTTTTTGTTTACGTTGCCCGATTGAGATGTTCGGTTCGGTGATGGCAAAAGTCAACGGTTCTTTTGCAACCAGAATACCACAATGGCTAATGTCAAGAAGCGTTAGCAACTTGGTTAGTTTTGTAGCAATGGCTTCACAATCTTCGCCGGTATTGTGACCAATCTTTATTGCCGCTGTTTGAATATGGAAATCTTTCTTGGGCCAAGCAAAAGGATCTGTTGGATCAGGGCCATCACCAAAACCAGAGCATACTTCATACCCATCGTCTTCAAGTGCGGTTATGATCTTATCGATCTGTGATCCTATAAGTAGATTGATAAAAGCGGTTTGATATCTCATAGCTCCTCAACCTCTTCTTCAACTTCTTGCCCATGAACAACCAAGGCTTGTGATCGAGAATGTGCTCGTTCTTCTCGTTTACGCTGTGTCCTATCGCGAAACGGTTCCTGCGACCAAATGTAGTTATCTGCGGTCTCTTCTTCATTCAAGAAGAGGGTATCAAGGCGTGTATGTTGAAGTTTCCCGTCAACCATCCCAACCGAGAATGCTTTTGCGTTTGTTGAGTTAGAAACTGCTCTGTGCACGACACCATCAACGAAGTGTATTGCTGCGCCTTCGTCAATGCCATAACCAGCACAAATGTCACCATCATAAACTGCTTTTTTGTAAACCCTGCGTC
>ODAK010001700.1_pt1 | contig 23653 bp, 19 predicted proteins | sample 1539591 | NCBI WGS metagenome assembly ODAK01 (sample SAMEA3539303, study PRJEB22396) | soil metagenome | biome: tundra; feature: field; material: soil | place: USA | collected 2010-05 | depth 0.15 m | reverse complement strand
CCGTCGAGGCACACGCGGGCGATACGTTCCTGGTCGATTACGGTCCGCTCGGCACCATCACCACGAGGTTCGTTTAACCGCTCATGCCAACTGCCCCGTATGAAAACATCCCGGTGATACGGGCTCGATCGCGACCGCCATGCCGCCGGCGAGTAAGAGTTTAAACGCAGATGCACGCGGATAAGCACAGATGAACGCAGATCGGGCAGTGCCCTGAAAGCGCCACGGGTCATGGCGATTGTCGTTGGCGGGTCACGTCCGAGGACCATTCGTATCGAAAGGAAACACAATGGCTGATCATTTCGATGCACCGATGAAATTCGGCATCGGGCAACCGGTCCGGCGATATGAGGATGTGCGCCTGCTGACCGGGCGCGGACATTATCAGGACGACAACGTGCTGCCGCGGCAGACGTGGTGCATATTCGTGCGCTCGCCGTACGCGCATGCGAAGATCAATGGCATCGACACCGCGGCGGCGAAAGCGGCACCCGGAGTGGCCGCGGTGTACACCGCCGCGGACTACGTCGCTGACGGGATCAGCATGCCGAAAGCGAACATGCCGCGGAAAAAGCGCGATGGCTCGCCGATGTTCGCGCCACAGCGGCCGGCGCTGATCGGCGACCGGGTCCGTTACGTCGGCGATCCGGTCGCCATGGTCATCGCGGAGACATTGGCGCAGGCCAAGGACGCGGCCGAGCTGGTCATGGTCGATTACGAACCGTTGCCCTCGGTCACCGACGTCGCCGAGGCGGCGAAACCGGGCTCCCCGGTGGTATGGGACGAAAACGGCGACAACATCTCCCACACGTTCGAGCGGGGGGATAAAGCGGCGACCGACGCGGCGTTCGCGAAGGCGAAATATGTTGTCCGCCGCCGCCATGTCGTTACGCGCGTGCACGCCCAGTTCATGGAGCCGCGCGGCTCGCTGGGAGTGTTCGATAAGTTCGAGGATCGGTACACGCTTTATGCCGACGTGAACTATCCGCACCGGGTGCGCAACATGTTGGCGACGAACGTGTTCAAGGTGCCGGAGAGCCAGGTGCGCGTCGTGGTCAACGATGTCGGCGGCGGCTTCGGCACCAAGGGCTGGCAGTATGTCGATCACCGCCTGGTGCTGTGGGCGGCGAAGAAACTCGATCGGCCGGTGAAATGGCGTTGCGAACGTTCCGAGGTCATCATGGCCGACGAGCACGGCCGCGACAATGTCGGCGAAATCGAACTGGCGCTGGATGAGAATTACAAATTCCTCGGCGTGCGGCTGAACATGCTGGCCAGCATCGGCGCCTATATCGCGTCCGACCGGCAGTTGCTGACGCCGTTCGGGCAGATCATCACGCTGACCGGGGTGTATCACGTGCCGGCGTGTCACGTAACGATCGACGCGGTGCTGTCGAACACCAACCCGACCGCGCCCTATCGCGGTGCCGGCCGGCCCGAGGCGATCTATCTGATGGAGCGCGTCATCGAGGCGGCGGCGGACGAGCTTGGCATCGACCGCATCGAGTTGCGCAAGCGCAACGTCATTCAGCCGGAGCAAATGCCGTACAAGGCCCCTCTGGGTCAGATTTATGACAGCGGCACATTCGCCAAGAACATGGAACTGGCGCTGGAACACGGAGATTTCGCCGGTTTCGCCGCCCGTCGCGAGACATCCCGCGCCAACGGAAAACTGCGCGGCATCGCCTTGGTGAACGCGATCGAACAGGCGGCCGGGCCAGTGCCGGAATACGCCGAGGTCCGGTTCCAGCCGAGCGGCTCGGCGTTGTTGCTGATGGGTACCAAAACTCACGGCCAGGGTCACGAGACGATGTATAAGCAGATCCTGCACGAGAAACTCGGCACCGCCGCGAACGAAATTCGGTTCATCGACGGCGATACGGATCGGGTCGCGTTCGGCATGGGCTCCAACGGGTCACGCTCCATGGTCACCGGCGGCACGGCGCTGACCATGGCGGCGGAGAAGTTGATCGTCAAAGGCAAGAAACTCGCGGCGCACATGCTGGAAGCCGCCGAGGCCGACATTGTCTTCGAAAACAACGCATTCACCGTCGCCGGCACCGACAAGAAGGTCACGCTGAAACAGGTCGCCATCGCCTCCTACCAGCCGGCGCGTTTGCCAAAAGGAATGGAGCCTGGCTTCATCGAGCACGCGACCTATGCGCCTGAACGCGCGACCTACCCCAACGGCTGCCATGTCTGCGAGGTCGAGGTCGATCCCGATACCGGCGCGGTCGATCTGCGACGCTATCTGGTGATCGACGATGTGGGCACGGTGATCAACCCGATGACCTTGGCCGGTCAGGTGCATGGCGGTGTCGCGCAAGGCGTCGGCCAGGTGCTGATGGAGCAGGTGGTCTACGACCGCGAATCCGGCCAACTTCTCAGCGCCAGCTTCATGGATTACGCGATCCCGCACGCGAACGATATGTGTAACATTTCGATCGTCAGCAATCCGTCGCCCACGGCCAGTAATCCTCTGGGTGCCAAGGGCGGCGGTGAGGCGGGGACGGTCGGTGCGCTGCCGTCGGTAATGATCGCGGTCCTCGATGCGTTGGCGCCGCTCGGCGTCAAGGAACTGGAAATGCCGGCGAGCCCTTCACGGGTCTGGCAGGCGATCCAGCGCGTCGCATAACCGCCGGTGGTCCGCGCGCAGCCTCGGGCATCGCGAGCGAAGCACCCCGTCATTGGTGAAGTCACCTATCTCGCGAAGATGGCCGGGAAGCCGCACACCCACGGACAATCGAACAGCGGCGAGCACTGGCACTCGACGGTCGCGAATCTAGCCCAGGAACTGTGGCCACACACGCGGCAATGCCGGAGCCATTGTTCGAATGTCGGTACCCGTCGGCTCGAGTTTGCTTTGCAACATTCGTTCAATCATGTTGATATCGGGCATTGTATCTTGTAGAAAGCCCCCCGCTGCACCGGCGAATGGCGCGAGATCATGCATTTCGTTGCCCATGTTAAGTTTGTTGTGCATTAGTTCATGAATGATGATATTTGCAAGGAAGATGGGCTCGTCTCGCAAGAATGGATGATCATAATAGACTTCCGATAGGTGTGTAGGATGAAGGCGAGTGAGGCCGATGACAATGTTGGGCAGCGGCTTCCGATCAATGAGACTAACACTGTGATTTTTTACTAAGTAAACCACCATCTCACGGGGTTGGATGTCGGCGGCGGCGACTGGTGAGGTAAGCCAAAGAGCACTTGCCCGCTTATACACATTACCGGCCTGGCAGAACTGAGTGAATATGTCCTGCACGCGCTGCCAGACTTTGCCTGGCTCGGAGATCGAGTCCTTGTTCATTTCTCGAATTCCGATTTGGAATACGGTAGGATCATCTGACTCTGGCCATTTACCGGGCATGTTTATCCTCCTTAGGCTGTTCAGACGGATGCACGGATAGCGCGTTTCGTCAAGATTGACGCCCTCATGCCATGCAATTTTGAGGGTTTGACCTTGTTGTTCCGTAAATGGTAAGTCACTGGACGGGAAATCGGGGCAATGAAAACAAGGAGTTGCGAATCCCAGACTTTGGTTCCACCGCGAGCGCGTCAAATACGGCTACGCGAGCGTAAGCACCGACGTCCGTTTGAGCGGACATGCCCTACGATGTGGCACATCCACACCGACGGCGGAGGCCAACGGGCTGATATGCCGATGCGGGGGATCGGAGCCCAGAAGCTGACTATCATGCGGGCTTACAGGCGATAGCGGCTGTCTTCTTCATGGCCGCGACGGATTCCTCCTCCCGTTATCAAGACTGTCGTCTTGTTGGCCTTGACGGTAAGCCCGCTTCGGGTGTGGCTGGCGATCCACGACTCAGCATGACGGCTTGTCGCTTTCGCCGCCGCCACACTCAGGCGGAAAGCAAAACCTGAGGAGCACATCAATGAACTTCGATACGCTACCGCACATCACCGGCGAACTGACCTATCTCGCGAAGATGGACGAGAAGCCGCACACCTACGCCTACGATCTGCCGCCCGGCCAGCCGCGCACCAACATGCTTCCCGACATCAGGACGTTGCCGATTTACGATATGCGTCCGCTCGGCGATGCCATGTCGCTGGATCGGGAGGGGTTCCAGCTGATCGAAGCCCCGACCGAGGCGCGCGACCTGTATGACGAGGACGAACTCCGCCGCGTCTATTACCCCGAGGCTGAGTGGCTGATCGCGGAGACCACCGGCGCCAATCGCGTCGTCGTATTCGATCACACCATCCGCCGGCGCACCCTGGGCGTCGCGGACCGCACGCCTGGTATCCCGCGCCAGCCGGTCACGCGCATCCATGGCGACTACACGGAACTCTCCGGTCCGCAACGGGTCCGCGACCTGATGGGCGCCGAGGCCGAGGAACTGCTCAAACACCGTTACGCGATCGTTAATTTATGGCGGCCGATCAAAGGCCCGCTGCTGGATGCGCCGCTCGCGCTGTGCCACGCCGGCACCATCGCCGACGGCGACCTCGTCGCGCAAGACCTGATCTACCGCGACCGCACCGGCGAAATTTACGCGCTGTTCTACAACGAGGCGCATCGCTGGTTCTATGCGCCCGTCATGATCCGCGATGAGGTGTTGCTGCTGAAATGTTACGACTCGATGCGCGACGGGCGGGCGCGATTCATGCCGCACACGTCGTTCGACGACCCCACGACTCCGGTGGAAAAACCGCCGCGCGAAAGCATCGAACTGCGCACGCTGGTGTTTTTCCCGGACTGATCGTCTGGGTCAGGTATGGCGAGCGGTGTGCGCCGAATTGTAACACGCACGCCGGTATATCCAGCAAACGTTGCCACTTTACGAAAATCCGGCAGTCGTATAATTAAAAAATATCAGCCCCCGAAGGCCCTCACGGTCAACGCCGTGCTCGCGGCGTTTAGAACGGAGTCCCCATGAGTATCGCGCCAGGTACGGATCAGCCGGAAACCAGCGCCACCACGCCGCCCCCCGAACCCCAAAAAGAACCAGCCGCGGAAATCAAATCGCCTTACCCGCCGGCCGCCTCGACGCCCGTTCTGATCGGACCGGAGGGCATCCGCTTCGACTTCAACCTCGGCTGCCGCGTGCTTCTCCCGCAGCGCACCAACGGCAAATGGCGGGTGCGGCTGCGCGACCTCGACACCGGCAATATCCTGTTCGAGAGCGAGAACAAGGGCGCCTTCGTCAACTCCGCCAAGCGCTGGTACGTCCGCTTCCGGGTCGAGATCTGGTCGATCGAGGACGGCGCGACCGGGGAACCGGTGACGGTCATGTCGCACGACTTCGACCCGCGCCATCAGGACGTGCTGATCCAGTTCCCGATCGGCACTCTGGGCGACATCCTCGCCTGGTTCCCGTACGCCGCCCGCTTCGCCGAGGTCCATCCGCAATGCCGGGTCACCTGCGCGCTGTCCGGTCTGATCCTTCCGCTGCTGCGCGACGCCTACCCAGATCTGCGCCTCGTTACCCATGAAGACGTGATCGAGCACAAGCTCGTGGACACCATGTACGCCACCTATTCGCTCGGCGTCTTCTTCGGTGACGAGTCGAACGATTGGCAGCCGACCGATTTCCGCCATGTCGGCCTTCACCGCACCGCCGGCTACATTCTTGGCGTTGACCCGACCGAGGAACCGGCACGCCTCATGCTGCCGGACGAGTCCCGCCCGATCGCCGAGCCGTACGCCATCATCGCCGTGCAGAGCAGCAGCGGGTGCAAATACTGGACCAATCCGAACGGCTGGCGTGAAGTCGTCGCGTTCCTCAAGGAAAATGGCTACCGGGTGATCTGCATCGACCAGAAAGCGGTGCACGGCTTTGGTCTGATGTGGACGCAGATCCCGCACGGTGCCGAGGACGAGACCGGCGACAAACCACTGGTCGACCGGGCACGCCTGCTGCGCCACGCCTCCCTGTTCGTCGGCTTGTCCTCCGGCCTCGCCTGGCTCGCCTGGGCCGCCGGCTGTCCGGTGGTGCTGATCAGTGGATTCACCCACCCGACCAATGAGTTCGCGACGCCATACCGCGTGATCAACTGGCACGCCTGCAATTCATGCTGGAACGATCCGCGGCATCGCTTCGACCACAAGGATTTCCTTTGGTGCCCGCGTCACCAGAACACGCCCAGACACTTCGAGTGCACACGGTTGATCACCCCGACGCAGGTGAAGCAGGTGATCCAGACCATTCCAGGCTTCGGCGTGCATGAAGCCGAGGCACCGCCCGCCGTGGAGCCGACCCGACGGTCCGCCAGAACGAAGGTTCCCGCCGCCTGACGCAAACCCGCGCCGGTTCCCGCCACGTGGCGTGAGCCGGAAAGCTTGCCGCCGCCGGGGCGGGAACCAGCTACCCCATGGCCCGCCGCGGCAGCCTTGATGCGCGCGGGCAATCATCGATGGGCTGAAAAATTCGCCCCATGTTCAGTTCCGGCTTAGGTAGGGAGCGGTGTCCGCATCCCCGGAGAGGCGTTCAACCACGATGACCTTTTACAACGTGAAATCGGGCCACTCGGTCAGTGGCATCACGATCAGCAGCGGCAAACGCGTGCCAGGGGGACCGCGGCGCCTTATGATGATGGGATGTCGGATGCCGCGTAACGCCGGGATTTATGCCGCCGCGCTGGCCGCTCTGTTAGCGGTGCGGGTAGCGCTGGCGGATGAGGCCTCGTTCCAATGGCAAGCCCTGGGCACTGAGACCTACGATACCACGTGCGCCGCCTGTCATCAGCCTACAGGTCTTGGCTTGCCAGGCACGTTTCCACCTTTGGCCGGGCACGCGGCGGCGATTCTGGCGCGGCCCGGCGGACGCGAATATCTCACTCGCCTCGTGCTGTTCGGGCTGGAGGGCGAGGTCACCATCGAAGGCAAGCCGTTCAATGGCACCATGCCACCGTGGGGCGAGGTGCTGAGCAACGAGCAACTCGCCGCCGTGCTCAATCATGTGCTGCACAGTTGGGGCAACGACAAAGCCTTGCCGCCCGGGTTCAAACCCTTCGTTCCCGCCGAGATCGCCGCCGCGCGCGGTACTCAGCTGACATCCGCCGAGGTCCACGCTCTTCGCGGTCAGACGACGCGAGAACAAGCCGAACCGTCGGCTTCGGTGCCGGTGACGTTCACCTCCGAGCAAGCCGATCGGGGACATGCGGTCTATCGCCGCGCCTGCCAGGATTGCCACGGCTTCAATCTGAATGACGGCGAGTTCGGCGGCGCGCCATTGACCGGTCAGTATTTCGCCCGGCATTGGGGCAACGGCAGTGTCGCGGCGTTGTACGGCTTCATGCTCGCCAAAATGCCGCCGGACCGCCCAGGGAAACTAAATCCACAGACTTATGCCGATTTGGTCTCGTTTCTGCTAAGCCGCAACGGCTACGCGTCTGGGCCAACCGAATTGCCGCCCGATCAGGACGCACAGCAGCACATGAGCCTGCAGCGGTAGACCTGGCATGAGCGATCTGACGTTGCAGCATGTCGTGCTGCGCATCGTCGCGGCCCTGCTGATCGTCGCCGTGCATGGATTCGCCGTTGCCGGAATATCTTGCCTTTTGGGCGATCCGGGGCCGCGTCACGATGGCAGGCTGGGATTGAGTCCGTGGCGGCATGCCGATCCGATCGGCGGGCTGCTGCTGGTGTTCTTCACGCTGGGTTGGATCCGCCCGATCGCGGTGGATCCGGGTCAGCTCCGATCGGGACGTGTCGGGTTGGTCGCCGTCGTGGCGGGCGCATCCGGCGCGACATTGCTGCTGGCGATACTGCCGCGGCTGATGCGGCCGTTCGTGCTGAACCTGCTGCCGGACACCGCGTCGGCCACGTTCTTCATTTTCGTGGAAACGCTTGGTCAGCTCTGTGTGTCGTTCACGTTGTTCAATCTGCTGCCGTTGCCGGTGCTGACGGGGCAGCACCTGCTGGTCGCCCTGGCGCCGGGCTGGCGCGATGGGCTGACCCGCATCCGGACCTATGCCGCGGTGGTTCTGGCGCTGTTGGTCGTGAGCGGCATGGCGGCTCGATTACTCGCTCCAGCCCAGAGCCTTTTCATGCGCCTTGTCCTCGGCGATTGAAACGGCGTAGCGGGCCTCGATTTTCGCCATTTCGCCGCGCCGGCGCAGCCGTTCCATCGCCGACACGATCGCTCGTTTCAAGGTCAGGTCGCCCTTCCACAGCCCGAACACCAATTGGTACCGGACCAGGTCAGGCGGCATCCAACCGGTGGCGAAGCCACTCCGGGCCGCCAGTTCGTCCGCCATCAGACGTTCGGTGACGCCGGCATCGAAACGTCCCCGCCGCAGTCCGTCGATCAAATCCGGCGCGTTGGACACGATCGTGATCCGCGCCGCCGCGGCGCGCAGCCAGGCCGCCAGCGCGACACGGTCGAGGCCGGTCGCCAGCACCAGGACACCGATCCGCTGACCGCGTAAATTCGCGTCCGGCCTCTGGTCCGCCCTCTGGGCCAGCCAGGCCCAACCGGTGGCGGCGTAGGGCGGCGTCGTATCAAGGAACGATCGCGTGGTGTTCGAGCCGGCGACGCCTCCGGCGAAAATGTCGCATTGTGCCCGGGTGATGTGCCACGCCCGCGGATTGAAGTCGGTCCCCATCGCCGGGTTGCTGACGATCGCGAGACTGACGCCAAGATTGGCCGCGATCGCGCGCAGCAGTTCGACATCGACGCCGGGTGCCGCCGGATCGCCGGTCACCAGCGGCGGATAGGTCGGCGGCAGGCAGGCGCGTAACGTTCCGGCCGTGCGCACCTCACGCAGCGCGGTGTCGGGCGGCAGCAAATATACCGCGCCGAGCAGCCCGAACACGCCGGCGAAGGAGATGACGTCGCGGCGGGCCGGCAACCAGAGTTTCATCGCGCGATAAGGCATCGCATGTCAGGCCTTGGCGAAACCGCGCAGCGCCAGCGCGAAAAACACCACCGCCATCGCGATCAGCGCCGCCGGTCCCAGCCGCGGATCGAATTGCTGGAAATGAATGAACGCCCCGCGCAACGCGTCGACCGCGTAGGTCATCGGATTGCAGCGCACCAGGATCGTCAGCCACTCCGGATAGATCACGCTCGTCTGAGCGCTGGTCAACGACGGATCGAGCGGGAAGACCGAACTGGAGGTGAAGTAAAGCGGCAGGATCACGGCGTTGGAAAACACGCCGAACCCCTCGAAACTGCGAATGCGGCCGGCGATGACGACGCCCAGAGAGGTCAGTCCGAAGGCCATCAGCGCCATCAACGACAGCCCCCGGGCGATGTCGCCGGCGGACAGCGACAGGTCGGCGAACTGTGCCAGTAGCAGAACGAGGCAGCCGTGGAACAATGCCACCGTGGCGCCGCCGAGGATCTTGCCCAGAAGGATCGTCGCGCGTGGCAGCGGGGAGACCAATACCTCGCGCAGGAAACCGAACTGGCGGTCCCAGATCACCGACACCGCCGATTGGATCGACGTGTACATGATATTGAGCGCGATCACGGCGGGGAAGATGAACTGTAAATACGTGTACGGAACGACGAAGCGGACCTCACCATAAACCTCGCCGCGAAAGTACGGATTGAGGCCGATGCCCATGACCAGCACCCACAGCAGCGGCCGGCTGACGCCGCCGATCAGCTGGCCGCGGTCGCGGATGGCGCGCTTCACCTCGCGGAACCAGATCGCGTAGAGCCCGCCGGCCTGCAGCCGGATCGCTTCGGTCACGTTCATCGCGTATGCTCCCCGCCCTGGCGGCCGAACGCCAGGGTCCGCTCGCGCGCTCCGGCGGCCTGATCGCGGATTTCGCGGCCGGTGAGCGACAGAAACACGCTCTCCAGACTGGGTTCCTCGACCGACAGCCGGCGGATATGCGGGCCGTGCCGAGACAGAAACGATTCGGCGAAACTGTCGCCGCTGGATTGCACGACGATCTCGCCATCGGGGCGGAGCGTGGCGTCCGGATACTCCGCCATGATGGCGGCGGCCGCGTCGTCACGCGGCACGATGCGCAACAGCTGTTGGCCGTGCGCCGCCTTCAACGCGGCCGGCGTGTCCAACGCCAGGATCGAGCCGCGGTCGATGATGCAAACCCGATCGCAACCCTCGACCTCCTCGATATAGTGCGTGGTGACGACGACGGTCAGATCTCTCCGGGCTCGCAATTGGTTGATATATTTCCAGATCCGCTCCCGCGACTGCGCGTCCAGACCGGCGGTCGGCTCATCGAGAAACAGGATTTTCGACGTGTGGATCAGCGCGCGGGCGATCTCGACCCGGCGCTTCATGCCGGAGGACAAGGTCCGCACCAGTTTATCTCGCCACTGCGCCAGTTCGACGAGCTCCAGCAGTTCCGCGATTCGATCGCGGCGCAGCGGTCCGGGAACACCGTAGACCAGCCCATGAAAATTCAAATTCTCATACACCGTCAAACGGTCGTCCAGACTGGGCTCCTGAAACACCACGCCGATATCTCGCCGGCTGCGCGTGGGATGCGCGAGCGCGTCCAGGCCGCCGACCATCACGGAGCCGGTGTCGGGACGCAAGATGGTGCAGATGATATGCAGCAACGTCGTTTTGCCGGCGCCGTTGGGACCGAGCAGGGCGAACAGTTCGTGGCGCCCCACATCGAAGCTGACGTCCTTCAGCGCCTCCGTGCGACCATAGCGCTTGCTGATGCCGGCGATCCGGATCGCGGGCTGTTCCGTCATGGCACGGGGGTCGCGGGGAAGTCCGCCTGCCGCAGAATGCCGGCGATCGTGCCGTCCTTGGTCAGCGAGGCGATCGCCTGATCGATACTGCTGCGCAAGAATGATTGTTTGCTCAACAGAATGGCGCCGACATCGGCGGTCGAAACCGGCAGCGGCGTCGACTGGATCTCACGCGATTTCGCGAACGCGGGTTCCTTCTTTCGCAAAGCCCAGAGCGCCGGAGCCCAGACGAGCGCGGCTCCGGTCGTGCCGTTGATGACCGCGCGTAGCGCCGCCTCGTCCGAGGCCATCGGGTATTTGTCCCAGCGCTGGCCGGCTGGCACGGCGAGAATATATTGCGACAATCGCAGGTCGGCGCTGGTGCCGATCGTGGCGCCGATCGCGCGCGTGACCGGCATGTCGCCCAGTGACTTCCAGGTTGGATCGACGGTGACGTAGACGTAGGCGGCGCGATAATACGGCCGCGTAATCGTCAGCCACGCCGGATAGGCGTCAGGTACCAGCTTGAAACCGAACGCCACGTCGCAATGCTGGATCAGCAGACGGTAGGTGTCGTCCATGTCCTCACCGGACATGTCCGCCGTTCGGGGATCGTCGCCGATGAGATGTTCGTTCGCCCGCAGCAACAACGCGGCGGCGACGGCGGCGGCGATCTCGCGGGCGATCGGCCAGTCGGGATCGCGCGCGTCGATGCAGTAATTGAGCGTGGCATTGGTTTCACGCGTGCCAAACCGCCACTCGTCGACGACGAACGGCGTGCTGGATTGCGCGAAGCCGGCGGATGGGATCGCGAGCAGGCAGCAAACAGCGATCCGCGACGCGTGACGTACCGGCTCTGGGCTTTGAGGCGAAGCACAGCCCAGAGCCATCGACGGGATCCTATTTCTTGTCGGGCAGCGCGAAGACCCACAGCACCGAGCCGCCGTCCGGCACGGTCAGTTCCGGCGTCAGCGTCGCGAGCGACTTCGCGTGGCTCGAACCATTGCCGACCGACACCGCGATGTATTGCTTACCGTTCACCGAATAGCTGACCGGGAAGCCGTTGATCGCGTTGTTGGTGCGGGTCTGCCACAGCACCTTGCCCGTCGCATCGTCAAGGGCGCGGAACTCGCGGTCCCAACCGCCTTCGAACACCACACCACCCGCTGTCGGCAGCACGGCGCCGGTGGCCGGCCCACGCTCCCGGAACGACCAGGTGGTGGAGCGGTCGGTCAATTTCACCGCGTCGATGCGGCCCACCTTGCCGTCACTGTGCGGTACCAGCGTGCGGGAGAAGATCGCGCGGCCACCACCGGTATAGGCCTGGCCGGGATCGAGCGGCATCGGCGTGGTGTTGGAGCAGAACTCGTTGAGCGGCAGGAATAAAGTTTCGGTTTTCGGGTTATACGCCGTCGCCGGCCAGCCGCGTCCGCCCGGATCGGCCGGGCAGTTGACCGTGGTCTGACCGATATGCGGAATCGCCGCCTGGTTGATGGTCTTCTCGCCGGTCTTCGGGTCGATGTGGGCCACGACGTTCTGCGGCACGGTTTCCTTCGCCCACAACCACTCGCCCGTGACCCGGTCGAGCGCTTCGATGATGCCGAGCTTCCCTGTCGTGATCACCATCTTACGGGTCTTGCCGTTGAACGGCAGGTCCATCAGCATCCGCTCGTACACATAGTCCAGGTCCCATGTATCGTTCTGGAGATACTGATGGTACCACTTGACTTTCCCGGTCGCCGGATCGATCGCCAGCGTCGAGTCCGAATAGAGCGCCGCGTTGGTGATGCCCGGCGCGTTCTTCAAGGGTAATGTGCCGCGCATTTCGGCGATCCAGGGATACGGTTGGCCGACCCCGTAGAACACCAGGTTCTGTTGCGGATCGAACGAGCCGGCGACCCAGGCGGAAGCGCCAAAGCGGCTTTCGAGCGGCACGCCGTTCCAGCTGTCGAAGTTCGGATCGCCCGGATGCGCGATCGTCCAGACGCGCCATTTCTCCTCGCCGGTCTTGATGTCATGCGCGGTGATGAAGCACCCGCCGGGTTCGGCGTTGCCGCAACCGGTCATGCCTTGCAGCACCATGCCATCGACGATGAACGGACCGGCGGTATAGCGCCAGCCTTGCCGCCAATCAGCCGTTTCATGATCCCAGATGACCTTGCCGGTCTTCATGTCGAGCGCCACGAGATGCGCGTCGGAGGTGGCGACCAGCAATTTGTCCTGATAGATGGCCATGTTGCGCTTGGCCATATTGTTGGCGCCCTGATCGATGATCGTCTGCGGCAGATCGCGGCGATATTCCCAGATCAGGTCGCCGGTAGCGCCGTTGAGCGCCTGCACCTTATCGGCGTAATTCCAGATATACAGGATGCCGTCGTGCACGATCGGCGTGCTCTCGGTGGCGCCATTGGTCAGCGACCAGGCCCAGGCGACCCGCAGGTTCCCAACGTTGGATTTGTTGATCTGGTCGAGCGTGCTGAAACCGAAACCGTCGTAGGTGCGGCGCCACATCAGCCAATCGGCGGCATCCGGATTGAGCAGCATCTGATCGGTGACCGGCCGCACATTCTTCATCGGATCGGCGGCCGGTGCCGGTTGCGCCCGGCCCGGAGCACTGGCGAGCAGCAGCAGCGGCAGGGCCATGACGGCCGACGCGCGCAGCCTGGATATCCCGTGACCCCGGTTCGCCATCGTGATTATTTCCTTCCCTTTGTCGCTTGCCCCAAGGTGTGCTCGGGGGACGCACATCGCGCCATATTATACCCAACCTTATCCGCGAGCCGGAGACTGTCAAGCGGACCGGCGTTCGCCGCGCGTCACGAAATTTCGCCGGCCGGCCGGCGCGCGCGCGCGGCCACGATCACCTCCTCCAGCACGCGCGTCGGGGTTCCGCCGAGCAACAGGATACGATCGGCCAACGCGGCGGCTTCGGCGCGGTCATGGGTGACGAGCAGCGCCGCGGTGGGACGCGCCCGCCATGCCTCCAGCAGCAACGCCTGGCCGCGCCGGGCGGCCTCCGGATCGAGCGACACAAAAGGCTCGTCCAGCAACACAAGATCCGGTTCGATCGCGAACGCGCGCGCGATGGCGCCGCGCCGCGCCATGCCGAGCGACAGCGTGCCCGGATAAGCGTCCCGGGACCCAGACAAATCCAGCGTTCGCAGCAAATCGCTCGCGAGCTTCAGGTTCGCGCTTCGTTGCGCCAGCAGCAGGTTTTGCCACACGGTGCGCCATGGCAGCAGCCTTGGTTCCTGAAACACCGTGCCGATGCGCGGCATCACGCCAGCAGCCCAGGCGAGCGTGCCCTCGAACGCGGGATCCAGCCCGCCGGTGATGCGCAGCAGCGTCGTCTTACCGCACCCGGACGGGCCGACCAGGGCGACGATCTCGCGCCGCCCAAGCGTGAGATCGATTTGACCCAGCACCGGCAGCACGCCGCCGGCGGCGGTACGGAACGATTTGCTCTCGACATGAAGCCGCAACATCACCGCCGCCACCGTGTGGTCCAAAGCTCCAGCGGCTGCAGCGCGCCCCACTCGATCAGTTGCACCACCAGAATGAACGCGAGCGTGTAGGCCAGGATCATGGTGACGTCGAACAGCTGGAAATAAATCTGGATCTGGAAGCCGACCCCGTTGCTTCGGCCAAGGAGTTCGACAACCAAAACGATCTTCCAGATCAGCGCGAGGCCGGAACGGGCGGCGGCGAAGATATACGGCACCAATTGCGGCAGCACCACGTGACGCAGCACCCGCCAGCGCGGCATGCGAAAACTCACGGCCATTTCATCGAGCGTCGGGTCGAGCGCGCGGGTACCCTCGCGCAGCACGATCGTGGTGGACGGCAGTTTGTTCAACGCGACCGCGGCGATGGCGGCGGTTTCGTTCAAACCAAACCACACATACAGCAACACGATGATCACCAGCGCGGGCAGGTTCAGCAGCACCGTCACCGCGTTATCGAGCAACAGGTCGAGCCGCCGCCAGCGTCCCATGGCGATGCCGAGCGCGCAGCCCAGAAGCAGCGATATCGTGAAGGCGGCGGCGACCCGGCCGAGCGTGATCGCGAGGTTCCATGGCAGCGCGCCGGACAAGGTCTCCAGCACCATCGCGCGCAGCACCGCGGTAAATGACGGCAGCAGTCGGCTATGGGCGAGGCCGGCGCCGATTTGCCAGACCAGCAGAAACGCCGCGGCGGCGGCAAGCCGGATCAGCGGTTCGCTGTCGAAACGGCTGGCCAGGCGTGCGCTCACCAGGTGACCGGCCAGAAGGTTCCCGGCGGCACGGCCGTGATCGGACCAACAAGCTCCGCACCGCCGATCTTCGCCATGAGGTCAAACAACTGGGCCGCGGCGTGACGTTCCGGCGCATCCCAGTGCTTCGGCATGCCGCGGCGGTACCAATCGCGGAGCCGTTCCAGTTCGCCATCCTCGCCGGCGCCGGTCAGCGGTCTCACGCGTTGCCATTCGGCGTCGGACGTCGCCAGAAGCGCGCGTGCCGCCCGCGAGGCCGCGATAAATCCCTCGATCAGAGCGGGGTTTTGCTCAGCCCAATGCTGCGAGAAGATGTAACCGATATAGGGCACTCCCGGATCGACGCCGAGAGCGGTGACGGCGTCTTCCACCGCCAGGATACGATGCGCGCCCGCTGCCTCGGCCTTCGCGGCATAGGGCCAGAAGGTCAGCAGCGCATCGAGCCGCCCGGACTTCATCTGCTCCGCCAGTAACGGCGGCGGGCCAAATGATTTGCTGACCTCGGCATTGAGATCGATGCCATATTTTTGTTCCGCGTAGGCGCGCAAAATCAGCCAGCTTTTATCGAGCGGACTGCCGGCGATGCCCAAGGTCCGGCCGACCAGATCGGGCACGTCGCGCACCGGAGAAGCGGCCGGCGCGAGCAACGCGCCCACTGCGTTGGAGAACGGAACGAACGTCCAGTCCGCGCCCGCGCCGCGCTGGCGGGCCACGAACAGCCAATCCGCCACGATCACATCCACACCGCCCGCCTGCAATGCCACCTGGGCGGCCTGCGCCGCCGCCAGTTCGACCGGTTCGATCGAGATGTGCGCGGCGCTGTCGAGACCATGATTGCGAATTACATCGATTTCCCACGACACGGTGCCGAAGCGCAGCACGCCCACACGGATCAGCGGCAACGGCTGCGCGCGGAGCGGCGCGATAACGGCCGGTAGCGTCGCGCCAAGCAGCAGGCGCCGCGCCATGCGCATATGGTTTCTCTCCCCAATCGCGATGCGATTATCCCCTCGCGGCATCATGGGATGTCAATGGGCGGAGCAGGGGGGCGGAGCAGAGGGGGGAGCTGAACCACCGGCCAGGGCTTGTCAGGCATCGCATGAAACGGGATCATGCTTCCGACCTGACCTGCCGGTCCCGCGACGTCTTCGCCGCGGCTAACAAAAAAATATTTGGGGGGCCATCCATGGCCACTGCTCGTGCCCGCGTTCTGGCGGGCGTGATGGCCGCCGCCGCCATCCTTGGCTGGCAAGGTCTCGCTTTTTCCGCGAGTCCTGAACCTGGCGATCCGACCTATCATTCACTGAGATATAACGATGATTTTTCGCACCTCGCCAACCAGCCCGCATCGCCGGACTTTTGGGACCCGCTCAAATATATTCCGATTGGCAACGGACAATACGGCCCCACATGGCTCAGTCTGGGCGGCGAACTACGTGAGCGATTCGAATCCTATTTGAACCCCAACTTCGGTATCAAAGCGCCTAAGTCCAATGCATACCTGGAGCACCGGCTGCTGCTGAACGCCGACCTTCACCTCACGGATTACGTCCGTGTTTTCCTCCAGCTTGGGGAGATGGAGCGGGTGGGCGACCGCGGCGTCACGTCCACCACGGATATCGACCATTTTGACGTGACGCAGGCGTTTATCGATCTGCGTCCGCCGTCGCCCCTGGGCGACGCGCCGGTCTTTCGGGTCGGACGGGAAGAGCTGCTGTTCGGCTTCCAGCGTCTGATCGCGGTGCGCGAGGGCCCTAATATACGGCGCGATTTCGATGGCTTCCGCTTCAGCGATCATTGGGGCGATGCCTCGATCGATTTGCTCGCCGTCAGACCTGTCAACCCCAACCCAGGGGTGTTGGATGACCACGCCAACGCGGCTCAGGAGCTTTTGGGAGCCTATCTGACAGTGCCGGTCGGCCCGGTGCTGAAAGCCGACTTCTATGAGTTGAACTATGACAACACGGCGGCGAAATTCCGCGGACTGACAGGGACGGAGCAACGCCACACCTTTGGGTTCAGGCTGTTCGGCGAGTCTGACGGGTTTGACTGGAACACCGAAGCGGCGTGGCAAATCGGCAAATTCCGTGGCCACGACATCAGCGCCGGCATGATCGGGGCGATCGCCGGGTACACGTTCCGCGATGTAATGTGGCGGCCGCGCCTCGGGCTCGAAAGCAATGCCGCCAGCGGTGACAACAGTCACAGTTCAACGATCGGCACGTTCAACGCGATGTTTCCTCGCCTGCCGTATTTCGCCGAGACGTCGCTGCTGGTGCCCGCCAACGTGGTCGATGTGCGGCCGGTGCTCAGCTTCGTGCCGCGGGAGGACGTGACCGCGACGTTCGGATGGGACACGCTGTGGCGCGCTTCGGATACCGATGGGCTGTACGGCAGCGGCATGGTGCAATACACCAACACCAACAAAAACGGCAGCATGCGCGTGGGCACCGAGCTGTCCGCCGACGTGCGCTGGCGGGTCAATCGGCATTTGCTGGTGGGCGCCATCGCCGCGGAGTTCCTCGCCGGTCCCGCGGTACAGGAAGCTCTGGGCAAGACCGTGACGTTCTTCGTCCTGTTCGGAACCTACCGGTTCTGACAACCAGGCTTTGCCCGGCCGAGCGACGCGCTGCGCAAACGGTTCCACGGTCATCCCGATGAGCGGGACGCGTTTCTCGCGGCCTGTTACGTCGAACTGGGCGTTTCGGCCGCGCGAGAGGCAACGCGGACAATTTTCGAACGTCTGCGTGATGGTCCGGTCACTCTGCCATAGGCGGCCCGCGATGAGCATCGGAACAATGCCGTCGCGCTCAGAATGTGGCTGGATCAGCAACGGAGCGAAGGTGCCTGAACGGGTTCGGTCGGAGCACTCACGTCATGGCCCGGCTCGTTCGGGCCATTCCACGTTCAATCCGCCCTCGCGGTTGCCTCGTCCATCGCCCGCTGCGCCAACCACCCTTCCATGAGCTTGCCGCCGTCCGTGGAGAAAGTCGTGTCCAGAAGAGTGGATGTCACGATTCGCTCGACACGAAAATGGCGATAGTCCTCGCGTAATTCACACCATGCCCCGATCAGCGTGGCGTCCACGTAATAAGCCATCGCGATCGGCCAGATCGTGCGGTTGCTGCGTTGGCCTCGGGCGTCGGTATACGTGATGCGCATCTTCCTGGTCTCGCGGATCGCGAAGCGCACGTCGGAAAGGTCGATCCCGGTGGGCGTCTCCGCCTGACCTTTGGACACATAGAACGGTGCGGCAACGACTCCGCGGCGCAGCGCTTCGGGCAAAATCGTGGTGATCTTCGCCAGTACGCTGTCCGCCGCGTCCTGCAGCCCAGGATCGCGGAGGCGCCGGACCAGACGGGCCCCGACGGTGATGGCGTCGAGCTCGTCCGCGGTGAACATCAGCGGTGGCAGATCAAACCCGCGCCGCAGTACGTAGCCGATGCCCGCGGCGCCCTCGATCGGGATACGCCTCGCCTGCAAGGTGGCGATGTCGCGGTAGACGGTTCGGATGTTTACCTCCAACTGCTCCGCGAGGGCCGCCGCCGTCATGGGGTGCTTCGCGACACGCAAGGTCTGAATGATGTCGAACAGTCGATCGGTGCGTCGCACGGCCTGCTTCCGCCTGTTCGGTGGGGTGATTACTCCTGACATACCGCTGTCAGGAGGGGGACGCCAGTATCCGCCGCTCATCCACGGATCTGGAGTCAGGAGACCATGGCCACAACGCATTTTGGCGGCACGGGGGCGCGGCCGAGGCAGCAAAGCGGCGCGAACATTGCCGACCCCATGACGATCGCTCCGGGGGAGACCGAGTTCCGCCGCGGCTGGCCGGCGGTGCTGGCCTGTTTCTCCGTGGCGGTGTTCGCGTGGGGGTTCGGGTTCTACGGCCAGGCGGTGTTTCTCGCCCAACTGCACCGCATGCACGGCTGGCCGACCTCCACCATCGCCGCCGCGACAACCGTGTACTATCTTTGCGGCGCCCTGCTGATCCCCTTCATACATCAGACGCTTGAGCGGACCGGCCCTCGTGTCCTGCTGATTGGTGGTGTCCTGCTCATGGGCGTGGGTGCCATCGGCTTCAGCAACGCCGCCGCGCCCTGGCAGCTTTTCGCGGCGGGCCTCGTCATGGCGGCGGGTTGGGCGGCGTCCTCCGGCCCGGCCATCGCGACCACTCTCGCGCGCTGGTTCGATCGCCGCCGAGGCTTCGCCATCAGCCTCGCCCTGAATGGCGCCAGCGCGAGCGGCTTCACGGTCGCGCCCCTCCTGGTGCAGTTGAGCCAGACGATGGGCCTGCGGCGAGCGGTGATCGAGGCCGTGCTGGTTGGCTGGGTCGCCGTGATCCCGATTGTCCTGTGGTGCGCCCGGCCGTTGCCGGGAGCCGCGGTATCCGCCGCATCGAGGCGGACCGACGCGGCGGGCACCCGGCGGGAGACGTTGCGCGACTGGCATTTCTGGTCGGTCGCGCTGCCCTTCGCGCTGGCGATCGCGGCTCAGGTCGGGTTCATCGTGCACATGGTGGCGTTATTGTTGCCGTTGCTCGGCGCGGCGGGCACGAGCCTCGCCGTGACGGGCTCCAGCCTCGCGGCGATGGTGGGCCGGCTGGCGCTGGGGACGGTGATCGACCGGATGCCGAGGCGCGCCACGACCGCGGTTTGCTTCGCGAGTCAGGCGGTTGGGTTGGGGCTTCTGCTGGTATTCCCCCACTCGGCGGCGGCGATTTACGCGGGCATCGTGTTGTTCGGGCTGTCGGTTGGCAATGTCATCACCCTGCCGGCGGTCATCGTGCACGCCGAGTTCAGCGCGGCATCGTTCGGGCTGATCATTGGCCTGACCGGCGCGATCAGCCAGTTTGCTCTGGCGTTTGGACCTGGTTTGTTCGGATTGCTGCACGACGCGACCGGGGATTATGCGGCGGTGTTGCTGGTTTGCATCGTGCTGCAGGTATCGGCCTCGGGCCTGGTGCTTTGCCGACGCGGAGGGCGTTGGCTTGTGTCGTCCTGAGGCGGGCGCCGATCTGTCAAATCAGACGCGCAACGCCACTTTCAGACCAGGTCGCGCGCGGAATGCCTTCGCGGGTTAAAATCCCCGCGAGCGAGGCGGTCCGGTAGCAACGGAACCGAACCTTCGATCAAGACTGGAAACCGGGCCTGAGCGGCAGGGTCCGTAGGACCGCATCCGACCCGAAGCCACCGTTTGAGGTGGAGGGTAAGTTCGGGCGATCCGCGACAATGAGAGTTCAGAGTGGCGACGGTCCGACGATCTCCCAGCCATGGCGTTGGCAAATCTCCGCCAACTCGGGTTCGGACATCGACGCGAATTTGCGCTGCGTCCGCTGCTGCTCCTCCAGCAACCCGCCCGCCTTCGCCGGAGTATACAAAAACAGTACCCGCCCGGTCTCCGCGCCGGTGCTTTTCCAGGCATGCGGCACGCCGCGTGGCATGAAGGTGCAACTGCCTGGGCCGCCAACCGAGATCTTCTCGCCGATCTTGAACGTGACTTCGCCGCTCATGACATAGGCCACCTCGTCGCTGTCGTGATGCAGGTGGAACGTGCTCATCGTTCCGACGGGAACGGTTTGCTCGAACATCATGATGGTGCCGCCGGTGGCTCCGCCGAGCAGTTTGAGCGCTGTTGAGCGACCCGGCGTCTGGTTCGGCACCGCGCCTTGTCCCGGCGGTTCAACGATGCCCCGCGCATTCATTGCTTATTCCTCCGTGTTTGGCTCAAATTCCCATACAACAAAAAGCTGGCGGGCGGCAAAGATCCGCATGACCGGGATCCACCAACTCGGCTGTAAACGGCGCGACAGAGACGCGGAAAACCAGGGTTTATGCATGGAGGGGTGGCTCCCGGAACTCACCAGCGGAGTAACGACCTTGCCGTGCATCAACTGGTGCATCTGTCCCCGGCCAGCAAGTTCCGCGGTTATCCGTTTCTGCTCAATCGAACTTTCGGTTCCGTTGCTGGCCGGAACTAACCAACTGGCCTCCTGGTACGCATAAGCCGTGAGAGGCTCCGTCGGAAAACCTGTCCCCAATGGTTTCCGCACAGTCTGTCAATCCGACACGGATTTTCGTGCAGTCTGGAGCTCGATTCATAAGGCCGATCCGGCCTCGTTCCGAAGTGTACGGAAAACACCTGTTTTCCGACAGGGCCTTTTCGCTCGGCACGCGCCAATAGGGGGTCTGGTAGCAACGGAACCGAAAGTGCGATTCAGCGGAAAGCCGTGGCTGGGTGTCTTTCCTTTTCGCGTCCGAACCGCGTCGGCTACAGCCGTTGTGGGTGGAGGCTGTGCAAAAACTCGGCGCCGCGCCCCGGTCACGGAATATTCTATTGTCGTAGCCTTCTCTCGCCCCGGAGGAATCCGTTTTGAGAACGCCTTTGCAAAAGACGCAGAAATTTATTGCACTGAATCGTTGCGCGCCCGGGTTTTTGCACAACCTCGGTGGAGAACGGACACTGAAACTTTAGATGGCCCCTTCCGGTGAGGACCCTCCGCCGTGTCGTCACAATTACAACCTGACGTCCCCTGGAAGCCGAGTGAACAGCGCGTGCATACTGACCAGAATGCTTAGGGTGTCTGCTATTTCGGAACAAAACGGATAGGCGCGGCGCGATCGGCGCACGATATTTCGGGTGACTGCGCGGGGTTGTCGATGAAGTCCGCGGCGATTTTGACCCCGCACGTACTGAACGCCCTGACGTTGTGACCGATACGGGGAAACTCGACCCAGCGCGCATTGGGACCGATCAGTGCCGCCACATGCTGGCTGAGGGATGGCCGCGTGACGGGGTCGAATTCTCCCGCCAGCACCAGCATCGGCACGGCGGTGCCGATCGGCACGAGGGGCGCGGGCCCGATTTCCGACCAATCGTCGCAGAAACCGTAAGGCCGTAAGCGGTCGAGCACGCTCGCACCGGCCGGAAGCGGGTCGCGATAATGCGGACGATCGCGGCATTCGACGGCAAGGTTCGTCGAGAAGTTCACCTCCGCCGCCATGGCCGCGAACGCGGATGCGAGAACCTTCCCGAGACCCTGGCTGTCACCGTCATGCACGGTCGCGATCAGGCGCAGCAAGCCCGGCCAGGCCGTGGGATAGTAGATCAGACGGCTGACGAGAGCCTCGAACAAGGACGAAGTGAGGCTCACCTGTTCATCGGGAAGATGCATCCGGCGCGGCACGGCAACGATCAGCGGGGCTCGAGCGAGCCGAGCCAGCGTCTCCCGGTACATTCCCGCGAGGTCGGGGAATGAGGTGGCGCAGGCCTGGTCGCCGGTGCAATACCGGAAGAACGCATCGAGCGCGTCGGCGACGTTGGCCGACTGCATCGGTGTCGGGTCCGGCGGATAGATCGAATCCAGCACGGCGGAGCGCACCGTGTCGGGATGCAGCGCGACCAACGTCATGGCGACGGTCGTGCCGTAGGATTCGCCGTAGACGTTCCAGCGCTCGACCCCAAGCGCCCGCCGTACCCACTCAAAATCGGCGACGGTAACGCTGGTGCCGAAATCCTTCAGATCGAAGCCTTGCGCGGTCGCCGCGGCGTGGCACGCCGCGTAGACGGTCCGACGCCTGGCCAAGGCATCGTCGCTCGGGTCCGTGGCGACGGCGACGGCGGCATCGAGGAACGCGCCATCGAGGTTGGGGCAGAGGCTCGGTTCCGACCGGCCGGTTCCCCGCTGATCGACGAGGATGAGATCGCGGCCTGGGGCATAAGGCGTCCGCGCCTTATGGTCGGCGTAGATGGTGAGGGGACTGCCTGGGCCGCCGCTGATATAAACGACGGGCTCGGCGAACGCGGGCTGCCGCGCGCTCCTGACGACGACGACCGCCAGCTTGAACCGGCCCGCGCCGGGGTTATCGTAACTCCGCGGAACACTGACCGTGCCGCAGCGCAGGCGCGGACGGATCTCCGGCGAGACACCGGGCAGATCGCAAGCTGTCTCATCGAAGACAGGTTGAAGCGGCTTCGTCTGGCCGCTGGCACGCCCCTCGAGTGCAAGTCCGATCACGAGCAGCAAGAGGCCGATCGTCCCGACGCACCTCAACGAGGCCCGCGCGCTGAGGCATCGCAATCGGGTGAGCCTCGCCCGGTAGCTCGCCAGGAGGACTCCGAACGCCCAGAGCAAGGCGGCCCTATCGTCCGCGATATAGTCGAGCTCGTGCCGCATCGCGTCGGCCCACGGGCCTGTGCCGGGAAGGACCCACGACGCATGCCGCGCAAGCTTTATCGCCAATCGCCGCCACCGGCTCGGCGCTGCATTCATGCGGTGGCTCCGGCGCGGTCGCTCGCGGCCGCTTCCATTTCCTGTTCATGAGCAAGAGCCAGCCCTCGTGCGGTCAGCCTGTAGACATGGCGAGGCGGGAGGCCCGGGCGCTCCGCATCTTGCCAGCGCGACTCCAGAAAACCTTGCTCACTCAGGCGCATCAGCAAGGGATACAGGGTGCCTGATCTCAGGCCGGTCTCGTTAGAGAGGTCATACCCGTGCCGCCATATTCGGGAACGGTCCAGGAAGGCGGCCAACAAGGCACGGGTCTGGCGCGAGCTATTTGGTTTGCGAGGCATGCCAGATAATCTACATATATAGAGTTTATGTCAAGGGGTATTTGTCGAAGCACTCCTGGTCGGGCCGCTTGACCGCTTTGGGTCGACTACGATCCTACGGACCTCGCCACTCGGCCCGGTCTCCGGTCTGAATCGAACTTTCGGTTCCGTAGCTGCCGACCCCATGCGACGCCGTTCTCACTTTGTCGGCTTATGC
>ODAK010001699.1_pt1 | contig 23656 bp, 16 predicted proteins | sample 1539591 | NCBI WGS metagenome assembly ODAK01 (sample SAMEA3539303, study PRJEB22396) | soil metagenome | biome: tundra; feature: field; material: soil | place: USA | collected 2010-05 | depth 0.15 m | reverse complement strand
CCGCCACTTCCGGATAGCGAGGCGCAGCGCGGCATGGAAGGCGGGGGAGTCGAACTCTTCCACGGTGTCCGGACGGCCTCGCGAAGGAAGTTCGTGGCTGCCCTCGCGGCGAACCAGGATCACTTCGGCGCAGATGTCGAGCAGTTCCGGCGCGGGCGGCTGGAGTGCGTCGGTGAAGCAGATGAGTACCTGGTCGAAATCGCGCGCGGCGCAGCGCATCAGGTTGTACATTCGCACTGCGCCGCCATGAGACAGCGGGAAGGGGAGATATGGGCTGGCGACCAGGACGCGCGCGCGGTCGGTTGCTTTGCGGCCCTCGAAAACTGCGACGCAGCCCCTGGTAAGCGCGAGAAACGAGGCCTCATCGAGCAGCGATGGGGCGCTTGCAGTGCAGCCTTGACGCGCGATAGAGGCCGCTTCGTTCAGCAGAGTGAGCGAACGCGTGGAACGGATGGCTCTGTCCCAGAGGCGCCGGAACAGCGCGGTATCGTGCACGGTGCGAGCGAGAAAGCTGAGATAGTGCGAGTCGGTTGCACGCTCCGCCGGAGGAAGAGTGACAGGCGATAATGCCGCGCCGCCCGGTATCGAAATAGATGGCCATCCGCGTTGCCATGCCCGATAGCCGAGTTCGAGAGCCTGCAGGTCAGGCGGATTGCCGGGCGGCATGGAATCGAGAATCGCGTCCCGTTTTGCCTCGTTGTACTGAGTGGAACCGGGCGCGCCGCAGAGGACGTAGCCGCCGGTTGAAGCGATGGAAGTGCTGAAGATGGCCGTGTCGATGGTGAGCGGATGCGCCGTGGAGTGTCGGGGCCTTAGTCGTGCCGCAAGACGAGCGCGCGCCGCAGCGAAGGTTATTCTCCAGTCGGTCTCGCCGGCGCTGCGCACGACGAAGCGCGAAAAGTTCCGCGCGCGCCAAAGGGCGTGCCGGAGTATCGCAGGCACCGAGCCTGGCCGCAGCATGAAGTTATTCAGATTCTCATTGAAGGCCAGAAAACCCGCCGGCGACAGCAACAGAGCCATCAGCCGCATCCGCCGGAATGGCACGTTCGGAACCAGCATGACACCGGCCAGCCGAATGGCGTTTCCTTTGATAGCGGCTCTGGCGCGCGCCAGGTTTTCCGCCAGCGTTCGGTTGGAATACCAGGGGATCCAGCGGAGATCTTTTTCTTCCGGCGCGAAATCGGAAACGATCCACAGCGGCAGTTCGGGGAAGATGTCACGCATTCGCGCGATGAGTGCGCGATTCAGTTCGTCGGTGCCTGAGGCAAAGGCGATCTTGATCTTCGGCAAGCCTACAGTACCGGAGAATCGTTGCCCAGCATGGTGCGCCGTACGATCCTGATGGGGGGAAACCCCTGCTTGAGAAAGCTGTCGTGAAATTCGCGCAGGCTGAAAGCGCTCCTGCGGAGTTTCTTGTAGTCTTCGCGGAGTTTCAGGATTTCCAGCTTGCCCAGCGTGTAGTAAAGATACGTGGGATCGGATGTCCCGCGTTTGGTCTCGCGCTCGCCGTTGGTTCGACTTTGCATGCCCTCGTTAACGAAGAAATCGACGCCCTGCTGAAAAGTCATCTTTCCCGTGTGCATTTCTATGCCGACGATGTAGCGTGCATTACGCAGCAGTGCATCCTGCAACTGCCCGAGCCGCAGCCGCAGATCGCCCCCGCCATAGCCCTCATCGATCATCATCTGCTCACAATAATGCGCCCAGCCCTCGGCGTTCGAGTTAGCACCGAGCAACTTGCGAACCTTCGAAGGCGCGTTTTTAACCCACAGAAACTGAACGTAATGCCCGGGGTAGGCTTCGTGAATCGCGGTGCTCGCGATGGTGCCGGGATTGAAGGCCGACATGTGCTCGTCAATCTGTTTCGGCGTCCAGCTTTTCTCCGCCAGCGTGACATTGAAGAAGGCTTCTTTGGCGGTATTTTCGTAGGGTCCTGGCGTATCCATCGACGCAAATGTCAATGCGCGCATGAACGGCGGCGTCTCTTCCACAATGGGCGCGCCGCTGGAGGGAATGGTCGCGATATTGTGCTGCGTGATGAAATCGCGCAGGCCTGCAAACGTGTTGCGAAAAGCGTCGAGAAGCTTGTCGGGGGCGGGATGGTCGCGGCCGGATTCCTCCAGAATCTGCTGCGGAGTCTTTTTCGGATCGATCCGCGCCGCGGTTTCGCGCAGCAGGCGCTGATTATTATGAAGGTCCGCGTATCCAATCTGCAGCAGACGGTCGAGCGGAATATCGACCATCTCCTCGTAGAGAAGTTTGTGGCGGAAGTTCTCTGCGCCAATCTGGAAATCGCCCGTCGACTTCGGCAAAAGGTTCCGCAGGAAGTTCTCATAAGTCCCGAGTTCACGGACCGAATCGCCGTTGGATTTTTGAAACTGAGCGAGTAGTGCCTGATCTTTCACCGCCGTAAAAGCCAGCGGAACATCCTTCTGAAGAAACGAAATCATGCCGGGGAGTTGCTCCAGCGCGATCTCGGTGTAGACGCGCGGCGGGCTCTTCAGATTGGCCCGGGCCGCGGCCAGCAAAGCCGGAATCTGCCTCTCGCGCTCCACCACTGCCTTCAGCCGCTGCTCCGCCGGAGCGAAATTACGGCTCATCACGACAAAGATCGCGTTGGTGGCCGTTGAGGTGTAATTGTCCGGATTCCGCTGATAGTTGCGGATGGTTTCCAGATCGAGCAATGCGGCCCGAATAGTGCCGAGCACAAGATCCCGGTCCGCTGCCTGTTCCCCGGAAAGCCCGGCGGCGGGGAAACCCGATACTTCGGTTTCGAAGCGATGCAGCGCCGCTACATAGCGCTGGACGGAGGCGGCGGAATAATCCTCCAGCCGTGTGTCGTATTGGTGAAAGCCGGCGGAAGTGCCGGCACTCGGGTTGAAGTGGAAATACTCGTCAAAGAAGCGATCGACGAGCGTGTCCCACCTGCGCGGCTCGACGGCACCCGGGAGAATACCGGACAACACAGCCATGAGAATCAGTACCTTTCTCATTTGATCCTGAACATCATTTTCGCCAGTTCATCTTCGTCGATCACAGGCACTTTGAGCGCTTTGGCTTTATCCAGCTTGGATCCGGCCTCTTCGCCCGCCACGAGAAAACTGATTTTTCGCGTAACGGCCGCGGCCACTTTGCCGCCCGCTGCTTCAATCCGGCTCTTCGCTTCCTCGCGTGTCATGGTGGGCAGCGTTCCCGTGATGACGAAAGTCAGACCTGCCAGCGGGCCTTCCTTCTTCTCCCGGACAGTGTACTCGAAGGACAGCCCGGCCCGATGCAGACGCTCGATGAGTTGCTCATTGCGCGGCTCGCGAAAGAAAGTGTAGATGGCCTCAGCGACGCGCGGTCCCACTTCCTGGGCTGTCTGCAGTTCCTCCACCGACGCGGCCGCCAGTTTTCCAATGGTGCCGAAATGCTCCGCCAGAAGTTCCGCCGTGCGTTCCCCCACGAACCGGATGCCGAGAGCGGAAATCACACGAGGCATTGGCAGAAAACGTGAGCGGTCTATGTTGCGGATCACGTTGGCGGCGGACTTGGGGCCCATGCGTTCCAGCTTTTCGAGGTCCTGAGCGGCGATCTCGTAGAGATCGGCCACATTCTTGACCAGACCGCTGTCAACCAGCTGATCGATCAGCGCATCGCCCAGTCCATCAATATTCATCACCCCGCGCGAGGCGAAATGGCGGACCGATTCCTTCAGGCGTGCCGGGCAATTCACGTTGATACAGCGGCTGGCAGCTTCGCCCTCTTCACGCACGATGCGGCCGCCGCACTGCGGGCATTCCTTCGGCATGCGGAAGGCCCTGCGGTGAGACCCCTGCTCTTTCACGCGCAACACTTTCGGGATGACGTCCCCGCTGCGTTCGATGATGACCGTGTCGCCGATCTGCAGCCCGAGGCGCCCGATCTCGTCTTCATTGTGCAGCGTGGCACGCGAGACCGTGACCCCGCTCACAACTTTCGGCTCCAGCACCGCCGTGGGCGTGAGCGCGCCTGTGCGGCCCACGGTGACGAAAATATCCGTCACCCTGGTTTCCGCCTGCCGGGCGGCGTACTTGAACGCGATGGCCCAGCGCGGGGCTTTGGCGGTGGACCCCAGTTCCAGTTGTTGCGCGACACTGTCGACTTTCAGCACGACTCCGTCAATTTCATAGGGGAGTGCTTCCCGCTGCTCTTCGAATTCGCGGCAGAAGGCCAGCGCCTCTTCCACGTCTGCGCACAGCCGGCGTTTCGGATTGACCTTGAAGCCGTGGCGCGCCATCCATTCGAGAGATTCCCAGTGACTGCTGAAGAGCGTTCCTCCGTGCTCGTCGAACAAAAAGTAAGCGTAATAATCCAGGCGGCGCGAAGCCGTGATGCCGGGTTCGAGGACACGCAGCGATCCGGCGGCGGCATTGCGTGGATTGGCGAAACGCGTGAGTCCCTGTTCTTCGCGCTCCGCATTCAGCCGGTCGAACGCCACGCGGTTCATCACCACTTCTCCACGCACCTCAAATGGGGCCGCTCCCACAACAGTGCGTTCCACGCGGAGCGGGAGCGAGCGGATAGTGCGGGCGTTTTCCGTCACATCCTCACCGATGCTGCCATCGCCGCGGGTTACGGCCAGCTCGAAGAGGCAGTCCCGGTAGCGCGCCGCCATCGAGAGGCCATCCATCTTCAGTTCGGCAACATAGCGGTAGGCAGTGCTGCCCAGCAAATCCCGTACCCGTTTATCGAAAGCGCGGAGTTCGGCCTCATCGAGCGCATTATCGAGGCTGAGCATGACGGCGTTGTGCGGAACCTTACGGAATCCCTCCCGCGCTTTGCCTCCCACGCGGGCGGACGGCGAGTCAGCCGTTCGGAGCTCGGGATGCCGGTTTTCCAGAGCCTGGAGCCGGCGCATGAGCGCATCGTATTCGGCATCACTGATCTCCGGTTGGTCCAGAACGTAATACAGATGCTCGTGGCGGCGGATCTCGGCGCGCAGGGTCTCAACTTCACTGCGGGGGTTGCTGGCAGAAGTCTTAACGGACATTTCGGTATAATCGGTTGCTTCAGACGGCTTTAAGATTATCTCGCATCCATTCCATCGAGTCGGCATTGTTTATAACCCTCAGGCCGGCGGCCTGAAAGGGTTCCGACGAGCACGCCTCGACCGGGCGGTCCGAACCCTGCGGGAAGCGGGCTCTGAAGTCGAGTTGTTTGCCACGCCGGGGCCCAACCAGGCGGGGCGCCTGGCGGTTGAAGCGGCGGCAGGCGGTTGCGATATCGTACTGGCGGCCGGCGGCGACGGCACCATCAATGAGACCGTAAATGGTCTGGCTGGCTCGAACGTGGTGTTAGGCGTGCTCCCTGCCGGCACTGCGAATGTGCTGGCTAATGAGATTGGACTGGCACAGCGTCCGGATTTTGCCGCGCGTCAGATTCTCCGTACCGTTCCCGTGCGGGTGTCGCTCGGCATGGTGGAGAGGGAAGGTGCCGCGCCGCGCTACTTCGTGCTGATGGCGGGAATCGGGCTCGACGCGAGGATCGTCTACGAACTCGATCCGCGCATGAAACGCCGCTTCGGTAAGCTGGCCTACTGGCAGGGTGGTTTCGGCATGGTGGGGCAGCAGCAGCCCCGCTTCCATGCCTGCATCAACGGCGAGGCGCACCATGTCAGCTTTGCCCTGGTGACCCGTGTAAGAAATTACGGCGGAGATTTCGAAATCGCCCGCCGGGTTCGCCTGACCGATAAAGACTTCGAAGTCGTGGTGTTTGAAGACAACGAGTGGTACGACTACCTGCGCTTTTTCGGCGGCGTGGCCACCAACAGGCTGGAGAAGATTGGTGGTGTACGCATCGCCAGGACCACTCACGTACAAGTGACAGCGCCGGAAGACCGCCGCATTTACATCCAGGTGGATGGCGAAGCGATAGGCGTACTCCCTGCCACGATTCGTGTGGTTCCTGACGCACTGACTCTCCTGCTCCCGAAGCGCTACGCTGGTCTGGAGGAATAGATCGCGCGGGCCGAGCGCCCGCCACTCGTGATGAAGGCCAGCCACATACTTCTGTTGACGCTTGCCGGTGCCGCGCTGAGTTTTGGTCAGGATCCGAACGGCGCACAGCCCAATCCCGACGGCAGTCTTCGGGCCGCGCAGGCGCAGGCCTTCAGCCAGCAGCCTCTGAGTTTTGATTGTGAGGTGGATGGCGTGGTGGTGAATGCCGCCACCGGCGAACCCGTTCCGCGCGCTCGTCTGTCTGTGTCGGCCCAGGGTTCGGGTCCCGGAGGCGTGAGCGACAGCAGCGGTAAATGGCGCTTTACCGGCGCTCCCTGCGGTGGCGTGCAACTGGTGGTATCGAGGCCTGGGTTCCTGCCCTATGTTTATGGCCAGCGGCCCGGGCGCCCACCCGCCCGCCTGATCCTCTTCCGCGACATGCCGACGCACGACCTCAGACTCGAACTTCCGCCGGCGGCCGTTGTCACCGGGCACATCCTCGACGACGCGGGCGATCCCGTCGTGAACGTCACCGTCAGCGTGATGGCGGCGCGTGTAGTGGATGGGAAGTTCAGTTTCCAGCCCGCGGCCGGCGTGAATTCCAACGATATCGGCGAGTTCCGGGTTGCCAATCTGGCGGCTGGCCGCTACATCGTTTGTGCGCACCGCAATGCTCCCGCGCCCACCTTGACAACGGTCTCGACAGTCAACCCGACTACGCTCGCGGATACTTGCTATCCGGGGCCGCTCGAAGGCGGACAATCGAGCACAATGAAGATCGATGCCGGCAGGGAATCGCGCGTCGATTTCACCATGGTTCCGGTTTCTGCGGTTCACGTGCGGGGTACCGTCAGCGGACAGCCTGCGGGCCGAGGCTTCGGAATCACCCTGACGCGTGACCCTGGCCCGGGTTACGGCGTAAATTATCCCGGCTCCGTTCGGCCCGACGGGAAGTTTGATACTGCCGGCGTGCCGCCTGGCGCTTATTTGCTGGTGGGCAATCTCGATGACGGCGGCAGGCGTTTGTATGCGCGCGTGCCGGTGAATGTCGGGCAGGCCGATGTCGACAATCTCCAGGTGCCCATGCAGCCAGGTTTCTCGCTGACGGCGGTGGTGCGGCTGGATTCCTCGCACGACACGCGACCAATCCCGCAGTTTGGAGCTGTTCTGCGGCCAGCCGAAACCGGCGGCGGCGGGGGGCAGACGAAATGGTCGGAAGATCATCGATCCATCGTGTTCTCCGAACTCGTTCCGCGTGACTACCAACTCATCGTGAACCCGGTCGCCCCGTTCTATGTCCAAAGCGCCACCATCGGGGGCCAGGATATTTTACGCACCGAGGCCGCGCTGAGACCCGGCTCCGGACAGATCGAGATCGTGCTGCGTGACGACGGTGGCGCTATTGAAGGCGATGTCTCTGACGACATGGGAAATCCGATCAGCGCGGGTGTCATGGCGATTCCGCGCGCGGGCCGTCCTGTCACGGGTTTTGCTGCCACCGGTGGATATTTCAAACTGCAAAATCTCGCTCCGGGCGATTACACGCTGTACGCGTGGGACGATCCGCAAGAGGTCGCATGGGCCGATGCGGACTGGATGAAGCCACTTGCAGCGAAGGGAGTCGCGGTCACGGTGACTGCCGGGCAGACCGCGCAAATCAAACTCACAAGGCTTGCGGTACCTGCGCCGTAGCATGTCTTCCGACGGCTACATCGAACTCCACGCACGTTCGGCGTTCAGCTTCCTCCGCGGCGCATCGGTGCCGGAAGAATACGCGTCCATCTGCGCCAGCCACGGTAGCTCTGCCATGGCGCTGACCGATGTCGACGGCTTCTATGGCTCGCCGCGATTTCATGGCGCCTGCAAGAAGCTTGGCGTGGCGGCGCATGTAGGAACGGAGATAAGCGCCGCCGACGGCGGCCGCTATACATTACTGGCGGCCACGCGCACGGGTTATCAGAATCTTTCGCGACTGATCACGCGCATGAAACTGCGCGCGGGTACCAAGAATCCAAAGCCAGGTTCCGAACCTGCGGCCACGCGGGAAGACTTTGAAGAATTTTCAGGTGGACTGATTTGCCTCACCGGTGGCGATGAGGGTCCGCTCGCCGCCGGCGGCCGTGAAGCCGTTCAGCGTCAGATCGATCTGTTTGGCCATGACAACGTCTTCGTGGAACTACAGCGTCACTTCGACCGTGCCGAAGAAGTCCGAAATCAGGCCGCTATTGAGATCGCGCAATCGCTGAAACTGCCCCTGGTCGCGACCAATGGCGTCTGTCACGCTCAGCTGGCGCAGCGCGAAATACTCGATGTCTTCACTTGTCTCAAACACAAGACCACGCTCTTTGAGGCAGGCCGTCTGCTGGCGGTGAATTCGGAACGGCACCTCAAATCGCCGGCGGAGATGGCGCATCTGTTTGCGGATTTGCCGGAGGCCATCGCCAACACGCGGGCGGTATCCTCGCGCCTGGAATTCAGCCTGAACGATCTGGGCTACCAGTTTCCCGAATATCCGCTTCCCGCGGGTGAAACCGTGGATTCGTTTCTCTGGAAGCTGACGGATGAAGGCGCGCGCCGCCGCTATCAGCCGTATTACGACCGCGCTCGCCAGCAAGTGGAACGGGAACTCGCGCTCATCGGCAAACTCGGCCTCGGTGGCTACTTTCTGATCGTGTGGGACATTGTCCGCTATTGCCGGGAGCAGGGAATCTTGTGCCAGGGGCGCGGCTCGGCGGCCAACAGCGCGGTCTGCTATTCGCTCGGCATCACGGCGGTAGATCCTGTCGGCATGGATCTCCTCTTCGAGCGGTTTCTTTCCGAAGAGCGCGGCGAGTGGCCGGATATTGACCTCGATCTCCCCAGCGGTGATCAGCGCGAGCGTGTAATCCAGTACGTCTATAACCGCTACGGCGAACGCGGTGCCGCCATGACGGCCAACGTGATCACGTATCGCGGACGGCTCGCCGCGCGCGAAGCCGGCAAGGTGCTTGGGTTCGATGTTTCCACGCTTGATAAAGTCTCAAGCCTCGCGCCGATGTGGGGTTTTCACGATCCGAAGTATTCGAAGGAAGAGCAGTTTCGCGAAGCCGGTCTCGATTTCTCCAATCCGAAAATCCGCAAGTTTCTGGATATTGTCACCGGGCTGCAGGATTTGCCGCGGCATCTCGGCCAGCACTCCGGCGGCATGGTGATCTCGCAGGGCAGGCTCGACAGCGTGGTGCCCCTCGAACCCGCGTCCATGCCCGGCCGCGTAGTCGTCCAATGGGACAAGGAAGACTGCGCTGACCTTGGTCTGATCAAGGTCGATCTGCTCGGCCTCGGCATGATGGCGGCGCTGGAAGATTGCCTCAGGCTGGTTCGCGAGCACTGGCGCGAAGAGATCGATCTCGGCCGCCTGCCTGCCGACGATCCGTTGGTCTATAAGACTCTGCAACAGGGCGACACGATCGGCATGTTTCAGGTGGAGAGCCGGGCGCAGCAGGCGACGCTGCCACGCCTGCGGCCCGAGAAATTTTACGATCTGGTGGTGGAAGTTGCGCTCATCCGGCCAGGCCCGATAGTCGGTCAGATGGTGCACCCGTATCTCAACCGGCGCGCCGGCAGAGAGGCCGTGGAACCGCTCCATCCTCTGCTCGAACCAGTGCTGGCGCGAACGCTGGGTGTCCCGCTTTTTCAGGAGCAGCTCCTCCGCATGGCGATGACCGTAGCCAACTTCACTGGCGGCGAGGCCGAGGAACTGCGCCGGGCGATGGGCTTTAAACGATCGCAGGCGCGTATGGCGGAGATCGACGTTCGTCTGCGCGAGGGGATGAAGAAGAACGGCATTACGGGTGAAGTACAGGATCGGATTGTCGGCTCCATCACCTCATTCGCGCTCTACGGGTTCCCCGAATCGCACGCCGCGAGCTTCGCGTTGCTGGCCTATGCGAGCGCGTATTTCAAATGTCACTATCTGGCTGCGTTCACATGCGCCCTGCTCAACAATCAGCCCATGGGTTTTTATCATCCTGCCGTACTGATCAAAGATGCGCAGCGCCACGGGCTCCGCGTGCTGCCTGCTGATGTAAACGTATCCGAGTGGGATTGCACGGTGGAAGCGGCGGAGCATCATCTTCGCCTCGGCTTGCGTTACATACGGGGTCTCCGCGCAGCGGCGGGACGGGCGGTCGCGGAGCGCAAGCCCTACACCGATGTCGATGAACTGGCGCGCATGGTCCCGGAACTCAACAAAGACGAACTGGAGAAACTGGCCGGCGCCGGGGCTCTCGCGTCACTGCAAACCGAGCACCGCCGCGACGCTTTGTGGAAGGCGGGCCGCGCCGGCCGGCCCTCCGGACCGCTGCTCGACCTGGTGCCGGAAAACTCGCCGGAAGCGCCTTTGCGACGGATGAATACCGCCGAGCGCCTGGAAGCCGACTACAACGGAATGGGGCTTACCGTTGGCCGCCACCCCATGCACTATCTGCGGGTGGAGATGACGAAACTGGGCGTCACCACCGCCCACGGACTTGCCGGCAAGCCCAACGGCAGCCGGGTTCGCGTGGCGGGAAACGTGGTTGTCCGCCAGCGTCCTGGCACGGCGAAGGGCATTGTGTTCCTGAGTCTGGAGGATGAAACCGGCATCTCGAACATCGTCGTGATGCCTGACTTGTTTGCCGAAAAACGGCTAACTCTGCTGACGGAGCCTTACTTACTTGTCGACGGCAAAGTTCAGAATGTTGACAATGTCATTCACGTCCTCGCGCGGGCGTTTGAGCGAATCGAACCCATTTCGCCCGCGCTCGCATCGCACGATTTTAAATGACGTTCAGATCGAACGTGCCGGTTTCCACCTTGCCCGCGCGCTTCAGCTGAACGAAGATGCGGTACTGGCCGGGGGTCGGGACTCCATAGGGAAATGAGACGGTCGGACCCACGCTCGTCTCATGCATCGCCGCCATCCCTTCCGGAGAAGCCACGGCTGCCGACGCCATGGATACCGTCCCGGTAGGATGCAGATGCGCAAAAACGGACCCATCTCGTTTGACGAACTCGGCGTGCCCGCCCATGCCCATGTAAGGTTCCAGATCGTTCACCGGTTTTCCGTCTGGGCCATTGATTACGAAGGAGAAGAGGGTAACCTGCCTGGCGTGGATTGGGTTCGTTTGTGCGTGTTGCCAGACCATGGTGTAGCCGTTGCCGAGGTCGGCCGTGGCCGGACCGCCGGCGTCATCTCCCGCGAGCGGCTTGCCATGAATCTCCGGAAGTGCGACCTGCCCGACTGCTGTTTCCGCGAATCCGTTCTCGTGCACGACGTCGCCGAAGATTCGATAGTCGCCTGCCGGAATGGACGGCAAATCGGCCGAAAAAAATCCCGTGGCGGTTTGATCCGGATGCAGATGAAACACCTCATCCATGGCGGGCCAGCGAACGAGAAACAGATGCATCAGGTGGCCATGATCCGGAATCAGGTCGTCAAGGCGCCGCAGTCGCAGCCAGCCGGGATCGTCGAGTCGAAATTCGGCGTGTCCGTCCGGCATTACTGAAGCGGTGATTCCGAGGGGCTTAAACAGGCGTTGCTGAGAGATTGCCGCATCCTCCGCCCACCAGACATTGCCGCGCCACAACGCGAAAATCAGAAACGCCGTCGTGAATGCCATGGCGGCCACTGTCTTTGTAGTCCATCTTGCAGTCGGCAGGCCTGGATCGACTCGCGCCTCGCGGACTGCCGCGCCGACAATTGCCACCACTCCGGCTACCAGAAAAACCATCATGCCGAGCAGGAAGTAACCGACCGCCTGATTCATCGGCTTGATCCGGATCGCCACGGCAGGCACGGGTACAGCCATATCTCCTTCACCGGCCGCACCGCTGGCGTGGATGTGAACCACCCATGAACCCATGGTCATGAGCCAGAGCGAGCCTTCGAAATACTTGGCGTCGGTGGCGGACCGCACTGCGATGTCGGCCACCGGCGGATGTTTCGCCGCCTCGCCCGTCATCGGCGTCGGCGTGAGCCGGAGTTCCTTCACGCCATCCGAAAGCGTGCGCACTTCGATGCGCGCCACTCCGGGAATGACGTCGGGCGGACGGATCGCGACCAGAAGCGGATACGGCCCGGCCTTGCCCTGGAAGAAAACGTCGGGACTGCCAACATGCGCGCCGGCCGTCGCGGCGAAAAGCGCGGCAAGCAGGAAAAGCTTAGCGGCGGACACGCCTGAGCCAGTCTCCCGCGGCCAGCCCGAGCCACATGGAAATGACGGCACACACAACAGCCACCATCATCCCGGTGCGAAATTCAGGGCCCGTTTCGAATGGCACAAAACGGTAAGTGGCCGCATAGCTCTGCGGACTTTGGAAATAGTCGTAGTAGATGCTGCCGAAGAACCAGTTGCGCGCACCGGGCGATTGCAGAAACGTGCCGAAGATCCACTGCACCGGGACGAATGATGCGAAGAACAACACGCCGCCGGCCAGTGCTTGTTTCCAGTTCCTCCACGCCGCCATCCGCGGCCGCAGCAGGTCCAGAAGAAAAGCCGGTACGAGCACCAGCAGCGGAAATCCCGCCGGAATGAATTGCTTCACCTCGTGCATCACCGGTCCCAGCTTGGGCTGCGCGGGAAACAGCGGCAGAATCCAGAGCAGCGCCAGCACGAACGCGGTGTAGAAAGCGGCGACGGTCGTCGCAGCCCAACGCGTCCCGGTAGTTCGCCACGCCAGCGCGAGCGTGACCGGTACCAGCATTGAAACCGCGCGGTAGCAGATCGCCGTATGCAGGAACACGCGGTGCGTAAATTCCAGCACTACGATCAACAGTGCAATCAGAATCATGCTGGCCACGTAGAGGAACAGCAATTGGAGATGGCCCCGGATTCGCTCTCCGGCGCGGTTCATGGCCGACGCGATCAGCACCAGAGCACCGATCTCCACTCCCACCATGCCGATCGCCAGCACCACATGCGGAGGGCTCAGAATCTTGACGTCGAGCCCGTAAGCGTTGTGCCACCAGTCATCGAACGGGGCCGACGTGATCATGGTGAAGCCACCCCACGCGCAGATGAACGCGCCGAGCGGTCCGCGGAAGCCGAAGATATTGACTGACGCATCGCGCAGCGCCGACTTCGTGAATGTGGTCGACAGAATCAAATAGCCGCACGTAATGCCGGCGATAATGCCACAGAGCTGGATTGCCAGGTGAGCCGGCGTCCAGAAGCTGTCCCGGCCAATTGAGCGGTGCCACGAAATATCCCAGTGGATGCCGATCATCGCCGAAGTCACGCCCGCCACCGACAGCCAGATGTACCATGGCACGGCGCTGATCTCCCATGGCGAGGTGGATGCAGGCTGGCGGGGCAGGATAGCGGTGGCGCTCATAAGGCCTCTCTTCATGCTAACGGACTGCAACTACTATTCTGGACCTATGCAGACAGGATTCATTGGGCTTGGACACATGGGCTCCGCCATGGCGAGTAATCTTCTAGCCGCCGGTCACGCGGTGACGGTGTTCAATCGTTCCCGCGAGAAATCTGTTGCGCTGGAAGCGCGGGGGGCCCGCGCAGCCGAAACGCCCGCGGAGGCCTGCCACGGGGCGGAGATCGTCTTCACCATGGTCACCGACGATGCGGCTACGGACGCCATGGTTTTTGGACCCGACGGTGTGGCTGGCGCCCTGGAGCCGAACGCGATTCACGTGGCGCACAGCACCATCAGTCTGGATCTTGCGCGTCGCCTGACCTCTGCATATCGGGAAAAGGACCGCAGCTATGTGAGTGCGCCGGTTTTCGGCAGACCGGAATCGGCGGCGATTGCAAAACTCATCGTGGTAGCGGCCGGGGATCCAGAGGCCCTGGAACGATGTGAGCCGCTGTTCTCCGCGGTGGGGCGCAAGACTTTCGTCGCAGGCGCGGAGCCGTGGATGGCCAACCTGATCAAGCTCTGTGGAAATTTCACCCTGATGAGTCTGATCGAAATGTTCGGCGAGGCGTCGGCAGTCCTGCGAAAATCCGGCGTCGCTCCGGCCGCCTTTTTGGATGTAATGAACGAATTGTACGGCTCGCCCGTGGTGCGCACCTATGGCCAGCTTGTTGTCGACGAAAAGTATGAGCCGGCCGGTGTCGGGCTGCCCATCGGCCTGAAAGATATTCGCCTGATGCTGCAGGCAGCTGAAGCCGCGGAGGCTCCCATGCCGCTCGGCAGTCTGATTCGCGATGGCTATGTGTCAGCTGTCGCGCACGGTCAGAGCAAAATGGATTGGGCCAGCCTCGCCAAAGTCGCGGCCCGCAATGCCGGGCTCGAATAGGCGCAACGCAAGTTACTTTTTGGCGGGCGCTGCCCCGTCCTTCGGCACTTTCTGGAAGTTGCCGACATACATATCGTCGCCGCTCACGTAAACCGTTGCCGTGATCGCGTCGCCCACCGCGATCTTGCTGAACTCAGCCGGATCTTTCACCGGATAGCCCATCGTCATCGCTCCCATAAAGCCGTCAATGGCTTCGTGTTTGATCGTCGCCACATGCTGAGACGGATCGAGGCCCTTGATCTCGCCTTTCATCGGATACTCCTGCATCGCTGGTTTCGACGCCGCCTTTTCTTCCGTTTTGGATGCTGATGAACAGCCGGTCAGCAGCAGGCCCGCCGCCAGCAGAGCGGTCGTGAAATACAGGATTGCGGTGCGCATTGTTAAACTGAATTCTCCCCAAAATTATGCTCTGGAGCAAGTTGTTCATCCCCACGTTGCGAGACAATCCCGCCGAAGCGGAAGTCGCAAGTCACCGCTTACTGCTGCGGGCGGGCTATATTCGGCAGCTTGCCGCGGGCATTTACACGTACCTGTATCTGGCCCAGCGTTCGCTGCTGAAGATTCAAAAGATCGTGCGCGAAGAGATGGATGCCATCGGTGCGCAGGAGTTTCTGCTGCCGGCGCTGAATCCTGCTGAAGTGTGGCAGGAATCGGGACGCTGGGACGCCATGGGCGAGAACATGTTTCGTCTCAAAGACCGCTTCGGGAGGGACCTGTGTCTCGGCATGACTCACGAAGAGATCATGACCGCGACGGCTCGCGGCGAGTTGCGCAGTTATAAGCAACTGCCGCAGATCTGGTATCAGATCCAGACGAAATTCCGCGACGAGCCCCGGCCCAAATCCGGTCTGCTGCGCGTGCGCCAGTTCATCATGAAGGATTCCTATTCCTTCGATATCGACGCGGCGGGCCTGGACGCGGCCTATCAGAAACACTACGACGCGTATCGCCGGATTTTCGCGCGCTGCGGCCTTGGGGTGATTCCAGTAGAAGCACATTCGGGCTCGATGGGCGGCAGCCAGTCGATGGAATTCATGGTGCCGTCGGATGCAGGGGAAGACCTTGTCGTGAATTGCCCGGCCTGTGGTTACGCGGCAAATATGGAGAAGGCTGTATCTCAATCTACGCCGCCGCTGGTGGAGGATCCGACCGTCGACGACGCGCCGGAAGAGTTTCACACGCCCGGGCGCAAAACCATCGTGGAGGTTTCCGAATTCACCGGTTTGCCGCATTCGTCGCAGATGAAAAGTCTGGTGATGGTAGCCGACGGCAAGCCCGTGCTTGCCCTCCTGCGCGGCGATCACCACCTCAGCGAGACTAAATTTGCAGAGGCTGCCGGCGGCGCGCGGGAGGTCCGCCCGGCACATCCGGCGGAGATCATTGACTGGTTCGGCGCTGAGCCTGGTTCGCTGGGACCCATCGGCATCGCGAAGATGCGAATTTTGGCGGATGCCGCGCTGGAAGGGCGGCGCAACATGATCGCGGGTGCGAACAGGAATGATTACCATTTACGCAACGTCACGCCGGGGCGCGATTTCCAGCCGGCTTATCACGATCTCCGTCAGGTGAGTGCGGGCGATGCCTGCGCCTCGTGCGGCGGCGAACTCAGGATCGAAAAGACCATTGAAGCAGGTCATATTTTCAAGCTGGGGTATAAATATTCCGAATCCATGGGACTGCGCGTGCTCGGGGCTGACGGCAAGGAAGTAACGCCGATCATGGGCTCCTACGGCATCGGGGTGGAACGAATTCTCTGCTCATCCATCGAACAGAATAACGACGATGCGGGGATGTTCCTGCCGTCGATGATTGCCCCGTTTACGGTCATCATCACGCCCGTGAATAATGCCGACACAGCAGCGCTCGAGGCGGCGCAGAAGATTTATTCCGACTGCCTGGCTGCGGGTATCGACGCATTGTTTGACGACCGCGACGAACGCCCGGGTGTGAAATTTAAGGATGCGGATCTGATCGGTGTACCTTATCGCGTCACCATCGGTAAGAAGCTCCCGCAGGGTCAGGTGGAACTGGTGGTGCGCCGGGACCGCGCGGCGCTGGATGTTGCTCTGGACAAAGTGGTGGACGAGCTGATCTCTGCCATCTCGGCCGAAAAAGCTTCCTCGGAGCGGAAGCCGTGAACTGGTCTCACATCCGCGCTGAGTTCCCGGCTCTGGAGAACCGGACCTTTCTGAACACCGCCACGTTTGGTCAACTGCCGCTGCGAACGCGCGCCGCCGTGGAGCGCCACTTTGCGCGGCGCGATGAATTTCTCTGCGCCGACTTCCTGCAATGGTTCGACGACATGGATCATCTCCGCGCTCTCATCGCGCAACTGATTCACTGCGAAGCGGATGACATTGCCTTCGCCATGAATGCAGCCAGTGCGCTGTCACTTTTGCTGGGCGGCATCGAGTGGCGCGCCGGAGACCGCATCGTAACCCTCCGCGACGAATTTCCCAACCAGTACTACTTCGCAGCGTCGCTGGCGCAGCGAGGTGTTGAGATTGTGGAAAGGGACCGCATCACGTCCCTTCCTGATAACACGCGCGCCGTTCTCGTCAGCACTGTCAACTACACCAGCGGGTACCGGCCCGACCTGGAAGCGATTTCCCGTCTGACGCAAGCGGCGGGAGCGTTGTTCTACGTGGACGCCACACAGAGTGTCGGAGCGCTTGAGTTTGACGTGCGCGCAGTCCGCCCCGACATGCTGGCCGTGGACGGCTACAAGTGGCTGTTATGTCCCAACGGTGCGACATTCTTCTACATGACGCCGGAACTTCGCCGGAACATCCCGCCCCCGGTGATGGGATGGCGCAGCGACCGTGGCTGGCGATCCGTCGACGACCTTCATCATGGAGCGCCCACCCTCTCGGAGGCGGCGGAGAAGTACGAAGCGGGAATGCTGAATTTTCCATCGCTCTACGGCATGCGCGAATCGGTGCGGATGATGCTCGAAATCGGGCCGGAGCGTATCGAGCAGCGTGTCCTGGAACTGGCGGATATGGCAGCCGAAGTCTTACTCGGCGCCGGAGCGCAGGTGCTGCACCGGAACTCCAGCGTCCTGGCCGCGCACTGGCCGGATCGTGATGCGTCGGCGCTGAAGAAAAAGCTGGAAGGCGAGGGGATTATGGTTGCGGCGAGACACGGCAATCTGCGCGTCTCGCCGCATTTCTACAATAACGAAGCTGACTTGGAGCGGCTGGCGAAAGCGCTCGGGTAGCCCGACCGTTCGTTAGTGACTCGCCGGCGACATTCCTTTGAACGTCAGCTTCTGCAGTCCGGCGGTGGTCTGCGCGATGTAGAGATTTCCTTTTGAATCGACCGCGATCTGATGGCCGGCTCCGATGATGCCCGCGGGCTGGACGTTCCCCACAATTTCCAGCGTCTTGCGATCGACAACGTAAACGCCGTTGCCGCCGCCCACGTACAGGAACTGCTGGTCCGGGTCCGGAGACAAAGCCAGATCGCGGGCAAAGGGTTCGGTGTTTCTGACCAGCTGCTTCAGAAATTTGCCGTCTTTCGTGAACATCTGCACTCGCCGGTATTCCCGGTCGGCCACATAGACGGTGCCGTCTTTGGCGATGCGAATCGCGTGCACGATGCTGAATTGCGGAGGGCCTGGGTCCGAGAAGCTGGCCGGAGTAACCAGCTGACAATTGTCATCGTCCACGGGCTTGTTGGCAAAGGCGCCCCACCGCCGCTTGAACTTGCCGCTTTCCGCATCGTATACGGCCACGCGATGATTGCCGTAGCCATCCGCGACGAATAATTCGTTGGTCGGGGGGTAAACCCATACATCCGGCGGACGATGCAAATTGGCTGTATCGGCGTTGCCCTTGCTCTGATTGCTGTGGCCAATCTGCATGACGAAGCGGCCGTCCTGCGTGAACTTTAAAAGCTGGTCGTCGGCCACCGGCTTGAGCCCGGGCAGGCCATTCGTGGGACAGGAGTTTCCGCCCAGCCATACGAAGCCCTTGTAGTCGATGTGAATGCCATGCTCCCGCTCGGGCCACTCATAGCCTTTGCCCGCACCGCCCCAGGCCTTGATGTAATTGCCCGCCGTATCGAAGACGATCACCGGCGGTGCAGCCATGGCGGCCTGCTCGGGCTTCAGCGTTCGCGGCCGGTGCAGGACCCAGACATTATCCTGCGCATCGATGGCGATGCTGGAGGCGTCTCCCAGCTTCCACTGAGCCGGCACCTTTGGCCAAGTGCGATCCACTTCGAACACCGGGAGACTGCGGTTCGCCGGCCCGGCCGCTTCTCCTGCCATACCTGCCAGCGAAATCAGCACTGCCCAGCTAATATACGTGCGTCTCATGGTTTCCTTTCTACGCGCGAGTTGCAACGCGTTTGCCGGCCAGCACTGTGGCGCTCGGGAAGAGCCTCTGGCGGCCTGTTCTTTTGTTGGTGAAATTATCCACGAATTCGAAGTCGCCTTCTTTGAGTTCCAGCACCGCAACATCGGCGGGCGCACCCGGTTTCAGTGTGCCGCGATTATGGAACACCGAAAATGCCCGCGACGCATTGAGGGTGGCGCACGCTATCACCTGGTCGAGTGACATACCCAGCATCAGGAACTTCGAGATCACGTTGGGAAAGTCGATTACCTGGGCAAGCCCCTCGGGAGTCCAGTCGGTGGAGAACGTATCCGGCCGGAAACCCGCCTTCATGATGCTGTCGGCCATATCCCACCGCAAATGCCCTGTGCGCCCGTTGCCGAGATCGAAGATAACGCCCCGCCGGCGTGCGGCCATCACCTCCGGCAGAATCTTTCCGGCGTCGTCGATAATGCTGTTCGGCGGCGGTGCAAACATGTGGGTCACAATATCGCCGGACTTCAGCAGCGGGAAAAGTTTCGACAGCGGCGACACCGTCTGCCCCATATGGATCATCACCGGCAGATTAAATGGCGTCGCCACCTCCTGCGCGCGCCGCAGCACCTCGAAATCGTTCGCGCCCGCCACGTCCCGCGACAGCCGCGCCTTGATCCCGGCGATCATATCCCGGTTGCGCCCGATGGCTTCCCGGGCGGCCCCGACATCCGCACGGCTGAGATCCATCGTGTCGCCTTCCGGCAGGATTCCGCCCCGCCCGATGTTGATCAGAACGCGGCACTGCTGCGGCGCCCCTTTCGCGACCGCAATCGTTTCGCCGATGCGATCCGCGCCCTGCGAGCCTGCATCGATCAGCCCCGTGACGCCATCGGCAAGGCACCGCACCGGCCCTTCCGGGTTACGGCTCGCATGAGTGTGGATATCGATCAGTCCGGGTACGACCAGCTTGCCGCGCGCGTCGATGGTTTCCACGGCGTCGCCCGAAATGTTGGGCTTGATCGCCGAAATCAGGCCCTGGGTGATCGCCACGTCGCCGATCGCGTCGAACTTACGCGAAGGGTCGATGATGCGTCCTCCCTTAATGATCAGATCGTATTTCGCCCCTGTTGCCGCGAACAGGTCCGGAATACGGACCAATGCCGCGGCTCCTGTGGCCGTATAGACAAACTGGCGCCTGTTTATCACGTTCAAAATCCCTCCGGATACCCATGCACATTAACACTCCCTGTCGCCGGCTGCATCTGCCCTGCGATGACACCGGTTCCCCTCGGCGTGCCCGTAAAATGGTTGCGGCGAGACACGTGTATCCGCGTCTCGCCGCATGATTCCAGCAGAAGGCGCTCAAGTGCGCCCGGTGATAGCGCGCTGTTACCGGCCCACCACCAGGATCATGAACGTGTCGGGCACTGCCTGAGGCCGGCCCGCTTTGCCGCCATCCTTCGGCGGGGCAGCGGCCTGAAATTCAGCCGTCGGCATGTAGAGTTTATGCGCCTTCGCATCGGCCCCCACAGTTCTCGCCCCCTGCTGTGTGGGAATCGTCGCCACCACCATGTTGGTCGCCGCGTCCACCATCGTGATGTTGCCGTCGCGGCCATTGGCGCTGAACGCGTAGCCATCGTCGAAAGCCACACCGTCCGGGCCCGCCCCGATGGCCGGTGTCGCCAGCACTTTGCCTGTCGCCGGATCGCTCACCACCATCATCTTGTTCCCGCAAACCGAAAACAGGTGCGTTGTCTTCGGATCAATCGCAAGGCCGCTCGGTCCATCGCACGGCGCGATCGAATAGTGCTTGCTCAGCACGGCGGATTTCGCGTCGATGTCGCCGATTTCGCTCTTGTCTTCGATGTTGAAATAGACGTGACCTTTGCCGTCCACCTGAGCGAATTCAGGCTTGCCGTCAACCGGGATCGACGCCTGCACAACTTCGCCGCTTTTGGCATCGAACACTGTAGCGTCTTTGCTCCGGCCGTTGAAGGTCAGCACGCGGTGCGTCACAGGCTCGTAAATGATCGCGTCCGGGTTAGTGCCCGTCCGCACTTTGCTGAGTACCTTGAGTGTCTTCAGATCGAATACGGTAACGTCGTTATCGGCGCCGTCGCTGGTGAAGCCCTTGCCCAGGTCGTTTGCGATGGCAATCCCGTGGACGCCTTTGGTGTCCGGAATCGTGCCTACCAGCTTATCGGTCTCCGTATCCACGACCTCCGTCTGCGTTCCGTGCGACACGTATAGCCGGTGATTCGCGCTGTCGACGAAGACATAGTCCCAGGCGCCCGCACCGCCGATCTTAATCTTTCCGGTAACTTTGTAGGTGGGTGGCGCCGCGACGGCAGCCGTGGCCAGTGCCAGCAAAAGCAAAAGTCTCATGGTGTGTATTCCTTGTTTCGAGCGTTGGTTTCCAGAATAACGCTATGGGATCAGCCTGAAAATTGGCTGAAAACGTGAGCCCGGCTAATGGATTTTGCCTTCCACGTGCAACCGCAGCGAGTAAGCCCACAGAGGCCCTCTGTCGCGGTTATAAGCGGGGTTCTGGATGTGCTGGGCATCCACCGAAACAAAGAAGCCCTTGAATACTTTCGCGTCGTAAAAACTTTCCCAGATGTTCTCTGTCCCGTAGTTCAGGCGGCCGTCGCCAATGAGGAAATCGAGGCCGCCGCGTTCCAGATAGAGCGCGTGTACGGCGGAAAGCCCGCTCACCGTGATCTCACTGCCCACGGTATCCTCGGGACGCCTCCAGCGCTTGCCGGAAACGGAGACGCCGGCCGTCGCCAGCCGATCCACCGCCGTGAATTCAAATGACTCCGTCTTGCCGTCGCTCCAGCCCAGCCGTCCGAATACGCCCACGCCCTTGAAGATCTCCTGTTCTGCATTCACGCCGAATCCATACTTGAGTGTCCCGGACCGGTGGATTGCCGCGACATTCGGCGTTGTGCCTGTGGCCGCCGCCAGTTGCAGCGCTGCCCCATAGCTGCCGCCGTCGAAATGGTTCTGATAGCCCAGAACCCTCAGCGCCCCTGCCCGACCCCAGGGGCTGTAGTGGATTTCCCCCTCAAATACATCGCCGTGGTCGGCCAGTATCCGGTGATCGATACGCTCTCCGTTGGCGACTTTTGAGACCCCGGCGCTGGCATAGCGCACCGACCAGCGTTTGGTGTGAAACTCATGCACCCAGCCCCACGTGTAACCGCGCGTATCGGCCGGATAATCCCACGCGCCGTTGTACATCACGGCCCATCCCATGAACTGCGAGCGCGGATCGTGAGAATACTGGTTGTTATCGAAGAAATCCGTCAGCGTGAAGCGCCCAATGATCACCGTGTACCGCTTCGCCGGACGCGAGCCGCCGAGCCGATTGTCGGCGCTCATGACGGATTCTTTTTCCGAACCGAAGCCGAAATCCTGGGAGATATAAAGGCGGGCCAGATATGGCTTCGGCGTTGCTGTCGCCACGCGCGGCAGCTCGCCATTCGTCGCGTTTGCCACGCCATTAATGCCGCTGAACCCCCTGCCGCCCGCAATTTCCGGATCGAAATACAGTTGCGTATTTCGCCAGAGCCGGAGTCCGAAGAAGATTGTCGCAGTCAGCGAAACGTCATGTTCCGATTCGTTCAGGAGGCTTAGCGGACCTGTATACGGAGCCGTGAACGTGCCATGCTGCTGCCCGATTGTTGTGGCCTGATACGAAAGATTCCAGCGCTGCTGAATGTCCGCGCTATTATCCGCGGCGGTCTGTGCAAACGCGCTGAACCATGGCAGGCACACCAGTAGCGCGATGTTACAAAGGCGTTTCATTGTCTGGCTTATCACCATCGCGCGTCGGCTCGCGCGATGGCAGAGTAGCCTCCAGCGTATACCCGCCAGGGTATTCTTGTAAAGGTTAAAAAATGTCACATACGGTAGTGGAAAAGCGCAAGCTTCTGAACCGCGTGCGCCGGATCCGCGGGCAGGTGGAAGCCGTTGAGCGCGATCTGAGTGAAGAGTCCGACTGCGCCGCGGTGCTCCACTCCATCGCTGCCTGCCGCGGAGCCATGGATGCCCTGATGGCGGAGGTCATCGAGGGACACATCCGCAGTCACATTCTCGGCGCCGGCACAAAGGCGAATTCGCAGCGGGGGGCCGACGAACTGATCTCCGCCCTGCGTGCGTATTTGCGCTGAGACCGCACCTCGCGCCCTATACTGAGATTGCTCCCATGTCCTTCCAGCTGGCCATTCCCTATAGCCCGAAGGGCGATCAGATCACTGCCATCGCCGAACTGACGCGCGGCCTTCAGGACGGTGAGAAACACCAGGTACTGCTCGGCGTCACCGGTTCCGGCAAAACATATACCGTCGCCAAAGTAATCGAAAAAATGGGTCGGCCCGCCCTCGTTTTGGCGCACAACAAGACCCTCGCGGCGCAGCTCTATCATGAATTCAAGTCGTTTTTCCCGGGCAACGCCGTCGAATATTTCGTCAGCTATTACGACTATTACCAGCCCGAAGCCTACATCCCCTCGAGCGGCGTCTACATCGAAAAAGAAGCCACCATCAACGACGATCTGGACAGGCTGCGTCTCTCCGCCACCAAATCGCTGTTTGAGCGCCGCGACTGCATCATCGTCGCCAGCGTGAGCTGCATCTACGGCCTCGGTTCACCCGAAGCTTATTACGGCATGATGCTGATGCTGGAAAAAGGCCAGAAGATCGCCCGCAAAGACATCACTTCGAAGCTGGTGGAAATTCTCTACGACCGCAATGAGATGGACTTCCGCCGCGGCACTTTCCGCGTGCGCGGCGATGTCATCGAAGTCTGGCCCACCTACGACGAGAACGCCTATCGCATCGAGATGTGGGGCGACGAAGTGGAATCGTTGTCGCGTGTCGATCCCCTCACCGGTCAGGTCAAACAAACCTACGTCCGTCTGCCCATCTATCCGAAAACGCACTACGTGATGTCGAATCTCACGAAGGAAGCCGCTATCGAATCCATCAAAGCGGAGTTGGAAGCCTGGCGCCCGCAGCTCGAAGCGCAGGGCAAACTCATCGAGGCCCAGCGCCTGCACCAGCGCACCATGTTCGATCTCGAAATGATGAAGGAGATCGGCT
>ODAK010001697.1_pt1 | contig 23661 bp, 25 predicted proteins | sample 1539591 | NCBI WGS metagenome assembly ODAK01 (sample SAMEA3539303, study PRJEB22396) | soil metagenome | biome: tundra; feature: field; material: soil | place: USA | collected 2010-05 | depth 0.15 m | reverse complement strand
GTGCGCCCTCCGCTGTCCATCCTTGCCTGGATCGACGCTCGTCTGGGTGCCCCGAATCTGTGCCATGAAACTGACCCGAGAAACCGCCGCGACCGCGTCATACCTTCCAAATTTCCCGCTTCAATCGCACCAAGTGCGGTGCGGTGCGGTGAACCGTTGCGAGATAAGGAAAAATTCATAGTTCGTCACTCGAAGTACCCTTACACCACAACAACTTTACAATCGCTTTTTGCAAACGTGCTCTAGACAGCGACAGCCGCGGTGTGCATTGATCGGCAGGTGACACCAGCGCAACCACAACCTCCTCGGTCACGCGCCCCAAACCCGCGACCCGCACCAGCATCTCGACGGCGAGCCGCGCCCACCGAGTCACGCGCCTCGGTGCAGAGAACAACACCGCGCAACGCACCCATCGCGGGGTCGCCGAGCGACCCGGTGGACGGCTCGCCCGCGCCCCATCGTGGCCGCATCGAAGTGCCGGGGCGCTCCGCCAGCACCCGCGCGCCCCGGGGCGCTGGCCGCAGCGCCGAGGGCGCACCTGGACCTTGCTCAGTGGAGCCGGACAGGGTGCTGGCGCCCGACCTCACACCCGCCAACGCTGGCGTTCCCGTGACCTCGCGGATTACGTTCAACAGCGCCTTCGCCCGTGCGGTTCGGACTCGGGGCTTCACCCTGACCGAGCTAGCCCGCCGGGCACACACCTCGGTCGCGACCGCATCGAAGGCGGTGCACCAACGCCAGGTCAACATGACGACCGGGCTGCGCCTCGCGCGGGCGGTGAGCGCCAGTCCGATCGTCCCGGAACTCGAGGAGTGGACGTGATCGCCCGACTGATCCGTGCTGCTGCTCGCCGTGCGCTGCGGCTCGACGACTCCACGTGATTCGCGCACCTCGGGCTTCGCTCCCGCTGCGGGACGACGAGCGTCGGCCCAGCACACCGGTGGTCAGGCGAGAGCGAGTGCAGGCGGCGTGGCGAGATCGGCGCATCGAGCGCTGCTGACCACACCGCTCAGCGCACCTGACGGCGCGCCGGCGCGCCCATCCTGACGCGACGGATCAGCCCGCCCGCCAGCACGGAACCGCACCGTTCATGGGAGGCGACACGCCTCCCGTCGCACCCAACGGCGCCGACGACCTGAGCCGAGGGCGCCGACCCTCGACCGTAATCCTCAGCGCGGAAACGGCGCCCGGGACCGGCGCACAGTCCACGCGTCCAGGAGGTCGGCAGCCGAGTAGTGGACGTAGCGCGCCACCATCTCCAGGGTGGTGTGCCCGAGCACCCGTTGCAGGGTGATCGGGTCGACCCCGTCGGCAATGGCCCGCGACGCAAACGTGTGCCGGAACTTGTGGGCGTGGCAGTGGACGGCGGCGCCCTGGCCGACCCGGTCGAGGATCGATTTCACCGCCTCCCGATCGAGCGCGACCGACGCACCCCGCAAGCTGGTGAAGAGCCGCGGACTCCCCGCCCGGTGGTCCTTGGCGACATATGCCGTGAGCCGCTTGGAGAACTCGGGATCCAGCGGGACCAAGCGGTCCTTGCGCCCCTTGCCCTGCCGGACCCGGATGCAGACGCCACGACCGGGGAGCTCGACGATGTCGTCGAGCTCGACCATGACCACCTCGTTGAGGCGCAGCCCGGTGGCCAGGAGAAAGTCGATGAGAAAGCGGTCGCGGGGGTGGCGGGCAGCCGCGCGCAAGTGGCGGATTTCCTGGTCGGTATAGGTGGCCGGCTCAGTCTGGGCCCGGCGCGGGCCCTGGACATCGGCGGTCCGCTCGTCGACCGGATACCCCTGGCGCTGGCACCAGAGCAGAAAGGTCTTGAGGGTGCGGTGATACTGATGCACCGTGTTGGGCGAGAGCCCGGCGTCGAGGAGTTCGAGCTCGAGTCGGCGCAGCCGCTCGGCGCTGAAGTCGCCGAGCCCTTGGATCTGGTGATCCTCACGGAAGACGCCAATGCGGGGCCCGAGCAGCGCCGAGGTGTACACGCCCAGGGTGGCCGGAGTGTGATTGCGCCGCCGACAGTCGTCGAGGTAGTCGGCCACGGCGTCCTCCCAGATGTCCAGGGGCGGACGGGCGGCGGGCTCGGCGGTACTCATGGGCCGCTTGGGTCGAATTGGAGTCTGAGGCATAGACCCAATGCTACTTTTTGTGGGGGCAGGCCATTTTTCGCGACCCTTTAGCACCCTACCTTTTCATCCCACCGAATGAGAAATGCCTGGTGGTTTCGTGTCCGACAAAAGTCCTTGCACAGCAACGAATATTTCGTGGTGCTGGGTCGATGGTCGGGGCGACTGGACTCGAACCAGCGACCCCCTGCTCCCAAAGCAGGTGCGCTACCACTGCGCCACGCCCCGACGCTTTCTGATCTCAGCAAGCGGCGTTGCCTTGGGACAAAACGTCCTGGGTGAGAACGCGCCTCAGTGCCGCCGTTCTTGGCCGGAGATCAGGCCCGAAAGGTAGCACGCGTGAGACCCGAGGAAGGCTCGGGCGATGGCTCGCCCGTGTCGGAGAAGTTGTCGCCAGTCAGGATCCGAGAATGAAGACGGTGACACCCGCGACACAGGCCGAGAACGCCAGACCGACGGCGACGACCAAGAGTGTGCCACCCGTCCACGCCCCGTGGGGTCGGGACCGACGACTCCTCAGATAGCGTTCGCGCACGTGGAGGGCGTCCTCCCCCGATGGCGGCGATATCACGAGTCTCGCGTCATTAGCATCGGGTCAACCTAGCTCAGACGGCATAACACCCTCAGCAACAATCGGCCAGCGCCACCGAATCGTCACAGAGCAGGCCGTGTGGCAAATCGCCCCGGGCAGGCACACGTCAACCCCGGCCAGGGCACTGCATCACAGAGCGGGGGCTGCAATCGCTGCTTGATCGTGACCGGAACGTCCTAGTCCGCGGCTGCGCGCAACGCCACGCTGATCTCTGGACACCGGCGCGAGCCATGTCAGAAATCCAGTGGGGTGAGATGCAGTTTCGACGCCGCCAGCGTCAGGACAGGGATGAGGCCGTTTGGCGGCGTCGCCCCGCTCTCAGTCACACCCTTCGCGCCGGCATCATCATCGGCCCGATCGGGGCCTCGTTTCTGATCGCGACGTGGCTCAGCAATCTGCTCCCTCGGGCGAGCAGCCCGCTGACCGCCGTTCTCTGGATCGCGATCGTGGGCGGCAGTTCGCTGCTCACGCTCGTGGTGCTGGAGCGCGCGCGGCACGGCGCCTGCTTCCCCTGGCCGCTCTGCTCAACGTCTCGCTGTTGTTGCCAGACAAGGCGCCTGCCCGATTCGCCGTGGCACGGAAGACGGGAAGCCCGAGTCAGCTTCGAGCGCAACTCGAACGAGCTCGGGCCGCTGGACACCAGGACGATGCCGCGGGAATGCAGACGGTTATCGAGTTGGTGCTCGCGCTCAGCGTTCACGACAAGGCGACGCGTGGTCATTCCGAGCGCGTTCGGGTCTTCACCGACATGATCGCGGATGAGCTCAAGATCAACGAGAGCGACAAGGCGAGATTGCGCTGGGCGGCCCTCCTCCACGACATCGGCAAGCTCGAGATCTCGCCGACGCTGCTGAACAAACCAAGCCAGCCGACCGCCGAGGAGTGGAAGGTGATTCACCACCCCGAAGACGGGCGCGACTGATCGCTCCGCTGCTCGCCTGGCTCGGCGAATGGGGGCGGGCTGTCGCCGAACATCACGAACGCTGGGATGGCACCGGTTACCCGCATCAGCTCAAGGGCAACGAGATCTCGCGCGCCGCACGAATCGTGGCGGTCGCCGATGTCTACGAGGTAATGACCTCGCCCCGCCCATACAAGGCGACCATGAGCGTCGCTGCTGCACGCCAGGAGCTGACACGTGTCGCTGGAACGCAGTTGGACCCTGCCGTCGTCCGAGCCTTTCTCAACATCTCGATCGGCCGTCTAGGGCGCACGGTCGGTATCGGTGCATGGATCGGGCAGATTCCGAACATCGGCCGTCTGTGGTCGGCACTCGGTGGCATCGGCACCTGGGCAGGAACGGGGGCGCTGAGCGCCATCACGGCGACCGTGCTCACCGTCGGCGGATTCGGGCCGCCGGCGCCTGGGCCCGGGGGACTCGGTATCCCTGGCCAGCCGTTCAGCTCGCCGGGCTTCACCTTCTCGTCTCCCCCGCCCGCTGCCACCGGTCTGTCCACCGCCGCGGCGGGGATCGCACATCATCCGACCGCCGCTGCAACCCCACCGCCCGGGGCGACCTCGCGGGCCACCCGGAGGCCGACGCCGGCATCCACACCCAAGCCGACACCAACACCGCGGCAGTCGAACTGCCCGACATGCGTGAACACGTCGCCTTCCTGCCTTAGTCACTGCTCGAACCCCAGCCTGCCTCACTGCACAACGTACTGCCAGGGCGACAACAACCCTCAGTGCCTCGACTTCTGCTACGGAGCGAACAACCCACAGTGCGTCCACGATTGCGCCGGTCCGCACAATGTGAAGTGCCAGTTCAACTGCAGCTCCACGAGCGCCTTGGTCGCCGCACTGGCGCTTTGGGGGGCGCCGCCAATACCGCTCGCAGGCTCGGGACCCTCGAACATGGCGTGGCTGCAGGACCCGGCCCGGCCTGCGGAAGCGCGTCCAGGCGCTGCCGCGCTCCCCTAGCACCGGTACGCGTGCCCCGATCGATTCGCCGACCCATCAGCCGTCCCCCACGGCAGACTAACCGGCAGTGGACATCCTCGACGTCATCATCATCGTCTTCCTCATCACGTTCGCGGCCTCCGGCCTGCGCCGCGGATTGACGGGGGTGGCGCTGTCGCTCGCCGGGCTCCTGGTCGGCCTGTTCCTCGGGGCGGTGATCGCCCCGCCGATCGCCAGGGCGGTCACCCAGGACCGGACGACCCAGCCACTGGTGGCCATCGGCATCTTCGTCGGTGTCGCGCTCCTCGTCGAGGGCGTCGGCGCCGCGATCGGCTACCGCATCCGGCAACGGACGCAACACACAGTGCTCCTGGGCAAGGCCGACTCGGGTGTGGGCGCGGTGCTCGGTCTCCTGGCAGCGCTCGCCGCTGCCTGGTATCTCGGCCTGATGTTCTCGCAGAGCCCGTGGGTCACCCTCGACAACCAGATCAGCAACTCAGCGATCGAGCGCTCCCTCGACCGGTTCATGCCGAGGCCCCCCGGATTCCTGGCAGCCATCGGCAACCTCTTCCGCCCCGGCGAGTTCCCGAACCCCTTCTCCACCATCCTGAACATTCCAGCGGCGCCGGTGGCCATCCCCCCGCTGGTTGACACGGCAGGAATCCGGGAGGCGACGAGCGTGACCTCCAAGGTCATCGCCGCGGGCTGTGGCGGCGGCGCCGAGGCGGGATCGTCATGGCCGCTCGCGCCCGGGTACTTCGTGACCAACGCACACGTTGTCGCCGGCTCGAACAGCGTTGAGATCGACACGCCGAACAGCGGCCGCCACGCTGCCCGTGTGGTGCTCTTCGATCCCGATACCGATCTCGCGATCCTCTACTCCCCAGGAGTGTCGCTGACGCCGCTCGTGGTGGTTGACAGCAACCCGGTCCGGGGCACCGGTGGCGCGGTCATTGGATACCCCGGCGGAGGCTCCGAGCAGGTCGTCCCAGCGGCGGTCAGCGGGACCGAGTCGGCAACCGGGTACAACATCTACGGCGACACACTCGTGACCCGCAAGATCGAGGTGCTCTCAGCGCAGGTCATCCCGGGCAACTCGGGCGGTCCCATCGTCAACGTCGATGGCCAGATCATCGGCGTGGTCTTCGCGGCAAGCACGACCGAGTCGAACGTGGGATATGCGCTCACCATGCCCCAGGTCTTTCCCGACCTTCAGGCCGGCGAACATCGGACCGCCGCGGTTTCCACGCAGGCGTGTACCGGATGAGCCGGGTCCGGCTCAGGCGTGCACGATGACGGTCGTGCCGATCGGGCTCCACGCATAGAGCCACGCCATGGTCGGTGTGGGCATGTGCACGCACCCATGGCTCGCATCGACGCCGTTCTGACTTCCCGGCCCGAATGCGGAGGAGGGCTCCCAGGGAGCGTCGTGAATGAAGAATCCGCCACGCAGGAACTCCATCGCGTACTGAGCGTTCTCGGGTGAGTAGTAGTAGGGGGACGACTGCGGCCACGGCGAGATCATCGTGATCGGTGAGTATTTCGCGTAGATGCGGAACGTGCCGGTCGGCGTTCGGAGGCCGGGACGGCCCGTGGTGACCAGCGACTGCCCGGCGATGCACCCGTCCGCATAGAAGATCGCCGATTGCGTCGTGACGTCGATATCGATCACCTTGCCGTTGGGGACCGCGTGGCCGCAGCCCACCGCAGTCAGCGCCGCGTTCACGGAGTTCTCGAGCGACGCGATCTCCCCCGACACGGAGTCGAGATGCGCCGCCGTCCCACCTGCGTGAAACTGCGCGGACAGCGATGCGTACTGACCGGCGAACCCACTCGCGTTCGCCGCGTTGTGCGTGCCGGCGAGCTGTACTCGCGCGTCGAGGGCGCGCAGCTCGGTCGCGACCCGGCCGTCGAGGCTGATCAGCGCGTTGAGTGACACGAGGTCGGCCTCGAGTGCCTTGATCGCATGCACGGTCGCCGCAGCGTCGCTGCCACTCGCCGTGAGGGTTGTGATCAGCGACGGCACCGCGCCGGTGTCGAGGTTATTGCCATGTGCGACTGCAACCGTGTGCTCGGCGGCCGCCACCAGCGCGGCGACGCCGCCATAGTCCCCGGTTGCAACCGTCACCTCATCCAGGGTCGCCGACCGGCGCGCCACAGCCACCTCGCTCGTCCACGCGACCGCCAGGGCATTGATCGCGGCGGGTGTCTTTGCGGCGGCGAGTTGCGCGTTCCACGTGGCCGCTGCCTTCGCAGCGCCGGCCGGCACGTACGCCCCGAACTCCAACTCCATCTGGCTCCACGCCGACATCGCGCTCTCCGCGCGCGCTCGCGCCACCGCCATCGCGGAGGTCCACACCCCTGCTGTCTGCCGGTGCATCGTGGCAAGGAACGCGCTCCCGTCATCGAGCCACCAGAGCGGCGAAAACGCCGATGCCTGCATGTACTTCGACGTCTCGAGCTCATGGTGCAGCGGCGCGACACTGACCTCCGGCACGCCGTCGCGGACGTTCTGACTCCATGACCGCTCGAGGGCCACCGCGTCGTGGTGGAACGACGACGAACGCCCCATCGCCCGCACTGTCACGGCGCCCCCCGCGCCGATCAGTGCGAGCGAAACGACGGCTGTGGTTATCGGTAGCAGTCGTCGCATCGCTGCGCCAAGGCTACCTGAGAATCAACTCGAGAGGAACCCGTTCTGCACGAGCCAGGTGTGCGCGACACTGGGAACCGTCTGACCCTGGATCTCGACCATCGCGTTGAGCTGGAGCATGACCGGCGTGGTCAGCTTGGCTGCGACTGGGGTCATCCAGGCACCGATCGACGGGTACTTCTGGAGCACGCTCGAGCGGACCACGAGTCCCGCGTTGTCCGGCGGGAAGAGGTTCTTGTCGTCGGTCAGCGTCACCTCGTTGTTCGCCTCGATGGCGGAGTCCGTGGTGTACACCTCGCCGGCATCGCACTGACCGCTGGCGATCGCCTTCTCGGCGGTGGTGCCGATCTGCGTGTAGTGGAAGCTCGAGGCGGCGGGCCACCCGTACTGGCTGACGAGCCCGGGGAGCCCGTCGGGGCGGGTGAGGAACTCGGACTGGATGCACACGTGGGTGTTCGGGTGCGCGGTCAGATACGTGCCGAACGCCGCCAGCGAGGCGCCGAACGTCGAGGTCTGGCTCGACTTGATGGCGATGCCGTTGGTGTCGTCGAATTGCGTGGGCGCGACCCAGCAGAGGTTGTTCGCCTCATCCTTCTGCTGCACGTAGGTAAATGCCGCAGCGAGCGCGGTCGGGAAGCCCGTGAGCCCGAGGTAGTCGCCGAGCTCGGTCCCGGTGTACTGCCAGTACATGTCAATCGTGCCGTCGCTGAGCGCGGTGCCGATCGCCTTGTCCGCGGCGCTGAAGGTGTTGGTGATCGTGAAGCCGTGCGCGCCGAGCACGTCAACAGTCATCTGGGCCATCAGTTGCTCCTCGGCGAAGGACTTGCTCCCGATTGAGAGGGTCACGCCATGCCCACTGGTCTGGGTGCCGGTGGGGCACGTCGCCGTCGTGCCGGGGCTGGTCGACGGGTTGCCGCCGCCGGAGTTTCCACCCCCGCATGCAGCAAGGGTCCCGGGTATCGCGATAGCGATGACCGCGAGTAGCTTGCGACTCATGGATGTGTTCCTCCACATGTTCAACGGCTGACCTGTCTTGGGACTGCGATGCGCTCAATCATTGAGAGCCCCCAGTCTGCGAGCAAAGCAAGCGATGCCACCATCACGGCTCCGACGAAAACCATCCGATCACTGTTGTTGATGCCTGCGGCGATCACGTCCCCGAGGCCGCCACCTCCAATGAAGTTTCCGAGTGTAGCGGTTCCGATGATTAGGACGAGTGCCGTACGCAGCCCCGCGAAGACCAACGGCGATGCCAGGGGCAATTGCACTCGCGCCAAAGCCTGCCATCGCGTCATCCCCATCCCTCGCGCCGCATCGACCGCCGCCGGGTCGACTCCCTGAATACCGGCAACGGTGTTGCGCAGCACCGGCAGGAGTCCATACACGACCAGGGCGATGACGGTGGGTGTCACGCCGAGACCGAGGAACGCGAAGAGGAGCACGAGGAGTCCGATGCCGGGAATCGCCTGCCCGAGATTCGCGAGGAGGAACACGGGAACGCGCACGGCCCGGCCCGCCTGGGCAATCACCACGCCCAGCGGCACGCCAATCGCTGCCACGAGACCGAACGAGACCCCAGAGAGGAACACGTGCTGAATCGTCTCGCTCATGAGATTCGGCGCATTGAGAATCTGAGAGTCGAATTCCTTGCCGACCAGGGTCTGATAGACACCGATCGACACGACGATCCCGATCGCGACCCAGATGGGCACCGCGAACAGGCGGAGGCGCCGCATCCACCAGGGCGTGAGGCTCATCTAGCGGGCCCGCATCGACGCTGCACGGATGACATCGGCATCGATGAGACCGAGCGTCTGATTGCCGCTGACCACGCGAACCCGGCCGTCGGCGGAGCGGAGCACCGCGTCCAGCGCATCGCGTAGCGTGCCGCCGGCGTCAACGCTCGCATCCGGCGCGGCGCCGTTCACCGCTGGAAGTGCCACGTCGCTGATGGGGATGAGGGCCAGGCGGCGGACGAGCGGCCCCTCGCCGAGGAACCCGGTGACGAACTCGGATTGGGGGTGGGCAAGCAGCTCCTCGGGCGTGGCGAACTGCTCCAACTTGCCACCCCTCGAGAGCAGGGCGACCCGGTCGCCGAGCTTGACCGCTTCGTCGATGTCATGGGTGACGAACACAATCGTCTTGCGGACGACGCTCTGGAGCCGGAGGAGCTCGTTCTGGAGCCGCTCCCTGGCGATCGGGTCGATGGCGCCGAAGGGCTCATCCATGAGCAGGATGTTGGGATCGGCACCGAGAGCGCGGGCAACCCCGACTCGCTGGCGCTCACCGCCGCTCAGCTCGGCCGGCAGCCGGCGCGCGTACTCGGCGGCCGGGAGCGCGATGAGGTCGAGCAACTCCTCCACGCGAGCCGCGGTCCGCTGCTTGGTCCATCCGAGGAGCCGCGGCACGGTGGCGATGTTCTCGGCGACCGTCTGATGCGGGAACAGACCCACCTGCTGGATCACGTAGCCGATCGATCGGCGCAGATCGTTGACGTCGTAGGTTCGGGTGTCGCGGTCGTCGATGCTGATCGTGCCTTCGGTCGGCTCCACGAGCCGGTTGATCATCTTCAGGGACGTCGTCTTGCCGCAGCCGGACGGTCCCACCAGGATCACCGTCTCGCCCGACTTGATCTCGAGCGACAGGTGGTCGACGGCGACCGAGTTCGCGTACCGCTTGACGACGCTGTCGAAGGTGATCATGTCGCCGCCACCGAGACGCGGCCGCGGGAGAGCGCTCGCTGGATGCCGGCCAGGATCAGGTCGGCGAGGATGCCGATGGCGGCGACAGGAAGGATGCCGGCGAGCACCGCATCGAGAGTGCCAGTGGTCCTGCCGATCGCCGAGAGGATGGTCTGTCCCAGGTCGTCGACCCCGACCGTCGCACCGACGGTGGCGATCGCGACGATCATCACCGTGGCCTGGCGGATGCCCCCGAGCACCACCGGAACGGCGAGTGGCAGCTCAACCTTCCACAGCACCTGGCGCGGGCTCATGCCCATACCCCGGGCGGACTCCACCACCGCCCGGTCGACGGCTTTGATGCCGGCTCGCGTGTTCCGCGTCACCGGGAGCAGGCCGTAGAGGACGAGCCCCACGATCACCGGCGGGTTGGCCAGTCCGAACCAGATCGAGAGGAGGCCGAAGAGCGCGAAGCTCGGGACCGTCAGGATCGTGCTCGTGACGGCCATGATGATCGTGGACAGGGGCTCGGACCGCGCCGCCGCGATGCCGAGCCCCAGCCCGATGACGCTCGTGATCGCGATGCACTCGGCGACGATCTCGAGATGCGTGGCGATCTGGGGGCCGATCTGGTCCCAGTTCTCGGAGATGTACTGAAAGACGCTCACTTTTGTGAGGCGTCAGTATCCATAACCTCCAGGTGTATTGGTCGGCTTCGCGGTCGGCGTCGAGCTTGAACTGGTGGTGGCACCGGTCGCGGATGCGGTCGTCCCCGGCATCGCCGCGAACCACTTGCCGCCGACGCCGTTGCCGCCCGTCTGGCCGGGCGCCGTGTCGCTCCCGAAGGTGTGCAGCGGCCAGCCGTTGTAGGTGACCTCGGTCGCGGCCGCGCCGTTGACCATGATCGACACCGTGGCGAGTGTCCCCGTGACGCCCGCTGCCGCCGTGGGTGCCCCGGTCACCACCACGGCCGGCCAGGCGCTCAGGCAGCCGCCCGTGCAGGCCCCGATCGTCGAGTTCTTCTCAGGCAGGAAGTAGTAGAGGGTGAAGCCCTTGGAGTCGGCCAGCACCGTCCCGAGCGAGGTGGTCGCCGTGGAGATGGTCGAGCCGGTCGCTGCCGCCGGGCCGCTGCTGGTCGCCGGCGCCGAGCTGTTCGTTGCGGCCGCGCCGCAGGCGGCGAGCATGGCCGCCCCCGCCAAGGTCAGGACAATTCGTTGCATCAAGAGAACCTCCGCTGTGGGTCGATGCAAATGAGTACGCCCCGGCGTTACGTCGCCGCCCCCCGGAGGTATTCTCGACACATGTGCCGAAGTATCAAGACGCTCCGTGGTGCTGAACCGCCAGCAGGCGACGACGACGCGCACGCGGCCGCGCTGCAGTTCGTACGCAAGATCAGCGGCTACAGGGCGCCGTCGAAGGCGAATCAAGCGGCCTTCGACGCTGCAGTGCAGCAGGTTGCCACGGCAACCACCCGCCTCCTCGAAGGTCTGCAGCAGCCCGCCTGAAGGTCCGACCCTCCGACAGCGGATAATTCGCCGATGCGATCAAGCCGGATGCACTATGCCGACTCGCTCGCACCCATGGTGATGCTGCCGTTGACGGTGCCGCCGTCGTCCACTCGGAGTCTCACGGCACGCACGTCGCCCAGAACGACGCCACTCCCCGCGACCATGAGCCGCGCGTGTGCGACGACGTTGCCGGTCACGTTGCCACGAACGGTGACGTTGCGTCCGTCGATCCGCGCGCGCACCGTGGCCGAAGCCTCGACGTCGACGTCGCCGGACGCGGTGATCTCACCCTCAGCCGTCCCCTCGATGTGGAGATCGCCTTCGATGGTGAGCGAACCGTTGAGTACGTCGCGCGGCCCGAGGGTAACTCCCTTGGCGCCAGCAGCGCCGTTTCGGTGACCCCCGCGCGGAATGGACGCCTCCTCGACTTCAGTGATGCTATCCATGGATGTGTCCTCTCCTTCTCGTCCGCTGCTCGGCACATATCGTACTGATCTCGAGGCTCCTCCGCGGGGCGAATCCTCCGGCGACTCGGTGACGGTTACGGGCACGCCAGACACGTTTCGGCGACTGCAACTCGACTTCTACCGCGACGCTGCGCAGCGATACGACTCGTGGGCGGGGGGCGCAAACGTTCGTGCCGCCGAGCGACTCGCGGCCTTTGCCGACGTCCAGACGCACGAGCGAGTGATTGACATCGGCTGCGGCACGGGCTTGATCAGCAGGTCGCTGGGCCTTGGAGGCTCCGAGCTGCGCCACATGGCCGTGGATCTCTCACCTGACATGGTCACGTACGCGCGCGAGCAGGCGAGTGGAGACCGCGGCGTCGACTATTCGGTGATGGACGCGCATCGTCTCGTCTTCAACGACAGCCTCTTCGATATTGCGATCCTCGGACAGTCGCTCGCCTACCTCGAGGATCCGTGGCAGGCCTTTTCAGAAATCCGGCGCGTGCTCCGGCCGAATGGTCGGATCGCGGTGTCCTGCCGTTGCAGGAGCCTCTCGACACCTGCACAGGGCGTCTTCTTCGAACGACTCGAGCGTCTCGCCATCCGGCGTGCACGAACGCCGGCACATCACGCGCTCTTCGGTGAGCCCTGGGTGCTGACCAACATGCTCGAAATGGCCGGCTTCGCCGACATCCGCGTGACCCAATTGCTCGTCGGTGTGCGCGCCGCCGACGTGCACGAGTGGACCGAGATGATGGAGTGGTCTGGACCTTGGCCGCACGCCATGATCGGGCTCCTGAGTCCCGGCGCTCGCGCCACCTTCGAGGAGGAGCTGGACCGGACCATGCACCGCCTGGGCGAAGGTGATTACGCGTTTCACGGCGCATTCACCCTCGCTACCGGGCGGCTTCGCGACCAGTCCCCGGCTCAGCCCTCTTCTGAGTCCGCACCTGAGGAGACGCCGGACGTCTCCGCGGTACGCTCGTCGCTGTGCGCATCGGACTCGGAGCCTGCGTTCTCTTCGCCATAGGCTCCGTGCTCACCCTCGCCTCCGACCGGTGAGCCGGTCACGTCAACCACTGTCTCGTCGTCGTGCTCTTCCATGCGTCGGGCGGGCGGCGCATCGCCCGTCGGGCTCATCGTGATCGTCGCGTTTACCGTGGCGCCCTCGTCGATACGAAGGCGTCCTGCGCGCAACTCGCCGGCGAAGGAGCCGCTCTCGGTGAGTGCCGCGAGCTCGTGCGCCACGATGGTGCCTTCGACCGCGCCGCTGACGACAATGTCGCGCGCTGCGATCTGCGCGCGCGCTGTGCCGGAAGCATGCACATTCACCTCACCGGTGGCGGAAACCTCGCCATCAAGGGTGCCCTCGATCCGAACATCGCCTGCAACGTTCAGGGTTCCCACCAGGGAGTCGCGCGGGCCCAGGACCACAACGCTCACGGCGTCCGGCGTCGAGGGGGTCGCTGCACCACGACGCCCACGAGCTCGGCTCGATGTCGATGTTCCGGTGTCGCTCGTGTCCATGGCGGCTCCTTCGCTACGGCTCGGCGGACTGCGGTGGGCGGATATCGTACGAGTCCGTCCGCTTCGCGAGTCAGGCGTCGAGGTTACAAAGTGGGAAACGTCTGAATTGGACGTTCAGGCCACGAGATCGCTGGTGCAATCGCCGGCCCCGGTGACCCCTGCCAGGCCCATCGCGTGCGCGAGCTCGTCCCGGTAGCAGCCGAGGACTCGTTCCACGCCGGCCGATCCCGCGGCGGTGAGACCCCAGAGCAACGGCCGGCCGATCATCGTTGCGGTGGCCCCGAGCGCGAGCGCCACGAGGACGTCGGTGCCACTCACGATGCCGCCGTCCACGAGGATTGGGGCGCGTCCGCCGATGGCTTTGGCGATCTCGGGAAGGGCCACGGCGCTGGCGACGGCGCGGTCGAGCTGACGCCCCCCGTGGTTGGAGACCACCACCCCCGCCGCGCCGGCTTCGAGGCACGCAACCGCATCGTCGGCGCGGAGGACCCCCTTCACCAGAACCGGCAGCCCGGCGATGTCCCGCAGCCACGCGATCGTCTCGAGCCGGATCGACGCGTCCTGGTCGATGGCCGCCGTGACCTCCTCGAACGCGGCCCCGGGCGCGAGGTGAGTGCCGAAGTTCACCAGGTGCTGCTCGAAGCTCACGGGGGCGAAGTGGCCGCCACGCTTGAACCCGATGTATGGCGTGTCGACGGTGAGCATCAGCGCCGTGGCCCCCAACCCGGCAGCGCGACGGACGAGCGCGGCGGTGAGGGTTCGATCCTTCACCACGTACACCTGGTACCACCACGGACCGTGCAGTTCGGCCGCGATCTCCTCGAGCGCTCGGGTCGCCCGAGTTGTCACCACCATCAGCCCGCCCGCCGCGCTGACACCGCGCGCCATCTCCACCTCGCCGTCAGGATGCGCAACCTGCTGATACGCCGTCGGCGCCACGACGAGCGGCATCGCAAGGCGCGTCCCGATGACGTCAGTCGAGAGGTCGGGAGCCGCGCCACCACGAAAGATGCGCGGGCGGAGCCGGTAGCGCCGCCAGGCGGCTCGCGATTCCTCGAGGCTGAGCTGCTCACCCGCCCCGGCGGCGATGTAGTCGAACGCCGCCGGCGTGAGTTTCGCTCGAGCTGTCATCTCGTACTCGACGAGGACGTCGGACACGGTCTCCTGCACATGCGGATTGTCGTTCAGACGGGGCGCGGCCCGACAGCTCTCCACCCCCTGGGCTGGAGGGCGCGGGAACCCCGACGCTACTGGGAGCCGGCTGCGGCGAGGGTGACCGTGGCCTGATGTTGGTGGCCGGACGGGTCGAGCCACATGACCACCACCGTTTGCCCAGGTCGCTCGCCTTGAAGGATCTGCACGAGCGACGCCTTGGACACCACCGACACGCCTCCCAGCGCGGTGATCACGTCTCCGGCGGAGAGCCCGGTGGTCGCCGCGGGACTCCCGCTCGCGACAGCTGTGGTGCACGGAGGTGCCCCGGTGATCAACAGTGCTCCGAGCGGTGCGGTGCTGTCCTGGACGCAGACCCCCAGGCGAGCGCCGGCGGGCAGCGTCGAGGGGTGTGCGATCAATTGGTGCGCGTAGTTGAGGGCGGTGTCGATCGGGATCGCGAACGCCTGGACCGCACCCGGCTCCGGTCCCCTGCGCGCACCGCTTGCCGCTGTATCCATGCCGACCACCTGACCGTTGCCGTTGACCAGGGGGCCGCCCGAGTCGCCAGGCTGGATCGGAGCATTGGTCTGAATCATCCCGCTGAGATTCTCGAAGCTCTGACCGGTCTCGTCCGACGCGGTGATGGACTGCTCGAGCGCTGTCACCGTCCCCGTGGCGACCGCCGGCGCACCATTGCGCCCCTGGGCGTTGCCGAGCGCAGTGACCTGGTCTCCGACCTGGACGGTCGATGAGTCGCCAATCGGCGCTGTCGACAGTCCATTGACTCCCTGGAGCTGGAGCACCGCGACGTCGTGGGTGACGTCCTCGCCGATGGGGATGGCGCTGTAGCGGACGCCTGTCGCCGTGAGCCGGACGGTGATCCCCTGCTGGCCCTGGATCACGTGATTGTTCGTGAGCACGACTCCGGATGCGGTGAGCACGATGCCGGTTCCGGCAGCGGCTGCGCCGCCGCCGAGGGAGGTGTCGATGTCAACCACCGCTGCGGCGACCCCCGCGGTGCTCCCCGAGCCGCCGAGGCCGCGGGTGGCGATGACCGCCGTCGCGGCCGCGCTCGCGGCGAACACGAAGATGACGGCAACTGCACCGAGCAGGAGGAGTCGCGACGTCCGCCTTGGCGGCGGTGGCGGCTCGTAGGTGTAGTACTGCTGCGGCCACCATCCAGGCGCCGGTGGCGCGGATGTCCACCCCGTACTGCTCCACGGGTCGTACGAACGCGCTCCCCCTGGCCACGCCGGCGGACCGGCGGGGACCTCCTCCTCGCTCATGCTCACCCTATTGTCGCGACTTTCGGCTGTCGAGTGCATGACCGGAGACCTCCCGCGTTCCGCGCCGTCGAGGCGCGGACGCGGGTGCCCCCTTTCTGTGTCCTCATCGAACCGGGCGAACCCGATTCGGCGTGACTACATGACGTTGAAAGTTTCCGCGACCTCGACGGTTGCGCCGCCTCCGAGGACCGGGCATCCCTTGGCCGCTGCGACCGCCGCATCGAGATTGTCGGCCTCGATCAGGCTGTAGCCGGTGGCCGGGTTTGCGCCACCTCCGTCCGAAACCGCGCCGTCGCTGGCGATGGTCTTGGTCTGCCCGACGGGATTCCCGCCGTCGGCGAGGGCCGGGCCGAGATTCTGGAACCACGTTCCCCACGCCGCCATCACCTTCGCCTGTGCTTCCTCGCCTTCCGGCATGCCGCCACCGTGATAGACGAGCAGATATTTCGCCATGTCGTGCCTCCTTGGCTGGTCAGTTGCTGTTCGCGCCGAGGGCGCGGATGACGGGTGGTTCGAGGCGCGTCTCGAGGAGCGCGCGTTCCGAAGGGTTGTCCGTGAGCTCGATGGCGCGGCGATCGGCATCCGCAGCCTCATCGAGCCTGCCGAAACGACGGAGCAATTCCGCTCGTGTCGCCCAGTACAGGTGGTACCCGTCGAGTTCGGCCCGCAGCGCGTCGAGCTCTTCCATGGCGGGCACCGGCCCGGCCACGTGCTCGAGCGCGATCGCCCGGTTCAGGCGCACTACGGGTCCCGGATTGAGCCGCACGAGCGCTCCGTAGAGCGCGAGGATCTGCGGCCAATCAGTGTCCTCGAACGTGGGCGCTTCCGCGTGACAGGCGGCGATCGCTGCCTGCAGCCAATACGAGCCCGGGCGGCCGAGCCGCCTGGCCTGCTCGAGTAGCGCGCCGGCCTCGGCGATCACCGAGTGGTCCCAATGGGCCCTGTCCTGATCGCGGAGCAGGACGAGTGCGCCGTCCGCGCCGAAGCGCGTCGCCCGGCGAGATTCGTGGAGTCGCATCAATGCGAGCAGGGCGAGTACTTCGGGCTCATCGGGGAGCATTCGAGCGACGAGCCCGCACAGCCAGAGCGCGTCGGAACAAAGGTCGCGGCTCGTGGACATCTCCGGTCCACTCCCCAGGTATCCCTCGTTGAAGACGATGTAGAGGGAGGCCAGCACCTCGGCCAGCCGGTCGGGAAGCTCATCAGCGTCGGGAACGCGGTACGGAATGTGGGCGTCGACGATCTTCCGCTTGGCGCGCACGATGCGCTGGGCCATGGTCGCCTCGGAAACGAGGAACGCGTGGGCGATCTGACTCGTGGTCATGCCCATGACCGCTCGAAGCGTCAGCGCCACCTGGGCATCACGAGCCAGCGCAGGGTGGCAGCATGTGAAGATCAAGCGGAGTCGATCGTCGGGATCGGAGCGCACGTCCGGCGCCCAGCCGTCGGTCAGCAACTGCAGTTTCGCCCGGTAGGTCGAATCGCGACGGAGGCGATCGATCGCGCGCCGCCTGGCGGTCTGGAGCAGCCACGCGGCGGGCCGCTCGGGGACACCGTCGACCGGCCAGCGCTGCAGAGCCACGACCACCGCGTCCTGCACCAGATCCTCCGCCAGGTCGAAGTCACCGGTGATGCGCACCAGCGAGCCGCAGATGAGACCGACCTCCGCCCGAAACACGGCGTTCATCGCCTCTGCGGTCGGGTCCGTCATCATCGCCGCGCAAGCCTCGCCCGTCTCAGCCGACCGGATGATGGGGCATGTCGTCGTGGTTCACCACCGGGCGGATCTCGACGGCCTGGTCTTTCGGCGGCCACTTCTTGGCAATGGCGATCGCCTCGTCCAGATCCGCCACGTCGATCGTGACGAACCCGGCGACGTTCTCCTTGCTTTCCATGAACGGTCCGTCGGTGACCAGCGGCCTGCCTTCCTGAAAGCGGATCGTGGTCGCGGTGTTCGAGGGCTGCAGCTCCTCGCCGCCGCGGAGCTTGCCGTCACGCCCGATCTCCGAGAACCACTCGTCGATCGCGGCATAATGGGCGCGCTGGGCCACCTCGTCGAGGTCCGCCTCCTCGTTCTTGATGAACAGCAGCATGTATTTCACTGATTGCGCTCCTTGGCGTCCGGATGAGTCGTCCCAATCATGACGACGAACGGCGAAGGCTCAAATCGACAGCTCGTCGCGAGCTGGTCCGCAGCGACCGTGTCAGGCTGTCGCCCAGTGGCCGGATGGACCATCGTTGGAAAGGCGCGGCTCGACGGCGGCGATCGGAGGAACGTCGATCGGCTGCGGCGGGCGTGCGAGGCGGCCGCGCGCCTCGACCTGAAGATCGAGCTCGACGAGGCCGACCACCTCGATCGCCCGATTCACTTGCTTGCGCTGGCGGGCGACGAGGTGATCGGGTACGCAGGGATCACCACCGACGACGAAGCCGAGGCGTGCGGCATGGTGCACCCCTCGTGGCGGCGTCGGGGGGCGGGGACGGCGCTGCTCGAGGGGCTGCGTGCCGCTGCGAGAAGCCTTGGACACGAAAGCATCCTGCTCATCTGCGAAGACGCGTGGCCGGCAGGGCTGGCGTGGTTTCGGCGCCTCGGCGCCACCCACGAGGCCTCCGAGCGTCGCATGGTGGTGCGGCCTGCCAAGCGACCCATGCCCGGCGCGCCGGCGACGCCCGTGGAGCTGCGCCCGGCTTCGGATGCAGACCACGCCGCCGTCGTCGCGGTGCTCGGCGAGGACTACAGCGATGGTCCCGGTGAGTTTCGCCTCGTCGGAGTCGAGGGAGAGACGGTGATCGGGACCGTCCGCCTCACCGAGACCACGCAGCGAACGATGATCTATGGGTTCGTCATCGACGAGCCACGCCGGGGCGAGCGGCTCGGGACACGGATGCTCGGCGCGGTGTTCGACCGGCTCCGGACCGACGGCGTGCGTGAGGTCGGCCTCGAGGTGAATCCCGACAACACGCCCGCGGTCCGATTGTACGAGCGCTTCGGATTCGAGACGGTGACCACGTATAGGTATATGCGCCTTGCGATCACGCCACCAGAACACCCGGATCAGGATCGGGCTCCGGTGCGCCGTGGAGGAGCTCGGTGATCCGCGGTTTGAAGACCAGCTGGGCAATCAGTGTCGGTACCAGCGCGGTGAGCACCACGACGGTCACGAGAATCGAGTACTGCGAGCGCGTGATGTACCCGTTGGTGTAGCCGAAGAGCGCGGCGATGGTGCCGAAGGTCAGTCCGGTCGACATCATCATCGTCGTGTACCAGGCTTCACGAACGCGAATCCGAAACGGTCGCGTCGCCGGAAAGACGCCGATCACCTTGGCGCCGACCTTGACGCCGAAGAGGACGAGAATGGTGACGCTCCCCGCAATCACCGCCGGGAGTGCGATCAGGGTTCCGGCACGCAGGAAGAAGAAGGGCGTCAGGAACGTGAACGCGACGCCGCGGACGCGCCCGACCATCTTGGGATCGGCATGGAAGATGCCCGCTGCACCGAGTCCGAGCAGATACGCGGGCAGCACGGCCTCGGATTTCGCCGCGGTCGCGAGCGCCCCAAGTCCGAAGAGCAGCAGGAAGACGTATTTCACCTCGGGCTCACTGATCGGGTGACCGATGTGACGGATCACGAAACGCAACGACCGCGGCAGGAACACCATCACGATCGCCGTCGCGATCCCGAAGGCGATCAGAACGCTGTTGAAGTTGGCGAACACCACCCCCAGGGCGAGCACGGTGCCGAGATCACAGACGAAGCACGCGCACAGAATCAGTTTCCCGAGGTCAGTCTTGTTGAGTCCCGTCTCCAGCATCACCGCGTAGACGACCGCGACCGAGGTTGTCGAGAGTGCAATCCCGGCGATCTCGCTGCCGTGGACCGGCCAGCGCAGCACCAGCAGGGCGAACGCCCACGCCGCCAGACACGGCGCGATGAATCCGACACCCCCGATCACCAGACTTGGTTTCAAGAAGCGTCGGAACGAAGGGGGATCGATCTCCGCACCGGCGAGGAATGTCAGCAGCACCGAACCGAAGCCCGCGAGGAAGTCGATCCACTGATTGGACGACATGCCGAAGACGTTGCCGCCGAGGACGCCGAGCAGGATCTCCACGAGCGCGACCGACAGCCCGATACGCACCGAGATGACACTCGCCACAAACGCGAGCGCAATCCAGAGCGTGGCGATGCCATAGGTGTTGTTGAGAGCGTCGAGCACACCGATATGCAAAGGGCAGCAACTCACGGGAGGTCCTCCTACCAGCGATTCTGGTAGGGCCCATCAGGCCGGGTGGCCGAGGACGGTGAGACCCATCACCGATGCCGCGATGTCGACGCGGCTGTTTAAGAATACCAGCGATCGCGCCGTCGGTCCAGCGCAACGATGACGCCGAACGGCCTCAGCGTGTCGGTTTGGGTCACTGCTATCGAAGTGGTGGTGGCGCAGGCGGCGGCGCCGCTAGCGGCAATTTACCCGGCCCGAGATACCGATCCCACAAGCCGTTGAGGTGGTCCTGGTAGTACAGCGAGTAGAGACCAAAGACGAATCCCAGCACCAGGCCGACCACCGGCTCCGCCCGGTTCGGGCTTCCCGACGCCGCCTCCATGCGCGCGATCCGCACCCCCGTCCGGTAGATGCACACGAATGGCGGGACGATCAGGAGGGCGCCGGGGAAGAAGGCGAGCACGGACAGCCCAGGCCTGATGGACTCGTCGCCGAGGAACCGTCGCGCCTCGTCGTTGACCTTGTAGATCCAGATGTACGAATAGATGCCGAGCGTGATGAACGGCAACCCGAGCCAGACCGCGACGACATTCCGCTTCTTGTACGTCTGGTTGCCGACAACCACGATCTGCGCCATCACCGACCTCCGCAGACTGCACGCACCATGTCAGTGGCTGCCGATGGTCAAAACGACCTTGCCCGTCACGTTTCGTGCCATGAGGTCACGGGCCAGCTCGCCGCCTCTGGTCCAGTCCGCCTCGACGTCGATGTGCGGCACCAGGAGACCCGCGGCGATGAGACCGCAGAGTGTGGCCAGATCCGACGCAGCGCTCTGCGTGAAGCGCAGCTCATCGAAGAGCAACATCGCGCGCAGAGTCGCACCGACGTGTGCGCCGAACCAACGCGGTCCGAGCGCGGCCGGGTCCATGAGCGTCGACGCGTAGGAGACGACGATTCCGTGCGGTGCGACGACGTCGACACACCGGGTGAGCACCTCGCCCCCGACACCGTCGAGCACATGGTGAAACGGACCCTGCGCATCCCGGATGTCGCGAAGCACGTGATGACACGCGGCTGCAGCGGCGGTGTTGGCTTCAGGGGTGCGGAGCAACCCGGTGACCGTCATCTGCGCCGCGCGGGCAAGCTGGACGGCGAGGTGTCCGACGCCGCCGGACGCGCCGGTAATCAGCACGCTCCTGCCGACCGGGAAACCCCCGAGCGCCAGCGCCCGGAATGCGGTCATCCCGGCCACCGGCATGCACGCGGCCTGAGCGGGCGTGACGCCGCTCGGCACCGCTGCCAGGTAGTCGACCGGCACTGCCGCCAGTTCCGACCAGGCGCCATTGTTGACGAGGCCCACCACCGTCGTGCCGGCTGGCGGGCCGCTTCCGTTCTGGGCCGGCTGCTCGATGACCCCGACCACGTCCCACCCAACCTGGTCGCCCGCCGGAGCGTTCCGGGCGCGCAACACCTCGCCCCGGTTGAGGCTGGTCGCCTGGACGCGCACGAGCGCCTCCGAGGCGGCCGGCTCGGGGTCTGGGACGTCGGTCAGACGGAGCAGGTCGTCGTCGCCGGTCGTGGTCAGGGCACGCATCTTCGGGATCTCCAGGTCTGTTCACGCCGATGAAGGGGCTAGGCTGCGATGGTGCGCTTCGAGACGCCGCCGACGCAGCAGTGACAGGACGAGACATGCCCGCAATCGCTGCGGCCGCCGCAGCTCTCCACCAGCAGGCGATCGTCGTCGACACGCACAACGACCTGCTCATGGTCTGCGCACGCCGCCGGCCGTCGGAGCAGGGCGCGTACTTCCGCGCTGCCTGGCTGCCCCAGCTGCACGCCGGTGGCGTGAAGATCCAGGTGCTGCCGGTTTTCATCGATGACGACTTCCGTCCTGAGGGAGCCCTGCGTCAGACCCTGCGGATGCTCGAGACGGGCTGGCGGATCGCGGCAGCCAACCCTGAAGCGGTCCAGATCTGCCTCACGGGCGCCGACGTCGACGCTGCACTGTCTCAAGAGCGGATCGCGCTCATCCTGGCTCTGGAAGGCTGCGAGGCGGTGGGCACCGACACTGCCCTGTTCGAGACGTTCCACCGGCTCGGCGTGCGCATCGCCTCCTTCACGCACTTCCGGCGCACCATGCTCGCCGACGGATCGGCGGAGGATGCGACCGGGAGCCTGCTGACCCAGGCCGGCATCGAGGCAGTCGGCTTGTGCGAAAGGCTCGGCATCATGCTCGATGTCTCCCATCTCGGCGCGACCTGCACCGACCACATGCTGGAGCTCGCGTCGCGTCCGATCATCGCCTCGCACTCATCCGCGCACGCGCTCCGTCCTCATCACCGCAACCTGACCGACGACCGGCTCCGGGCCATTGCGGCCACCGGCGGCGTGGTGGGCATCAACGCGCTGGCCACCTTCATCGACGAGCGCGTGCACACGGTCGCGCGAGTGGTTGATCACATCGAGCACGCGGCATCGATCGTCGGGGTCGAGCACGTCGGCCTCGGTCCGGACTTCTATAAGGAGATTTCCAACGAGCTCCATGGCCCCGCCGTGGAGTCGATGGATGGCGGCGGCACCCTCATCACGTATGTCCCCGGGCTCGAGGGACCCTCCGGGCTGCCGATGATCACTGACGAGCTCGTCCGGCGTGGATGGCCCGAGGACGATATCCGCCAGGTCCTCGGCGGCTCGTTCCACGCCCTCTTCCGGCGAGAGCTGGGGCTTCCAGCCTCGCAGCGATAGGCCGGACGCTGCACCGAGTCAGGTTGCGCCGCTCTTGTCGGGGACAGGTGGTGTCGACGTGGGTTCGGAAATCCCGACTCCGGGTATAGAAATTCCGATCACCAACGAGCCGCTCGCCACTCCCGGCGACCGGCCTCACGAGACTGAACATGGCTGAACTGACCTCCGAACTCCTGCCGATCCTGCAGCTCGACGACGTCGTCGTCCTGCCTGGGATGACCGCCACCCTCGCCGTCGAGAGCGATCCCCAACGCGCTGCCCTGACCGCCGCGCAGACGGGCAATCGCTTGATCCTGCTCGTGCCCCACGTGGACGGCCAGTTCTCGGCGATCGGCACGGTCGCGCAGATCGTGGAGTCCGGGCAGCTCCCCTCCGGCGCCGAGGTCACCATCCTCAAGGGCTTGCACCGCGCTCGGCTCGGTGGCGGCCAATCCGACATCGGCGGGGCGCTCTGGGTCCAGGTTGAGCCGCTTCCCGACGGCGACCCGACCGACGCCGCTCGCGAGCTGGCGCGTGAATATCGCGCGCTCATCGAGAACCTGCTCGAGCTGCGTGGTGCCGGCCGCGCAATCGAGGCGGTCCGTTCGGTCCGCCACCCGGGTCACCTCGCCGACCTCGCCGGCTACTCACCGGACTTCAGCATCGAGCAGAAGCTCGAGGTGCTCGAAACACTCGACCTGGAGCAGCGTCTCTCCCGCCTGATCGGGTGGACGAAGGATGTCCTCGCCGACGCGTCGGTGCGCGAGAAGGTCCGCACTGAGGTCAACGAGGGCATGGAGAAGACCCAGCGGGACTTCCTCCTGCGCCAGCAGC
>ODAK010001696.1_pt1 | contig 23664 bp, 19 predicted proteins | sample 1539591 | NCBI WGS metagenome assembly ODAK01 (sample SAMEA3539303, study PRJEB22396) | soil metagenome | biome: tundra; feature: field; material: soil | place: USA | collected 2010-05 | depth 0.15 m | reverse complement strand
CGGTGTAGAACAGGGCCGCAAGCCCATCGTCCTGGCCGCAGGCGTCAGCCATCGGCGCCATGTCCGCGATCAACTGCTCGACATCGATCGTCCCCGGCGGCGGCGGGCCGTCGTCGAGAAAGACGGTCGCGCGGATGGGACAGGCCTCGCGGATCGGCGTGGCAAGCCCCGCGAATGATGCGTCGACCAGCAGGATGTCGGCGCCGCTGTCCGTCAGGGCGTAGATGTGCTCCGCCAAGGCCCAGCGGGTGTTGCCCGGCACGATCACACCGCCGGCCCACCAGACGGCGAAGTACGCCTCGATGTAGCGGTCGCTGTTGAGTGCGATCGTCGCCACCCGATCGCCCGGCTTCAGCCCGAGCGAGACCAGCCCCGCCGCGAGCCGCGCGACCCGGTCCCTCACCTCGCCCCAGCAGCGCCGTCGATCGCCGAAGATCGTGGCGGCGCCCTTCGGCTTGAGTTGAGCCGATCGATGCAAGCCCTGCGTCAGATTCATCCGAACGCCCCTCCCTGGACGCGCCACGCTTGGCCGGCGTGCGTCACATGCAGACGCCGCCGCCGAGCAGGGGCCTGTCGGGCGCCGCCCTCAAGCCTTGCCGTAGAGGGTCACGACGCAGGCGCCGCCGAGGCCTAGATTGTGCTGGAGCGCGTGGGTGACGCCCTCGACCTGGCGTTTGTCAGCCTCGCCGCGCAGTTGCCAGACGAGTTCGGCGCATTGCGCCAGGCCCGTGGCCCCCAGCGGGTGCCCCTTGGACAGAAGGCCGCCCGAAGGGTTCGTCACGTACCGGCCGCCATAGGTGTTGTCGCCGTCCCAGATGAACTTCTCGGCCGTGCCCTCCGGCGTCAGGCCGAGCGCTTCGTAGGTCAGCAGCTCGTTGGCGGTGAAACAGTCGTGCAGTTCGACCACCTGCACGTCCTCGGGGCCGATCCCCGTCTGCTCGTAGACCTGGCGCGCCGCCGCCTTGGCCATGTCATAGCCGATGAGCTTGATCATCGAATGCTCGTCGAAGGTGCTGGGCCCGTCGGTGGTCATCGCCTGGCCCTTGATCACCACCTCGGCCTTGATGCCGTGCTTGGCGGCGAACTCCGGCGTGCAGAGGACGGCCGCGGCCGCGCCGCAGGTGGGCGGGCAGCACTGGAAGCGGGTCAGCGGCCCGTAGATCTGGGGCGAGCCCAGCACCTCCTCGACGCTGAGCTGGTCCTTGAAGATGGCGTAGGGATTGTGCTGGGCGTGGGTGCGGGCCTTCGAGGCGATCTTGGCGAAGGTCTCGCGCCGCGTATCGTACTTCTCGGCATATTCGCGGCCGGCGCCACCGAAGAACTGGGCCGCTCCGGGCGCCTTGGGGTCGAAGTCCTGGATGCCGACCATTTCCGTGGCGAAGCGCGCCATCGGGCTCGGGCGGTCGTTGAAGGTCGCGCCGAGCGCGCCTGGGCGCATCTCCTCGAAGCCCAGGGCCAGGGCGCACTCCACGGCGCCGCTCTCGACAGCCTGGCGGGCCAGGAACAGCGCCGACGAGCCGGTCGCGCAATTGTTGTTCACATTGATGATCGGCACGCCCGACAGACCAAGGCCATAGACCGCGGTCTGACCGGCCGTCGAGTCGCCGTAGACGTAGCCGACGTAAACCTGCTGCGCGGCGGAATAGGGCAGACCGGCATCCTTGAAGGCCGCGGCCGCCGCCTTCTCGCCCATGATGTTGTAGGTTTCGCTGGCGCCCGGCTTCGTGAAGGGGATCATCCCGACGCCGGCCACTCTGACTTCATTCGACATGATCTCATCCTCCATTTGACGGGCCGTGCCGTGTTTTAGAGACGAGCGACCGCCGCGACTAGGCCGCCAGTGTGGCTGCCTGCGACTTTATCGGACGCTTTCGCGGCTCGACGGGACCCGGCCCTGTTCAGTTATGGCGTCGCCAATGGCGGCGACACGGACGACTTATCGGGCTCGGCCCTTGCGCGCGACGGCTCAAGACCGCAACCTGACCGGAAAGATAACGGGAGGACGGCCATGGAAGAGCCGACGGCGGTCAGTGGGGTCGAGCAGGCCTATTATGAGGGCATCAAGGAGAAGTTCGCCGAGGCGCGCGATCTGCGGCTGAAATACCGGCCGCAGGGCACGGCGCAGTACACCTCCGACCTGACCGGCGAACTGGCCAAGTACGAGGTCGATCCCTACGCCGATGACGGCGAGGCACGGGCGCCCATCACCGACACGGTCGAGTGCCTATTCATCGGCGGCGGCTTTTCCGCGCTGCTGACCGCGGCGCGCCTACGTGAACGCGGCGTCGAGAGCATCCGCATCGTCGAGCGCGGCGCCGATGTCGGGGGCACCTGGTACTGGAACCGCTATCCGGGCGCGGCCTGCGACGTGCCGGCCTATGACTATCTGCCGCTGTTGGACGAGATGAACGTCGTGCCATCGCGCCTCTACGCCAAGGGGCCGGAGATCTTCGCCCACTGCCAGGCGATCGCGCGGCGCTACGACCTCTATGACCTGGCCGTCTTCCGCACCACCGTCACCTCGACGGTGTGGGACGATGCGGAAAAGCTCTGGACCCTGCGCACCGATCGCGGCGACGCCATGAAGGCCCGGTTCGTCATCTGCGCCAACGGCACCCTGTCGAAGCCGAAGCTGTCGAAAATTCAGGGAATGGAGAGCTTCGCCGGCCATTCCTTCCACACCTCGCGCTGGGACTATGCCTATACCAGGGACGACCTCTCCGGCCTGGCCGACAAGGTGGTCGGCATCATCGGCACCGGCGCCTCGGCCGTACAGGCCATCCCGCGCCTGGCCAAGGCGGCGAAGGCGCTCTACGTCTTCCAGCGCACGCCGTCCGGCATCGACCTGCGCAACGACCGGCCCACCGATCCGGCCTGGCAGGCCAAGCTGCAGCCGGGCTGGCAGCAGGCGCGGCGGCAGAAGCATCTGAAGGGTCGCGACCTCGACCTGGAGAAGAAGGCCGAGCTCGACATGCTGTCGCGCGAGGAGAAGATCCGCCGCCAGGAGAACGACAATATCGACCACATGATGCGCATCCACGCACGCATCGAGGAGATCGTTCAGGACAAGGCCACCGCCGAGGCGCTGAAGCCCTGGTACATGTTCATGTGCAAGCGGCCGTGTTTCGACGACGACTATCTGCCCGCCTACAACCTGCCCAACGTCCATCTGGTGGACACCAAGGGCAAGGGGATCACCGAGATCGCGCCCGAGGGGCCGGTGTTCGAAGGCCAGACCTATCCGCTCGACCTTCTGATCTACGCCACCGGTTTCGAGGTGCAGAAGACCGGCATCTATAACGAGATCCGGGGCAAGGACGGCCGCGAGATCAACGAGACCTATTCAGACGGCCTGCGCACCCTGTTCGGCGTGCACACCCATGGCTATCCCAACCTGTTCATCATGGGCGGCTACCAGGCCTCGTTCCAGTTCAACCTGACCTTCATGTTGCAGACGCAAGGCGACCACATCGCCGAGTGCATCGCGCTGGCCCGCGAACGCGGCGCGGCCGAGATCGACGTCAGTCCCGAGACCGAGGAATGGTGGGTGCAGGAGGTGATCGCCCACCGCGGCAAGACCAGCCGCAACAGCGACTGCACGCCGGGCTATTACAATTTCGAGGGCGAGTTCAACCGCCGCCAGGACGGCAACTACAACGGCGGCTTCCTGCAATACTACACCCACATGCAATCCATCCGCGGCGAACTCGACAAGCATTTCGTCCTGGGCTGAAGAACGAGGACGCCATGACCATCAATCCGGAAATCGCCGCCGTTGTCGGCGAGATCGAGTTCGATCCGGAGGCGCTGCACGCCAAATACCTGGCCGAGCGGGACAAGCGGCTGCGCGGCGACGGCATCGGCCAGTATGTCGAGGTCAAGGCCGAGTTCTCCCACTATATCGACGACCCCTATGTCGAGCCGGGCTTCACGCGCGAGCCGGTGTTCGACCATGTCGAGGTGGCCATCATCGGCGGCGGCTTCGGCGGCCTGCTGATGGGCGCGCGCCTGCGCGAGGCGGGCCTTGAATCCATCCGCATGGTGGAGAGCGGCGGCGACTTCGGCGGCACCTGGTATTGGAACCGCTATCCCGGCGCCATGTGCGACGTGGAGAGCTACTGCTACCTGCCGCTCCTGGAAGAGCTCGGCTACATGCCGAAGCACAAATACTCCTTCGCGCCGGAGATCCTCGAGCACAGCCGCGCGATCGGTCGGCATTACCGGCTCTATGACCAGGCGCTGTTACAGACCGCGGTCAGCGAGATGCGCTGGGACGAGGCCGCCGGCCACTGGATCATCTCGACCTCGCGCGGTGATCGCTTCACCGCCCAGTACGTGGCCATGGCCAACGGGCCCCTGAGCCGGCCGAAGCTACCCGGCATCCCCGGCATCAACGACTTCAAGGGCCACACCTTCCACACCAGCCGCTGGGACTATGCCTATACCGGCGGCGACTCCTCCGGCGGCCTGACGGGCCTGAAGGACAAGCGCGTCGGCATCATCGGTACCGGCGCCACGGCCATCCAGTGCGTCCCGCACCTGGGCGAATGGGCCAAGGAGCTTTACGTCTTCCAGCGCACCCCCTCCTCCGTCGACGTGCGCAACAACGCGCCCACCGACCCAGAATGGGCGGCATCGCTGACGCCCGGCTGGCAGCGGCGGCGGCAGGACAATTTCAACATCCTCGTCGCCGGCGGCGACCAGGACGAGGATCTGGTCCATGACGGCTGGACGGACATCTTCCGCAATGTGACGGGCACGGCGGCCAAGCAGATCGCCCGCAAGCTCGGCCGCCACCTGACCGGCGCCGAGCGCGCCGAGGTCATGGCGCTGGCCGACTATCGCAAGATGAACCAGGTGCGCGCGCGAGTGGACGCCCTGGTCGAGGATCCCGAGACCGCCGCGCTGCTGAAACCCTGGTATCGGCAGTTCTGCAAGCGGCCCTGCTTCCACGACGAATACCTGCAGACCTATAACCGACCGAACGTCCATCTGGTCGACACCAGCGGCAAGGGCGTCGAGGGCCTGACCGCACACGGCGTTATCGCCAATGGGCGCGAATACGAGGTCGACTGCCTGATCTTCGCCACCGGCTTCGAGGTGGGGACCTCCTATACCCGCCGCGCCGGCTACGAGATCATCGGCCGCGATGGCCGCACCCTCACCGACCATTGGGCCGAGGGCCTGCGCACCCTGCACGGGCTGACCAGCCACGGCTTCCCGAACTGCTTCTTCCTGGGCTTCACCCAGACCGCCATCACCATCTCCGTGCCCCAGGCCCTGAACGAACAGGCCGACCACGTGGCCTATATGGTCAGCCAGGCGCGGGATAAGGGCGCGCGGGTGCTGGAGCCGACGCCGGAGGCCGAGGAGGCCTATGTCGAGGAGGTGCGCGGCCTGGCCCGGCTGGGCCAGCGCTTCTATACCGAGTGCACGCCCGGCTATTACAATTCGGAAGGCGCGGTCGGAAACCGCAGCGGCTTCTTCTCCGACATGTACGGCGCGGGACCGCTGAAGTTCTTCGAGGTGCTGGCTGAATGGCGGGCCGACGGGACCCTGCCCGGCGTAGCGCTGCGCTGACGCAAGGGCGCCGGACTTTGCGCTGGCGCTTTCGGCCGCGATGGCGTTCATTTTCCTCAAAGCGAGGAAACAACCCATGACCGACCAACTGATTGAGACCTTCGCCGATGGCGTCGCCACCCTGACCATGAACCGGCCGGAGGCGCGCAATGCGCTCACCGGCGAGATGCAGGCCGCGCTGTCCGAGGCGGTCAACCGGCTGGCCGCCGACCGCAACGTGCGCGTGGTGGTGATCACCGGCGCCGGCCGGGCCTTTTGCGCCGGCGGCGACGTCAAGGGTTTCGCCCAGGCCGCCGAGCGCGGCGATTCTTCGTCCAACAGCTTCAGCCTGGAGGCCCGGGCCTATGGTCTTCGCCAGTCCGCCGACGTCTGCCGCATTCTGCACGAGATGCCCAAGCCAACGCTCGCCGTCATTCCCGGGGCGGCGGCCGGCGCGGGCCTCTCCATCGCGCTGGCCTGCGACCTGCGCATCGCCGCCGACGACGCCAAGCTCACCACCGCCTTCTCCAAGGTCGGCCTGTCGGGCGACTATGGCGGCTCATACTTCCTGACCCAGCTGGTCGGCGCGGCCAAGGCGCGCGAGCTCTATTTCACCGCCGACGTCATCACCGGCGCCGAGGCGCTGGCGCTTGGCATCGTCAACAAGGCCGTGCCCTATCCCGAGTTGGAGCAGGCCGCGGCCGACTTTGCGCGCCGCCTGGCCGGCCTGCCGACGCTCGCCGTCGGCTATATGAAGAAGAACCTGAACGCCGCCCAGACCGGCACCCTGGGCGCGGTGCTGGAGCTGGAATCCACCCACATGGTGCGCACCATGATGACGGACGACCACAAGGCGGCCGCCGCATCCTTCGTCACCAAGACCGCCCCGGTGTTCAATGCCCGCTGAGTTCGCCGCCGACTATCGCACGCTGATCTGCGACGAGGTTCGGCCGCACGTCGCGCGCATCACGCTCAACCGTCCAGGCGTGATGAACGCCTATTCCGACCGCATGTGCGAGGACCTGCTGACGGCCATAGCCGCCTTCCGCGACGACGACAGCCTGCGCGCGCTTTTGCTCACCGGAAGCGGCGAGCGGGCCTTCTGCACTGGCGGCGACCTTTCCGGCGGCGACCGCGACGGCGAGGCTCGCCCGCCGGTCGCCGCGACGCCCATGGGCCATGGCCGGCAGATGCGCGAGGGCATGCAGGCGGTGGTGCTGGCGCTGCGGCGGCTGGACAAGCCGTCGGTGGCGATGATCCGCGGATATGCCGTCGCCGGCGGCCTGGCGCTGGCCATGGGCTGCGATTTCCGCTTCGCGGCCCACTCCGCCAAGCTGGGCGACACCAGCAACAAGGCCGGCCTGCTGCCCGACGAGGGCGGCGCCTGGCTCTTCCCCCGCGCCATGGGCCTGGACCGGGCGCTGAAGATGACCCTGCTGCACGAGATCTACCCGGCGCCCGAGGCCGAACGCCTTGGCTTGGTCACCGAGGTGGTCGTCGACGACGACCTGGAGATCCGCACCCTGGCCTTCTGCGAAGCCCTGGCCGCCAAGGCGCCGCTGGCCGTGCGCCTGAGCAAGATGATGATGGAAAAGGCCATGGATGTCGGCCTGGAAGCCTCCATGGCCGACGCCCAGATGGCCGTCATGATCACCAACCCCAGCCACGACGCGAGAGAAGGCATCGCCGCTTTCCGCGAAAAGCGCGCACCGAAATTCGAGGGGCGGTAGGCCGCGGCCAGTCAAGATCCGTCATGGCCCGGCTTGTCCAGGCCACCCATGATCGCCGTCGTACGTGAGTGTTCATGGGTCCCCCGCATTCCGCGGCTTCGCCACTACAGCGGGGGATGACGGATTAAAACAGATGCGCTTGCACGCGGTCCCGGCAGCCCGCAACGTGGCGAAAACGTTTCTAGGGGGTCGTTCGTGTTCAAGCGTGTGCTGATCGCCAACCGGGGTGAGATCGCGGTTCGGATTGCAAGGGCCGCCGCCGGGCTGGGGGTGGAGACGGTCAGCATCTATGCGCCGGCCGATGGGCTGGGGCTGCATGTGCGCGCGGCGACGCAATCGCGTGCGCTGGCGGATTCGGCCGATCCGGTGGCGGCCTATCTGGACATCGCCGGCTTGGTCGCGGCGGCGGAGGCCACCGGCTGCGACGCCGTGCATCCCGGCTACGGCTTCCTGTCGGAGAGCGCCGCCTTCGCGCGCGCCTGCGCCGACGCCGGCCTGACCTTCATCGGGCCCGGCCCGGACGCGCTGGCGCTGTTCGGCGACAAGACCCGGGCGCGCGACCTCGCCGCGACCTTGAGAATCCCCGTCGTGCCTGGCAGCACGCTCCTGGCCACGGTCGAGGAGGCCGAGGCGGACGCCAGCGCGCTCGGCTATCCGGTCATGCTGAAGGCCTCGGCCGGCGGCGGCGGGCGCGGCATGCGCGCGGTCTCGGGCCCCGACGAAATGGCGGCCGCCTTCGCGCGCTGCCGCGGCGAGGCGCAGGCCGCGTTCGGCGACGGCGCGGTCTTCCTGGAAAAGCTGGTCCAACGGCCGCGCCATATCGAGGTGCAGATCCTGGCCGACGCCCATGGCGACATCGTCCATCTCTATGAGCGCGACTGTTCGGTTCAGCTGAGGAACCAGAAGGTGGTCGAGATCGCCCCGGCGCCCGGCCTGGACCAGGCCTTGCGCGCGCGGATCCTGGCCGACGCCATCAAGCTGGCGCGCGCCGCCAGTTACGTGAACGCCGGCACGGTCGAGTTCCTGGTCGATCCGGAGGCCGGCAAGCACTATTTCATCGAGTGCAATCCGCGCATCCAGGTCGAGCACACGGTCACCGAACAGGTCACCGGCGTCGACCTGGTCGAGGCGCAGTTTCGCATCGCCGCCGGCGAGACCCTGAAGGCGCTCGGCCTCGCCGACCGCGCCGCCCTGGAGCCGCGCGGCTTTGCGGTGCAGGCGCGGATCGCGGCCACCGGGCCCGGGACGATCACTGGCTACAAGGAACCGACCGGACCGGGCGTGCGCGTCGATTCCTGCGGCTATCTCGGCCTGGTCCCGCCGCCGCGGTTCGATCCGATGTTCGCCAAGCTGATCGGCCAGTCCAATTCGAGCCACAGCCTGGCCTCGGCGCTCGACCGCACTTTGCGGGCGCTGGACGAGTTCCAGATCCAGGGACTGCCGACCAATCTCGGCCAGCTGCGCGCCATCCTCGCCAACCCTGAGCTCCGCGCCGGCGACGCGCGCACCACGCTCTTGGCCGAACACCCCGAGCTGGCGACGCCGGCCGCGGCCCCTGCCCCATCTGGCGCGCTCGCCCTGTTCGAGCAGCAGGCAGCGGCCCTGGGCGGCGGCCGGACCGCGACCCCGGTCGCCCAGCCCTCCACCATCTCGCTCACCGTCCCGGACGGCGAGGAAGGCGTCGAGTGCCCGATGCCGGGCGACGTCATCGAGATCAGCGTCGAGCCCGGCGCCACCGTCGCCGCCGGCGACACCCTGATGGTGGTCAGCGCCATGAAGATGGAGACCGCGGTCACCGCGCCTTGCGCCGGCGTGGTCGGCGCCATCGAGCCCCATGAGGTCGGCGCGACCGTCGCCGCGGGCCAGATCGTGGCGACCATAGCGCCCAGCGGCGGGGTCGCGTCGGGGCCGCGCGAATACGGCGAAGACTCCTGGGCGCCGATGCTGGCCGAGGTCGGTGCGCTGCAGGCGATCGCCCACAACCGTTTCGCGCCCGGCTCGACCGATCCCGGCGTCGTGCGCCAGCGCGACCGCGGCAAGCTGACCTGCCGCGAACGGATCGACCTCTTGCTCGACGAGGGCAGCTTCCGCGAGGTGGGCAGCCTGGCGGGCTTCGCCAGCTATGACGACGAGGGCCGCGTTGCCGACTTCACGCCCGCCAACCATGTCGGCGGCTGGGGTGCGATCGAAGCGCGGCCCGCCGTGGTCTGCGCCGACGACTTCACCTCGCGCGGCGGCCATTCGGACGGCTCGATCGGCGCCAAGAGCGGCTATCTCGACCGGCTGTCGCTGACCATGCGTTGCCCGTCGGTGCGGCTGCTGGACGGCTCGTCCGGCGGCGGCAGCGTCGCCTCCATGGTGCCAGCACAAGCCCGCACCGGCGAAAGCGCCGCCAAGGAAAGCGCCGGGGCCATCACGGCGGGACGACCGCGCGTCTCCGGCGGCGGCGGCTCCTTCCTGCCCGGCCACCTCGGCTCGTCCATGTTCGCCGAACAGCTGGGCCAGGTTCCGGTGGTCAACCTGCTGCTCGGCAGCGTCGTCGGCATCGGGGCCGCCAAGGCGGTGCTCGGCCACTTCTCGGTCATGGTGCGCGACTTAGCCCAGCTGTTCGTCGCCGGCCCGCCGGTGGTCAGCCACGCCATGGGCTACGACATCACCAAGGAGGATCTGGGCGACTGGCGCATCCATTGCCGCAACGGCTCGGTCGACAACCTGGCCGAGACCGAAGAGGACGCCGTGGCCCAGGCCAGGCGCTTCCTCTCCTACCTGCCGTCGAGCGTCTATGAGGCGCCGCCGGTGGTCCCGCGATCCACAGACGATCCCGCCAACCGGCGCGAGGAGGAACTGTTCACCATCGTGCCGCGCAAGCGCACCACCACTTTCGACATGCGCCGGGCCATCCGGCTGATGGCCGACAAGGGCTCCTTCTTCGAGATCGGCCCCTTGTGGGGCACGGACCAGATCACCGGCTTCGTGCGCTTCAACGGCTATCCGCTCGGCGTCATCGCCTCGGACAGCCGGCATCTGAACGGCGGGGCCTTGACCGCGGACGGCTGCGACAAGCTCACCCGCCATCTCGACGTCTGCGACCTCTTCCACATTCCGGTGCTCAACCTGGTCGATAATCCGGGTTTCGCCGTCGGTCTGGAGCACGAGATCGCCGGGACCATCCGCAAGGGCGGCGAATGGATGATCGCCTTTGCGCAGACGCAGGTGCCGATCTTCACGGTGATCATGCGCCGCAGCTTCGGCGTCGCCGGCAACAACTATGCGACGCCCCGCTCCGGCGTCAGCCCGCGCGTGGTCTGGCCGGCCGCCGACGCCGGCGGCATCCCGCCCGAGGGCGGCATCGAGGCGGCCTACAAGCGCCAGTTGGCCGAGGCCGCCGATCCCGCCGCCCTGCGCGCCGAGATCAATGCCCGCATCGAAAGCGCCCGGGGTCCGGTCGGTCCGCTGAACCGCTTTCAGATGGAGGAGATGATCGACCCGCGCGACACCCGCCGTTGGGTCTGCGAATGGGCCGAAAACGCCTTCCGCATCATCTCGCAGCCGGCGGCGCTGACGCCACGCGCGTTGCAGTTCAGGCCGTAGGGGTTTTGGGGAACGTCCAAAAGCGTTCTGTTAAGTCAACGGCAATTGACATCAACTGACGCCGCGTGAATGTTGCGTGCAAAGGCCGACGCATGGCCGCACGCCATCATTTGAGGATGAGTCCATGAACATCGCCGTGAAGGTCGACGCCGAGTCGGACGCCGCCGAGGCGCTCGCCACGCCGCTGGCCGAAATCAATCCGGCCAAGGTCGAGCGATTCCAGGCCGATACCATCTGGCCCTATTTCGAGCGGCTGCGGGCTGAGGACCCGGTGCATTTCACCGCCGAGAGCGAGTTCGGCCCCTATTGGTCGATCACACGTTGGGACGACATCATGACCGTGGACACCAACCACGAGGCCTTCTCCTCGGCCGACGGCATCGGGCTGCCGAACCGCAAGGCGATGGAGGAGCAGGAAAAGATCTTCGCGGCGATGGGTCGCCCGCGCCGCAAGGGCGGCGCCGGCTTCATCACCATGGACGAGCCGGAGCACAGCGTGCACCGCAAGGCGGTCAGCCCGACCGTCGCCCCGGCCAATATCGCCAAGATGTCGCCCCTGGTGCGCCAGCGGGCCGGCGAGATCCTGGACTCCCTGCCCATCGGCAAGGAATTCGACTGGGTCGACCTGGTCTCCAAGGAGCTGACGGCGATGACGCTGGCCACGCTCTTCGACTTCCCGTTCGAGGACCGGCGCAAGCTGACCCACTGGTCGGACATGTTCACCAACATGCCGGGCCATGGGCCGGTGAAGAGCTGGCAAGACAAGGCCGAGTCGGCCTTCGAATGCTTCGCCGCCTTCGGCGAGCTGTGGAACCAGCGGGTCAACGCCGAGCCCGGCATCGACCTGGTCTCGATGCTGACCCACAACCCCGCCACCCGGACCATGACGCCGGAAGAGTACCAGGGCACCGTGGTTTTGCTGATCATCGGCGGCAACGACACCACCCGCAACACCATCTCGGGCAGCGTCTACGCGCTGAACAAGAACCCCGACCAGTACGCCAAGCTGCGCGCCGATCCGGACCGCCTGATCCTGCCCATGGTCTCCGAGACCATTCGCTACCAAACACCGCTGGCCCACATGAGCCGGGTTGCGACCCGCGACATCGAGGTGGGCGGCAAGACCATCAAGAAGGGCGAGCGGGTGGTCATGTGGTACATCTCGGGCAACCGCGACGAGGCGGTGATCGAAGAGCCCAACACCTTCGACATCGAGCGCGAACGGCCGCGCCATCACATGTCGTTCGGCTTCGGCATCCACCGCTGCGTCGGCAACCGCGTCGCCGAGATGCAGCTCGGCATCATCTGGGAAGAGATCCTCAAGCGTTTCCCGGTGATCCAGCTGGTCGGCGAGCCGACCCGCACCTATTCCTCCTTTGTCCACGGCTATGAGAGCATGACCGTAATCATCCCGGAGCGGGCCTGAGCGGGCCGGCTGATCGGCTTCCTGGTCGAGCGCCTGATCCGCAATGATCCTCTGACCGGCCGGGAGCGCGATGTCTTCATCGACCGCGTCACCGCCATGTCCGAGGCGTTGATCTCCGACGTCGAGGCCAACCACCCCAAAAGAGCCAAATTTTCAGATAGATAAGGCCGAGTCCCTAGTGAGCGGAAACTGAGGTCGGCGCTTGTATGCGAGGCACCGCCTGGGGCCCGGAAGACCCCATCGGACATGGCGATCCATCACCTAGCCAATGTAACCCTTAGTGATTCCCGACCAGCAGCCATGCCAGCGAGCAGAAGGCGACAACCAGGAAAAAGCCCAGAATGACCTGGACACCGAAGCCCATCTCGCTGCCGGTGTCGGTTATTAGCTGTTCGTCTTCGCGCGGAGTCATGTGAACTCTCCCAGGGCTGTGTATATCCCCATAGTGGCCCGCGGGACGATACGCACCTTGATCGGGATCAACCAACCATCACGACGCCTCGGGCGTGATCGCGGGCGGCCAGGTCGGCTTCTGAGTCGCTTTCGCTCGTCGCCGGCGGCAGGTCCGAGTCTGGCTGGGCCGAGAGATCAATGCGCCGATCGCAGAGGCCAAGCGGCGCCTGTCGGTGGCTGACCAGGATAAGCCCCTGGCCGGTGCGGGCCAGATGCGACGCCAAGGCCGCGACCAGACAGGCCTCGGTCGCGGCGTCCAGTCCCTCTGTCGGCTCGTCAAGCAGGAGCCAGGGCGCAGGCCGGAGAAGCGCGCGCGCCAGGGACAGGCGCCGACGCTCGCCGCCGGACAGCCTTGCGCCGCCTTCGCCGATCCAGGCGTCCAGGCCTTCCGGCAAGCGGGCGATCTTCTCCGCGAGTTGCGCGACGCCCAAGACGGCCAGCATCGCTGCATCCGAGGCGCCCGGATCGGCGAGCGCCAGGTTCTCGCGCACCGTTCCGCTGATCATGCGGGCGTCCTGGGGCGCATAGGCGAAGAGCGCCCGGCAGGCCTGCGGGCCGAGAGCGTCCGGTCGCCGCCCGCCCAACAGGATCTCGTCCGGCCCGGCGTCCCGCAGCGCGACCAGGATCTCGAGCAGCCGCGTTTTCCCCGAGCCCGACGGCCCGGTCACGGCCCAATGCTCGCCAGGATTCAGCCGATGGACCTGGTCGCCCAGTCCGAGCGTGATACCTGGCCGCCAGTCCGCCTGGACAGTGCCCCACTGGACCGGCGGGGCCGCCAGAACGCCGTCGAGGCGTTCGGCCGCGACCTGCACCGCGCCGGCCTGATCGAAGGCCTGAAGCAGACCGCCGGCGCCTTCGAGGGCCACGACCGTGGCGAGTCCGGCCAGCGCGGCCATGGCTGGCGAGGCGTGGCTGCACAGCGCCAGCACCCCCGCCGCCGCAACGCCGGTCAGCGCCGGCTGCAGGGCGCCCATCTCGGCCATGGCGTTCCAGCTGCGGCGTCGGGCCGCTCCAAGCCGCGCGTCAAAGCGCATCAGGTCGTCGACGGCGGCTTCGACAAGGCCGTAACAGCGCAGTTCCGCCGAGGCGGCGGCATAGGCCTGCACGCCGTCCTTCAAGGCGCCCGCGGCGCGCAGGGCTTCGCCGGCCGGGTCGCGGGAGCGGTTGCGGCCGATCCAGGCGCCCAGCGAGACTTGGATGGCGAAGGCGGCGAGCACCACCAGAGCCGCCCAGGGGTTCACCAGGGCGGCCAGCGCCATGGCCACCAGGATCGATGCCACGCCCGCCCAGGCCGCGGACTGGCGCACAAACAGGGTCTCGATGGCGTTGACGTCCTGAACGAGATGCGCGGTCGCTTCGCCGGACGACAGGCCGAGCGCCTGGTCGACCGGCGCGGCCGCGAGGCCGGCGAACAGGGTTGGCCTGATCTCCGCCAGCGCCTTCAGCGCCGCGGCGTGGCCGACCAGCCGCTCGCTATAGCGAAGACCGGTGCGCGCAATGGCCAGGAAGCGGATCGCGGCGCTGGGCAGCAGATAGTTGAAAGCCATGATCGCAGCCGACCCGGACGCGCCGGCCACGGCCGCCCCGGCGAGGAACCAGCCGGAGAGGCCGAGCAGCGCAACCGCCGCCGCGGCGGCGCCGGCCGCGGACGCGGCGGCGATCGCCATTCGGGAGGCCTGGCGCCGCTGCTCCTGGCGCACCAGCGCGCGGATGGGCGACGCGGACGCCGTCACAGGCGCACGACCTGATCGGCGATGGCCGCCAGCCGCTCGGAATGGGTGGCCATCAGCACCGTCCGCCCACGGGAGGCCTGGCGGATGGCGACGATCATCGCCGCCTCGGACTCGGAGTCCAGGTCGGCGGTGGGTTCGTCCAGCACCAGGATCGGCGCATTCTTCAGGAAGACCCGCGCCAGACCGACACGCCGCCGCTCGCCGCCGGACAGGCCGCCGCCGCGTTCGTCAAGATCGGCGTCAAGGCCGCCGCGGCGCAGGATCACTTCGGCAAGCCCGGCCTGGCTCGCCGCCCTTTCGATCGCGCCGGCCGAACTGCCCGGCGCCGCGAGGGCGATGTTCCAGCCCAGCCCGCCCGGCAGGATCGCCGGAGCCTGGCCCGCCCAGGCGATCGACGGCGTAAAGGCGCCAGCCTCGGTCAGGGTCTGCCCGTCAACGGCCAGCGTCCCGCTGACCAGGGCCGCCTCGCCAACCAGCAGACGCAAGAGCGTGGTTTTGCCCGAGCCGGTCGGGCCCATCAGCGCCGTGATCGAACCGGGCGCGGCCGTAAAGTCGATCGGGCCGATGCGCAGATCCGGCTCGTCCGCGAAGCCGGCGACGACCTTGGTGAATTGGATGGCCGGTGGCGCGGTCGGTCCGGCGGTCTGGGCGACGGCGACCATGGGCGCGGCAAGCAAGGCCTGCAGGTTTTCCGCGGCGGCCTCGCCCAGCTGCCGCTCGTGATAGGCGCCCGCGAGCCGCCGCATCGGCGCATAGAATTCCGGCGCCAGGGCCAGAACGAACAAAGCCCGCTCGAACGTCAGGCCTTCCGGCAGATTGAACGGCAGAAGGCCCAGCAGACTGAAGCCCGCATAGACCGCCACCAGCGCCACCGAGAGCGCCGCGAAGAACTCCAGGCCGGCCGACGAGACGAAGGCTATCTTCAGCACGGCCAGGGTCCGGACGCTGACCTGACGAGCGGCGCGGGCCACCTGCTCGGTCGCGCGGTCTTCCGCCTGAAAGGCCAGCAGCAGCGGAAGCGCCCGGACCCGGTCGGCGAAAACCCCCGACAGCCGGGTCAGGGCGTCGAGCTGACGCCTCGAGGCTTCGGCGGCGGCCGTGCCGGCGAGGATCATCAGCAGGATGAACGGCGCCAGGGTCGCCAGCATCAGGCCGGCGGCGATCGGGCTGGCCAGGGCGGCGCAGGCCAGGATGACGATGGGTCCAACGCTCGCGGCTGCCCGCGCGGGCAGGTAACGAACGACATAACCGTCGATGGCCTCGACGTCGTCGATCGCGGCCGCGGCGGTCTCGCCAGCCAGGGCGCGCCCCGCAAGGGCGCCGAAAGCGGCCGTCAGCACCTGGCGGCGCAGGTTCGATTTGACGATCAGCGCGGCCTGGGCCGAACAGCGCAGGGCCGCCCATCCGCAGAGGGCGCGGGCCAGTGCGGCGGCCGCCAGCAGGATCAGCCACGGGCCGAAAACCGTCGGGCCGCGCGGCAACCGGACGATGGCGCCAGCGAGAGCGGCGGCGAAAACTACGGCGATGACGGTATCGACCACCACGGCCGCCGAGGCGAGACGCATAAGCCCGGTGGCGGGGTCGACGGCGGTCCGCAGGAGCGACCCGCCGCCAGGCGGCGCGGCATGAGGAGTCAGGGCTCGTAGCATAGCCGATCCCTGACCTCAGCGTGCGGCCGCGTCCTTGATCTGGCTCAATGCCCGGCACCGGCCTTGCTGCGACATCCGCGGCGAACTTTCGGGAGCCGGCCCATGGATTTCGCCGTTGTCGAGTTGTCGCGCCTTCAGTTCGCGTTGACCGCCCTCTATCACTTCCTGTTCGTGCCGCTGACGCTCGGCTTGGCCTTCATGCTGGTGATCATGGAGAGCGTCTATGTGATGACCAACCGGCCGATCTGGCGGACCATCACGCGCTTCTGGGCGACCCTGTTCGGCATCAACTTCGTGCTCGGCGTCGCCACCGGCCTGACCATGGAGTTCGAGTTCGGCACCAACTGGTCCTACTACTCGCACTATGTCGGCGACGTCTTCGGCGCGCCGCTGGCCATCGAGGGCCTGATGGCCTTCTTCCTCGAAGCCACCTTCGTCGGCGTCATGTTCTTCGGCTGGGAAAAGCTGTCCAAGCCCATGCACCTGCTCACCACCGTCATGGTGGCGCTGGGCTCCAACCTGTCGGCCCTGTGGATCCTGATCGCCAACGGCTGGATGCAGAACCCGGTGGGGTCGGCCTTCAACCCCCAGACCATGCGCATGGAAGTGGTCGACTTCGGCGCGGTGCTGCTCAATCCGGTGGCCCAGGCCAAGTTCGTGCACACGGTCAGCGCCGGCTATGTCACCGCCTCGGCCTTCGTGTTCGGCGTTTCGGCGCTCATGTTGCTGCGCGGCAAGTGGCCGGAGGTGGCCAAACGCTCGATGACGGTGGCGGCTGCCTTCGGCCTCGCCTCGTCGCTGTCGGTCGTCGTACTGGGCGATGCCTCCGGCTACGCCCTGACCGACAATCAGAAGATGAAGCTGGCCGCGCTCGAGGCCATGTGGAACACCGAGCCCGCGCCGGCCGGCCTGACCGCCTTTGGCTTTCCCGACATGAAGACCCACACCACCTACGCGGCGATCAAAATCCCCTATGTGCTGGGCCTGATCGCCACCCGCAGCCTGGACCGCCAGGTCGAAGGCATTCTGCCCCTGGTGGCGACCGCGGAGGTGCGGGTCGAGTCCGGGGTCCAGGCCTATGACGCCGTGCAGCGGTTGCGCGCCTCGCCGAACGACGTCGCGGCGCGGGCGCAGTTCGAGGCGCACAAACGCGACCTGGGCTATGGCCTGTTGCTGAAGCGGTATGTCGCCGATCCTCGCACCGCCAGCCCGGCGCTGATCCAGAAGGCGGCCTGGGACACGGTGCCCGATGTGCCGGTACTGTTCGTGGTCTTCCGCATCATGGCCGCCATCGGTTTCGCCTTCATCGCATTCTTCGCCGCGGCCTTCCTGATGGTGACCCTGCGGCGACACCAGACCCGGTGGCTGTTGCTGCTGGCCGTGGTGATGATGCCGCTGCCATGGATCGCCGTTGAGTCCGGCTGGCTGCTGGCCGAGCTCGGACGCCAGCCCTGGGCGGTCGATAGCGTCTTGCCCACCTTCCTGGGCGCGTCCAGCCTGACCGTTCCGCAGATCTGGACCACGATCATCGGCTTCACCGCGCTCTACGGGACCTTGGCGGTGGTCGAGGTGGGCCTGATGGTCCGGTTCATTCGGCGTGGCCCCTACGGCGCCCACGAAGACCTGATCGACCCGCCGGGCGCGCCCGGCCACCGGGGGCCGGCGCCCGCGCCAGCCCCCGCCGAATGAGGAGCTGAGATCATGGATCTTCCCATCGACTATCCGACCCTGCGCGTCATCTGGTGGGGTCTTATGGGGGTGCTGCTGATCGGGTTCGCCCTTACAGACGGTTTCGACCTGGGCGTGGCCGCCCTCCTGCCCTTCGTGGCCCGTAACGATGGCGAGCGGCGTATGGTCATCAACACCATCGGTCCGACCTGGGAGGGCAACCAGGTGTGGTTCATCCTGGGTGGCGGGGCGATCTTCGCGGCTTGGCCGTTCGTCTATGCAGTCAGCTTTTCGGGTTTCTACCTGGCGATGTTCGCGGTGCTGGCCTCGCTGATCCTGCGGCCGGTGGGCTTCAAGTACCGCTCGAAACGGCCGGGCAAGACCTGGCGGACCGTTTGGGACTGGGCCCTCTTCGTCGGCGGTTTCGCCCCCGCACTTGTCTTCGGCGTCGCCGTCGGCAACGTGCTGCAGGGCCTGCCCTTCCACCTGGATGGCGATCTGCGCACACACTATGAGGGCGGATTCCTCGGCCTCTTCACCCCCTTCACTCTGCTCTGTGGTCTGCTGTCGGTGGCTATGCTGGTCACCCACGGCGCCGCCTGGCTGGGCATGAAGGCTGAGCGCGGCGCGGTCGCCGATCGCGCCCTCAACATCGGGACCGTCGCCGCCGTGCTGGCCTCCGTCCTGTTCGGCTTCGGCTATGTCTTCGTCCTGCTCGGCCATATGGGCTTTCGCATCGAGGGCGCGGCGGACCTCGCCGGCCCCTCCAATCCTCCAGCGACACAGAGCATCGCCATCGCGGGCGGATGGCTGGCCAACTTCGCGGCCCATCCCTGGATGTGGACCGCGCCCGTCCTGGGCTTCGTCGGCCCCTGGATAGCTGTTACCGGCCTGAGGTTGCGCCGGGGGTGGGCCGCCTTCGGCGGCTCGTCGCTGGCGGTCATCGGCATCATCTCGACCGTCGGCCTGTCGATGTTCCCCTTCATCCTGCCCAGCTCGATCGATCCCCGGTCAAGTCTGACGGTCTGGAATGCCTCGTCCAGCCAGGTGACGCTGTTTATCATGCTCTGCGTCACCGTCGTCTTCCTGCCCATCGTGCTCGCCTACACCGCCTGGGCGTTCAAGGTCATGTGGGGCCGCTCGACCGTCGCCGCCCTCGCCGTCAACCCAGACCTCTACTGATCGGAACCCTGTCATGTGGTACTTCACCTGGATCCTCGGCGTCGGCCTGGCGGTCGCGTTCGGCGTGCTGAACGGCCTCTGGCACGAACTGTATCTCTCGGATGAAGGCGATACGGGCGCCGATCGCGGCTGAGTGCGACGGCCCCGCTTGAGCCAAATCAAGGTCGCCGGAATCCAGGGCGCCTAGACTTTTCCCGATCTCAATAAGGGAGGGTCTTATGCCCATCGGCAACATCGTCGCGCCCGGTTTCATCCTGACGTTCTTCGGCGCGTTCATGGTCGCCCTGGCCTGGGGCGCCGGGTATACGAACACGCCTCCCTCGCCCCGGCGCGCGCCTAAGGCGGCGCGAGCCTCCCAGCCGGCGGATTACCAAGAGCTGGCTCCGGTCAGAATCCGCCGTTGAGTCTACCGACGGCCCTCAAGACCGTCTGGACCCGCCTGCGTGAGCATCCCCTGGCGCGCGTAGGGCCGGGCCTGATCACCGGGGTCGCCGACGACGATCCGAGCGGCATCGCAACCTATTCCCAGGCCGGCGCTCAGTTCGGCCTGAATATGCTCTGGACCATGCCGCTGTGCTTTCCGCTGATGGCGGCGGTCCAGTCCATGTGCGCCCGCATCGGCCGTGTCACCGGCAAGGGCTTGGCGGCGAACATCAAGGCCGCCTTCCCGCAGTCGGTGCTGCGGGTCGTCGTGCTGCTGCTGGTGGTCGCCAACACACTGAATATCGCCGCCGACGTCGCCGCCATGGGCGAGGTCTGCGAGCTGGTCACCGGCCTGGACCGCCACCTGATGACCTTGCTGCTGGCCGGGGCCTCGCTGACCTTGCAGATCTTCGTGCCCTATCACCGCTATGTCGCCTATCTGAAGTGGCTGACGCTGTCGCTGCTGGCCTATGCGGCGGTGCTGTTCACCGTTCACGTGCCCTGGGGCCAGGTGGCGCTCGATACGGTCTGGCCACAGATTCCGCTGACCGCCGGCACGGCGGCCACGGTCACCGCCATCTTCGGCACAACCATCAGCCCCTATCTGTTCTTCTGGCAGGCCTCGGAAGAGGTCGAGGATATGCAGGGCCAGGGCGGCAGGGCCCTGCTGGCATCCAGCGCGCCCAAGGCGGCGACGGAGCTGCGCCGCATCCGCTGGGATACCTGGAGCGGCATGTTCTATTCCGACGTCACCGCCTTTTTCATCATTCTGGCCACCGGGGTGACGCTGCACCGCGCCGGGATCACCGACATCCAGACGGCGGCCCAGGCGGCCAATGCGCTTCGCCCGCTGGCCGGCCCGTTCGCCTTTCTGCTGTTCGCGCTCGGCATTCTGGGCGTCGGCATGATCGGCGTGCCGGTGCTGGCCGGCTCCGCCGCCTACGCCCTGGCCGAAGCCATGGGCTGGAAGGAGGGTCTGGAGCGCCGGAGCACAGACGCACGTGGCTTCTACGGCGTCATCGCCGTGGCCATGATCGCCGGGGTGGCGCTCGAATACACCCCGATCCAGCCGATGAAGGCGCTGTTCTGGAGCGCGGTCATCAACGGCGTCGTCGCCGTGCCGTTGATGATCGTCATCATCCTGCTGGTCTCGAAAAAGTCCGTGATGGGCGCCTTCACCGCCGGGCGCACCCTGATCGTGCTTGGCTGGATCGCCACCGCCGTCATGGCGGCCGCGGCCCTGATGATGTTCGTTCCGTCCTAGAGCGGCGACTTGATCGGCTCCGACGCGGTGGGACCCGCCCAGACGTGATCGTTGAAGACCTTCAGCGAGCGGAACCTGCCCCTGGCCATGCCGTCACGAGCCCGTGGGCGAATTGCCGCCGTGGAACCGTCCAAACGAACGCGCGGCCATCACACCGATAAGCAGAACGCCCACACCCACGGCGATGACGTGATCGGCGGCGTGAAGATCGAAATTTCCCACTCGCGCGATGAGAAGATAGGCGATGACGAAGTTCGCAAACCCCCAGAGCACGTTCACGGTCGAGGATGAAAGACCTTTACCCGGCGGCTTGGCGAACGGGCTCTGAAAGGGCTGCCCCATCATGCCGCTGACGAAATGCGGAACGGCGTTCGCCAGAAATGCGCCGCCGAACAGGTAGGATACGTCGTGAAGCCAATCCATGATCAGGCGCTCTTTTCCAGAAGATCGATGATCTCCTGCGTCGTGCCGGTCTCGCCGATCCTCGGAAAGACCCGTGTGATGCTGTAGGCGTGGGTATCGGCGTGCAAGTCGGTCATAGCGTCGGTCGCGAGGGTGACGTTGAAGCCGAGTTCATAGGCCTGGCGTGCGGTGACCTCGACGCCATTGCTGGTGGCGACACCGACGATCACGACCTGCGTGACCCCTAACGCCTTCAGATGGGCTTCAAGATCTGTGTTCGTAAACGCGCCGGGCGTGTGCTTCGTCACCACATGGTCCTGCGGCTGCCGGTTCAGCTCGGGGATGAGATCGGTCCAGCCGGCCGGAAATTCTCGATGGCCTCGCGGCTGCTCCGTCCGGCCCGGCGCACCGCCGGCGACGTTGACGAGCACGACCGGCAGGCCATGTCCGCGAAAGACTTCTGTCAGCGCCGCGGCGTGCTTCACCACACCGTCCATGGGATGCACGGCCGGGCGCGAAACGATGCCGTTCTGAAGATCGACGACGATGAGCGCGGTCTTCGGGTCGAGGGTGGTCACGGTCACGGTCTATTCCTTTTGCTGATCTGGATGGCGGCGAAGCCGCGCGTTGCAATCTCGTGCGTGGAGCGACCCCCAAGTCCTCGGGCCGGCCTAGGAGTCGCCTTCGCCCAGGCGCTTGATCAGGGCGGCCGCGGAGATGAGCGTCCGCTGTTCGTCGGGATCGAGCCTGGCCATGGCGGCGAGCAGCCATTTCTGCTTTGCGGCGCTGCGTTTTCGCCGAGCCTCGACGCCTTCGTCCGTCAGGGAGAACAGAACCTGCCGACCGTCCGTCGGATGAGGCTGACGCTCGACCAGGCCCTCCCGCTCCAGTTCAGCGAGCGTGGCGCCCATGGATTGCGGCTTCACCGACTCCGCGCGCGCGAGGTCCGCCGTCGTCATCGAACCCGCCCTCTCCAGCCGCGACAACGCCACGGTCTGCGACCAGGTCAACTCGTCCGGGTTCGATTCCGCGCGCAACCGCCGCAAGAGCTGCCCGATCGCCAGGGAGAGTTCGGTGACGGCCGTTTCAAGGGAAATGGACGTGCCAGGAAAAGCGCTCATGGGCTTCATTTAGATATAAACAGGAAAACTTGCAAGTCTACCTGTCCGAATTGATCCACACGGGCTCGCGCTTTCTGTGTCACAATCGTGTCGCACTGTTGATCCGGGGGCACCGTGATGAGACGTCGGACACTCGGGATTCTTGTCTTGGCCGGCATCGCGGGCTTCGGCACGCTAGGGATGGGCGGCGCTCCGCTCGCCGTCGGTCAGCGCGTGAGCGTGAATTTCGCGGGCGGCAAGCAAGGCAATGTCGTCAAGATCGGAACCGCCGCCGACGGAACCTATGCCGGCTGCACTCGTATCCATTTCGACTATGAGGGTCCCGATCCGACGACGGGCCAGTGGTTCTGCCCTTGGAACAGCCCCTTCACGATCACGCCGCTCGGCGGTCAGCCGGCGGGGCAACCTGATCCGCAGGCGGCGGACCAAGCCGGCCCCCCGCAGCCTGCTGAAGCGAACCGGGCGCTGGCCGTCGGCGCGTGTGTCGCGGTCCGCGGCATGCAGTCGCCTGGCCGGATCATTCGTGTGACCCCAGGCGGCTATGTCGTCCAGCCGCAGGGCGGAACGGCGGCCGATGCGTTGAATTGGGCGCAAGAGGACGTCGTGACAGGTCCGTGTCCTGCCGGGCCGACCGCGGCCCAACTCGCCCAGCCTCATGCCTGCCCGACGACCGACGCCCCTAATCTGAACGCGACGCGTCAGGGCCAAGGGTTCCTGGCGCTCATCCGATCGGTCATGGATCACCCGGCCGCGCCGGGCATGGATGGCGCGGTGACCATCACCATCCAGTCAGTTCAGGTCGGTGCCGCCCGGCGCTGGACTGTGCTGGACAGCGAAAATTTCAGCGCCGATCCCAGCAAGCCGGTTTACGATCTGCGCGTTTCGTTCACGAGCTGCACGGACTTCCGCACCGCCATCGAGCTTCGGAAACAGGTCAGCAATTTTCAATGCTTTACCGCGCCGACGGGCCAGCCGGTTTGCCAGATGTCGGCCAGCGTGAATGGCCTTCCGGAACCGACCCAGCGCATCAACAAGTAGCGAACGTCGCAGCATCCGCAGTCGGCCCCGGCGCGGATCGAGATTCCGAAGAGCGCGCGGGCCTGCGGTCGCCTTGGGCGGCCGGAGTCGGGCGCGAGGCTGGCTCGCTGCCGCTGCGGCGCTGCAGCCTTCGCGATATCGCCAGGTCACCGCCATCCGCGATTCCACTGCGGCCCATTTGATCCTCGTCAACGACAGACCACGCGCGGCCTTGCATGCTTGCCTTCGAAAGGGAGGCTCGCATGTCTGGACCGGACTTTCTGCCCGCAACCTTCTCCCGCAAGGGCGACGTTATTGAAGGGCGTCTCAGTCTGATGCTGGATAATCATGTCGAGGAGGTCTGGGACGCCCTCACCGACCCGATTCGCCTCGTCGAATGGCTTGCGGCCGGCGAGATCGAGTTGGGCCGGGGGGGCGCGGCCAGG
>ODAK010001694.1_pt1 | contig 23684 bp, 21 predicted proteins | sample 1539591 | NCBI WGS metagenome assembly ODAK01 (sample SAMEA3539303, study PRJEB22396) | soil metagenome | biome: tundra; feature: field; material: soil | place: USA | collected 2010-05 | depth 0.15 m | reverse complement strand
TCGTCGGACCCCGGGAATTCTCCGACAGCCTCGCGACGAGGGGCTCGTCCGAGACCAAGCCGACCGCCCCTCGCGATTCTGTGTGGCCGTTCTACCCTTGCCCGAGACGCTTCATTTCAATGAGAAGCGTCGCATCGATCCAATACCCAACTCGGCACCGACCGTGCCGGCTGGGTACTAATCTCGGCGTTCCGGGCGAAAGGCGGGCTCGATTGGCGGCTCGGAAGAGGTGTCGTGCGTCTGATCTCAGCTACGCGGCCGCGGGCTCGGTGACCGTTCGCCGCTCGATCGAAGCGCCGGAGGCCGGCTCAGCGCGGCCGTAGAGGACATCTGGGTCGAGGTCGGCGTCGCCGGGCCATTCGATCGTCCGCGACTCGGGGTTTACCCGGACCTGCTCGAAGACCGACCGGTCATCGCGGATGCGAGCGAACACGCCCCCTCGCGAAAGTAGCCCGCTCAGATCGACATCCTTGACGGCCCCGTCGGAGAACCGCAGGCGAAGCCAACGACCCTCCAAGGTTTCGACGCCGGTGATCTTGATCAGGTCGGTCATGGGAGCGGAGCGATGGTCTCGAGGGGCTCGAGCGCGACGCCGCGGTCGAAGTTGCGGGCGAGCTCGTCGCGGTGTGCCGCAAGCCATTCTCTCACCAGCCGGAGCGCTCGACCAGGCAGTGATCCCGCGTAGACATCGCCTGTCGCAATCACGATGAGCGCCTCCTGCCCGCCCTACCGCGCGTGGAAATGCGGTGGAGCGTGATCGTCGAAGTACATCTCGATGTCGATCCCGTAGAAGGAGCTGATCCTCGGCACGCCACGAATCCTCGCGTCGCCGACGGACAACCAGCCTGTCTCCAAGCCCGAACAGCGCAGGCATACACTCCACGCACTTCCCGTGCTGAAGATGTCCGAAGACGTCCCCGGAAGCCCGGATCGCCCGTCGTTACAGGCGATTTGCCGTCGTCGCTGACCGCCTCGGACCTCGCGCCGGCACCCGTCCTGGACATCTATGGACATCTTCGGACTTGTGCCTGCAATCGACGTTTTTCAGGAGCCGTGTCATCGTGGGCCGTGGACCGCTGCGTCAGCCGGTTGGGCGACCGCGAACGCCTCGGCGACCAGCGCGGCATCCTCGTCGCGGGGCGCGTAGTGGAGATAGCGCATCGTCGTCTGAACGTCGGCGTGGCCCATCCACTCCTGGACGCGGCGGATGTCAGCCTTGGCGATCATCCGCGTGCCGAAGGTATGGCGCAGATCATGGAAGCGCAGCGGCCGCAGCCCAGCGCGGGCGAGAGCGTCCTTATAGCGACGCCTCAACGCCGACCCGTCGAGGTAGTCGCCGCCAGCCCCGGCGAACACCAGGTCGTCGTCGCCGACCCAATCCCGCCGCCGCCCCAGCTGCGCCAACGCGCTGGCCACATCGGGCGCCAGCGGGACCGTTCGCACCTTGCCGGACTTCGGCGTCGTCAGATACCCGGCGTAGTAGCTCGCGCGCACGCGGACCGCGCTGGCGGCAAAGTCCACGTCGCGCCAGCGCAGCGCGAGCAGCTCCCCCATCCGCAGCCCGGTGAAGGCCGCGGTCAGGAGCAGCGCCCCGTCGGCCTCGGACGCCGCCGCGCGGACGAGTGCCCATACCTCCTCGGGAGAGAACACCTGCAGGTCTCCGCTGCGCGTCACCGGCGGCTTCTCCACGTCCGCCACCGGGTTCGATGACAGCGACCACACCTTGCGCGCCCTCTCAAAGATGCCGTGCATGAGCACAAGCGCTTTGGTGCGCGTGCTGGCAGCCTGCGTCATCGACGCCTGCCAGAACTCGATCTCTCCCGGAGTCACCGCCTCCAGCGCCATCGTCCCAAAGCGCGGAAGCAGCTCAGAGCCGACGATCGACCGGTAGCCCGCGACCGTCGAGGGCTTGCGGGCCCGGTCGTGCTCGATGTAGCGCAGCCACTCCGCGGCGGCATCAGCGAACGTCGCCCCCGTCGGCACCATCCCGGGAAGCGTGCCGCGCCGCGCCTGGTCGAGGACCGAGCCGAGCCAGTCCTCTGCGGTCCGCTTGGTGAAGTAGCCGTTCGCCGGCCGGCCCCGCCCGGTCCACGCCGGTCCGAGCTTCTTCTGCACCTGGCGGCCGTCAGGCAGCCGGTACTTCGCGTACCAGACTGACCCGCGCACTCGCTCGACGCGAAACACGTGGCCCGTCGGCCGACCTTCGGATCCCACTCCCATGTCCCGAAGACTCGGGACATATTGGGGACACGTGCACCGGTGCGCCACTCCCTCAAACCTCAGAAATAAGCGATTTGGAGGGCATTCTGAGAGCCGACGCCCGGACTCGAACCGGGGACCCCTTCATTACGAGTGAAGTGCTCTACCAGCTGAGCTACGTCGGCGGCTTTCCGACGCCAGTCTAACGGCGCTCCGAGCCCTCCACGGTGCGCTTGCCCTCCACCCCGTTGCGCCACTCCTCGGCCAGGATCGCCCAGCGTTCATGGTCGCGCCAGCGGCCGCTGATCTTCAGGTACCGAGGCGAGAAGCCCTCGCGGCGGAACCCGGCGCTGCGGGCCAGCGCGAGCGACGCCTGGTTGCCCGGTTGGATGTTGGCCTCGATCCGATGCAGGCGCAGGCTCATGAACGCGTGGCGCAACACGAGCCCGATCCCTTCACGCATGTAGCCCTGCCCCGCGAACGGCTTGCCGACTGCGTAGCCGAGGTACGCGCTCTGCAATCCGTAGCGGACGATCTGTGAGAGGTTGAAGAAGCCGATGATCGCCCCGTCCTCCTGGTGGCAGACGAGCATCGCCTCGAAGTCGACCCGGCGCGCATCCGCAAGGTAAGCCGCGAACCTGTCGGCGTCGGTCGGCGCTGTGGCCCATGGGCTGTGAAACGTGCGGCTGGCCAGCATCAGGGCCAGGAACTCGTCTCGGTCTGAGCGCTGAGGCGAGCGCAGCACAACGCGGCCGCGCGCACTCATGCCGCCAGCACCTGCTCCAGGCGATACCCCAGCGCTTCGCAGGCGAGCTCCTCCGACACGTTTAGCTGGAAGCGCTGGCGGGTGTCCTCCACCAGCTCCACGGCCGCGCGAAGCCGGGCGGGCTCGATGCCCGCGTCCGCGCTCAGCTCCTCCAGGCGGTCGCGGTTACGTACGAGCTCGCGCGCGTCCCAGGCCAGGCAGAGCAGATCGATGTACCAGAGCGCGACCAGCTGCAAGGCGAGATCCAGCGTCCGGGTCTCGACCCGGCGGCGCGAGCGCCGGCCTCGCTCTGACCATTCGCCCTCGATTCGCTTGCGCTCCTTACGCGATGTCAGCTCCAGCTCCTCGGCCGCCCGAGCCTCCATCTGCACCCGCACGGCGTCGCCGCGCGTGCGCACAGCCGCCAGCAGCTCCGACCACGGCTTGGAGCGCGCCATGTCGCCCGCAATCGCGTCCCGAGCGAAGCGCTGTGCCTGGGAGCGCAGGGCTCGTCCGTCCTCACCAGCCAGCTCCAGAGCGCAGTCGGCATCGCCCAAGGCCAGCCGCGCGCAGGCGACGGCCGATTCGGCGCCGACGCCGAGCGCCTCAATGCCCGCGGCCACGTCGCGCTCGGTCGGAGGCTCGAAGCGGACCACCTGGCAGCGCGAGCGGATCGTCGGCAGGACCTCTCCAAGCCGGTCGGTGAGCAGGATCAGATGCACGAACGCGGCCGGCTCCTCAAGCGTCTTGAGCATCCGGTTGGCCGCCTCTTCGCCGAGCTCGTCAACCCGTTCGATCACGAACACGCGACGGTTGGCCTCAAACGGCGTCCGGCTCGCCGCCGAGATCACCGGACCCTCGATGTCGCTGACCAGGATCTCGTGCGCGCCGCTGGGAATGACCCAGGTCAGGTCCGGATGGGCGCCGGAGGTCACCCTGGCCCGGGCGCCGTCGGGATCGCTGGATCCCTGCGAGAGCAGCTCGGCGGCGAGCGCCCGGGCCACCGCGCGCTTGCCGGCGCCGCCGGGCCCGTGGAACAGATAGGCGTGCGATGGCCGGCCGTCGGCGGCGAGCGCCGGCGCCAGCACACAGCGCGCGTAGGGATGGCGATCGAGTTCTGCGAGCACGCGCCACGATCCTAGCCATCGATAAGGTCGCACCGCGGACAATGGCAGGCGGCAAGCTGATCACGATCGAGGGCCTGGACGGCGCCGGCAAGACAACGCTGGCGACATCGTTGCATCAGGCGATCCGATCGCGCGGGATCGATGCGAGCCTGCTCCGGGAGCCCGGAGGTGTCCGCGCCGCCGAGCGCGTCCGGGAGCTGGTCAAGGATCCGGACGCGCGGATCGGCGCGCGCGCGGAGGCGCTGCTGTACGCCGCTGCACGGGCACAACTGGTGGAGGAAGCGCTGGCACCGCTGCTGGCGCGCGGAAGCTGGGTCCTGCTCGACCGCTTCGTCGATTCCTCGCTCGCCTACCAGGGCGCCGGGCGCAGGCTGGGAATCGAGCGTGTGCGAGCGATCAATGATTTCGCCACCGGGGGCCTGTGCCCGGATCGGACGCTGATGCTGAGGATCGATCCAGCGCTGGGACGGGAGCGCTCACGAGCGCGGGCCCAGCCGCTGGACCGCCTGGAGCGCGAGCAGGATCAGTTCTTTGCCCGGATCGCCGCCGCCTACGCGCAGCTGGCGTCAGCCGAGCCGGGGCGGATCCGTACGATCGACGCCGCGCAAACGCCTGAGCTCGTGCTGCAGGCCGCGCTGAACGCGATCGGCGATCTACTATGAATAGCCCTGGGGTCGAGCCTGGGCAAACGCCCAGGCATCGGCGACCATATCGGTGAGCTCCGGCTTGCGGGCCTCCCACCCGAGCTCAGCCCGGATCCGCTGGCTGGCCGCGACCAACATCGGCGGGTCACCGGGGCGCCGGGGCGCCTCGCGGACCGCGATCGGACGACCGGTCACGGTCTCTGCAGCAGCGATCACCTCGCGCACCGAGAAGCCGTTGCCGTTACCGAGATTGAAGATCTGGTGCTCCCCCGGGCGGGTCCGCTCCAGCGCCAGCAGGTGGGCAGCAGACAGATCCTCGATGTGGATGTAGTCACGGATCGCGGTGCCGTCCGGGGTGGCGTAATCGGTCCCGTACACCTCCACGTACTCGCTGAGGCCCAGCGCCGCCTTCAGTACGTTGGGGATCAGATGCGTCTCGGGCTCGTGGTGCTCGCCCAAGCCGCCGCTGGCGCCGGCGACGTTGAAGTACCGCAGGCTGACTGCGCCGAGGCCGTGGGCCAGGCAGAAGTCCCCGATCATCCCGTCGACCGCGAGCTTGGAGGCGCCGTAGGCGTTGGCCGGCCGCGGCGGTGCGGTCTCCGGAATCGGTACCTCGTCGGGCTGACCGTACACCGCGCAGGTGGAGGAAAAGACCAGGCGGCGGACCTCCGCCTCACGCATCGAATCGAGCAAGTTGAGCGTGCCGCCGACATTTGTGCGGTAATACCGCTCCGGATGGCTGACCGACTCACTCACCAAAGCCAGTGCCGCGAAATGCAGCACGCCGTCAAATCCATCCGCGAGCGTGCGCCGGACGGCATCGTGATCGAGCAGATCCGCGACCACCAGTCGTGCCTGCTTGGGAACCGCTTCGCGATGCCCGCGCTCCAGATTGTCGAACACACTGACCTGGTGACCGGCGGCCAGCAGTTGACCCGTGACGATCGAGCCGATGTAACCGGCTCCGCCCGTCACCAACAGCTTCATCGTCTAGGCGGACGGAAGATGGAGATCAAACTCATTAGCGCTGCACATATAACAGACATAGAATCGTCGATGTCGTGAGCGACAGATCGCAACCGGTCCAGATCGAGGCATTCGAGCACGTACTCGCCGCCCCGGGCATCGCGCTGTTGCGCGTGCTCGCCGCCCGGTCCCGCCGGCGGAGCTCGGGATCGCGGCCGAATCTGGTCATCAAGGAAGAGCAGAACACCCACCGCTTCGCGCCGCTCCCGGCTCCGGGCGATCCACGCGGAGTCCTGCGAATCGCCTACTCGGTGCCGGTCGAGCTGCTCGAGCAGGAGGTCACATTCACACTGGAGTTCCAGCATGGCGACCCGATCACGCTGTCCCAGCCGACCCTAGGCTCAATGCGGCTCCCGGCTCGCTCGGGTAAGCCAGATCTTCGGCAGTCAGGCAGGCCCGCGGCCGAGCCTGACGCAGATCCCGACGAGGACCGGCGGACCGAGATCCACGAGAAGCTCGTGCAGCAGTCCCAGGCCCTGGCCGAGTCAGAGCGCGCTGCGACCGCGCGCGACCAATCGAATCTGCGCGCCGAGGCCAAGCTGCGAGCCGAGCTCGAGCAGCAGCAGGAGGAAGAGCAACGCGCCTGGGCGCGTGTGCGCGAGCTCGAGCAGCAAGCGGCGGACACTGCGGCGCGGATCAACGCATCCGACGCGGAACTGGCGGAGGCCAGGGAAGCGCTCTCTGCCGCCGACCAGCGCGCCGGCTCCGCGGCTGACCAAGCCGCCTCCGCGCAGACCCGCGCGGAAACCGCCGAGCGCCGGATCCCCGAGCTGGAGGCCGCGGCGCGCGACCATGCGCAGCGCAACGCCGAACTGGAGCAGAGCCACGAGCAGAAGGAGCAAGAGCTGTCGAGCGCCGTGTCCGCACGCGCCGGGATCGGCGAGGAGCTGGAGCAGTTGCGCGACGCGCTGCGGGTCATGACCTTTGAGCGCGACGAGCTCACACGACAGGTCAGCGCGCACGACAGCGTTGCCCTCAAGGCGCGCGAGCGGGCCAACCAGTCCGAGAAGGCCCATGGCGAGGCGAGAGCGTCGCTGCGCGAGCTTGAAACCTGGAGCGAAGAGCTGGAGCGACGCCTGGCCGAGATGACCACCGAGCTGGCCGCGACCAAGCAGGCATTCGAGGAGGCCGAGGGCGAACGCAGGCGGCTGGACGGTGCCCTAGCCGAGTCAGAGGCCGGGACCGAGCTGGCGGAGGGCCGGAATGCGAGCCTCGGCGCCCAGGTGGCCCAGCTGAGCGCGCAGCTCTCCGAACGTGAGGGCGAGCTGTCGGAGGCGGCCCGCGCCGCCGACGAGTCGACTGCCAGGGCCGATGCCAATCGGATGCAGGGTGAGATCGATGCTGCGCAGGCCGAGCTCGAGCGCTTGGGCGCAGAGCTCGACGTCGCGATGGGACGCGCGTCGGACGCCGAGCGCGGCGCGCAAGAGCACGGCGATCGCGCGAACGAGCTTCAAGCGCGGGTGTCATCGCTCGAGGAGGCGCGGGCGCAGGACGAGCGGGCTGCGCAGGAGCGTTCATCCGAGCGGGCACACGAGACCGCCGAGCTCGACGCGCTCAGGTTCGCCGACGCACAAGCGCAGGCGACGGTGGCCACGCTGCGGGCCGAGCTGGAAGAGGCGAAGCGTCACGCCGCCCGCAGCGACGACCTGGAGCGCGAAGTGGAGGCCTCCCGCGTCGAAGCCGACCGTCTGCACGCCGCCGTCCTGAGGCTGGAGTCCGAGAGCCGGACCGCGGGACAGGCGCAGTCCGACTCGCTGCGAAACGGGACCGACCGGGAGTTGGCGGCGATCAGCAGTGCGCTGGACGGCGCGCGGGAGGAGATGAACGCCCTGCGTCAGGAGCTCGAGGCGGCGCAGGCCTCCGAACGTAAGGCGAACCTGGAGCTGGTGATGCTCACCGCCGAAACCCAGGCACGGCTGCAGGCCCAGGGCGAGCTCAGACAAGCGGCCCGCGAATCCGGGCTGGCCCCGTAGCGCCTCCCGAGGGGCGATCGGGTCGGCTCTGCCGGATGCCTGATCCGGCCCGTCTGATCGCCTGGGCCAGGCCGCGGGCGCGATAGAATCAGCGGTCGACTGGCGCCCTTTGATCAGGCGTCCGAAGGACCTCGATCCGTCTTTCCGTCCGAGCCGTGCGCGAGGATTTGCTGTTACCCCCTCGGCCGATCGGAAGCCGAGCCAAAGTCCCGGAAGCAGCGGAAAAAGAGAGGAGCAGGTCGGTATGGCGAACATCCCGCAGACCCAACTCACGCCCAGTTCGAGGGCGGGCGAGGGGCTCTCTATTCGCCGCTACTTCACCGCACCGGGGGTGAATCCTTTCGATGCCGTCGAGTGGGAACTGCGGGACGCGCGGATCGGTCACGGTGAGAAGATCTCGTTCGAGCAGCGCGATGTCGAGTTTCCCAAGACGTGGTCGCAGAACGCGACCAACATCGTCGCTCAGAAGTACTTCCGCGGTCAGCTGCACTCGCCCGCGCGCGAGCGCTCGGTCAAGCAGATGATCGGCCGCGTGGCCGGGACGATCGCCGGGTGGGGACGCGAGCGCGGGTACTTCGCCACCGACGAGGATGCCGACAGCTTCGAGGCGGAGCTGACGCACATCCTGCTGCATCAGCTGGCAGCCTTCAATTCGCCGGTCTGGTTCAACGTCGGCTTCGAGGAGAGCCCGCAGTGCTCGGCCTGCTTCATCCTCAGCGTCGACGACGAGATCGAGTCGATCCTCGACTGGAACACGAAGGAGGGCAAGATCTTCCGCGGCGGCTCGGGGTCGGGAATCAACCTGTCGCGGATCCGCGGCTCGATGGAGCCGTTGTCCAAGGGCGGCACCGCGTCGGGTCCCGTGAGCTTCATGCGTGGCGCCGACGCCTGGGCGGGCACGATCAAGTCGGGCGGGAAGACCCGGCGCGCCGCGAAGATGGTCGTGCTCGACATCGACCATCCCGACGTGCGGGACTTCATCTGGTGCAAGGCCAAGGAGGAGGACAAGGCCGCCGCGCTGCGCGACGCCGGCTTTGACATGTCGATCGACGGCGAGGGCTTCCACTCGATCCAGTATCAGAACGCGAACAACTCGGTGCGGGTGACCGAGGAGTTCATGCGCGCGGTGGAGAACGACGACGACTGGCATCTGACCGCCCGGGTCAGTGGACAGCCGATCGGTGATCCGATTCCCGCGCGCCAGCTGATGAAGGAGATCGCCGAGGCGGCTTGGCGCTGCGCGGACCCGGGCGTGCAGTACGACACGACGATCAACCAGTGGCACACCTGCCCCAACTCGGGTCGGATCAACGCCTCCAATCCGTGCAGCGAGTACATGCACGTCGACGACTCGGCCTGCAACCTCGCGTCGCTGAACCTGATGAAGTACCGCCGCGCCGACGGAACCTTCGACGCCGAGTCCTTCGAGCACGTGGTCGACATCGTGCTGCTCGCCCAGGAGATCGTCGTCTCACCGTCGAGCTACCCGACCGAGGAGATCGGGCGCAACGCTCGCGCCTTCCGCCAGCTCGGCCTCGGCTACGCCAACCTCGGTGCCTATCTGATGGCCGACGGCGTCCCCTATGACTCTGATGCCGGCCGCGGGACCGCGGCCGCGATCACCGCGCTGATGACCGGGCGCGCGTATCTGGGCTCGACCCGCATCGCCGCGGCGATCGGACCCTACGAGCGTTACGGTGAGAACCGTGAGGCCCACAACGCGGTCATGCGGATGCACCGTGACGCCTCTTACGCGATTCCCGACTCGACCTGCGTGGATACGCAGCTGCTCGATGCGGCACGCGCCACCTGGGAGGAAGCCGTCCGCGCCGGCGAGGTGCACGGCTACCGCAACGCGCAGGCCACGGTGCTCGCGCCGACGGGCACAATCTCGTTTTTAATGGACTGCGACACCACCGGCGTGGAACCCGATTTCTCGCTGGTCAAGTACAAGGAGCTGGTCGGCGGCGGTCAGATGACGATCGTCAATCGGACCGTCCCGCTGGCGCTGCAGACGCTCGGCTACGGCGACGAGCAGATCGAGCAGATCGTCGCCTATGTCAATGAGCACGACACGATCGTCGGCGCACCCGGACTGGCCGACGAGCACCTGGCGGTGTTCGACGTCGCGGTCGGTGAGCGGGCGATCTCGCACATGGGGCACATCAAGATGATGGGAGCGATCCAGCCGTTCCTCAGCGGCGCGATCTCCAAGACCGTCAACATGCCCCAGTCAGCCACCGTCGAGGACATCGCCGACGCATACATCCAGGCCTGGAAGCTCGGCGTCAAGGCACTGGCGATCTACCGCGACGGCTCCAAGACCGCGCAGGCGCTTCGTACCGACGCCCAGCAGGGTGCCACCGCAGCCGCCGCACCGGCCCTGACCCAGGACGAGCTTGACAAGGCGGTCGTGGAGGCGCTCGCCAAGGCGCCGCCCAAGCGCCGGCGGATGCCGCGTGAGCGTCAGTCGATCACGCACAAGTTCTCGATCGGTGGCCACGAGGGCTACATCACCGCGGGCATGTACGAGGACGGGACGATCGGCGAGATCTTCCTGACTGACATCGGCAAGGAAGGCTCGACCCTGCGCGGGATGATGAACTCGTTCGCGACAGCGATCTCGATCGCGCTGCAGTACGGCGTGCCGCTGGAGACACTGGTGCGCAAGTTCAGCTATATGCGCTTCGAGCCGGAGGGGATGACCTCCAACCCGGAGATCCCGTTCGCGAAGTCGATGCCGGACTACATCATGCGCTGGCTGGCCTCGCGCTTTTTGGACGTCGATCTGCAGGAGGAGCTCGGGATCCTGACCAAGGAGGTCCGCGCGCGCAAGGCGGCCCAGGATGCCGCCAGCTCGCACCTGGGCGACACGGCCGGCCCCTCTGAAGGCGGAAACGGCGGTCCCTCCGGCGCGCCCCGTGCCGGCGCCGGGACGATCTCCAATGAGCTGGCACCGGCTACCACCGCGCTGACCGATGAGCCTCCGGTGCTGCCCGCGGTTCGCCAGGGTCTCGACCTCGGTCCGGCGTGCCAGCAATGCGGCGGGATGATGCAGCGCACCGGCAGCTGCTACACGTGCTCCAGCTGCGGGTTCAACACCGGCTGCGGCTGATGAAGTAGCAGCAGGTCAAGTCAGCAGATCCGCCCGGCGGCGTTCGTCACAACGCCGCAACGATCAGCCCCGCCACCAACGCCGCCGCCGTGCTCCAGACGATGATCGTGGCGATCAGACGCTGGTCCAGGCCGTAGGCGTGGCCGACGATCAGCGAGCTGATCCCGGTGGGCATCGCCGCCTGCAGCAGGTAGGCCGAGGGCAAGCGGACGGCGAACGACGAGAAGCCGGCCATCAGCAACGGCGCGATGCACAGCCGTAACACGACGGCCAGCACCACCTGCCGGTTGGGAGCCTCCAGCAGCGGCGCGCGATCCTCACGTCGCTCGGCGGCGAGGTTCACGCCGACGGCGAAGAAGCCGAGCAGCAGCATCACGGCGACGACCACGTGGGACGCGGTCAGCAGCGGGTCGGGCACCAGTGAGGCCGGGACAATCAGCCCCGCCACCACCGCCAGCAGCGGAGGATTGCGGGTCAGGAACGCTCTCACCCTCGCCAGCCGGCTGACGCCGGCCTGATTGCCGAACGCCGCGCCGACGCCAAAGCCGCCGAGGAACAGCATCGGGCCGCTGACCAGCTGGTCGTAGGCGACGGCTGAACTGAGCGCGCCGGGGCCGATGATCGCGACGGCCGTGGGCAGGCCGAGGTAACCCGTGTTGACGATGATCACGCTGCAGATCAGCGCGCCGAGCGCCGGCGCAGCCAGGCCAAGCCAGCGGCGGCCGATCGCCCAGGCCGCGAGTCCCAGACAGCTGATCATGACCCAGGCGACGCCGATCCCCACCCCGGCGCCGACGGTAATCCGCAGGTGAGCGATGTTGACGAACGACACGAACGGGACCAGCGCGTAGAGCATCAGCTGCAGGGTCCAGTGCGCGGCCACCTGGGCAGCGTCCACGCGGCGCTCGCAGACGACACCGAACGCAGTGGAGGCGACGACCGCTAGCGCGACGAAGATCAACCGGACTCAGACCGCTCAGACAACCCGAGCGCCTCCACCCGGAAACCGCCGGGCGGCGGCGCGAGCCCAGGCTGCGCCGCAGCCGTGGCCGGGCGCTCGCTCACGGCGGCCCGGGCGGCGCGTGAGCGGCTTGCGGCCAGCAGCGCCGCCAGCACCAGGATCGCGCCGGCGATCTGCAGAGGGCTGGGCGACTCGCCGAAGATCAGCGCCGCCAGCGCGACCGAGCCGACCGGCTGGACGGTGAGCAGCACCGACGTCAGCGCCGCGGGAAGCCGGGGCAGCGAGGCGGTGATCAACAACCAGCCGAGCACCTGCGAGCTCAGCGCGAGCGTGACCAGCCAACCCGCGCTCGGCCAGCTGGGCACGAGGTGCGCATCGCCGATCACCACTCCGGCGATCACGCACAGCACGGCAGCGGTGGCCGTGGCGTCGAACAGCGGGCCCGCGGGACGGCGCAGATCAGTGCCGCCGTGGCGGAGCAGCAGGAGAAAGCCCACATAGGCCACCCCCGCTCCGAGTCCGAACAGCGTCCCGCGCGTCGGATCTCGGCCGAACGCTCCGTGCTCGAGCACCCCGGAGATCAGCAGCACGCCCAGCAGCGCGACCGGCAGGGAGAGCAGCACCCGGCGGCCGGGCGGCTCGGAGAGCAGCGCCCACGCGACCAGCGGCACGAGCACCACCTGGATGTTGGCTAGCACCGTGGCCAGTCCCGCGCCGACATCGCCGATCGAGTGATGCCACAGGATCAGGTCGGCCGCGAAGAAGACGCCGGAGGCAACGGCCGCGCGCCGGTCGCGCCAGGAACGTGAGCCCAGTCGCCGATCCTCCCGCCGGGCCAGCCAACCCAGCACCGGCAGCGCGTAGGCGCATCGGAAGATCGCCGCGGTCGAAGGCGAGGCGTGGCTGAGACGTACGAGGATGCTGGAGAAGGCAATCGTCATGGCGCCCAGCAGCGCGCAGGCGCGCTCGTTGCCTTGCACCGAAGGCAGCCCCCGCGGGGGGCGCAAAACAGACCTTCCGAGCATCACGCCGTCCTATCGATTCGTGCTGACTACCGACGCTGCGCCGGGCGGGCACCCCGCGCCCGCAACAAGATCTGCGAGCACCTCAGTGAGGCCACGCGGTTCCCCGAGTGACAGGATTGCCGACCTGATGTTGGCAGACACCGATATCGCCGCGGTCCGCGACCGCTGCGGGCGCACGTTGCGCCAGAACTGGCGCGAGGGCGTGCGCGCATCCGATGGGGTGCCGTTCGCCTACACCTGCCCGAGCCCGGACCACTACCCCTGGCAGTGGTACTGGGACTCGTGCTTCACGGCGATCGCGTGGCGTCACTTCGACGCCGGGCGCTCGCGTCGTGAGCTACAGTCGCTGCTCGCCGCCCAGCGCCCGGACGGCTTCATCGGGCACACGATCTTCTGGAATCAGCGGCTGGAGGGCACGCGGCGGTTCACCTACAACGTCACTTCGCCCAACGCCCCGATGACGGCGAGCATCCAGCCTCCGGCGCTCGCCTGGGCGTGGCAGATCGCGGTCGGCGATCCGGCCGACGTTCCGGCGATCGCCCGCCAGCACGAGTGGCTGGCCGAGCATCGAGACCTGGATGGAGATGGACTGATCTGGATCGTGCAGCCCGACGAATCCGGACTGGATGCCTCGAACCAGTTCGACGCCGTCTGGGGCAACCGCGCCCACGGACTGCCACGCTTCGCACTGCTGGTGCGGCGAAACCGCGCCTTGGGCTACGACCTGCGCCAGATCGCGGCGGCGGGCGGGCCGGTGTGCTGCGAGGTGATGACCAACGTGATCTACAACCTGTCACGTCTGGCCCTTGGGCTCCCGTCTCTGACGTCCACGATCATCGCGCGCATGTACGACGAGCCCAGCGGGCTCTTCGGCCTGCTGGCGCGCCCGCTGCCGGCGCGGACCCCGGCGCTGACGTGGACCACGCTGGCGCCGCTGGCGCTCCCTGACCTGCCCGAGGCGATCGGTCGTCGCCTGGTGGAGGAGTTCCTGCTCGACCGGGAGCGGTTCTGGCTCCCGATCGCGCCTCCGTCCGTGTCGGCGAGTGAGCCGAGCTTCTCACTCAAGGACGCCAGGCGACTGGGGGGCCAGCGCTACTGGCGCGGTCCGACCTGGGTCAACGCGGCCTGGATGGTCTGGCTGGGGCTGGTCAGGCTCGGCTACCGAGAGCCGGCCGATGTGCTGGTCGGCCAGCTCGTGGCGACGATCGCCCGCGAGGGACTGCACGAGTACTACAACCCCTATACCGGCGCGGGGATGGGCGCCACCGAGTTCGGCTGGTCGAGCCTGGCGATGGAGCTGGTGGAGCCCGACCCGGCCGCGGCGCGCAGCTATCTGCCGGAGTGAGCCAGCCTCGGGAACCGGTCGCCGGGGACCCGCGGGGAGCCGAATTCAGCCCTCGTTCACCTTTGCGCTGAGACCCGCGCGCTAACGTGAAGTGCATGCAAACAGAACGTGATATGGAGCTGACCGAGGACCAGTGGCGAGAGCGGCTGAGCCCCGAGCAATACGAGATCCTGCGACGGCATGGGACCGAGAGCCCCTTCACCGGCAAGTACGTCGACGTCAAGTCCGACGGCACCTACCGGTGCGCCGGCTGCGGCGCGGAGCTGTTCAATTCCGAGACGAAGTTCGAGTCCGGTACCGGCTGGCCGAGCTTTTATGAGCCGGCGGTGGCCCAGAACGTCGAGCTGCACGAGGACCGCAGCAACGGAATGATCCGTACCGAGGTCCTGTGCAAGCGCTGCGGCGGACACCTGGGACACGTCTTCAACGACGGACCCCACCCGACCGGGATGCGCTACTGCATCAACTCGTGCTCGCTGGAGCTAGATTCGGCCTCAGAGGCAAGCTGAGCGCCGTCCCGGCGGAGGCCTGAGTCCCGCCGGGCCCCGGCGCCGTCTACCCGGCCGAGCGCCGCTCACGCAGCTTCACGTAGCCGTAGCCCGACACGACCAGGATTGCCAGCGCGATCGCGGCGCCCACGCCGAACTTGGAGATCACGCTCGCACCGGCGGAACCGGCGAAATAGCCGACCAGCCCGTAGGTCACTCCCCAGCTGATCCCGCCGAGCGCGTTCCAGAAGAAGAACTGGCGAAAGCGCATCTCGTTGATGCCCGCCAGCCAGGCGGCGGCGAACCGCACGAAGGCGATCCAGCGCGCGAAGAAGACGGCCTTGGGTCCGTGGCGCTCGAAGAAGCGGTCGCCCACGGCGATCAGCTTCACCCGCCGGGCGCGGAACGGGCCCGCCGCCTCCAGTACCTCGCGTCCGAAGCGGCGGCCGAGCAGATAGCCGGCATTGTCGCCGACGATCGCCGACGCGATGCCGATCACGATCACCAGCCAGATCTGCAGCTTGCCCTGACTGGCGAGCACCGCCGCGAGCACGAGCGCGGTCTCCCCCGGTGAGGGAAATCCCATCGACTCCAGGCCGATGATCGCCGGGAGCAGGTAGCCGAGTTTGCTGGAGATCCCCAGGATCGCGCCCAGCGCGAGCGTCACGCCGGCCACGTGGCCGCCTTCACCGCCGGCGAACGGGTCGCTTTCGCCGCCGGCCAACAGATAGCCTTCGCCGCATTCACGGAGACGACCGCGGGTTCTGCATCACCGCCAGCAGCGAGAGGCCGGCGGCGAGCGTGTGGCCGCGCTGCAGCCAGCGGGCCTCCAGCAGCAGCGGACGCTCGAGGGCATCGTTCAGCCAGGCGGGCCCCAGCCGGAGCGCAGGCGTGTAGCCGTCGTTCGCGCGGCGCCGGCGCTGGGCCAGGCGCACCACCGCGGCCGGGGCGAGCAGCACGCTGTTGAACGAGCTCATCCGCGCGATCGTCCAGCCGGCGTCAAGCGCCGCGGAGCGCAGGCTCCGGCGCCCGTAGCGCCGGTAGTGATGGTTGGCCTCATCGTGCAGCGACCACAGCGCCTGGTAGGCGGGAACGGTGACCAGCAGCCAGCCGCCCGGCTTGGTGACGCGTCGCAGCTCGCTCAGCGTGACCCGGTCATCGGGGGTGTGCTCGATCACGTCCAAGCAGGTGATCAGATCGAACGTGCCGGCCTCCCACGGAAGCTCCTCCAGGCGCCCGACCCGAACCTCCCCGCATCGGCGTGATTGCGCCGCCTGCGCGGCGTCGGGATTGAGCTCGATGCCGTGCACCTCGCCGTAGCCGGCGAGCTCCTCAAGCGTGCGCCCCGAGCCGCAGCCGGCGTCCAGCACCACCGCCCCCGGCGCCAACGGCAGCCGGTCGAGCTCGGCGCGGATGATCCGCCGGCGTCCCCGGTACCACCAGTGGTGCTCGTCCACTTCGAGCATCGCTTTCATCAGGCGCTGGTCCATCGGGGGTGATGCTGTCAGCTAGGTGGCCGCCCCCGCAAGTACGCTCGCATTCGAGCGGCCCCCAGCGGCGCCTGGCTTTGTACTCGGAGGCTCGTGCAGCGCTGCTGCACCACGCCTCCTGCGTCCGCGCCAGGCATCCCCTGGTGACCACTCTCGGTGCGACCGTACTCACGGGGACGACCACTAAGCGACGGCAACGGGGTCCTGGTCCGGCGCGCTGGCGGCTGGGAGCCTGAGGGTGAACCGTGCGCCCGGACCTTCGGTCTGCTCCAGCACCAGCTCGCCGCCCATCCGTTCGGCCAGCTCGCGCCCAATCGCCAACCCGAGGCCGAAGCCTGCCTGTCCGCTGGTGTCACGACCGCGATGAAAGCGGCGGAAGATCTGCTCACGCTCGTCGTCGGGCACGCCGGGACCCTGATCACGGACGCTCAGCGCCACCGCGGGCCCGGTCTGCAGCTCGACCGCAATCTCAGAGCCGGCGGGGCTGGCCCGCACCGCGTTGTCGAGCAGGATGCGCAGAATCCTGGCCACGCTTCCGGGATCTCCCAGAGCCCACACCGAAGCGCCGGAGCCCTCCAGCTGCGAGCTGATCCCCAGCTCCGAGGTACCCAGCGCGAACTCGGCCAGCACGGCCCGGCTCAACTCACCCAGCTCCACCGGCTCCGAGCGCAGCGCGACCTCAGCGTCGATCCGTGACAGGTCCAGCAGGTCGGCGGCCAGGCGGCCCAGGCGCCGTGATTGCGCCCGGGCCCGCTCGAGCAGATCCCGCGCGTCCTGCACGTCGGGCGGGTCGTCGCGCAGGTCATCGCCGAGCAGCTCGAGCATCCCGTCCAGCGACGTGAGCGGCGTCCTCAACTCGTGCGAGGCGGTGGCTACGAACGCGCGGCGGGCCTCCTCCTGGCGCTTGAGCCGTCGCTGCATCGTCGCGATGGACCGCGCGAGATCTCCGACCTCGTCGCGCGCGCGGTCATCGGGAACTTCAACCGGCGGCCCGTCGCCGGCGATCTCGAGCGCTGACTCGCGCAGGCGCCGCAGGCGCCGCACGAGCCGCGCCGAGAGCGGGATCCCGACCAGCAGCGTCAGCGCGAGACCGGCCAGCGCGGCATCGATGAACGCCGTCCGGACCGCATGCACCGCGCCGGGTATCTCGTCGATTGGCTTGCGGACGGCGAGCACATAACTGATTCCCTCGGCGGTGAAGGGAACCGCCACGCGGGCATACTCGGTCCCGTTGACCGTGCCAAAGCTGGGAGACGACTGGTGGGTCAGGAACGCCTTTGCGACATCGTCGAACGGATCCGACTCCGCGCCCTCAACTTCGAAGGTCGGCGGCTGGAGCAGTTCCCCGATCCCGCGCCGGTCCGGATAGCCGAGCACGTATGCGCTGCCGCCGATCCGGGTCGAGATATTGGCAACCGCCTGATCGAGCGCGAGCTTTGCTTTGCGTCCCTTGACGTTGACTAGCGCGTACGGGACGCTGTTGAGGTCGAGCTTGGTGAGCGGCCGGGCGGGCCGCTTGCCCAGGTCGTGGATCAGCGTCTTCAAGGCCGCATTGCGCAGCGACTGCTCAAGCGGCCCGAGCAGCGTGATCGCGGCGACGCCGAGCGTCGCCACGGCGGTCACCAGTACCGCGCCGACGATCCGTCCGCGCAGACCGAGGGCGCCACGCCGCCGTAGCGCCGGCACCGCTACGGTCCTCGCAGCCGATACCCCGCGCCGCGGACGGTGACGATGTAGCGCGGCTTCTCCGGCTCGGGCTCAAGCTTCTCACGCAGATGGCGGATGTGCACGTCGATCGCGCGCGGATCGCGGTAGGCGCTGTCGCCCCAGATCGCGCGCAGCAGCTCCTGGCGGTTGAGCAACCGGCCGGGATCGGCCATCAGGGCGTCCAGCAGCTCGAACTCCGAGAACGTGAGCCGCACCGGCTCGCCGGCGATCGTGACCTCGCGCTGGGCACGGTCAAGCGCGATCGGCCCCACCACCAGCACTTCGTCGCCCATCGCCCGCGTCCCGGCCCGGCGCAGCACGGCCCGGATGCGGCTGCGCAACTCGGCCAGGCCGAACGGCTTGGTGACGTAGTCGTCGGCGCCGGCTTCCAACCCCAACACCGCGTCGGCCTCGGAGTCAAGCGCGGTGAGCATGATGATCGGCACGACGTTACGTCGCGCGCGCAGTGCGCGGCAGACCTCGTATCCGTCGGGTCCGGCGCCGAGCGCGACATCCAGCAGCACGATGTCGAAGTGATCGGTGCTGGCGCGATCGATCGCGGCACGCCCGTCGGCGAGCGCCATCACGCGATGGCCCTCACGTGAGAACGAGCGGGTCAGCATCTCCCGAAGGTCTGATTCGTCGTCGACGACCAGGATGCTCAGCGAGGCGTCCGGACCCCGTCCGGTGGATACGGAGGCCGGCGAGCCCTCGTTGGTCGCGTTCATCCGCTGACCGGCTCCAGTTCGCGCGCGCTCGGTGGCGCTTGGGCGGCAGGAACCGGCGCCGAGCTTGGCGCCAGGCGGCCCTCGGCGGCCACGACCCACAGCACCACCATCCAGGTGATCGTCGCCAGCGTCACGTGGACCCAGACCATGTCGCTGGGCAGCTTGAGCTCGTACTGGACGCTGCCGACCAGACCCTGGGCGGCCAGCAGCACGCCGAGCACCGTCAGCGGCTCCAGTTCGGCCGCCGAGGCCCCGCGCCGGCGGCGCAGGAACCAGACTCCGATCACGGCGACCCCGAACACCGCCGCGATCGTCGCGTGCTGGTGCACGAGCCACTGCAGCGTGTCGTTGCCCTTGAAGTGCAACCGGTGGATGCGCTGCCCCGGCGAGCCGCCGGCATGGGGTCCGGCGGCCGTCGCCGCGGTCCCGGCGACGATCGTCAGCGCCCCCAGCGGCAGCAGCGCGCGCACCGACCACACCGACAGGCGGTCGCTGGAGCGGGGGCGCGATCCAGGTTCGTAGGCGGCCCGCCAGGCGAGCGCCACGGCCGCGACCAGGATCAGCATCGAGAGGCCGAAATGAGCCATCACGAACCCCGGCGCCAGGTGCTCTGTGACTGTGTAGCCGCCGAGGACCGCCTGGGCCACCACGCCCAACGGCAGCAGCAGCGCCAGCTTGGCCAGGTCGCGCCGGAACGGCCGGCGCGTGAACGCCAGCAGCGCCGCGACCACGGTCAGAACACCGACGAGACCCGACAGCATCCGGTTGCTGAACTCGATCAGCGCGTGCGTCGAGAGCGGCGGCAGCGCCTTGCCGTAGCAGCGCGGCCAGTCCGGGCAGCCGAGCCCTGAGCCCGTGAGACGGACGGCGGCGCCGGTCAGGACGATCACGGCCAGCGCCGCCAGCGTGACGTATGCGACGCGGCGGTACTGGCTGGGCGTGACAGCTAGACGTTGGCGCATCAATTCACAAAGGATGCCTGACCGGTGGGCTCCGTGCCCACACGTAACCGATCGCTCTCAGCAGACGAACGGCAGCGCCGGCGCCAGCTCGGCCAGCGATGGGGCGCTGCGGTCGCGTTGGGAGGCGATCAGCTCGACCTGCCCAGGCCATGCGATCGCCACGTCAGGGTCGTTGAAGGCAAAGCCCCCCTCAAGCTCGGGGTCGTAGTAGGCCGAGGTCTTATAGGCCACGTCGGCGACCTCGCTGAGCACGCAGAAACCGTGCGCGAAGCCGTCGGGACAGTAGACCTGATGGTGGCCGACATCGTCGAGCGCAAATGCCTCCCACTGCCCGAAGGCGGGCGATCCGCGCCGGATGTCGACCAGCACGTCGATGATCGAGCCCCGCATGCAGCGCACCAGCTTCGCCATCCCGGGCTGGAAGTGCATCCCGCGCACGATCCCCTGCCTGGAGCGGGAGTGGTTGTCCTGGACGAACTCGTCGTCGATCCCGAGCTCGGACAGCGCGCTGGCGCGATAGGACTCCAGGAAGAAGCCGCGCTCATCGCCATGGACGGCAGGCGACAGCAGGAGGGGTCCTTGAAGCTTGGTGGGGAGCAATTGCATCGGAAAGCTGGCCTGACGATATCGATCGCGCGGGGCCCGCGACGAAGCGGCCGGAGCGATCAGATCCGAGGATTGCGAATCCGGCTAGGATCGCATTCCGGCAACGTGCACGGGTGTTGCCTCGCGGCCAGGGCGCCGATAGATGGATCGAATCCGCGGACCGCTCGCCTCGCTTAGAACACCTGCACATGCACGTCTGGCTCCTACTGCTCTCCCGTGAGCTGCTCTTCCTGGCCCTGCTGATCGCGCTCGGCTCAGCGCCGGTGAGCTTTCTTTCAGCGCGCTTTGACGGCGCTGCGCGTGCCGCCCTCGCCCCGGCGTTCGGCCTGTGCGTCGGCGTCTGCCTGACCGTGACACTGATCTATGCGTTCCCGGCTGCCGACACCGGCTGGGTGGTGATCGCATTCGCTTCGGCTTCGTTGGCCCTCGGGCTCCGAAGGCTGCGGACCGTCCGATGGCCCGGCACCCGTGACGTCGTGCAGGTCACGGTGATCGCGGTGGTGATCCTGGGCTCGTTCAGCTACGCCCTGGCCGAACGGCACACGGTCGGCCCAGCGGGTGGCTATCAGGTAGGGGACACCAGCGGCTACGTGTCTGAGATCAACGGCGAAGCGCACACGCCGATCCATCAGGCCGATCGGATCCACCCGCCGTTCGCGGACCTGTCCCTCGGCTACTGGGCGACCTACGCACAGGCCTACCAGCAACTGGACGTCTCCGCGCTGGAGGCCAATGTCAACCGGCTACTGGGACTGCAATCGACCGACACGCAGAGCCCATTCCTGATCGCGGTGATCCTGGCCGGAGCGCTGGGAGCGTTCGCGTCGGTGCGAGCGGCCGCTCGCCGCCCCACATGGGGGGCGGTGCTGGCGGGTTCCCTGTTCGCGGGATCGCTGTTCACCGAGCTCTTCATGGACGGCAGTCAGGCTGCCCTGGCGGGGAGCGCGCTGCTGGCGCCGATCGTCGTCGTCGGGCTCGACGCGCTGCGGTGCCGCAAACCGGCCACGTTGGTGCTGTTGGCCTTGTTGGCGGCGGGGCTGCAGACGATCTACCCGCTGTTCGTGCCGTGCGTGGCGACCGCAGGCCTGGTGGCCCTGGTCGTGGTCGCGGCGAGTCGCTGGCGTCGCGCAGCCCTGCGTCGCCAGGATCTGACGCTGGGGGCCGCTCAGGTCCTGGGCGTGGTCGCGCTCGGCTGCGCATTCACCCCGGTCGCCTTCGTGCGCAACCTGCGCTACTGGCACAGCCTTCTCACCGGGTCGCTCTCGTTCGCCATGCTGCCCCGGTACAAGCTTCCCGTCGATGTGCTCCCCGGCTGGATCCTGCAGACGCGCGACTTCTACCGGCTCGTGACACTCCAGGGCGGGACCTCGGAGGTGCTCATGTTCGCAGCGCTCGTGCCCGCGCTGCTGATCGCGGTGATCACCTTCGGAATGTCCCGACACCGCGCGGCGATCGTGATGCTCGTGGTGGCGGCGGGCGCTTCGCTGCTCGCCTACTACACGTGGGCGGGACGCGGCTGTGAGTACTGCGTCCAGCGCAACCTGATCCCGGTGGGTGCGCTGGCTCCAGCGGCGATCGGCCTCGGAGTTGCCGCCCTGGCAGCGCTCAAATCCCGCAGCGGTCTGATCTTGGCGGGCGGCGCTGTAGCGCTCACGCTCGTCGGGATCGGACAGGCATCGATCGTCGAACACCAGCGACTCGCCAACGGTTCCTATCTGCTCGATCGACAGGATCGTGAAGCGCTGGGGGCACTGCCCGCAAACGCCGGCCCGCTTGAGATCGAAGGGTTCGCCGAGGGTCAGCAGCCGCCGATGGAGTTGCCCCTGATCTACGACCTGGCCGAGGAGCGCACCGATCACCACGTCTCACTTCCCACCGTGACGGACGACAGCAACAGCCTCGGCTACCTGGGCGGCACTCAACCGCTGGGGCCGTCTTTCAAACCCAACTACCGATACGTGCTGACCCGTCTCGGCGCCATCGCCACCCAGCGGCAGGTCGTGGCGCGGTTCGGACCCATCGCCCTGGAGAGGCGCACGCATGACCTCGACGTGACCCTCACGGGCGGGGTGCACGTGGCGCCCGCCCGCGTGGATGCGACCGGTGTCGCCTGGGCCACCCACCAGCTGAAATTCATGGTTGTCGGAGGCCACCCGGCCGGTCAGGCCTGGGTTTCGCTGGTTCTGGCGACCACAGTTCCGGTCACGGTCGTCACCGGCGCGGGAGCGTCGATCGTCAACCGGGCCGGCCGGCGCCTGGAGGTCTGCGTGAGAGCCGCGGGGCGCGCGCCCGCGCGCAACGCCAGCGTGACTCTGGCCTACAAGTCCCAGGCCGCACCGCTTCCCGATCAGCAGTATGCGGACCCGCTACCAACTCGCGGCGTGCGGTTACTGAGCATGGGTGTCTCAGGGGCTAGCTGTCGCGGATCTGCTCGGCGCGAGCGCTCACGACACTCGCGCGCCCGAGACTCGCTGGTCTCTGGATCCCGCTTGTCGTAGGCGGCGACGCGAGCGGGGGATTTGCATGTGACCCACATGTGTTACGGTGCTCCACATGCCAAAGATGATCCAGGTGCGCAACGTACCCGACGATGTTCACCGAATCCTGAAGGCACGAGCGGCGGCGGCGGGGATGACCCTGTCAGATTACGTCAAGCACGATCTGGAGTCAGCAGCGTCCCAGCCCACAGTTCAGGAGCTCGCCGCCCGCATTTCCGCGCGCGGGAGCACCGGCTTGTCGACAAAGTTCATTCTCGAGACCTTGCGCACGGTCCGTGAGCGCTGAGGCGTGCCAGTCATTGACGCGTCGGTGCTCGTCGAGTACCTGACCGGCGCAGAGCACGCGTCCCAAGCGCGCGAGGCGGTCCTCGGCGAGATCGAGCGCCTGTGGGCTCCCCACCTGATCGACGCCGAGGTGGGCCATGTCCTCAGACGCGCTGCCGCCATCCGCGCGATCGGGGCCGGACGCGCCCAGGAGGCGCTGAGCGACCTCGTAGAGCTTCCGATAAAGCGCGTCCCCCATCTCGGACTGCTCGAGCGCGCCTTTGAGCTGAGGAGCAACATCTCGTTCTATGACGCGCTGTACGTGGCGCTGGCCGAGCGCCTGGAAATGCCGCTGCTCACGTTCGACGCTCGGCTGCAGCGGGCGCGCTCAACCGCGGATGTGCGGCTGATCAGGGGCGGCGATCAGTAAACGCAGCGAGTCAGGAACCCTTGAAAGCGTCCGCGCCACCTGCAGAAGAACCGGCGCCGCGCGCAACTCCAGGATGGGATGCCTGACGGCCGCTCAGATGGTCACGGCCAGCCATCCGACCAGGTTTCAGCAGACGAACGACAGCGCCGGCTCTAGCTCGGCCAGCGACGGAGCGCTGCGGTCGCTGACCGCACTGCCGGCAGCTGTGTCCGGGCTATGACCAGAGAGGGGGTCGCCGGCTGTGGCGGGCATTGGATCTGGGTGCGAGCTACTGCTTCCTTGAGGCGTGGGCGCCGCGTGCGCTGCCGCCGCATGGGCCGAACTACGGCCAGGACCGCTATCCGACCTCCA
>ODAK010001692.1_pt1 | contig 23698 bp, 19 predicted proteins | sample 1539591 | NCBI WGS metagenome assembly ODAK01 (sample SAMEA3539303, study PRJEB22396) | soil metagenome | biome: tundra; feature: field; material: soil | place: USA | collected 2010-05 | depth 0.15 m | reverse complement strand
GAGCCGATGGGGAGATTCGAACTCCCGACCAACCGCTTACAAGGCGGTTGCTCTACCCCTGAGCTACATCGGCTGGGCCATCGATTCTCCCACGCCGCTTCGTGGACGTTGCCGCGGCCGGGGGACCTGCGGTACGCTCCGACCCTGTCAATGGCAAGAGGCGGCACCATGGTCGCGGCGGCAGGCAATCACCTGCTGGAGGCGCTCCCAGAGATTGAACGGCAGTCGCTGGAACGCCACCTTCGGCCTGCGCATCTCACCGTCAAGACCGTCCTCTTCGACCCCGGCCAGCCCATCGCTCACGTGTATTTCCCGATCGACGGCGTGATCTCACTGGTCACCCCGCTCGCCGACGGCAACATCGTCGAGGTGGCGACCATCGGGAACGAGGGCATCGTCGGGGTGCCACTGGTGCCCGGAGGATCGCTGGCCGTGCGGGCCATCTCGCAGGTGGGCGGGCGCACCCTGCGCATGGAGGCCGGCGAGTTCATCAGGGGTCTCGAACGCCTCCCGGCATTTCGGGCGCTGGTCCAGAAGTACGTCCAGGCGCTTTTCGGGCAGATCTCCCAGGCCGCGGCCTGCAATCGCCTCCATTCCAACGAGGAGCGTCTCAGTCGCTGGCTGCTCATGAGCCACGATCGGGTCGGCGCCGACACGTTCCCGATCACCCACGAGTTCCTCGGTCAGATGCTCGGGTCGCGTCGCGCCACGGTGACCCTGTCGGCGGGATTGCTGCAGTCCGCTGGACTGATCCGGTACCACCGCGGGCGGGTGACCATCGTCGACCGCGAGGGCCTTGAGTCCGTTTCCTGCGAGTGCTACGGGATCATCAAGGCGGCCCTGGACCGGGTGGTGTCGGCCGCGGCCTGACCGCGGGAAACACCAGGTCCTCGCGCAGGTCTCCGGCACTCGCGCGGCCGGCGTCGAAGAGCCTGGCCACCGCCTGCTGGACGCCGACCGACATCGACGGATAGGCGTGGATCGCCTGGGCGAGCCGTCCACTGAACGCGCGCACCTGCATCCCGAGCACGAACTCGTGGATCAGCTCGCCGGCGCCTGGCCCCGCGATGTGCGCACCCAGGATCACGCCCCCGCCGGCATTGCCGAGCAGCGGCCTCCCTGACGTGATGACCTTGATCAGCCCGCGCGGACGGCGCGTGATGACCGCTCGATCGACGGCCGTGAATGGCAGCGTCACCACATGCACGCTGCCGCCGTGCGCACGCCGCGCCTCGGGCTCGGTGAGGCCGACGTGGGCGATCTCCGGGTCGGTGAAGATGACCCAGGGCACTACCCGGTACGACGCTGCCTGCCCGCGCTCGAACGCGTTGTGCGCCGCGAGCCGTCCCTGGTATGCGGCGACGTGGGTGAACGGGAGCGTCCCGGTGACATCCCCGGCCGCGAACACTCCGCGCACGGAGGTGCGCAGGTGCGTGTCGACCACGATCCCTCGCTCTCCAGTCCTCACGCCGATCGTGTCGAGACCGAGGCCGTCGACGTTCGCCGTGCGGCCGGTCGCCACGAGCAGCTGATCTGCGTGCAATCTGCGTTCGCCGCCGGCTCCGGCGATGGTGAGCTCAATGCCGTCACCCGTGGGCGCGACCCGAATCGGTGGCGCTCCAAGGTGCAGGCGAATCCCCTCGGACTCCAGGATCGCGCGCATCAGCGCACCGATGTCGGGGTCCTCGTGGGGCAGGAAGGACGTGGCAACATCGATGACGTCCACGTCGGTACCAAGCCGGACAAACGCCTGCGCAAGCTCGAGGCCAATCGCACCCGCGCCGAGCACGAGCATGCGGCGCGGCTGTTCGCGGAGCGCGAACACCGTCTCGTTGGTCAGGTAGGGAACGGCAGTGAGCCCGTCGATCGACGGCAGCGCGGGGCGGCTCCCGGTGCACACGATGACGCGCTCCGCTGTGAAGCGCTGATCGCCGACCTCGACGGTGCGCGCGTCGAGGAAGCGCGCGCGACCGCGACGCACGACAACCCCCGTCCTCTCGAGATGTGCCTCGTCCTCATAACCGGCGATCTGGTCGATGACCTCGTGAACGTGATCCATGACGGCGGGAAAGTCGACGCGCACATCGCCGACGTCGATCCCGAATGCCGCCGCGTTCAGAGCGGTGTGATGCACCGAGGCTGCCTCGATCAGTGCTTTCGACGGCACGCACCCGTTCCACGTGCACTCTCCGCCGAGCGGTCCCTCGCTCACCAGCAGCACGCGCCGGTGACGATGCGCCGCCGTCTGCGCCGCCGTGAGCCCCGCCGTCCCTCCCCCGATGACGGCGAGGTCGAAGGCGTTGCTCACGCCGGGTTCGGTCCTCCCGCGAACACCAGACACGCGTTGTGGCCCCCGAACCCGAACGACGTGGTCATCGCGAGTCGCGCGTTCACAGCGCGGCCGACCCTGGGCACGTAATCGAGGTCGCACTCCGGGTCCTGGTTCTCGAGGTTCACCGTCGGCGGCAGGAAGCCGTCGCGCATCGCGAGGATGGTGACCATCGCCTCGAAGACTCCCGCGGCACCGAGCATGTGCCCGGTCATCGACTTGGTCGACGAGATCGGGACAGAGTAGGCAGCTTCGCCGAAGACGTGCTTGATCGCACGCGTCTCGGCCAGGTCGTTGAGCGGGGTGCCGGTGCCGTGCGCGTTGATGTACTCGATGTCCTCGGGCCGCACCCCGGCTCGCTCGAGCGCGCGGCTCACGCAGCGAATGGCACCGTCGCCACTCGGCTCCGGTGCGGTGATGTGGTATGCGTCCGCGGAGGCCGCATAGCCGAGCAGCTCCGCGTGAATCGTCGCGCCCCGCGCGAGCGCGTGCTCGCGCTCCTCGAGCACGAGCACCGCGGAACCCTCCGCGGCCACGAAGCCGTCGCGGTCGCGGTCGAAGGGCCGCGATGCGTGCTCGGGATCGTCGTTGCGGGTGGACAGCGCGCGAGCGGCGGCGAACATCGCGATGCCCGTCGAGGTGATCCCGGCCTCCGTGCCCCCGGCGAGCACGGCCACGGCGTCACCCTGCCGGATCCAGTTGGACGCCTGGCCGATCGCGTCCGCCCCCGAGGCGCAGGCGCTGACGACCGCCATGTTCGGCCCGCGGGCGCCGAGGTCGATCGAGACCATCCCCGGCGCCATGTCCACCAACGCCATCGCGGCGGCGAAGGGCGACACCCGTCGCGGGCCCTCGGCGTCGAGGATGCGGGTCGTGTTCTCGATCACCTCGAGACCGCCGATGCCGGACGCGATCAGCACGCCGACCTCCGCCGAATCCGCGGCGATGTCGAGGCGCGAGTCGAGGACGGCTTCGCGTGCGGCTGCCATCGCGAAGTGCACGTGCGCGGTGCCGCGCCGCGCCTCCTTCGTCCCGAAGAGCGCAGCCGCATCGAAGCCCTTGACCTCGCCGCCAATGCGAACCGGGAGCCGCGAGGCGTCGAAGTGTGTGATCGGCGCGATGCCCCCTCGTCCCGCCCGGAGGGACTCCCAGCTCTGGGCCACGCTGTTGCCGACGGGCGAGACGGCCCCCATGCCGGTGACGACGACCCGGCGCGGTCCCGAATCAGCCATGGTGGCCGCGCCCTGCGCGCGCATCCCACGCTCCCGCGCGTCCTGACGCCCGCAGCGCCCCTCGGCTGATCCGCGTGGTTGCCGTCCTGGGGAGATCGGCCTCGATCCGGATGAAGCGCGGCACCATGAATCGCGGCAGGTCGCCCATCAGGCGGGCATGCAGGCTGTCAGGGGTGACGGCGTGCGGCTGGTTGAGGACCACGCAGAGGAGGATCTCATCCTCGACACCGTCATCGGCGGGAACGCCGATCGCAGCGCACTCGCGGATCGCGGGATGGCGCGCGACAACCGCCTCGATCTCCACCGGCGCGATCGTCTCGCCGCGCCGCCGGATGGTTTCACGGAGGCGACCGTGGAAGCTGAGCGCACCATCGATCCCGCGCGCGAGGAGGTCGCCCGTCCGGTACCAGCCATCGGCGCCGACGTCCGGGAGGGCAGTGCCGGTGCCGGTGTGGGTGTACCCCTCGAAGATCACGTGCGGCTCGTACGGGCGGATCCAGAGTTCGCCGGGCTCGCCGAGCGGAGCCTCGATGCCCCCTGCCCCAACGACCCGGGCATCGAAGCGATCGCACGGGACGCCGACGCTCCCCGGTACCGGTCCGGCAGCGCCCGCGTGGGTCCAGCACGACGCCGTCTCGGTCTGCCCCCAGACATCCTCGAGGACCACATCGAAACGGCGCTCGAACGCCTCCCAGAGACCCGCGGGCGTCGCGCTGCCCATCGCGCGCCGCACCGGGTTGTCAGAGTCACGCCGGCGGGCAGGCCGGGACAGGAGCGTGCTGATGATCGTCCCGACGTACGGAAAGAAGACGGCATCCACCGCACGGGTTCGCGCCCAGAAACGGAGCGGGTCGAAGCGGCGGTCGACGACGGTGCGTCCACCGCGCAGCAGCGTGCCCAGGAGCGTGCCCTGCGCGGTGACGTGGAACAGGGGGAGGCAGGTGTACACCGTCTCGCCCGGGGCGGTTTGGACCAGCTCGTCGCCGTAGCACACCGCGTGCAACGCCTCGGCGTTCCTGCTCCAGAGCACCCCTTTGGACTCGCCGGTGGTGCCCGAGGTGAACATGAGCCGGGCGGGAGCCGCGGGATCTGCGTCCGGCGTCGGCGGCGCGTCGGTGGAGGCGGCGGCAACCGCATCGTCGAAGCTCGCGAATCCGGATTGCTGCATTGCCCCGGCGACAAGCATTGTCCTGAGCGCCGGGAGGTCGCGCGAGGATGCGTGCGCGACACCGGCGAGCGGCCCGTCGCACACGAGCACCTCGCCGCGCGCCTGGAACATCACATGCGTCAAGGGGTCGCCGCTCAACCACGCGTTGAGGGGCGCGAACACCGCTCCGATCTTCATGCACGCGAACCAGGTCCCGACGAGCGCCGCGCTGTTGTGACAGAGGGTCATCACCACGCTGCCCTCACGCACCCCACGTTGGAGAAGGACGTTGGCGATGGCGTTTGCCAGCCGGTCCACCTCGCCGTAGGTGAGGGTCGCGTCAGGGAGCACGAGGCATTCCCGATCGTGGTACCTGGTCACGGCGGACAGGATCCATTCCCGGAGCGGTTTGTGTGTCGCGGGCGCGGCCTGCATCGCCGCCATCAGTCTGCGCGAGCGATGGCGAAGAGCGGCGAGCGGGACAGGTTGAGGCGCAGCCGAGGGAGCAGCAGCAACGCCGCTCCGATGGCGATGGTGATCGCCGCGGCGTAGATGCAGAGATCGAACGGCGCCGCCGGAATCGGGTACACGGTTCCCTTGATGATGTAGGCCATGACGGCGATCGCCGCCACCAGCCCGATGACACGCCGCGGAGTCGCACGTCCGCGCCGCACCGACCACGTCAGCGCCGCGAGTGCGGTCAGCAGGTACGCGATGATGATCAGATCAGCACCGTAGGTCGCGAGATAGAAGAACGCATCGATCGGGGTCGTGCCGTTGAGCATGAACGGCATCGTCGCGACGATGCTCGCGACGCCGACCACCGCAAGCGCGCCGGCGGGTGATCGCTGACGCCGGTTCACGGTCGCGAGCCACCGCGGCCCGAAGCCGTCGCGCGCGAGCGCGAAGAGCAAACGATTCGCGCCGTTGACGGTGGCGAGCTGCGCGCCGATACCGCTGATCAGGGCGGCGACGTTGATGATCGTGCCCATCGCCGGTGTCACATACCGACCCGCGATGTCGACCAATGGCACCGCCTGATGCGCGAGCGCGCCGGCGTTCGGGTACGCGATGGTCTCGACCCACGAGAGCAGCACGTAGATGCCCCCGGAGACGAGCAGCGCCGCGATCATCGATGCCGGGATGACCCGTCGCGGCCGCGACGTCTCCTCACCGAGCGTCGCCGACACTTCGAAGCCCGAGAACCCGGTGAACGCGAAGATGACTCCGAGACCGATGGTCGCGCCCGGCACGGCGCCGAGCGTGAAGGGCGCGGCGGACAGCGCGTGACCACCCGATCCGCCCCGGAGCAGCACCGCCGCGGCAACGATCAGAACCAACACGATCGCAACGCCTTCGAGCGCGAAGATGACCATGGTCGACACCGAGATCCGGCGGTAGGCGAGCACCAGCGCGAGCGCCCAGAAGAGGAACGCGAACACCGGCCAGGGGATCGCCATGTGCGCTGACCCGGCCAGGCTCTCCACGAAGTTGGCGTTGCTCGCATAGATCGACGACGAGTACGCGATATAGACCCCGAGCAGCATCCACGCGGACAGGAACCCGTAGCCGTAGCCGAGGGCTCGCCCGTTGAATGCGAACACCGATCCTGCAGACGCGAAGTCGGCCGCAAGCACGACGAATGCGTAGGACACGAGGAGCATCGCCAGGAGCGCGAGCAGGAACGCGAGCGGTCCGGCCTGCCCGACGATTGCCGCCATGATCGCGGGAAGAAACGTCACCCCCGCAGTCGGCGCCTGGATCCCGACCGCGCTCGCGGTCGCGCCGGCGTAGCGCACGCTGTTGGCGCGCAGCGACGGCGAGTCCAGCATGGTGTCGCTAGCCTAGCGGACGCCTGATCGCTGCCGGCGCCTAGCGATCCTCGCCGCGACGCAGGCGCTCGAGCCGGCGCCGGATCTCGGGGTCGAGGCCGTCTTCGAGGCGGGTACTTCGCCGGCTGTCGTCGCGCATGCGCTTGGTCTGGGTGTCGACGCTCCCGGCCACCCTGGCCACCTCCGCCTCGAGGGCGCGGGCGCCCATGGTGGCGACGCCCATCGCGCCGACGACGTCGCGCTCGAGGCGATCATCGGTCGCGACCACGACATCCGCACCCTCGCCACGCTGCGATGCCTTATATGCAGCGCGCTCGATGACGTGGTCCGCGGTAGCTCGTTTGGATCCGAAGAGCACGGTGACCCCGTCGGATCGCTCCGTGGACGGGATGGCGCCGGGGCGTCCGTGCGCGTCGAAGACGACGGTGACCGCGACGCCGGTTTGCGCGGCATACTCCGCGAGCGCGCTGACCAGCTGGCGACGTGCATCCTCGAGGCCGCGTTCGCGCAGCGTCGCGTGCAGCGCGGGCCACGCGTGGATGATGTTGTACCCGTCGACGATGAGCGTGTGCATGCGTTGGTGGCCGGCGTCTCAGCGCGGCGCGAATCCACGCTGGCGTTGCACCTCGAAGAGCAGCACCGCTGCGGCCGCTCCCGCGTTGAGTGATGCGACATGACCCATCATGGGAATGCCGACCAGCACATCGCAGTGCTCGCGAGTCAGACGCCGCATCCCCGCACCTTCCGCGCCGACGACGACCGCCACCGGGACCGAGAGGTCGACCGCGTCGTAGCGATCCTCGGCATCGGCATCGAGACCGACTCGCCAGATGCCCGCTCCGCCGATGACGCCGAGCGCCTGAGCGAGGTTGGGCACGGTCACCATGGGCAGGTGCTCCGTCGCTCCTGCGGACGCCTTGACGGCCGCCGCGGTGAGCGGTGCCGCGTGGTGGCGCGGCACGACGATGCCGTCCGCGCCGCATGCCTCGGCACTTCGAGCGATGGCGCCGACGTTCTGCGGATCCTGGATCCCGTCAAGGACGACGAGCAGTGCGGGTGCGCGCGTCTGGTCGAGCAAGTCGTGCAGCGTGAGTGCTGCCCGCGCGTGGAAGTACCCGGCGACACCCTGGTGATGCTCGGTGTGGGCGATATCATCCAGTCGCTGCCGGGATACCTCCTCCACCAGGATGTCCCGCGCCTCGGCCAGCTCGAGGATCTCGGTCAGCCGCGACTCGGGCCGTATCGCACTCGCCACCACGATCTTGCGTGCCCCACGGCCGGACCGGAGCGCTTCGAGCACCGGGTTGCGCCCGTAAAGGATGTCCACCGAGTCAGCCTCGGCGCGGCGAGATCCGCTTCCAGCGCTGACCCTGGGGCGTGTCCTCCACCTCGATCCCCCGGCTCGCAAGCTGGACCCGGAGATGATCGGATTGAGCGAAGTCGCGAGCGGCACGCGCCGCCGCGCGCTCGTCGAGCCATCGCTGCTCCTCCGCATCCGGCGCCGCCTGGCGATCACGTGCGACGAGCGCAAGCACGCCGAGGACGCCATCGATCTCGTCGAGGACATGCCGCAGGGTGCGCTGCGTCTCCGCACCGACCGCTCCGGTGTCGAGCACGCGATTGACGTCGCGCAACCCCGAGAACACGATGCCCATCGCCTCCGGCAGGTTGAGGTCGTCGTCCATCGCCTCGTCGAAACCGATGCGCATGCCGCGCACCGACGCGAGGACGGCCTCGTCGCGAGCGCTCCCCTCCTCCTCGACGGTCCGCAGCCCGGCAACCCGCGTCTGGAAGTCGACGAGTCGCTGCACCGCCATGTTGCTGTCGGCGAGCAGGTCGTCCGAGTACTCGAGCGGCTTGCGATAGTGGGTGCGCGCGGCAAGCAGATAACGCAGCGACGCCGCGCTCGCGCCCTCGTCGAGCACGTCGCCCACAGTGGCGAAGTTACCCACTCGTTTGGCCATCTTCTCGCCGCTCACGCGCAGGTGCTGGCTGTGACACCAGATGCGCACGAAGCGTTGACCTGTGGCCGCCTCGGACTGGGCGATCTCGTTCTCATGGTGCGGAAAGATGTTGTCGACGCCACCGCAGTGAATGTCGAAGCTCTCACCGAGCAGGGCCATGCTCATGGCCGAGCATTCGATGTGCCAGCCGGGTCGTCCCCTGCCGATGCGTGTGTCCCAGCCGATCTCGTCCGGGCCCACAGCTTTCCAGAGCGCGAAATCGCGGACGTCTTCCTTGGTGTAGTCATCGGCGTCGATCCTTCCGCTGGCGCCGGACACGAGCCCTTCGGCATTCGCGCCGCTGAGCCTGCCGTATGCCGGGAATGCCGCGATGTGGAAGTAGTAGCTGCCGTCGGCGCGATACGCCGCGCCGGTGCGCCCGAGGCGCTCGATGAGGTCGACCATCTGCTCGATGTACTCGGTGGCGCGCGGATAGTGGTGCGCGGGGCGGATGCCGAGCGTGTCGCGATCCTCCTCGAACGCGGTGATCCACTGCGCGGTCTCCTCGTCGAGGGTGTGCCCGTTGGCGACGGCGTTCTTGATGATCCGGTCGTCGACGTCGGTGAGATTCATCACGTGCGTGACGTTGCCGGCGAACCTCCGGTCCAGCCAGCGGCGCAGGACATCCTCGAAGATGAAGGTCCGGAAGTTGCCGATGTGGACGCGGTTCCAGACCGTGGGGCCGCAGGTGTACATGCGGACGTGGCCGGGCTGGATCGGCTCCACCGCGACGAGCTCACGACTCATCGTGTCGTGCAGCTGGACGGTCACCGCCGTTCCAGCAGCACCGTCGCCGACGCGGCGATCCCTTCGCTTCTCCCCGAGAACCCCATGCCGTCGGTGGTGGTCGCGCCGACCGCTATCGTTCCGGGCTCGAGATCGAGCGCCGTCGACATTGCCTCCGACATCGATTCGAGGTGCGCGGCGAGCCGAGGTTCCTCGGCGATCGCGATGACGTGGGCGCTGATGACCGTCCAGCCCTCCGTCCGGAGCTTCTCGGCCACCACCTTGAGAAATTCGCAGCCGGACGTGTCCTTCCACTGGGGATCGCTGGACGGGAAGTGCCTGCCCATGTCGCCGAGCCCGGCGGCGCCGAGGATCGCGTCGACCAGGGCATGCACAACCGCGTCACCGTCCGAATGTCCGAGCAACCCGCGGTGATACGGGATCAGGACGCCACCCAGCATCAGCCGCCGCCCGGGAATGAACCGGTGCGCGTCGATGCCGTGACCGATGCGCATCGTCATCGGACCTCCTCGAGTAATGAGCGGAGCAGGACGAGGTCCTGCGGGAACGTCACCTTGAAATTGCGCGGGTCACCGGGGACCACGGTGACCGGTTCCCCCAGGGCTTCGACGAGCGAGGCATCGTCGCCGGCACTGATGCCCTGCGTGGCTGCATGCAGATGAGCACGACGCAGGAGATCCGCGCCGAACGACTGCGGAGTCTGCGCTGCCATGATCGAGGAGCGGTCGAGGGTGGCCGCGACCCGGCCGTTGTGCACCTGCTTCACAGTGTCCACGCAGGGTACCCCCGCGATCGCCGCTCCTACAGCCCGGGCGGCGTCGAGCACCGCGCGGAAGAGCTCGGGTGGCGTGAGTGGCCGCGCAGCGTCATGGACCGTGATCCAGGCGTGGCCCTCGCATCGATCGATCGCAGCGGCAACGCTGTCCTGGCGGCGCTCACCCCCTTCGAGGAGCACGACATCGGACAGCTGCAGCTCAGCGGCAATGCCCCGGATCGCATCCCATCGGCCCGACGGGGCGGCGATGGCCACGAGGTCAAAGCACCCTGCCGCGGCGATGGACTCGAGGGTGATCGCCAGGACGGGCCGGCCCGAGATGACCGCCCAGAGCTTGTCCTCCCCCGTCCGCACGCCGCGGCCAAAAGCAGGAACGATCAGCGCGCTGGTCAGCGCTGCGCGACCTTGGCGCGAACCGGCCGCAGCACCCGAGGCTTGATCGAGTCGTCGGCGGCGAGCGTTGCGAAGATCATCCTGCCGGCCGTGGTCTGGAGCACGGTGGTGACGGTGACGGTGACCGTCTCATCAACGCGGCTGCTCCCGTTCTCCACGACGACCATGGTGCCGTCCTCGAAGTACCCGACGCCCTGGTGGGGCTCCTTGCCCTCCTTGACGATGGTGATCGCCATGCTCTCGCCGGCGCCGACGATCGGCTTGACCGCGTTGGCGAGGTCGTTCAGGTTGAGCACCCGGACACCCTCGATCTGAGCGAGGCGATTGAGGTTGTAATCCTGGGTCATGAGGGCCGCTCCACGGGCGCGGGCGAGCTTGACGAGGCGAGCGTCGACGTCCGGCGTGCCCGGGAAGTCGAGATCGACCAGCTCGCAGACGACGTCCTCAGCCTTCTGGAGAGCATCCACGACGCCCAGCCCGCGACGACCCTTCTGGCGGCGGAACGGATCCGCGGAATCCGCGACGCGCTGGAGTTCTTCGAGGACGAATCCGGGAATGAGCAGCCGTCCGGGGACGAATCCCGCGGCTGCGACGTCGACGATCCGACCGTCGATGAGCACACTGGTGTCGACGATGACCGGCTGTCCGTCCAGCGGGCCCGGGCCTCCCTCGTCGATATTCACCGGTGCACCACGGCCGAAGACCACCCCGAGTGCGTCCCTGCGGCGGCTGCCAGTGCGTACCCCGACGTAGACGAGGACTGTCGCGACCCCGAGCGACAGGATGACGCCGAGCCCGTACGGCAGGGGGTTGAGGAGCACGGCGAGCATGGTCGCGATCAGCAGGGCGGCGATCAAGCCGATCATTGCGCCGATGAGCTGCGCGGGCGGCGCCTCGTCGAGGTTCCGCTCCAGCCAGAGGTACGGTTCGACGCTCAGCAGCGGCGCTGCCAGGGCAAGGGACGCCGCGCCGGCGGCGCCGGCGGCGAGGAGCGCCGCTCCCGCGGTGGTGGTGTTCTGGGTGAGCACGCCAGGGGTGCTCGAGAGGACGAACACCCCGTAGAGGACGCCGAAGACGAATCCCACGCCGGCGCCGATAATCCGCGAGACGTTTCTCGCCCGGCGGATCGTCCGATCGGCATGGGTATGCATCTCAGCGATTGAACCACACGATCTTCGCGCCGAAAGGCGGCGCGACACGACGGTCACCCGAGTAGCGCAACCGCCTCGATCAAGTTGCGAACCCGATGGACTCGGAGGCCGTCTGGAACCGCTCCCCGAAAGCTCTCGGGCAGGATCACGGCCTCCATGCCCACGGCGGCCGCCTCGGCGAGGCGAACCTCCGTCCGGGAGACCCGGCGGACCTCGCCACCCAGCCCCAGTTCGCCGATGACCGCGCAGTGCCGTGATATGGCGCGATCGCCCGCCGACCCGGCGATGGCGAGCACGACCGCAAGATCGGTGCCCGGGTCGGCGAGGCGAATGCCCCCGGCGACGTTGACGAAGACGTCGAGCTTGGAAACAGCGATGCCCGCACGCTTGGCCAGGACCGCCAGCATGAGGTGCAGCCGGTTCAGCTCGAACCCGGATGCCGTCCGTCGGGGGAACTCGAACGGAGAGGCAACCGCCAGCGCCTGCACCTCCACCGCCATGGGCCGGAGCCCATCGCACGTGATGGTCAGCACGCTCCCCGAGGCGCCGAGGGAGGCGGCGTCGAGCATGCCGCGGCTGGGCGCCGCGAGGTCGCGCATACCGTCGCGCTCCATGGTGAGCAGCCCCACCTCGCCGGTCGCCCCGAAGCGGTTCTTGATGCCGCGGAGCATGCGGTGCTCGCCGAGGCGCTCCCCTTCGAGGTAGAGGACGACGTCCACCAGGTGCTCCAGCGTGCGGGGGCCGGCGATCGCCCCCTCCTTGGTGACGTGCCCAACCAGGAGCACCGGCACACCCGTGGCCTTGGCGATCTCACTCATGCGGAGCACCGCGGCGCGGACCTGCGAGACGCTCCCGGGCGGTCCCGGGGTCGCCGCGTCGCGAAGTGTCTGGACGGAATCAACCACCACCAGGGACGGGCGCTCCGCCTCGATGGTGGCGATCACCGTGTCGACGTCGGATTCGACCAGCAGGCGAACCCTGGCACCGGTGCACCCAAGCCGCCGAGCTCGCAGGGCAAGCTGCTCAAGCGACTCCTCACCGGTGCAGTAGAGCGCCGGTGACACCTCATCGCCGCAGCTGTGCGACACCTGCAGCGCGATGGTGGACTTCCCGATGCCAGGGTCACCACCAAGCAGCACGACGCTGCCGGGAACGATCCCCCCTCCCAGGACGCGGTCGACTTCGAATGAACCCGTGGCCTGGATCCGTGCCGGCGCTGCCATGACCGCCTCCATCGGCGTCGTGGTCGCGGCGACCATGGGCGGTCCCAGCCTTCGCGCGGTGAGGCGCACCAGGTCCTCGCTGAGGCTGTTCCAGGCGGCGCATGCCGGGCAGCGCCCCTGCCACTTCGGCGCCTCCGCGCCGCACTCGGAGCAGATGTAGTGCAGGCGGGGTGCGGCGCGTTGCAACTCGGTGGCCATGGGCGCCGAATCCTACCGAACAGATGTACGCTCGTCAAGCGCGCAGCACCGCGGCGCGTCCTGAGAGCTCTACCCGGAGGCGGCTAGCGCGAGTGGACCGGCCGTCCCCTGCCGCGGTGGGTCTGAGCCGGCTCGGGCTCCTCCACTCCTTCGATCCGCCGGCGAAGTTGCACGAGGCGATCGCGCAGCTCCGCGGCGCGCTCGAACTCGAGGTCGCGCGCCGCTCGAAGCATCTCCTTCTCGACATCCTTGGCCAGCCGGAGCACCTCGTCGGGCGGCAGCCCGGAGGCCTCCTGGAATGCCGCCGCACGAAGCGACTGCTGGTCGCGATGCGACTCCATCTGGTACACGGCCTTGACGATCGACAGCGGGGTGATGTCGTGTTCGACGTTGTATGCGACCTGGATCGCGCGGCGACGGTCGGTCTCGGCGATCGCCTTCGCCATCGCGTCCGAGGTGCGATCGGCATACATGACGACGTGGCCGAAGAGGTTGCGGGCGGCGCGCCCCACGGTTTGAATCAGTGAGCGATAGCCGCGAAGGTAGCCCTCCTTGTCAGCGTCGAGAATGCCGATGAACGACACCTCGGGAAGGTCGAGGCCCTCACGGAGCAGGTTGATTCCCACCAGCACATCGAAGACGCCGAGGCGCAGGTCGCGAATGATCTCGACGCGTTCCATGGTGTCGATATCGCTGTGCAGATATCGCACTTTGATGCCGGCCTCGCGAAGGTAGTCGGTGAGATCCTCGGCCATCTTCTTGGTCAGCGTGGTGATCAGGCAGCGTTCGTGCTTCTCGATCCGGCGCCGCATCTGCGCGATGAGATCGTCGATCTGGCCGTGCGACTCCTTCACCTCGATGGTGGGATCCACCAGACCGGTCGGCCGGATGATCTGCTCCACCACCTGGGTGGCGCGCCCTTCCTCATACGGCCCCGGCGTCGCGCTCACATAGATGATCTGGCCGATCATCGAGTCCCATTCGGCAAATGTCAGGGGCCGGTTGTCGAGTGCCGACGGCAGCCGAAACCCATACTCCACCAGGGGAATCTTGCGGGCACGGTCACCCTTGTTCATGCCGTCGATCTGGGGCACCGCAACGTGCGACTCATCGACGATCAGAAGCGCGTCGTCGGGCAGGAAGTCCAGCAGACAGTGCGGGCGCTGCCCCTCGGAGCGGTTGCTCAGGTGACGTGAGTAGTTCTCGATGCCGGCGCACGTGCCGGTCTCGCGCATCATCTCCATGTCGAAGTTGGTGCGCTGGCGCAGGCGCTGGGCCTCAAGCAGACGTCCCCGCGTTTCGAGCAGCTTGACCCGCTCCTCGAGCTCGGCCTCGATGGACACGAGCGCGCGCGCCATCTGCTGCTGCGGGGTCACGTAGTGCGTCGCTGGGAAGACGGTCAGCTCGTCGCGGATGGTGAGGATCTCGCCGGTCAAGGCATCGAAATCCTTGATCGACTCGATGGTGTCGCCCATGAATTCGATCCGGGTCGCGATCTCCTCGTACGCGGGCTGGACATCGACGACATCGCCCCGAACGCGGAAGCGGGTGCGCCCGAAGTCCATGTCATTGCGCGCGTATTGCAGATCGGAGAGCTTGCGCAGGAGGATGTCCCGTCGCCACGACTCGCCGCGCTTGACGGTGATCGACTCGCCGAGATAGTTCTCGGGCGAGCCGATGCCGTAGATGCAGGAGATCGAGGCGACCACCACCACGTCGCGGCGGGTCAGCAGCGCCCGGGTCGCGCTGTTGCGCAACCGATCGATCTCGTCGTTTCGCGAGGAGTCCTTCTCGATGTAGGTGTCGGTGCGCGGGATGTACGCCTCGGGCTGGTAGAAGTCGTAGTAGGAGACGAAGTACTCCACCGCGTTCTTGGGGAAGAACTCCCGGAACTCGGCCCAGAGTTGCGCGGCGAGCGTCTTGTTCGGCGAGAGCACGAGCGTCGGCCGCTGCTGCTCCGCGATCACGTTGGCGATCGTGAACGTCTTGCCCGACCCGGTCACGCCGAGCAGGATCTGCTCGCGCTGACCTTCGGTCAGCCCGCGGTTGAGCGCCTTGATCGCCGCGGGCTGATCCCCGGCGGGTTCGAAGGGCGCGAGCAACTCGAGGGCGGGCACGCTTCGAGTCTAGTCGCTGCACGAGTCTCCCCGAGCCGGGGTCAGGTCACCGCCGCGTAGATCTCCTCGAGGCGCTTGGCGATGGCGTCCCAGGAATGCTCCGCCAGGACGACCTCGCGCCCGCGCGAGCCGGCCTCCGCGCGGCGCGCAGGATCGTTGAGGAGCGAGGTCGCGGCAGCGTTCAGGGCCAAGAGATCGCCAGCGGGAACGAGCACGCCGCCGGTGCCGACCGCATCACGGAGCCCGTCCACATCGAATCCGACCACGGGTGTCCCCGCTGCCTGCGCCTCGAGCGCGACCATGCCCAAACCCTCGAAGCGAGAGGGCATGACCACGATGGCAGCCCGCGCGTACTCGCGGTTCAGGGCCTCGCGGTCGAGCGCACCCAGGTACTCGATCCGCCCGCCGCTGGCGGCCGCGGCGCGCTGCGCGTCGCCGGCGAGGCTGCCGCCGCCCACGATGACGCCGCGCACCCGGGCATCCCCTGACGTCAGCTGCTGGAGCACCGAGATCGCCTCGACGACGCCCTTCTCGCGTTCCAGACGGCTGACGAAGAGCACCCGTCCATCCTCGTGCTCCACACCGGGGAGATCCACCGCGTCGACGCCGTTCGACAGCACCTCGATGCGTGATGCCGGGATCCCCATCTCCAGGAGGGCATTGGCAGTGGACCGCGAGACCGGGAGCACCATCGCAGCACCGCGGTAGGAGCGAGCTTCCACACCGTTGAGCAGGCGCTTGACCGAGCCCCGCGGGTGCGCCTGCCGGTAGGTGTGGTGAGCGGTGTACACGAGCGGCGCGCCGAGCCGCTTCCAGAGCAGGACCCCGCCGGGCCCCCCCTGCGCGTGGATCACGTCCGGCGATGCGCGCAGCAGGATCTGGGGATAGCGGTTGAGCTGCAACGAGAAGTCGAGCGGGGCGCGGCCGGTGCGGCGGGCGAACGCAATCGCATGCTCACCACGGCCTGAGATGGTGTGCACGCGCGATCCGTGCCGCTCCAGGGCCGCACGCATCCCATGCACGACGACACCCTGCCCGCCAAGCGGTGGATCATCGTCGTAGCTGGCGATCGTGACTCGCGTCACCGCTGGCAGCTCGTGCAGTACACGGTCGTCCGCCCCGCGGCAACCGTGCGGCGCAGTGTCGTCCCGCACTCGAAACAGGGCATGCCGCCGCGTCCGTAGACCTGGAGGCGCTCCTGGTTGCTCCCACGGGCATTCCAGACGTCGCGGTAATCGTCGATGCTGCTCCCTCGATTGACGACCGCCGCGGTGAGGACCTTGCGGATCGCATCGAGCAGGGCGGCACGCTCACGACGCGTGAGACGGTGGCAGCGCCGGGTCGGCCGGACCCCGGCGAGGAAGCACGCCTCGTCGATGTAGATGTTGCCAAGTCCGGCGACGCCCTTCTGATCCAGCAGCGCCGCCTTCACCGTCCTCGTTGTCGTGCGGAGCACTGCGTCGAGGCGATCTTGCGAGAACGCCTCGGAGAGCGGCTCGACACCGAGACGGGGCAGCACGCGCGCCGCCGTGAGCGCTTCGCGCGAGCCGTAGGCGATGCGACCAAAGCGACGGGCGTCGTCGAAGCGCAGCTCGTGCCCGTCGTCGAGCGATGCGCGGAGGTGCGTGTGCTTGGCAACCGGGGCGTCGGCATCACAGACCAGCAGGTGTCCGGTCATGCCGAGGTGCACCATCAGCTCGTCGCCCGAGTCAAGCCCGAGCAGCAGGTATTTGCCGCGGCGTTCGATGCCCTCGAAACGCTGACCGGTGAGCAGAGCGGGAAGCATCCGGCCGTCGGGGACACGCACGATGTCGGGGCGATCCACGGTGACTCGCTCGATGCGCCGTCCCGTCACGGCTCCGCGGAGATCGCGGGCGACCGTCTCCACCTCGGGCAGCTCCGGCACCGTCAGTTCCTCGGGATGGGCGTCATGTCCCCCCAGTTGTCGCCGACCTTGACGTCAACATCGAGCGGCACCTTGAGCGCCTCGGCGGCGCCCATACGATCCCGGAGGAGGGGGATGAGTGCATCGAGCTCGTCGGCCGGAGCTTCGAGGAGCAGCTCGTCATGCACCTGGAGCAGGATCCGGCTGCGCAGCCCGGCTTCCCGGAGCGCCTGGTCGACCAGGATCATCGCCTGCTTCATGATGTCGGCGGCACCACCCTGGATCGGCATGTTCACCGCCATGCGCTCGGCCGCAAACCGGAGCTGACGGTTCGCAGCGCGGATGTCGGCGATGTAGCGGCGCCGCCCAATGAAGGTCTCCACCCACCCGTACTCCCGCGCGTGGTTGCGCACGCCCTCGAGATAGGCGGTCACTGCTGGGAAGTTGCGGAAGTACGTGTCGATGAAGACGTGCGCATCCTCGCGGCTCATGCCCGTGTCACGCGCGAGACCGAAGTCGCTCAACCCATACACCACGCCGAAATTGACCACCTTGGCGATACGCCGCATGTCCGAGGTTACGGCGTCGGGCTCGACCGCGTACACCTCGGCAGCAGTGCGCCGGTGGATGTCCTCACCGCGCTGGAAAGCCTCGATCAGCTCCTTTTCCCCGGTCACGTGGGCGAGCACACGCAGCTCCACCTGCGAGTAGTCGGCGCTGACCAGGCGCTGGCCGGTATCCGCGTGGAAGGCACGGCGGATGCGCTGCCCCCACTGCGTGCGCACGGGAATGTTCTGCAGGTTGGGGTCCGACGACGACAGCCTGCCTGTCGTCGCCACCGCCTGGTTGAACGAGGTGTGCACGCGCGAGTCGGCGGTGCACAACAGCGGGAGCGCATCGACGTACGTGCTCTTCAGCTTGGTGAGCTGTCGCCATTCGAGAATTCGTTCCACCACCGGGTGTTCGTCGCGCAGCGCTTCGAGCGTGTCCGCATCGGTGCTGCGCCCTGTCTTCGTCTTGCGCCCGCTCGCGAGCCCGAGGTCGTCGTAGAGGAAACGCCCGAGCTGCTGCGTGCTTCCGGGATTGAAGGTGTACCCGGCTACCTCCTGGACCTCGCTTTCGATCTCGGTGATTCGCTGGTGCATCTCGGCGCTGATCGACCCGAGGAGGTCGCAGTTGACAGCAACGCCCTCAACCTCCATCGCCGCGAGGATCGGCACCAGTGGGAGTTCCATGGTGTCGTGCAGCCGTGTCGCTCCGGCGCGCTCCATGTCGCGCGCAAGCACCTCGCCAACCGGGTCGAGCAAGCCCACCCAGACGCCGTAGTACGCGGCGGCCTCCTCGATCGGCACGTCGGCGATCCCGCGCTTGGAGCGACCGCTGCCGAGCAACGTCTCCTCGGCTTCGACACTCAGCGCCGACAGGTCGTGGGCGAGCACGGGCAGCGTCGGCACCTTGAGACGCGAGTTGGTGAGATACGCGGCGAGCAGCGCGTCGAATTGCAGTCCCTGTATGGCGATGCCGCGGCGCCGCCAGGCGAGCAACTCGCGCTTGAGGTCGTACCCCCGCTTGGGGAGAGTGCCGTCGACAAGCAGCTCCTCCAACGCTGCGATGGCGGCCGGATCCGCATTGCGCTCCAGCCCCGCGTGCCACACCGGCATGTAGTAGGCGATGTCCTCACCAGTCGGCGCGAATGCGACGCCGATCAGGTCACCCGTCCTCGGACTGCCGTCGATCACCGTGCGGATCGCGATCGCTCCCGCAGCCCGGATCCGTTGCACGGCATCCGCGGCCTGATGCGCGTCCACCACGATCTCCACATCAGTGCCCGGCACCTGCAGATCGCCCGGAGGCGAATGTTGCGTTTCCGGCGCCACCATCGCCGATGCAGGCGGGGCGCTCGCGTCAGTGGCCCTGCCGGGGAGACGCGGGAGCAGGCTGCGAAACTCGAGACGATCGAACAGCTCGCGCACAGCGTTCTCGTCGTAGTGAAAGAGGCGTGCGCCCTCGAGCGGGAGCTCGACATCGATGTCGACCTTGATCGTCGCCGTCCACTTGCTCAGCTGTGCCTGCTCAACATGGGATTCCAGCGCGCGCCGCACCCGACCCTCGGGCATCGACGGCACCGCTTCCAGCACCTTCTCGAGCGGGCCGTACTGCTGCACCAGCGACATCGCGGTCTTCTCGCCGATGCCCGGAACACCCGGGATGTTATCGCTCGGATCCCCTTGCAGCGCCTTGAAATCGACCACCAGCGGCGGCTCGAAGCCGTAGCGCTCGCGCACCTTGTCGACGTCGTAGATGATCGTGTCACTGATGCCACGCCGGCTCGCGAAGACACGGATGTGCTCGGTGACGAGCTGGAGCACATCGAGGTCGCCGGTGAGGATGATGACGTCGAGACCGGCGGCCTCTGCCTTCTGCGCCAGTGTGCCGATGACGTCGTCGGCTTCGAACGTCGGGATCTCGACGATCGGAATGCCGAGCGCCTCGACGACCTCTCGCGCCCATGGGAACTGCGCGCGCAACTCGTCTGGAGCGCGCAATCGTTGCGCCTTGTACGCCGCGAATTTCTCGTGTCGAAAGGTCGGCCCCGGCGGATCGAACGCGGCGATGGCATATGTCGGCGTGGTGTCGTTGAGCGCCTTGAAGAGCATCGACGTGAAGCCGTAGGCGGCATTGGTCATCTCGCCACGACTGTTGCTCAGCGCGGGCATCGCGTGGAAGGCGCGATACACGAGGTTGTGTCCATCCACCAGCAGCAAGGTCTCGCGAGGCACATCGGCCATGGTAGCCGCGGGGCAGGGATGTCCTCGGCGGCGCACTCCCGGGGTTATGATCGAGGCATGGCCGACCTGGTGGAAATGACCGTCGACAGCATCAGGGTGCACATGCCGACCGGCCAGCACGTCGTCATCCTCAAGGAGAAGACGGCTGATCGCTACCTTCCCATCTGGATCGGCATCAACGAGGCCAACGCGATCGCCCTGAAGATCACCGGGATCACCCCGGAGCGGCCGATCACACACGATCTGCTCGCCAACCTGCTCAGCGCGGTCGAGGTGACCGTCGACCGAATCGTGGTCACGTCCCTGAGCAACGAGGTCTTCTACGCTCGCATCCTCGCCCAGGTCGACGGCCGCCGCCTGGAGATCGATTCCCGCCCGTCGGACGCGATCGCCGTGGCGGTGCGAGTCGGCGCCGGCATCTTCGTCGCCGACGAGGTGCTCGACAAAGCAGGAGTGCTGCCGGAAGCGGACAAGGACGGCGAACTCTCCGAGGCCGACCCGGAGAGCGAGGAGCGGCTCGCCAAGATCCGCGACTGGGTGAACACGCTCAACCTTCCCGACCTCGGGACCGGCGCCTCCGAGAGCTAGACCGGGTTCAGGCGCTGAAGAGCGACCAGAAGCCCGCGTCCTCGAAGCCGAGGCGCCAGGCGGCGATGCCGGCAAGTCCGTACGTGTGGACCAGAGCTACCTTCCGGGCCAGGCTGTCAGCGTCGTCGAAGTACGTCGTCATCGAGCCGTCCGGGGATGAGATGAAGGGGGTTTGTGCGCTGAAGTCGTAGTCGACTCGAGCGCCCGGCACCGCGAGGGCGTTGTAGAGGACATTCGAATACGCCGCCGCGCCGCCGAGAGTCCCCCAGGCACGGCCGTAGAGGGGGACGCCGAGGAGGACGTGGTTCGGGGTGAGATCCGGCAGCGTCGCCTGCAGGACGGCGTTGTCCCAGTCCAGCCCGGCAACCGGTCCCGGGGTGCCGCCGTTGCCGTGCTCGTCGTAGGCCATCAGGTCCACATAGTCGGCCACCTTGCCGATGGCCGCGATGTCGTAGGCGGCCGAGTACAGATTGGTCCCCGCGAAGTCGTGCGGAACCACGTCGACGATGAGCTTTGCGCTTCGCCCGTGGAGCGCAGCCCCGAGCTTCTGGACGAAGGCGGTGAACGGTGCCTTGTCCGCTGCGAGCATCCCCTCGAAGTCAAGGTTGATGCCTTTGTAGCCGTCGTAGCGGATCGCCGCCAGCATCTCGTTGACGAGGACGTCGGTTGCGTGCGGGTTGTTGAGCAGCTGGTCGGTGGCGGTGGGATCGGTCGAGTCATTGGCGAGCGACGGCCAGATCGGCAGGTTCGCGGCACCCGCCCGGCCGACCGCCGACTGATCGGGTGTGCCCAGGAGCGTACCGTCCGCCTGTGCCTGCCAGCCCGTCGGGGTGACCTGTGCGACCGCGCCGAGGTGGAACGCCAGCGATGAGTTCGAGGCCCCGGTATTGATGACGAACGCGTCCACCGCGATGCCGGCGACCCTGGGTGGCGCCGGAACGGTGACCCTGCGCACCGTGTGCCGGGCGATGCCGGTGAGAGCCAGCGTGATGCCCGGATCCAGGTGCGCGTCGCCGGCGGTGGGAATCGTCGCCGGGAGCGTGATCGAGGCGGGTGCCTGGCCCTGCCAGGTCACCCGGGCGTGCGTGCCGTCGCTCCAGGTGATCGTGGCTCCAGGAAGCGCAGCGGCGACCGCGGGCTGATCGGGAGCGTCGTCAAAGACCGCGTCGACCACCAGGCCGCTCGACGGATCGATGTGGGCCGCGATCATCGCCGCCGTGGGGGCGATCACTTTGAACGAGATGCTCTGGGTGGTCATCCCCGACACCGCGATCGAGAGGCGGTGGCTGGAGGCGAGTGGAAGCGGCTTGACCGTGGCGAGCAGGTCCTGGTTCTGGCTCGACAGGGTGAGCTGGCCCCCGTCGAGCTTCGCAGTCACGTCCGAGGCCTGAAGCGCTGCACCCGTAGCGTGGAGACGGAGGTCCAGGTTGGGCGGCACATTGGCGGAGCCGGAGCGGAGGCCGACGCCGCCTGCCGTGATCACGACGTAGCCGTAGTTGGGGGGTGAGCCGAACCCGCTGAAGCTGCAGCCGGAGACCAGCAGCGCCACAGCCAGGCACGCCAAGCGGCGGTGCATCGCCTCCCAGTCTAGTAAAGGAGGTGCGCGACGGATCCTCCGCCGTGGAGGTCAGTGGGTCGTGAGCGTCAGTTCAGCGGTGAGCGGCGGGCTCCCCAGCCCGGCGTAGCCGGCGGGAATGGTGGCGGTAACCCGAATCTCGGTGCCCGGGGCGAGTCCGGCCGGGACCTCGAAGCCGAGGAGCGGCCCCGCTCCTCCATCGGGTTGCAGCGCCGGGGTCGCGGCCCCCTGGCCGAGAGCGAGGGGGACCCCAAACGTCCCACTCGTGGCGGGAATGGCGCTGAGCCGGCCGTTCCGGTCGGAGACCCCGATCGACACGCAGGGCAGCACCGCGCGAGCGGGCGGCGCCGAGGCCGCCGTCCCTGGAATCGAGAGCGCCGCCACCGGGACCGTCAGCTGTGCGTAGACGAACGCCGGCCCACCTGAGCTCACGGTGAGCGTCGGTGCGGCGAGCACCAGGTGGTAGGCGGGCTGAGCGGCGTCGGTTGCCAGGTCCTCGTGGGTGTAGCCGACCGGTGGCGTCGCTGCGGCGATGTCGACAATCTGGTGCGTGCAGGCCGATTCGGCCGTCGCCGCACCGGGCACGTTCCCTTGGGCAGCCGACGGTGGGGCGACCGATCGGCCGGCAACGCTTGTGGGCGTAGCGCCGTTGCCGTGGACGAGCGCGGCGATGACCAGCACAGCCGCAGCGGCCCCGGCGATCGCCGTGGCCGGGAAACGGCGCACCAGGCCGAGGTTGAACCAGCTCAGTGCGATCCGCGGCCGGGCCGGCCGCTCGGCGACGGGTGGCGTCGACGGCAGATGCACTACGTGGGGCATGCGTGCCCGCGGCATCTCCCGCAGCGTCTCGATGCTCGCGCGGAACTCCGCGTAGGCAGCGGCGCAGGGAGCGCAGGACTGCATGTGCGCCTGGAATCGGGCCTCGTCGATCGGAGACAGCTCGTCCTCGTACGCGGCGGAGAAGAGATCGTCGAGGTGGCGGCGCGGGCTCATGCGTGCTCCTCGGCGAAGCCGGGCGCGGCGGCCGTCCCCCGGAGAGCCTTGGCGAGCATCGAGCGTGCCCGGCTCAACCGTGACTTCACGGTGCCGATGGGAACGCGCAGCGCTGCCGACATCTCCTCGTAGCTCAGCTCGTTGACGTCTCGGAGGATCACGACGGCGCGGAAGTCCGGATGGAGCGTGAGCAATGCCTCGCGGACGGCGGCAATCCGCTCACGGGCCAGCGCACTGGCTTCCGGCCCGAGCGCTGGATCGGGCAGCTCGACGATGTTCCCCTCGGAGTCCTCGAGCGGGTCTGCGGGCCGGCGGATGGTCCGGCGCTGGACGTCGTGACTGCAGTTGATGGCCACCCGGAACAGCCACGCCCGGATGGTCTGCCCACGGAGCACCGGAATCCTCACGTAGGCGCGCAGGAAGGTCTCCTGCACGACGTCGGCAGCATCGGCCGGGGTCCCGAGCATCCTGAGTGCCATCGTGTAGAGCTCATCCTGGTGGCGAGTGACAATTGCTGCAAAGGCATCGCGGTCGCCGCGGCGTGCCCGCTCGAGGAGCGCCTCGTCGTCCATGCAATTGAGGGTACGCGCCAGTGGGCGTTCCAGTTCCCGGCAGGAGCCGGTACGCTGTTCTTCCGGCCGGGGTGGCGGAATGGTAGACGCAGCGGTCTCAAAAACCGCCGAGGGCAACCTCGTGAGGGTTCGACTCCCTCTCCCGGCA
>ODAK010001690.1_pt1 | contig 23730 bp, 16 predicted proteins | sample 1539591 | NCBI WGS metagenome assembly ODAK01 (sample SAMEA3539303, study PRJEB22396) | soil metagenome | biome: tundra; feature: field; material: soil | place: USA | collected 2010-05 | depth 0.15 m | reverse complement strand
CCCAGGGCGTTGCCAACGGCAACGACGCCACGGCGCAGCTCCAGATCATGGACGGCGGAATGAGCAACATTTCGTCCATCCTGGACCGGTTGAAGACGCTGGCCACGCAGTCGGCTTCCGGCACGTTCACCGGCGACCGCACCATCCTGAATAAGGAGTTCCAGGGCGATGTCGGGGAAATTGACCGCCAGGCGCAGTCCATCGGGTTGGACACCGGCGGCACCTTCGCCAAGAGCCTGAACGTGTACTTAGGCCAGGGTAGCGGCAGCCAAAGCCTGGCGAATGCCGCCGTAACCGTCGACCTGAGCAAGGCGACGGTGGACAGCCAGAGTCTGGGACTGAAGGGCATGCAGGCAGTAGTGGGCACCGCCGATCTGGGAAGCTCCTCCAGCACCTCGGTGGCGAGCATCCTGACCGACGTCACCAATTTGAAGGCAGTCCAGGCCAATCTGGGCTCGACGATTTTCGAGTTCTCCGGCGCCGGCTTCAGCAATGTGAAAGTTTCCGTCAACCCGTCCGGCGTGAGTGACCTCGCCGGCCTGGTGAAAGACATCAATAGCGCGATCCAGAACGAGGGGAATGGCAGCGCCGCAGGCGATACCGCGCTGAAGGCGGCCGGCATCGTGGCTTCGGTCCACACCGATGCCAACGGCGGCCAGCAGTTGGCCTTCACCTCGAGCACCTCAGCGTTCCAGGTGGCGGCTGGCGACCAGATGGCCAACGCCCTCATGGGCAACTTCTCGAGTGGTTCCACGGGCGCATCTCTGGCCACCACCGTCATGGGTCAGGCGATCACGGCCGGGGCCCTGGTCGCCGGAAAAACCATTGAGGTGAAGGTCTCCGGCGACGGTTTTACCAGTCAGACCATCGCCCTGAGCACCACCACCTACGGCACCGGTGCCGCGGCGGCCCGGGATCTTATGGACGAGATCAATACCGGCTTGACAACCGGCGGTGCGGCTTCCGCCGCTGGCGCCGCCCTGAAGAAGGCCGGAATCACGGTTGCGCTGGGCGGCGTGAACAACAACCAGCTCGTCTTCACCAACGCGAACAACTCCAAGTTCACGGTGCAAGTGTCCGGCGATACCGGCACCGTCAGCGCCACCGCGGGCGATGTGCTGGGACTCGGGTCGTCCCTGTCGGGCGCCGTTAACGCGGTGACCTACAGCACCATACTGGCAGGCGTCGCGTATGACAAGACTGCGGCCGCGGCTGGCCAGCAAGCGGGGCAGACGGCGGGCGCGCAGAGCACGCTGGAATTCTCCGTCGGTGGTGGCCCGGCGATCGCGCTGAATTCCATCGCCCTCGACGGAGGCGATGCCACCGGGGGCACGAACCAGAGTGCGGCCGTCACCGCCAATGGCCTCGTGGTGCTGGGTAACAAGAGCAACAACACCTTGACGTTTAACCTGGATGGCAAGGCTGTATCCACCACGCTGGCGGCCAGCCTCAACGATGGCAAGGTAGTCCTCGACGGCACCGGCGGAACCTTTAACACCGACTATTCGGCTCATGCCGCCACGCAAACCTACGATACCGGTGGAACCTTCAATATCAACTACACCGCGATAGGCGCAGTAGCCACCGCCGGCGCGGGCGGGATTTTCGTCAAGGATTACGCTGCCGACAGTGATCCCGCCCCCTCGGACAATAAGAGCTTTAACATCACCTACAATGGCACCACCCAAAAGATCACGTTAAGCCAGCCTGATGACGGCATTGACAATGTGGTTTCCGACGTAGCGGCTCAACTGAGCGGCGTCTTCGGCGGCCACGTCGCGGTTGGGAAGAACACCGGCAGTACCGCCCTCGTCTTCACGACGACCACGGTAGGCGCCGGCAACTCTCTCTCGTTTGGTGCCGCCACCAACAGCGACGGCTCAACCGACACTACCCTTGCCGACCTCAAGTTGAACACTGCAACGGTCGTCGAGGGCAATGACGGGAACAGCGGGAACAATAGCATCCTGGTCACCTACGATGGCGCCACGCATCAGATCGCGTTAACCGGACAGGAGACCAACATCGACTCAGTGATCACCGATTTGAACGCCGCGGTCCGCGCAGGCTCAGCCTTCGGTTCACAGGTTGTCACATTTGGGAAGAACGTCGACGGCACCGCCCTTACCGTTACGGCCTCGCAGGCCGGCCCCGGCCACTCGTTCTCGCTCAACGAAGCCCAACTGACCCCACCCGCCGGCGGCACCACGGATGCCACCTTGGCCAATCTCGGATTGGCGTCAGGCGTCCACGCGGGAACTGGCGGCAACGGCGGGAGCAATAGCATGCTGATCGGCTTCAATGGCACCGTGAAGACGGTTACGTTGACGGGCAACGATACCAGCATCGACGAGATGGTCACCGACCTGCAGAACGGTATTAATGCAGCCTCGGCCTTCGGTTCCGCCGTAATTACGGTCGGGAAGAACGCCGCCGGGAACGCCCTGGAGTTAACGTCCAGTACGTCCGGACTCAGCACTTCGATCTCGATCAATTCCGCCATCAACACGGTCTCCCCCGGCGTGGACACCACCATGACCACTCTTGGCCTGGCTCCGCAGGTCGGCGTTCACCAAGGGGACGCCCACACAGCGGCCGACATCGCCGTCGCCATGAACGCGGCGATTGCCAATGCCCAACTGGCAACCGACCCGACCACGGGTACGGTAGGCACGCTCTATAACCCGCTCAGCTCGGCTCCGGTCGCCACCGTGACCGTCGACACGGGCAATCACATCCTGATCACCAACAATACCGCCGGCGCGGACCACTACATCTCGGCGATGGGTGGCAATGGCTCGGCTCTCTGGGGCGCCGCTATGCTCAGCAACAGCGCCGTGCACGCCGGTCAGGCGCACGGAACGAACCGTACCCTCGACAATCTGGTCGCCGCCATCAACGGGGAGATCGGCGGTAACGCCACGCTGACCGCGGCTGGATTGCAGGCGAGCAACTCAGGCGGTCAGCTGCAGATCGCCTCCACCAACTCCACCAAGTTCCAACTCAATGCCGGCGCGGCTGCCGCGGCCGGGACTGTGGTCGGAACCGTGGACGTTACCGCCGGCATGGACTTCAGCTCGGCGCCCGTGACGCTCAAGCTGTCGACCGATGGCGGCGTCACCACCACAACCGTGAACCTGAATCAGACGGATGCGACCGCGGACGACGTTCTGGCCGAGCTCAACGGCAAGCTCGTCACCTCGGGCGCGACCGCCAGTCTGCTTTCCGTCAACGGGAAGAACTATATCCAGATCGCTTCCAACACTCCGGGGGCCGCCAACAGTCTGCAGATCCAGGGCGGAACCGCCAATGCGGCCCTGGGGTTGACTGCCGGAACCTACAAGGGAACCAATGAAGTGGATCTCGGGTTTGGCAGCATCTCGGGCAAGAGCTTCGTGGGCAACGCGGGTATCAACGGCGGGGTTTCGACCCTGACCGGCGTGAGCGCCTCGGGCTCCGCGCAGACCGGCGGGCTCACCTTCTCCGCCCTCGCAACCGGTGGCGGAACGCAGTCGCTGACCATCTCGGCCAACGACAGTACCGGCGCCATTCAGGCCGCCACGATCACGCTGGCAGCCACCAACAGCGGCACAGCAGGGTTGGCCAACGACGGCTCCGCCAGCAGCATCGATAAGGCGGTGACGTACATCAACACCCAGCTGCAAAAGACCAATAACGCGACCCTGCAAGGCATCGTCGCGGTAGAGCAAAACGTGAACGGCAGCCCGGAGATCAATTTCATCAGCGCACTCAGCAACTTCCAGGTCTCCGTAGGCAGCAACGCCTCTGGCGGTGTCAACGGCGGCACGGCGGAAACGGCTGCCGGCGCTGTCTCCGGCACGGGCAGCACAATTGCCATCGACACGCAAACGGGCGCGCTTGCGGCCGTGGCCGCCCTCGGCTCGGCGATCAGCAAGCTCGGCACCGCACAAGCGGCCGTTGGTAAGGGCCAGAACCAGCTGAGTTATGCCATCAGTCTGGCACAGTCCCAGATCACCAACTTCTCCGCTGCCGAGTCGCAAATCCGCGACGCGAATGTGGCGCAGCAGGCGGCCAACCTCTCCAAGGCCCAGGTCCTGTCGCAGGCTTCGATTGCTGCCATGGCCCAGGCCAACTCCGCGCCTCAGGCGGTTCTCAGCCTCCTCAGGGGCTAATCCTAACAACTGACCCGGCGGAAGGGCGGCCCTTACGGGCAGTTCTTCCGCCGGCCTAAAGCTTCGGGCCGGATAGGACGATATGTCCTGTGCCGGCCCTGGAGTATTTTATGGGAACTAGTAGCACCGCCCCCACCTATTTCACTGGCACTAGCGCGTATTCCACGGACTTCAACAACGTAGTCAGCCGCGCGGTGGCGATCGCCGACCTGCCCATCACCCAGTTGACCAACAACCAGACCGCCCTGACGACCCAATCGGACGAGTTGACCAAGCTGGACACCAAGTTCGCCGCCCTGCAGACGGCCGTAGCGGCAATCGGAACCGCGCTCGGCGGGTCGTCGTTCCAAGCGTCGGTCTCGAGCGACAACGTGGTTGACGTAAGCCTGGCCGATGGCGCCCAGGAAGGCTACTACGCCATGAACGTCACCAGCATCGGCGCCTATGAATCCAGCATGTCCGCCGCGAACTGGAACGTACCCGAGACCAATGGGCAACCGACGACGTTCACGCTGGTCGTCGGGAATCAGAACTACAGCGTCACCGGGGCCGACAACAGCGCCCAGTCCGTGGCTGACGCCATCAATGCGAGTTACGGCAACCTGGTGCAGGCCACCACGGTGAACGTGGCGCCCGGCGACACCCGCATCTCGCTGCAAAGCGCGACGCTGGGCCAGACCAACCTCGACCTTCTCAACATCCCCACCGGCCCGACTCCCACCAGTCTTCAGCAGCCGGCCGCGGCCGGTTACGCCGTCAGCCAAACCGCCGCTACTTGGGACGCTTCCGGTAGCACGGCGGCCACATATGTTCTCACCATTGGCGGCAGCCAATACAACATTTCGCCGGCAAGTAACAGCGCCACCGATGTTGCGTCCGCGATCAATACGGCCTATGGCGGGCAGGTCCGCGCCGCGGTGGTGAATTTAGGAACCAGCACCAGCCCAGACAACCGGATCTCGCTCGAAAGCACCAGCGACGGCCCGATGAACGGCTCCACGACCCTGGACCTCCAGCGAACCGGCTCCGCATCCCTCCAGACGCAGCAGATCCCGGTCACCAGCCTTTCAGCCGCCTCCTGGGATGCTACGGCCGACGCGGCCGGCAGTCGCAGCACGTACAACCTGGTGATCGGCTCCAGCACTTACAGCTTCACGCCAGCGGACAACAGCGCAGCCAGCGTTGCCGCCGCCATTAATTCGCTGTATGGCAGCCATGTCCACGCCTCGGTAGTGGATCTGGAAACCGGCGGCAGTCCGGATTACCGCATCGCGCTGCAGGGACCGGCCGGAGCGTTCGACATTCAGAAGACCTCCGTAACCAGTTTCCAGAAGGAACAGACCGCTGGCGCCCTTGCAGCCTATGAGATCAACAGCTCGGGTGTGATGAACACCAGCGCCACCCGCAATATTACGGTCTCCAACGGAGTGACGGCAACTCTCGTAGGGACCTCCGGCAATCCGGTGGGCATAACTGTAACGCGATCCACCGGTGCCCTCAACACGGCGCTCTCCGGTTTCGCCGATGCCTATAACGCCGCCGTGACCGAACTCGGCACACAGCGGGGCCAGACGACCGGCGCGCTCCAAGGCCAATCCATTGTCAACCAGCTCTCCAATCTTCTCAGCAGTATCTCCACCTATTCGTCGAGCGGCCAGTTCAGCGGCCTGGCGAGCCTGGGGTTGGACCTGGGCACTAACGGCCAGATTACGTACAATGCCCTGACCCTGATGTCCGCCGATCTCACCAGTTCGACCGGTGTGACCGCGTTTCTCGGCTCAGCCACCGGCGGTGGTTTTCTGAAGAGCGCTACCGATGCCCTCACCAGCGTGGAAGATCCGACCACCGGGCTGCTCAAGACACTGGAAACGGACATGAAGTCCCAAATCACCGATCTCGGCACTACGATCTCGACGAAGCAAGCCGCGGTGGATGCAATGCAGCTCCAGATGCAAAACCAAATGGCGGCGGCCGATGCCTTAATCGCGTCCATGGAGCAGCAATACAGCTACCTCAGCGGCCTGTTCCAGGCACAGCAAACCGCCGACGCGATGTACAAATAACGACTATGAAGCAACTTCCGCTGGAAACCATTCGACAGGCTGTGAGCTCCGGAGAATTTGGCAGGGCACAACTCCTGTGGAAAGAGTGCGCAGCCGGGCTGGCCGAGGAATTGAACATGGGATGTCTCTCCGCCGCCAGGCTTTCCGAAGTGGGTGAACTTGTGGAATGGTCGCGAACCGTAGTCTTGTGCGAGCGCACCCGTCTGCTGAACAAGCTCAACCACCTGCACGTCGCGGGAGAATACGAGGTTCCGATTGCAACGCGCGGTCCTCGCCTTGTGTCGGCCACCTTCTGATAGGGCAGCCGGTGGACAGACCATCGCCTTTCGTGGTCTGTGCCTGACCGAAGCCTGGCAGGTTGACAGGCGACAGAAGGCGATCGCCTGTCCCACCCGCTCAGCGAGTGGCAGGCCGTTGTCCCTTGGGCGGCGGGTCGCTCGACGTGCCCGCGACCGCCGCCGTGATTAGGGAAGCCGCTGGCTCCGCTGTCAGCCCACCGGCCGAAAGCAACACCAGGTCGACCCTGCGGTTGTGCGCCCTTCCTTCCTCGGTGTCATTGGTATCGACCGGAGAGTTTTCCGCGTAGCCCGCTACCGCCATGCGAGACGGCGGAATTTGAAAGCGATCGCGCAACAATTCCAGCATGGCGATACTGCGCGCCGCCGAAAGCTCCCAGTTGCTGTGGAATCGCGAGGTATGGATGGGCCGCGCATCGGTGTGTCCTTCGAGACGCACCGAGTTGGGCAGCGACTGCACTACGGCCGCGATCTTGGCTAGCATCGGCAGGCTGTCGGGAGCGACGGCGCTGTCCCCAGAGGCGAAGAATGCCTTTTCGCGCAGGCTGATGATCAGCCCGCGCGCGTCCAGCCGGAGCTGCAGCTTGCCGTTCTTCAGGTCCGAATCCAGCCCCTTCTGTAAGGTGTCGAGGGATTGGGCGAGGTCCGGCGGGTGCCTCTCCGGCGGAAGCGGTGGAGGCGCATTCGGGTTCTCCCGTTCGGTGGTAGCGTCCTTGCTCAAAGGCGCTTTCCGCGCCTCGTGCTTGCCCCGGCCCAGCACGGTTGAAATCGCCGCGCTGAACTGGCCGTGTTCCAGCGCCTGCCGCACCGAGTCCGATACGTCCTTGGCCTTGTTCTTGTCGCTCTGCGTGGAAGCGAACATCACCACGAAGAACGCGAACAGCAGCGTCATGAAGTCGGCATAGGACACCAGCCAGCGCTCGTGGTTCGCATGTCCAGCCGCCTTTTTGCGTGTCACCGATTATCGCCTCATGGCCGGGCCGAAGCCGCCTCGGGTGGCGCGACGCGTTTCGCCCGGGCACCCGGAGCCGACACTTCCGCGGCTTTCGGCGCCTTCGCCTTTTTGATTTCCCGATGGGGGTTATAGGCATCCAGTTTCATGCGAATCAGAGTAGGGTTCAGCCCCTCCACGATCCCGATGACGCCTTCCAGAATCATGTCCTTCCGGAGGGTTGCCTCGTTCATTCGCATGCGAAGCTTGGCCGCCGCCGGCAGGAAGAGAATATTGGCGGAGGCCACGCCATACACCGTGGCCACGAAAGCTACCGCGATCCCGTGCCCCACTTCCTTGATATCCTCCAGATGTTTCATCACCTGGATGAGACCCATCACGGCGCCGATGATCCCGATGGTCGGCGCATATCCTCCAGCCGCTTCCCAGACTTTGGCATCCGACTCCGCGGTGTGCTCGGCCAGCGCGATATCGATTTCCATCATCTTGCGCAACTCCTGGAGGTCCGTGCCGTCCACCGCCAGGCTCAGGGCTTTGCGCAGATAGGGATCTTCAATCGCCCCGGCCTCGCTCTCCAGGCTGACGATTCCCTGCTTGCGCGCCTGGGTGGCGTACAGGATCAACCGGTCGATGGTCGCCGCCGTGTCGCCGGCGGTTTCGAAGAACACCGCGCTGACTCCCCGGAAGGCGCGCAGCACGGTGGCCAGCGGCATGGTCACGAGCACCGCTCCAAATGTTCCCCCGAACACAATCATGGCGGCGGTTACCTGCGACAGGTCCTGGATGCTGCCTTTCTCCAGGATCAGCCCGCCAATAATTCCGGCCAGCGCCAGCGCGATTCCTGAGATGGTCGCCATGTCGGGCCGCAGCCCGCCTGGTTTTGGCGGCTTCCTGGCAGCGCTCCGGGGTGCGTCCTTTGTTGTGGGTTTCGGTGCTCCGCTGGTTGACATGGGATCAATCGTGGGACGGTTCGCAATCGTTGACCGGAGGTGCGTCGTGGTGGACCACGCGCTGGCGGAACTCCACGATGCGTTCCACCACTTCATCGGCGCTCTCGCGCACGCGAAGAATCTGACCGGTTGTCAGCGTGATTACGGTATCCGGCGTGACATCGATGTGCTCGATCAGGTCTGAGTTCAGGACCATGGGCGCGCGGTTCAAGCGGGTTAGCCGGATCATAAGGCTTCAGGAACCATATCGGCGGAGTTGCCGGATTACATTAATGAGCGGTGTGCCGCGTCCGATGAGTGAATTGTGAGCCTAAAGCCACCGTCTCTGCGTGTCGTGCCTGCTGCCGTTGGCGGCGTTCCCCCCAACCCGGGACCGGGAGCCGGTCCGCAGAACGCCAGCCTCCACGAGGAGCGCCGCGAGATCCTGGCAAGCGTGCTGGTCGCCCTGGCCGCCAACTCGCCCGATCCCGACGAAATGGCCGCATGCAGTCACCTGCTGAAGCACCTGGCTGAAACGGCCGGCCGATGGGGCCGCCAGCCCGTCTGACCGGCCTCGCCACCCATCCGCTATGATGGGTTTCGAGAGGAAACTTATGGAGTTAGGCCTGTCCACCATCGGCCAGATCGCGATCACCGTCTCACAGGTGGACCAGGCGATCGCCTTTTATCGGGACAAACTGGGAATGAAGCTCCTGTTCCAGGTCCCCAATATGGGCTTTTTCGATTGCGGAGGCATCCGGCTGATGCTCACCTGCGCGGAGACGCCGGGCGAAACCCACAGCTCGATCCTCTACTTCAAAGTCGCCGACATCCAGCAGGCGCAGCGGGAGTTCACCGCGCGCGGCGTGACCTTCGAGCGCGAACCGGGGCTGACTGCGCGCCTGCCCGATCACGACCTGTGGATCACCTTCTTCCGCGACCCCGATCGCAATCTGCTGGCCCTCATGTCGGAAGTCCCGCGCGGCAGCGCGCCGGTGACCGGCTAGCCGGTTACTCCTGTTCCATCCGGTCCAGCAGAATCGACAATCGGGGAGCCGCCCCGGCGTGACCGCCGAAACGCAGTGCGTTGTAGGCATCCGTAAACTCGCCGACCGAGTCGCCCAGCGGCGTGCGCGGCAGCGACGCGGCGAATTCCGCGGGAGTGAACCAGGGGGGCTTCTGGTAGCCGCGCCGTTTCAGAATGTGCAGCATGCGCTGGTAAAGCAACGTAGCGTCGGCCACGCTGGCCTGCCCACGGCGGACGCGCTCCACCCGCTGGCGCATGCGCATCAGCCGGACCAGGGGGCCCGCCGCAACCCCCAGCGCCACCAATCCCGCTGCCCAGCCCAGGGCCTGCCAGCCGAAACGGCGCGCCCAGCCGACTACATACCGTTCCCAACCAAAGCGCACCGATAAGGCGGTGTCAAACCAGCGAATGCCCACGCGGTGAGCCCCCTGCTCCATGCGGTACGCCAGGGTGCCCTGGCGCGCCACGTCGTAGGTCATCACCCACTCCTGCCAGAAAGTCTCGCCGGCATCCAGGTACAGGGATAGTTGAGCCAACCACGCCAGTCCGCCGGCGTTCGGGTCGGCCGGGGTGGGGTCGAAGGTAGTCCATCCGTAGCCCGGAATCCAGGCCTCCACCCAACTGTGCGCGTCGCTGGCGCGCACCAGCCAAAGGTCCGAGACCGGGTTGTACACGCCGCTTTGAAACCCCGTCGCCAGGCGCGCCGGAATACCCAGAGAGCGCAGCATCACGGCCATGGCGCTGGCAAAGTACTCGCAGTGTCCCTTACGGCGCGTAAACAGGAAGTTGGCCAGCGGATCGGCCGTCTCGCGAGCAGGCAATTGCAGGGTGTATCCATAGTCCGAGCGCAGACGGCGCTCGATGGCTCGCGCGCGGGCCAGATCGTCCGCGGCGCCGGCGGCGAAGGTGCGCGCCAGTTCGGCGATGCGGCCGTCGAGGGTGGGAAGCTGCAGGTTAAGCTCGCGCGCGGCCAGCGGAAGCACGGGAGGCGGAAATCGCACGGGCGCTACTTCCGGCGGGTCGTCCAGCAGGCTGTAAACATCGTAGTGGAACCCCTGCGGCACGGTGTGCCCCAGACGAAAACTCGAGGTTTCGGAACGGTAAAGGGCGCGCGCCCGCAGGTCCAGAATCTCCGGTGCGCCGGCGAAGAACAAAGTGTCGTTCTCCAGCGCCTCCAGCTCGACGCGGTAATTGACGCGCCGCCCCGGCGGGGGCAACCCGGCCGGCGCCAGCGCCACGTGGTCGTCCTCCACCAGGATGGTTTCCAGCTTGCGGCTTGGATTGGTCCAGCGCTTGCCGTCGAAATCGGTCAACGCCGCGCCGCGCCACTTCAGCGGCCCCACGACCTGCGCGCTATCCATGCGGATGTGCATCACGGGCAGGGAACTGGTCTTGATTTCCCCGATATCCCCCAGGTTCACCTGATTGGAAAAGCCGGGAAGGAAAACGCGGTGCGCAATCAGCCGCGAAAGGGCGGCTTCGGCGGTGCGCGGCAGGATGAAGAACAGCCCGGCCGTCAAAGCCAGGATCGCCAACGTGACCAGGGCGGAAAGCACGGTGAGGCGCAGGTAGAGGCTTTTCGATCCGCTGCGCGCGGTCACGCGGGACCGGTGAATCGACCGCCGGATTTCGCCGGAAGTGAGCGCCGCAATGGCGAACAGCAGGTACAACGCGAGGAAGACGAAGAAATTGAAATTGATGGAGAGAATCGCCGCCGCCAGCAGTTCCAGAAAGGCGATGACGGCTGTATACAGATAATCGCGATTGCTCTTGGCGGTCAGGATCTTCATCACCGCCAGGAAGAACAGCAGATGCACCGTGGCCGCAAGAAAATCACGTGAAAGCAGAAAGTAGTCGGCTATAAAGAAGGCGGCGTAGCCGATGGTGACAAGCGTGGTAAGCCGGTCGGATAGGTTCAACCGCACGAGTTCGCAGATCAGGATGGCGCGTAACAGCAGGCCTGTGGCGGTCAGGGCGATAGTCGGCGCGTCCAGAAAGCCCGAGGCTGCGACTGCCAGGTAGCCGCTGGCCACAAGTCCGAGCAGCGAAAACTGAAAAAAACGCTCGACGCTGGCTGCGGCGAGAGCGTCCTGACGCGGCATCTTTCTATTTTACCGCCGCGCGAGAACCGCCTCCACAGCGGCTTCACTTTTCGACCGTGAAAGAAACTTCCAGCATCGAACATAGTTCCGTGAATCGCGGCCCCCGCTGGTCGTAGGCCACCACGCGCAGCACGTGCGGGCCGGCGGGCACGTCCACCAGATCCCACCACTCCTGGTTGTTGACGAGGAACGGCGCATTTCGGCGATAGCTGTAAGGCGCGCCGTCAATGAAGAATTCCACGCGCTTGATGGGCCATCGCGGGTGGCGGTCGTGGACGATGGCCTCGATCCACACACGACCTTTGAGGACCTGCCCTGGTTTGAGCCCGAACAGCTCGATTTCCGGCGCGTCGGCGGCGGCGTATTCCGGCTTCGGCGGAATCGCAGACCCCGTCAGGCGCGCCACCTGTTCGAAGAACTGCCACTTGACGGGCGTGTTGATTTGCCAGTTCACCGGCGGCGCCTGAAAGCCGTCCCGGTAGTTGGTCAGGCCGTTATCGTAGTAGCCCCACCCCACATGTTCCTGAACGGCGGCATGCAGGTTGAACGTGCTGACGCCATCTTCGTTGATGATTACGGGCCGGTCATAGCCCACCCACCGCCGCATGGCCTGAATGCTCTGGTGGACCTCTTCGGGCGTCTGCCCGTTGGTATGGAACATGACGTAGTCCACGGCCCGCATGGCGGCCTCCCCGCGACTGCCGCGCGGCATGATGCCGCCGGACCAGCTCATCGAAACCGGGATCTGGCGCTCCACCGTTTGCTGCGCCAGCAGTACGGCGTCCAGCGCGCCGTTCGGCTGTAGGATCCGGTGCTTGTAGCCGCTCGCGTTGGTCTCGTTGTTGATTTCGATCAGGATGTTGCGATGCGGCAGGCTCTTGAGGAAGCGGCACCCCTGCACGATGGCTTCCTTCACGTACCGATCGTCGGGAGCAATCTGGATGCGCTCGTTGGATCCGAAATAGAAAAACCCCACAATGACGACCATGCCAAGGCGGTCGGCCTCGGCGATCACCCTCCGCAACCGGCCGGCATAGGCGGGTTTCAGATTTCCCTCCGGATCGAAACCGCTGTTGTTGTGAGGCTGCAGGGTAATGCTCTCGCCGTAGTTGCCGTCCGGCGGCCCGCCTCCCTGGAGATTCACGGTGAGGCCAAGCAACCCGCAGCGCCGCCAGTCCGGGAGCGCGGCGAGAAACTCGCGGACATTGCGTTCGGGGTCCCAGGGCCCATCGGGGTAGTCCCAGAATATGGGTCCGAGCGTATTGGACTGGTAGGGGTGGAGCCGGGATCCCTGGTTGGGATAGTTGGCGTCGTCGAAGATCGCCTGCACGGCGCGGACATTGAGCAGCGTGCCGGCGAGGTTTGTATTGGCGGAGGGAAAGCCCGAGGACGGAGTGTAGGAAGGCTGTCCGTTGATGGTGAACTGGGATCCGCGGATGCCGACCACGGTGCTGCCGGCGGTTTGCGCACCGCCGAGAGGCAGGAAGAGCAGGAACGCCGCCAGAGTTCGCGTGAGCATCATCCGGAATGCCTCACAGGCCGCGGACGCGCGTGCGGACGGCGTAGAGCGAGGTGCGCGCGGGAATGAACAGGGTCTGTCCATCCTTTCCGCCGAAAACCAATTGCAGCGGACGCTCGGGGACCTCGATGGTGTCGATGAGTTTGCCGGCGGGGTCGTAGACATAGATCTGGCCGGCGGCAATGTAGACGTTGCCTCGTTCATCGACGGCGACGCCTTCGCCGCCCTGGTCGGCGAAGAGCTTCCGGTCGGACAGGTTGCCGTCCGGCCCGACCGTGGCGGACCAGGTAGTCAATGCGGATTCGTCGGTGATGTAATAGGGCTTGCCCGGAACCGCGCGCGCCAATCCGAAGGTGCGTATGAGGTCGCTGCTCTTGACGCCCCAACTGAGCGCGCCGTTGACAAAGTCCTGGCCGGCGGAGATGAATGTGGTGCCGTCGGGCGAAACATATTGATAGGACCTCTGGGCCGGCTGCAGGTGATAATCGCCCACCGGCAGGACCGCGGTCATACCGGGCCGGGCAGCGAACGGCTCGGCTTTGAGAAGGGAGATTTCCCCTTCCGGGGCGCCGGGCTTGAAGGTGTAGACGGTGCCGTTCCCGGAGTAGCCGATGACGATCAGGTTGCCCGCTTTGTCAAATGCAAGGTTGACGGGGTCGAGCGGGCTGTCGCGGACGGTGGAGAGCTGGCGGGCGGCGGCCGACCAGCGATAGATTCTCTGCCACTTCGCATCGACGAAATAGAAGTCTCCCGCGGGATCGACGGCGCCTCCGGAAATGTTGTAGAAGCCGCCGGTCAGCTTCTCAACTTTGGCGCCAGAGGCGAGCACCGGGGACGGGGCCTTCGGAAGGGCACGCGGCGCGTCGCCGGAGATGGTCAGCCAGGCGAACTCCCGCTGGCGGATTTCGACGTTGTGCGTCTGGTCGTAAACCGCGGAGTCGAACGACACCTTGCTGTTGCTGTAGCAGTGGATGTTGCGCAAGCGTATGTTGCGGGAGTTGGAGATTTTGATGGCCCACGGGAACGGCTGAAAGGTGCTGATCACGCGGTAGCTGTGAAAGTTGGCGATGGTAATGTTGCTGGACCCGTCGATTTCGAGCGGCAGCGCGAAACCGCCTTCGCCGCGCTCCTCCTCGGCCTGCAGCGCGTAGATCTGCCAATTGGAAACGTTGTGCAGTTGCACCTCGTTTCGGACATGATGTTCGCTGGACATCTCGTAGACGCGCCCTTCGGTGGTGGTGTCGGAGACCAGCATGCCGGCCTGCGCGAAGGTGCTGGGGGTCCAGATGTCGAGGAAGGTTCCTCCTCCGCCGGCGGTCACCCACAGGCTGGGGTACTGGCCGTCCCAGCGGCGGTTGAGGTCGGGATCGGCGGTGTGGGTGTTGTTGTAAGGGTTCTCGCGCGTGCCGTCGAGTTTGTTGGTGCCGTGGCCGCCAAGGAAGCGGACGTCGTTCATCATGGAATCCTTGCCGGCCATCCATTTGGCGGCCACGGCGCGCGGGTTGATTCCGTTGGTGTAGAGCCCGATGCCGATCACGATGTTGACGCCGCCTTTGGGCGCCTCGACGAGCGCCTTGGGAGCGCCCGCGCCCTGAAACGCGGGGGTCCCGTCGAGCAGATCGATCTGCGTGGCGCTGGGGTGCAGTCCGATGAGAACCGTGTCGGGTTTGAGCGCGATGGTATCGCTGACGACGTATTTGCCGGAAGGCAGGTAGATCGCGCGATTTTCGGCGATGGCCTTCCGGAAGACGGCGGTATCGTCGGTTGCGCCATCGCCCTTGGCGCCCAGCGAGCGGATATTGACCCAGGAGTCGCGCGGCGGCAGGTCGGGGAGTTCCGCCAGCATCGGGGCGGGCACGGCGGGGAGCGGGGTAGCTTCGAAGACGTCGCGAATGGCGGGGACGCCGCCGATATCGGAGTAGTTCATGCCATGCGAGAAGACCTTCACCTCGTAGATGCCGGCCGGGGCGGTGACCTTCTTTCCGCTCTCGCGGAAAGAGGCGAAGACGGGCACGCTGTGGCAGACCACGTTCTCCAGGTTGATCTCGGTCTTCGCGTTGTTTTCCAGGCTGACGACGATGGCTGGGCCGGTGATGAACTCCATCCGGCCGTCCTTCACCCAGAGTTCGTCAGGGAAGCCCGCGTCGATAGAGATTGCGGTGGGGACACCGCGAAACTGCGGGCGGATGAGCGTGAGGCCGGCCTCCTGTTCGCGGATGGCCGCTTCACGCTGGCCCTCGAAGGTAGCATCGACCACGGTGTACTGCCAGCCCGGCGAGGGCCGGCGCGTCCAGATGCCGTACTGGCCCCCATAGAAATGAAGGTCTTCGCCCACGTTGCCGGCTTCATGAATGCCGGCGAGGCCCGAGCCGATGCGGAAGTCCATGTGCGCCATGAAGCAATGTTGGGCGTAACGGGCACGGACGCCGACGGCGCCGGCGTTGCCGTCCCCGATTTCGAGATCGATGTTGCTGATGGCAGAGTAGAAGGTGCCGGGGCTGGCATCGGGGGGTTGACTCCCGGCAGTGCCGCGGCCGCCGGTTCCCGCGGGAGGCTGGCCGCCGGAAGCACCTCTCCCGCCGGCTGCACCCCGGCCGCCGCCGAACCCTCGGCCCGCGCCGGGCCGGCTGCCGGCGAAAAAGACCATGTAGCGTTCGTTGTCCTTGTCCTGGTAGCCGGGAGTGCTTTCGGCCAACAGGAAGACGGGGCGTGTGGCGCCATATCCGATGACGCGGATGCCGGGCCAGATGTTGAGGGTCTTCGTCAGGCGGTAGCGGCCTTGGGGAACGAAGACAATTCCCTGGCTGGTGGTTTCCTGAACCTTGTCAATGGCCTGCTGAATAGCCCCGGTATCGTCGGCGAGACCGTCGCCGCGGACGGGGAAGGTGTCAGGGGTGAGGTAGACGGCCTTGGGGTCGTCCAGGCGGAGGGTGTAGTAGGACGCGCCCCAGCATGAGGCCACGGCAAGGAGGGCGGCGAACGGCATTCGTAGGGACAAGGGAGGGCTCCTTCAATCAGAGTCTAACATCTGGAATATCGGGCGGCCGCCAACCCTACTTCCGGGATTTCGGCCGCGGGCGCAGAGTGGAGGCCCGCACCACCAGTTTGGGCTCGAGCAGAACGGTCCTGGCGCGCGACGGCGAGTGGCTTTCGAGCAGTGCCACAGCCATGCGGGCGGTCCGTTCGCCGATGGCGTCGCTCTGCTGGTCCACGCTGGTCAGTGGAACGCGCAGGAAATCGGCATAAGCCACATTGCCGCAGCCGGCAACCGCGACGTCTTCGGGGATGCGCAGGCCAGCCTCCAGAACGGCCTTCATGGCGCCCATGGCGGTGGGGTCGTTATAGCAGAACACGCCGTCGGGCGGCCGGGACAACGCCAGCAAGCGCTGCATCGCCTTGTACCCGCTGGCATCCCCGGCGTCGTCTCCGTGCTCCCGCATTTCGATATACCCGGGCGCCAGCGGGATCTTCCGCGCCTGGAGCGCGCTCCGGAAGCCGGCCGCGCGGCCCAGCGCAGTGCTGACGTTGGGGCCGCCGATGTGGGCGATGCGCCGGCACCCGGCGTCGATCAGGTGCGAGGTCGCGAGTTCGCCCACCATCCGATCATCCGCGCCGACGAAGTTCGCCGCGAGGCCGTCGAACTTCCGGTCGATCAACACATAGTGGACCTTCTGCTCTTTCAGCCGGTGGAAGGTCTCCAGCGTCGATTGGGTGGACGCCACAATCAGCACGTCCACGCGCCGCGCGAGAAGCTGCTCGATCTCCTGCCGCTCCAGTTCGGGGTCGTCCTCGGATGAAGACAACACCAGGCTGTAGCCCTTCTTGCGCAATCCGTTGGAGAGACCCTTGGCCACCTGGCCGAAAAACGGGTGAACCAGGTCCGGCACCACCAGCCCGGCGATGTAGCTGCGGCCGGTGACCAGAGCGCGTGCCGCGAGATTGGGGCGGTAGTTCAGCTCCTTCATGCGTTTGAGCACGCGCACGCGCGTTTCCTGGCTGATGTCGGGGTGATCTCGCAAGACTTTCGAGATGGTGACAACGGAGAGATTGAGGTCGCTGGCGATATCCTTGAGGCGTGCGGGCATCTTGTATCCGCGAGCCCTCCATTCTATCCCGAGGCGGAGCTCGCCATAAATGTGAATTGGGCGCGCGCCGGAAGCTGTGAACAAATACGCCCGCGAGCGGGCGTTGGCAGGCTGAAGCCTGCCCCACCATTCCTACTTCAGGATGCGGATGGGGCCGTTGGAGGTGCTGAGGTCGATCAGCGGACCACCGTTGCCGATAGAGCCCTCGATGTGATGCTTGGCGATTTCACCGCGGATGCGCATTTCGAAATCCGTGGAGATCGACGAATTACTGGTCCCCGCCGAGAGGCGCGCGTTCACTTCCCCGGGCAGGTGCAGCGTGATCCCGCTATTGCTGGTGTGGGCGCGCAGCGCGCTCTGGACATTTGGCGGCAGCGAGAGCTCGATGCTGCCATTGGAACTCTGCACGCGGACCGAGCCATCCACCTTGTCCAGGGTGGCGTGAATGCTGTTGTTGGACGTGGTGGCCTCGAATGCGCCGCGGATGCCCTCGGCGCGGATGTGCCCGTTGGAGGAATGAACTTCCACCGCGCCGTCGATATCCTGCAACTCCACCGGCCCGTTGCTGGTTTCGGCGTTCAGCGTGCCCTTCAGGCGGCGCACCTCAAGGTGGCCGTTGGAGGTCTTCAGGCGCGCCGGTCCGGCGCCATCGGAGGTGCGGATCGCGCCGTTAGAGGTAGTCACGTGCTCCAGCACCACGCCGCGCGGCACCTTGATGGCGAACTGCACGCCGTAGTTTCCGAATCGCATGCCGGGACGCACGGCGCGGACGGAGACCGCGTCAGGGGTGTGGTCCACCTCGATCTTCAGGTCGTGGGTATCCTCTTGAGAACGGGCGTACCTGGTGCCGCTGATGTCGACCGTCTCCTGGTCCCACACCGAGACATCCACCGACCCGTTGAAGCCGTCCACACTCAGGCGGCCGCCGGCTTTCAGCGGGTAACTGTAGTGGAAATCCTCGTGATACCGCTCGAAGCCGCCCATATCCTCGATATCGCAGCCGGCGAGCACGACGAGACCGGCGGCGATGGCCGGAAGAATAAACTTGGCGCGCATAATTTGCCCTCGATCACCTTATTACGCTCGAAGGGTCCGATTTGTTTCACGAATCTGCGTCTACCAGGCGGATCATGCCGATGTTGACGGTGAAGCAGCGGTCGTCGCCGTCCACAGTCCAGGCGGGCGAGGCGGCGATCTCGATATGATAGAGCGCCTAACGGAGAACGATTGGGCGTCGATAGGCGAGGGCAAACTCTCATTTTACCGCGCGGCATCCGGCAACTGTCCGTAACTTTGACTGGAGTAAGATGGGAATGCAGCGGCGAACGTCCGGAAAAGACTTGATGTCGGACCCACTAACGCTCCTCACCATCGTGATACCGGCACGCAATGAGGAAGGCTGTATCCGCTCGACGGTGGAGCACCTGGAACTGGAACTGCGGCTCAACCGGATTCCGCACGAAATCGTGGTGGTGGACGATGGCAGCACCGACCGGACGTGGGAAATCCTGGCCGAAACCCGCCAAAGCATGGCGGCGCTGAACCCGCTGCAGAACCCAGGGCCGCACGGGTTCGGACGCGCCATCATCCACGGAATCGACCACATGAGGGGCGACGCGCTGGTCATTATGATGGCGGATGAATCCGACGACTGCCGCGACGTGGTGCGTTACTGGGAACTCCTCAATGAGGGGTACGACGCGGTCTTCGGCTCGCGCTTCATGAAGGGCGGCGGCGTAATCGACTATCCGCCCTTCAAGCTGGTCATGAACCGGCTGTTCAACCGGTTCATCCGGTTCCTGTTTCACGTGAAACTGAACGACACCACGAACGCCTTCAAGGCGTATCGGAGGACGGCGGTGGAGGGATGCCGGCCGCTGCTGGCGCCACACTTCAACCTGACGGTGGAGCTGCCGTTGAAGATCATCGTGCGGGGATACAGCTGGACCGTGATTCCGATCACCTGGCGGAACCGGCGCAGCGGCGAGGCGAAGCTCAAGCTGAAGGAGATGGGGAGCCGGTACCTTTTCATCTGCCTGTATGTCTGGCTCGAAAAGTATTTCAGTCGCGGCGATTACCGTAAACAGATGCAGGCGCCGCGCACCGAAGAGCGAGCCAGCGCCGGCCCGGCGGGGACGAGGACCTGATCACCCTCTGACAGGTAACAGGTTGAGAGGCGACAGGTTGACAGGCGACAGGTTGACAGGCGAGAGGTTGACAGGCGACAAAAGACGATCGCCTGTCCTACTCATGTGATGATCGAGACTCGTGCGAAGCCCTCTTCGGTGGTGGGCGGCACCAGCTTGATCGCCATTTTCCGCAGCGCCTCGCCGGGCACGACGCGAGGGCGCTGCGCATTCCGATGGAGGCAGACGGGGAGGGGCACATCGAAGAATACCGCCTCCACTTCACATCCGCGGGCGCGGCCGATCTCCAGATACGGCCGCCGCTCCTCCGGCGTGAGATTGGTGGCATCGATGTACGTCGCGGGCCGGCCGATCGCCAGGCGCTGCCCCAGCAGATAGCGCAGCGTCTGGAACACCCGGGGGTGGATCGTCTGGTCGGTTTCATCGTCCGCCAGCAGTTGCCGGATGCCGTCCGACGAGAGGCCTCGAACGCCTAACTGCTCCAGGTAAGTGGACTTGCCCGAGCCTGGAAGCCCCACCAGCACCACAATGCGCATCAGGCAACATGATAGCGTGGAGCGGCAGGGTATTCCCTGTTGTGCTTAGTACATGTCCCAGTACCGGGTGCGCTTGTAAGGCGGAGTGCCCTAGATTATGCTGTAGCCATGCGCGTAGCGACCCTGTTGATCGCGGCTCTGGCGCCGGCCTTGTTAGCCGAGGGCGGGGCAGGCACGTTCCGTGCCGGGACCTCCCTGGTGTTGGTCAATGTTTCCGTGCTCGATCCGCACGACCGGCCGGTCACGGGCCTCTCGGAAGATCAGTTCCGAATCCTCGACAACGGCCGCGAGCAGCCCATCCGGTTTTTCGCCCACGAGGACGCGCCGCTGTCGCTGGCCATTATCCTGGACACCAGCGGCAGCATGCACACCAAATGGAACCGTGCGCTCCAGATGCTGGCCGGTTTCTGTGAAAACCTGACGGAAGGCGACGAATTGTTTCTGGTCACCCTGGAGCGCCAGCCGAGGTTGTTGACCGATTACACCAGCGATTGCGCCGAGATGCAAAACGCACTGCGGCTCACGCAACCGAACGGCCCTACGGCGCTGCTGGACGCTATTCCGCTTGCCGTGGAGCATCTGCGGCAGGCTCATCACCCCCGGCACGCGATTCTCATCATTTCCGATGGCGGCGAGAATTCCAGCCGCACCCACCTATCCACCATCCGTAGCCTGGCGCGCGAGGCCAACGCGCAAATCTACTCGGCGACTCTGGGACTGGAATCCAATTTCGCGCGCACGACGTTCCCCGGCGAAACCCAGGGCCCGGCACTGTTGAGCGAAATTGCGGATTTCACCGGGGGGCGCGCTTTCGCCATCGACGACTGGCGCCGCATCGGAGACGCGGCCGCTGCCATGGCCCGGGAGATTCACGATCAATACGTGATCGGGTACCAACCCCCCAGCGCCGCCGACGATGGAAAGTACCACCGGATCTCCGTCAAGGTGCAACGCGAACCGTCGCAACCGCGCCTGTCTCTGTTTCATCGCAACGGCTACCGCAGCGAACAATGATCGGGTTCTGGAGGGCGGCGTGCCCGTGGCCGCACAGCACGAGGATTCAGGTCAGGGCGTCACCCTCGCCTGGGCCGCTTTCACCCAAGTCTCGTACACGTTCCCCCTGTCGCGCTGCCAGATGCGCCGCCAGAAACAGAACCGGCAAGTATCGCAGGGTGGTCAAGCCCACTACCGGTTGATAACGCCCGCCAGCGATGCAGCGCACAATGTCCAGATCGCCCACGGCAGGAACGCCGCGGACATTGCCCCGCCCATCGATAGCGTCTTCCCGCCCGCCGCCTTGAGCCCGATGCCGATCAGCACCAGCTTCCACAATGTGAAAAGATCCAGCGACGAGGCCAGCGAGTAGATGAACTTGGAGGTGGTCAGCGGATCCATAAAGGCGCCTGGATTGAAGACCAGAGGGTTCTGAATGTTGAAGTCATCCGGTGGCTTCATGAACATCACCGCGATCATCAGCAGCCCCATGATCACGCCTGGCAGCGAGGCGTAGCAGAGGATCGCGAACACCTGCTTGAGCCGCACCTGCGCGGACATCATGCCCTTTACGATTCCCAGCAGGACCGCCGCCCAGATCAGCGTTCCCAGGGGGAGCAACAGCAGGATGAACACAAACGAGCCGATGGGAGCGACCTTCGCCGTTACTGCGATCTGCTGCTCTCGCTGTTCCGGCGTCAACTGCGCCGCGCGCGAACTGGTCTCGAGTTGGTGGCGCATCATGCGGTCCCAGCCGACATGCTGCCCGAACAGCACGGTGAAACACAAAGAGACCACAATCACTAGAATGAGGGGCACCCAGAAGCCAGGGCGCGCAGCCACATCTTCAAAGGTTTTGGCGGGTTCGAAGAACACGCCGGTCAGTCGCGAGCCCTCACCCAAACCCTTGGCCTGGGGCTCTTCTTCCGGTAGCAGCTCAGGTGTCATATCAGGACCGATTGTACTCCAGTGTCCGCCCATGTGCTCGGGGCAGGTGGCGGTGCCGGCGCAGAATCGTATCAGGGCCGCCCGTTCCGCTTTGTGGATGGCGGGAGCGCAATTTATCGCTAAATTATGGTCAAAAGCCAACTCTTGGGCTTTACGACGGACGCTCGGCATGGCACAATGCGAACATGCCGGACACTGTAATTGTGATTGCGAGTGGGGATCTGCGGCTATCGGCCAACCAGATGTGCTGGCCCGCCCAGGTCCAGGCCGAAGAGGCCGTCATGAATGCCATCCGCCGCGAAGGCCGTGAGGTGCGCCGCGGGCATGCCTGCGACCCCGTCAAGCAGCATGGGTTCATCGATAGCCAGAAGTACGGAATGGAAGTATTCCGCGGACTGCCGCCGGATGCGCCGCTGGTGGTGGTGGAAGCGGTCTGGCAGTACACCCATCATATTCTGCACGGTCTGTATACTCACAAAGGGCCGATCCTGACGGTGGCCAACTGGAGCGGCCAGTGGCCGGGATTGGTCGGCATGCTGAACCTGAACGCGTCCATGACCAAGGCGGGCATCCCGTACAGTACGTTATGGAGCGAGGATTTCACGGACGAGTTCTTCCTGAACGGTCTGCGCAAGTGGCTGGCCGGGGAGACGGTCAACCACGATGTAAGCCACGCTCGCGCGCTGAGCCAGTTCCAACTTCCAGCCAAGGCCGAGGAGGTGGGCTCCAGGCTGGCCGAAGAACTGCACCGCGGCAAGGCCATCATGGGCATTTTCGACGAGGGCTGCATGGGCATGTACAACGCCATCATTCCCGACGAATTGCTGCATGCCACGGGGGTGTTCAAGGAACGGTTGAGCCAGTCGGCGCTGTTTGCCGAAATGCGGCAGGTGAGCGATGCCGAAGGCCAGGCGGTTCGCGGCTGGCTGGATGCCAAGGGCATGAAGTTTGTCACGGGCCCAAACGCGGAGACCGACCTCACCGACGAGCAGATTCTGTCGCAGTGCAAGATGTACATCGCGGCCCTGCGGATTGCCGACGATTTCGGCTGCGATACGATCGGAATTCAGTATCAGCAGGGTTTGAAAGATCTGGCGCCGGCGTCGGACCTGGCCGAGGGTCTGCTCAACAACGTGGACCGGCCGCCGGTGAAGGCGCGCAACAACGGACGCGTGCTCTATGAGGGCAACGCCCTGCCGCACTTCAACGAAGTGGACGAGTGCGCGGGCCTGGATGCTCTGGTCACCAACCGGATCTGGAAGGCCCTGGGCTACGATCCGGAAACCACACTGCACGATATCCGCTACGGCGAATCGTACGCGGTGAACGGACGCGAAGAGTTCGTCTGGGTTTTCGAAATATCGGGTGCCGTGCCGCCGGCGCATCTTAGGGGGGGCTATGCCGGCTCGGTGTGCGAACGCCAACCGGCGATGTACTTCCGGCTGGGCGGCGGCAGTCTGAAGGGTATCAGCAAGCCGGGCGAGATCGTCTGGAGCCGCGTTTTCGTGGATGGCGGCAAGCTGAAAGTGGATATCGGCCGTGCGCGGGCGATTGAATTGTCCGCCGCGGAGACGGAGCGGCGGTGGCAAATCACGACCCCGCAGTGGCCGATGATGCACGCCGTGATGTACGGCGTTACGCGGGACCAACTGATGGCGCGGCACAAATCGAACCACATACAGGTGGCGTACGCGCCGGATGCCCCGGCGGCCAACCTGGCGCTGGCAACCAAGGCCGCGATGTTCCGCGAGATGGGGCTGGAAGTGGCCATTTGCGGCACGGATCACGGGCTGTAACGAAGGCCCTAACGAAGGATTGACACGAAATGGCGGATGGGCGCACTATTGCCTGGAGGGGGCCCATGCGTACATTTCTTTTCGTTGCGGTGTTGACGGCAGCATCCTGCGCTGCCTATGCCCAGGGAGTCGAACGCTGGCCGGTAAAAACGAGCGTTCCCGACGGCACGAATTTCTCCAAGG